>Ga0073904_10002983_pt1 | contig 12785 bp, 13 predicted proteins | sample KloWWTrecipitate_FD_66668 | JGI IMG/M metagenome (GOLD analysis project Ga0073904, IMG submission 66668) | Active sludge microbial communities from Klosterneuburg, Austria, studying microevolution and ecology of nitrifiers - Klosterneuburg... | ecosystem: Engineered > WWTP > Aerobic digester >...
GCGCCAGCAAGCTCACCTTTACCGGCATCGGTGCGCTGCTGGTGTCGCTGCTGCTGACGATGTGGAGCATCGAATCCACCTTCAACCGCGTCTGGCGCGTGCCAACGCCGCGGCCGCGGCTGATGCGCTTCCTGGTGTACTGGACGCTGCTCACGCTGGGCAGCCTGATGGCGGTGGCCAGCCTGGCGGTCACGTCCTACCTGTTCTCGCTGCCGGTGCTGTCGGGTGTGGAGCAGCTGGACTGGAGCCAGCGCCTGCTGGGTTACCTGCCCAACCTGGTGGAGCTGGCGGTGTTCTCGGTGGCGTACTGGCTCATCCCGCACCGCAGCGTGCCGTTCCGGTTCGCGCTGGCGGGCGGCCTGTTCGCCACGGTGCTGTTCGAGCTGGCCAAGCGCGGCTTCGCCGCCTACCTGCTGGGCGTGCCCACGTACGACCAGCTTTACGGTGCGCTGGCCGTGGCGCCCATCTTCATGATCTGGATCTACCTGAGCTGGATCGTGGTGCTGCTGGGCGCGTCCTTCGCGGCGTCGCTGTCGGCATTCCGCTACCAGCCGCGGGCGCTGCAGCTGCCGCCGGGCATGGAGCTGTACGGCTACCTGCGCCTGCTGGGCCGCATGGACGAGTCGCGCCGCACCGGCCAGGGCCTGCACATGCTGGACATCCAGGCCCGCGAGCCGATGCTCACCGACGACCTGCTGCAGCGCATGCTGTCGGGGCTGAGCGGGCTGCACATCGTGCAGCGCGCCGAAGACGGCGGCTGGCTGCTCAGCCGCGACCTGGCCACGGTGACGCTGGGCGAACTTCAGGAAGGCCTGGGCCTGCGCATCCCCGGGCCCTCGGCCGGCCTTCCAGGCTTCGACGATGCCCTCGGCCGTCGCGCCACGCGCGCGCTCGAACACCTGCGCCAGCCGCTGCAGGGGCCCTTCGCCCGCAGCGTTGGCAGCTTCTTGACACCCGAACAGGACAATACCGGCGCATGAAGACTTCCCTTTGCCTGATCCCGCTGGTGCTGCTGCTAGCCGCTTGCCAGCCGGCCGCGCCTGACGCGGCGCCCGCTGCCGCCGCCGAACCGCCCGCGGCCGATGCGCCGGCCGCTTCCGCAGGGCCCGCGGCCGATGCCCCGGCCGCCGACGCCGCGCCCGCCGGCACTGCGGCGGAGCCCGCTGCGCAGGCCGCCCCCGCCGGCGCCGACGCCCCCACGCATCCCACCCTGGTGGTGGAAACCCTCGACAACGGCACCTTCGACCTGCAGGCCAAGCGCGGCGGCTGGGTGGTGGTGAACTTCTGGGCCACGTGGTGCAAGCCCTGCCTGAAGGAGATTCCCGATTTCACCGCCTTCGACGCCGCGCGCGACGACGTCAGCGTCATCGGCCTGGCCTACGAGGAAATCGAACCCGACGCCATGCGCGAGTTCCTCAAGCAGCATCCCGCCGGCTACCCCATCGCGCTGCTGGACGTGTACAACCCGCCGGCGGATTTCGCCACGCCGCGCGGGCTGCCCATGACCTACCTGATCGCGCCCGACGGTTCGGTGGCCGAGCGCTTCCTCGGGCCGGTGACGTCGCAGGACCTGGCCGCGGCCATCGACAAGGCCGCCGCCGCAGGCTGACCCGCCGGCCTCAGTACTTGCCCTTGATCGGCTTCACCGGCCCGGCATAGCGCTCCTTGCCGGGCTTGCGCTTGAGCGGCGGCAGGTCCACCACCGGCGCGGGCACGTCCTGCTCGGGCAGGTGGTCCAGCAGGTGGCGGATGAGGTTGAGCCGGCCGGTCTTCTGGTCGTTGAAATCCACCACGTGCCAGGCCGCATGGCGGTGGTGGGTGGCCTTGAACATCTCGTCGCGCGCCCGGCCGTACTCGGCGTATTTGTCGCGCGCCTGGACGTCGATGGGCGACAGCTTCCAGCGCTTGAGCGGGTCGACCTGGCGTTCGGCGAAGCGCTTTTCCTGCTCTTCCTGGTCCACCGCCAGCCAGTACTTGAACAACAGCACGCCGTCGTCCACCAGCTGCCGCTCGAACACCGGCGCCTGCCTGAGGAAGGCGTCGACCTGCTCGGGCGTGGCGAAGCCCATCACCTTCTCGACGCCGGCGCGGTTGTACCAGCTGCGGTCGAACAGGGCGACTTCGCCGGCCGCGGGCAGGTGCGGCACGTAGCGCTGGAAGTACCACTGCCCGGATTCGCGCTCGCTGGGCTTGGACAGGGCCACCACGTGGCACTGGCGCGGGTTGAGGCAGTCGGCGATGGCGTGGATGGCGCCGCCCTTGCCCGCGGTGTCGCGGCCCTCGAACAGCACCACCAGCCGCTTGCCGGTATGCCGCAGCCAGCGCGCCATGGCGTTGAGCTCGATCTGCAGCTTTTCCAGCTCGACTTCGTATTCCTTCCGCTTCAACTTCGCCATGCTGCAGCTCCTGTTATTCTTGCCACGGCTGGATAGCCTTTCAAGCCTCGCGCAATCGGGGCCGCAGGTTGGCGAGGTTGCAGGGTTTGGTGCGGGCGTCGAGCTGGGCGGCGATGAGTTTCTCCCAGCCCGTGCGGCAGGCCGACGTGGAGCCGGGCAGGGCGAACAGGAAGGTGGCGTTGGCCAAGCCGGCGAAGGCGCGCGACTGCAGCGTGCTGGTGCCGATCTCGTCGTAGCTCAATGCGCGGAACATCTCGCCGAAGCCGGGCATTTCCTTGTCCAGCAGCGGGCCCAGCGCCTCGGGCGTGGAGTCGCGGCCGGCGAAGCCGGTGCCGCCGGTGACCAGGATGCCGTGCACGGCTTCATCGGCGATCCAGCGCGACACCAGGGCGCGCAGGGCGTACTTGTCGTCGCGCACGATGGCGCGCTCGTGCAGCCGGTGGCCGGCGTGGGCGAGCGCCTCGCACAGGTAGTCGCCCGACGTGTCGTTGTCCGCCGTGCGGGTGTCGGACACGGTCAGCACGCACAGGGACAGCGGGATGAACTGGTTCGCGGCGCTCACGCGGCCTCCGTCAGCAGTTTGAGTTCGTCGGCCTGGTGTTCGCGGGTAAGGCGGTCCACCAGTTCGTCCATGTCGCCGTCGAGCACCTGGGGCAGCGCGTACAGCGTCAGCCCGTCCACGCGGTGGTCGGTGATGCGGCCCTGGGCGAAGTTGTAGGTGCGGATGCGCTGGCTGCGGTCGCCGCTGCCCACCTGCAGCCGGCGCTCCTGCGCCTGCGCCGCTTGCTGCTTGCTGCGCTCGGCGTCCAGCAGCTTGGCCTTGAGCAGGGACAGCGCGCGGGCGCGGTTCTTGTGCTGGCTGCGCTCGTCCTGGCATTCCACCACCAGGCCCGTGGGCAGGTGGGTGATGCGGATGGCCGAGTCGGTCTTGTTGACGTGCTGGCCGCCGGCGCCCGAGGCGCGGAAGGTGTCCACCTTCAGGTCGGCGTCGCGCACGTCTATCTCGTCCACTTCGTCCAGCTCGGGCAGGATGGCCACGGTGGCGGCCGAGGTGTGGATGCGGCCCTGCGATTCGGTGGCCGGCACGCGCTGCACGCGGTGCGTGCCCGATTCGAACTTCAGGCGCGAGTACGCGCCCTTGCCCTCGATGCGCGCGACGATTTCCTTGTAGCCACCGTGCTCACCCTCGCTGGCCGACACCACTTCCACGCTCCAGCGCCGGCGCTCGGCGTAGCGGGCGTACATGCGGAACAGGTCGCCGGCGAAGATCGCCGCCTCGTCGCCGCCGGTGCCGGCGCGCACTTCCAGGAACAGGTTGGCTTCGTCGCGCGGGTCCTTGGGCACCAGCAGCAGGGCCAGATGTTCGTCCAGGGTGGCCAGTCGCGACTGTGCGGCGGGGATTTCCTCTTCGGCCAGCTCGCGCAGCTCGGGGTCGGCGCGCAGGGCTTCGGCGGCCTGCAGGTCGCGCTGGGCCTGCGCCCAGGCGGCCAGGCCGGCGGCCACGGGCTCGAGCTGGGCGTATTCCTTCGACAGCGCGCGGAAGCGGGCGTTGTCGGCCAGCACGCCGGGGTCGGCCAGCAGGCGGCCGACTTCCTCGTGGCGTTCGGCCAGGTTCTCGAGCTTACGGCGCAGGCTTGGCGTCATCGGACTTGTCGTAGAGGCGCCCGGCGGCGCGCAGCAGGTCCAGGTCGCCGTCCAGCGCCGCCTGGCGCAGGGCGGCGCTGGGGCCGTGCAGCAGTTTGTTGGTGAGCTGGTGGGCCAGCAGCGACAGCACTTCGTCGGGCGGCTTGCCGGCGGCCAGCTGTTCGCGGGCGCGGGCCAGGGCGTCTTCGCGCGCGGCCTCGCCCTGGCTGCGCAGCGACTTGAGCGCGTCCTGCCGGCCCTGGGCGCGCCACCAGGCCATGAAGTGTTCCACCTGCAGGTCGATGATGGCCTGCGCCTGGTCGGCGGCTTCGCGGCGCGAGGCGCGGTTCTCCTCGATCACCTGTTCCAGGTCGTCCACGGTGTAGAGGTAGACGTCGGACAGTTCGGCCACGGACGCTTCGATGTCGCGCGGCACCGCGAGGTCGAGCAGGAACATCGGGCGGTGCTTGCGCGCCTTGAGCGCGGCCTGCACGGCGGTGCGGCGCAGCACCGGTTCGCGGCTGGCGGTGGCGGTGATGACGATGTCGGCTTCGGGCAGGTGGCGCTCGAGTTCGGTCAGCGGCAGCGCGTAGCCGCCGTGGCGGCTGGCCAGCGCCTGGGCGTGGTCCAGCGTGCGGTTGGCCACCAGCAGGCGCTTGACCTTGGCGTCCACCAGGTGGCGCGCGGCCAGTTCGATGGTGTCGCCGGCGCCCACCAGCAGCACGGTGGCGCGGTCGAGTTCGCTGAAGACCTGGCGCGCCAGCCGCACCGCGGCGTAGGCCACCGACACCGGGTGGGCGCCGATGCGGGTGTCGGTGCGCACGCGCTTGGCCACCGAGAAGCTTTGCTGGAACAGGCGGTCCAGCGGCGTGCGCAGGTGGTGCTGGCTGCGTGCGGCCTGCCAGGCGTCCTTCACTTGCCCGAGGATTTGCGGCTCGCCCAGCACCAGCGAATCCAACCCCGTGGCGACCCGGAACAGGTGCCGCACGGCGTGCTCGTCGCGGTGTTCGTACAGGTAGCCCGACAGTGTGTCCGGGGCCAGGCCGTGGTGCGTGGCGAGCCAGTCGGAAACGCCGCTTTCGTGGCCGTCCGCGACCTGCACGTAGAGTTCGGTGCGGTTGCAGGTGGACAGCAGCGCCGCCTCTTCGACGCCGGGCACGGCCGATAGCCCCTGCAGCGCCGCAGGCAGCTGGCCGCCATCCATCGCCACCCGTTCGCGCAGGGCGAGCGGGGCAGTCTGGTGGTTCAGGCCGATGGCTAGCAGGGGCATCGTTGGGCCAGCGTTGCCGCGGGGTGCGCTAAGCTTTCGCGGGCTGGGCTCTCTGTGGGAAACCAGCCTCCATTCTATCCCCTGGCCACGAAAACCCAATGTATTGGCGCCTTCGCCTGATCCTGCCGCTGCTGCTGGCCCTGTCCGGGACCGCGGCTGCCGCCGCGCCCGCACCCATCGGCGACGTCATGGCCGGCGAGTTCGCGCTGCAGCAGGGCGACCTGCCCGCGGCGGCCCGCCATTACCTGCTGGCCGCGCAGGCTTCCGGCGACCCGGGCATTGCCGGGCGCGCGGCCCGCATCGCCCTGCTGGCAGACGACATCGGCCTGGCCAGCCAGGCGTTGGCCCGCTGGCGCGCGCTGGCGCCGGATTCGCAGGCCATGCGCGCCACTGCCATCCGGCTGGCGCTGAGGCTGGGCGAACACGAATCGGCGATGGACGACGTGCGTGCGCTGCTGGCGCTGCCCGATGCCGCCGGCTTCCCGGTGGTGCTGGTTTCGCTGTCCGATGCCACCGGCGACGACGCCGTGATCGCCCGCAGCGTGCTGCGTGAACTGTTCTCGCAATCGCTGCTGCCCCATGACCTGGCGGCCTGGCTGCGGTTGGCGGGAGTGGCGCGGCGCCTGGGCGACCAGGCCTTCTCCGACCGGATAGTCGAATCAGGCCTGGCCACCTTCCCCGACGACCCGCGTGCGCGCCTGCTGCTGGCTTCGCGAATGCGCGAGGCCGGCAACCCGGAGGGCGCGCGGGCGGCGCTGCTGGCGCTGCGCGATTCCGGCGACATCGGTCCCGGGCTCCGCCGCAGCGCCGCCGGCGAACTGGCGCTGGTGGGCGAGCCGCGCCTGGCGGCTGACCTGCTGGCGAGAGGGCCGCAGGACGATGCCAGCTACGGCCAGCGCGCGTCCTGGCTTCTGGCCGCCGGCGACCGCGCCGCACTGCAGGCGCTGTATGCCGAGATCCGGCGCGCCGCGGCCTCGCCGTCGCCGGCCAGGCGCCTGCTGCTGGGCCACGTGGCCGAGGCGCTGGCGCTGTGGGCCGAGGCCGAGGCCTGGTACGGCGGCGTGCCCGCCGGCGAGGGGCGTGACCTGGCCATGCTGCGCATCGCGCGCCTGCAGGCGATGCAGGACCGCCTGGTGCCCGCGCTGGACACGCTGCACGAGCTCCAGGCGGACACGTCGGCCGACGGCGAGCGGATCCGCGATGCCTATCTGCTGGAATCCGAGCTGCTCGACGGCGCCCGGCGCAGCGACGAAGCGCTGGCCGCGATCGAGCGCGGCCTGGGCATCTTCGAAGACGACCCCGTGCTGCTCTATGCCCGGGCGATGGTGCACGAGCGCGCCGACCGCGTGGACGCCGCCCTGGCCGACCTGCGCCGCATCATTGACGACAATCCGCGCGACGCGCACGCGCTCAACGCCTACGGCTACACGCTGGCCGAGCGGCGCCGTGACTACGCGGCGGCCTTGCCCTACGTGCGGCGCGCCCACCAGATCGAACCCGACTCCGCGCCCATCCTCGACAGCCTGGGCTGGATTGAACTGCGGCTGGGCCGCGGCGACAGCGCCCTGGGCTTCCTGCGCAAAGCCTGGCGTCTGCTCAAGGACGCCGAGATCGCCGCCCACCTGGGCGAGGCGCTCTGGCTGGACGGACGCCGGGACGAGGCGCGCGCCGTCTGGCAGGAAGGCCGCGGCATCGATCCCGACAATCGCGCCCTGCGCCAGGCGCTGGAGACCTACGCCCCATGAATCGCTGGATCGCTTCCGCGCTGCTGGCCCTGCTGGCCGCGGCCTGCACCACCACGGCTCCCCGCCAGGACAGCCAGGCGAACCTGTTGGCGGCGCAGTCCGCCCGGGAAGCCGACCTGGCCGGGCAGGCCGACTGGTCCATGGCCGGGCGCCTGTCGGTGAGCGCCGACGGCGAAGGCGGCAATGGCCGCATCGAATGGCAGCAGCGCGGCGACGATTTCGAGATTCGGCTGTCGGCGCCCGTCACCCGCAAGAGCTGGCGCCTGCTGAGCCAGGGCGGCCAGGCCACGCTGGAAGGCCTCGACGGCGGCACGCGCACCGGAAGCGATCCCGAAGCCCTGCTGTTCGAAGCCACCGGCTGGCGCATCCCGCTGTCGGCGCTGGGCGACTGGGCCCGCGGCGCACGTACGCGCGGCCCGGCCACCGTGGAGTTCAATCCGGCGGGCCTGCCGTCGCTGATTGCCCAGCAGGGCTGGCAGGTCGAATACCGGGAATGGGACGGCGGCCAGCCCGAGCGGCCGCGGCGCGTGTTCGCCCGGCAGGGCGGGGCGACGGTGCGCCTGGTCGTGGACGCCTGGGGCCCGCGGTGACCGGGGACGCGGGCGGCTGGACCCGCTGGCCGGCGCCGGCCAAGCTCAATCTGTTCCTGCGCATCGTGGGCCGGCGGCCGGACGGGTACCACCTGCTGCAGACGGTTTTCCAGCTGCTGGACTGGGGCGATACGGTGGCGCTTCGGGTGCGCGACGACGGCCAGGTCCGCCGCGTCTCGGCCGAGGGCTACGCGGTTCCCGAAGACCAGGATCTGGTGGTCCGCGCCGCCAAGATGCTTCAAAAAGAAGCCAAAATAGCCCAAGGTGCCGACATCGCCGTTGAAAAGGTGATTCCCCTGGGCGGCGGCTTCGGCGGCGGGTCGTCGGACGCCGCGACCGTGCTGGTGGCCCTGAACGAGCTTTGGGCGGCCGGCCTGGACGAGGACCGCCTGGCGGACCTGGGCCTGGGCCTGGGGGCCGATGTGCCGGTGTTCGTGCGCGGCCGCAGTGCCTGGGCCGAGGGCGTGGGCGAGCAGCTGGTGCCGATGGACCTCGCGCCGGCGGCTTATCTCGTCGTCGACACGGGCGTCGGGGTGCCCACCGCGGAATTGTTCCAAGCCCCTGAATTGACGCGTGATGCGGCCCCGGCGACAATGGCGGACTTCGTTTCTGGCTCCTCGCTCGGCAATGCCTTCGAGCCGGTGCTGCGTCGCCGTTCGGAAGCCGTCGAGGCGACCCTGCAGGTGCTCTCGCAGCTCGGTCCGGCGGCCCTCACCGGGACTGGCGGCGGTTGTTTCGTGCGCCTGCGCACGCGCGCCGACGCCGAGGCTGCGCTGGCCCGGCTACCGCAAGGTCTCCGGGCCTGGGTGGCCGAGGGTGTGTCGGAGTCGCCGCTGCACCGGGCACTTCGCCAGCGCTGGGCCAGGAACGGGTAGTTCCAGTGGTGGGGCGTCGCCAAGTGGCCCAAGGCACCGGGTTTTGATCCCGGCATTTCGTAGGTTCGAATCCTACCGCCCCAGCCATCCTCCACCGGCGCAAGCCACGTTCCACCACCCTCATCGCGGAAGGCCAATCCATGAGCAAACAGAACCTGCTCGTCTTCACCGGCAACGCCAACCGCCCGCTCGCGCTGTCGGTGTGCCGGCAGCTTGGCATTCCGCTCGGCAAGGCCCTGGTGGGCCAGTTCTCCGACGGTGAATGCCAGGTCGAGATCGAGGAAAACGTGCGCCGGCAGGAAGTGTTCGTCATCCAGCCCACCTGCGCGCCCACGGCCGAGAACTTCATGGAGCTGCTGGTGCTGATTGACGCGCTCAAGCGCGCCTCGGTCGCCAACGTCACCGCGGTGGTGCCGTACTTCGGCTATGCCCGCCAGGACCGCCGCCCGCGCTCGGCGCGCGTGCCCATCACGGCCAAGGTCGTGGCCAAGATGTTCTCGGCGGTCGGTACCGACCGCGTGCTCACCATCGACCTGCACGCCGACCAGATCCAGGGCTTCTTCGACATCCCGGTGGACAACGTCTACGCCTCGCCCATCCTGCTGGCCGACATCTGGCGCAGCCACGGCACCGACAACCTCATCGTGGTGTCGCCCGACGTGGGCGGCGTGGTGCGCGCCCGCGCGGTCGCCAAGCGCCTGGACGACGCCGAGCTGGCCATCATCGACAAGCGCCGCCCCAAGGCCAACGTGTCCACCGTGATGAACATCATCGGCGACGTCAGCGGCAAGACCTGCGTGCTGGTGGACGACATCATCGACACGGCCGGCACGCTGTGCGCCGCCGCTGCGGCGCTCAAGGCCAACGGCGCCAAGAAGGTGGTGGCCTACTGCACGCACCCCGTGCTGTCGGGCGCGGCCATCGCCAACGTCACCAACTCCCAGCTCGACGAACTGGTGGTCACCGACACCATCCCGCTGTCGGAGGCCGCGCGCGCCTGCCCGCGCATCCGCCAGCTCAGCGTGGCCGAACTGCTGGCGGAAACCATCCGCCGCATCGCGTTCGGTGAATCGGTCAGTTCGCTGTACGTGGACTGACGCAGGGCGGGGCGGGGATCCGGGATCGGCATTCGCGAGTGCCGATCCCCGATTCCCGCACCGGGAACGACGCGGGGCCTGGTCGCGGGCTTCGCGGAAAGCGCCACAAGCGCATCACAACTGAAGAAGGCAACACCCAACATGGCTACCAACCACAACATCACGGCCACCAGCCGCAAAGTCGAGGGCAAAGGTGCGAGCCGCCGCCTCCGTCACAGCGGCCAGGTCCCGGCCATCGTCTACGGCGCCCACCAGGAGCCGCAGAACATCCAGGTCGAGCACAACCACCTCTGGCTCGCCAGCCAGAACGAGTGGTTCTACTCCGCCATCCTGGAGCTGAGCATCGACGGCAAGGCCGAAAAGGTCCTGCTGCGCGACATGCAGCGCCACCCGTTCAAGCAGCAGATCCTGCACCTGGACTTCCTGCGCGTGAGCGAGAACGAAGCCCTGCGCGCCAAGGTGCCGCTGCACTTCGTGAACCAGGAAGTGTCCCCGGCCGGCAAGACCGCCGGCGTCGTGGTCACCCACGAGCTCAACGAAGTCGAAGTCAGCTGCCTGCCCCGGGACCTGCCGGAGTTCATCTCCGTCGACCTGTCGGCCCTGACCGTGGGCGACATCGTCCACCTGTCGCAGATCGTGCTGCCCGCCGGCGTCACCATCCCGGCCCTGGCCCACGGCAAGGAACATGACCTGGCGATCGTCATCGCCAAGCATGCCCGCGTCGACGCCGAAGCGGAGGCCGCCCCGGCCGCCGCCGAAGTGCCGGCCGCCAAGGTCGCCAAGCCGGCCGCCGCCCCGGCGGCGCCGAAGAAGAAGTAATCCCGGGCCATCGCCCCGCCTCCGGGCGGGGCGATGGCGCCGCGACACTTCGACGTGGCTGGTCTTCGCCTCATCGTCGGCCTGGGCAATCCCGGTGCCGAACACGCCCGAACCCGGCACAACGCCGGGTTCTGGTTTCTGGACGCCCTCGCCAGCCAGGCCGGGGTGCGCTTCGGGCTGGAATCGAAGCTGTTTGGTGAAACCGCCCGCATCGAGCTGGCCGGCCAAACGGTCTGGCTGCTGCGTCCGGCCACCTTCATGAACGCCTCCGGCCGATCGGTGGCGGCGGCGCTGCGCTACTGGAAGATCGAGCCCGAGCAGGCCCTGCTGGCCCATGACGAGCTCGACCTGCCGCCCGGCACCGCCCGCCTGAAGTTCGACGGCGGCCACGGCGGCCAGAACGGGCTGCGCGACACCATCCAGCACCTGGGCCACGGCAAGTTCCACCGCCTGCGCATCGGCATCGGCCATCCCGGCCACAAGGACAAGGTCACCCCGTGGGTGCTGGGCAAGCCCGGCAAGGACGACGAGGCCAGCATCCTGCGCGCCATCGACGACGCCCTGGCGGTGATGCCGCTGGCGGTCGCCGGCGAGTTCCCCGAGGCCATGAAGCGCCTGCACACCCCCAAACCCTGAGTCCGCATGCGGCAGCCGGCCATGCGCCCGCTGCCGCCTGAGGATTCGCGAACCGGAAGTAGTCACCATGGGCATCAAATGCGGCATCGTCGGCCTGCCGAACGTCGGCAAGTCCACCCTTTTCAACGCGCTCACCAAGGCGGGCATCGCCGCGGCCAACTTCCCGTTCTGCACCATCGAGCCCAACACCGGCGTGGTGCCCGTGCCCGACCCGCGCCTGGCGCAGCTGGCCGAAATCGTCAAGCCGCAGAAGACCATCCCGACCTCGTTCGAGTTCGTGGACATCGCCGGCCTGGTCGCCGGCGCCTCGAAGGGCGAGGGCCTGGGCAACAAGTTCCTGGCCCACATCCGCGAAGTGGACGCCATCGCCCACGTGGTGCGCTGCTTCGAGCACACCGACATCATCCACGTGGCCGGCAAGGTCGATCCCATCGCCGACATCGAGACCATTGACCTGGAGCTGGCCCTGGCCGACCTGGAGTCCGTCGAAAAGTCGCTCAACCGCGCCGAACGCGAGGCCAAGACCGGCAATAAGGACGCTATCGTCCGGAAGGAAGTGCTGGGCCGCATCCGCGAGGGCCTCGACGCCGGCAAACCCGCGCGGGCCCTGGGCCTGAGCGCCGAAGACCGGGCCGTGGTCCGCGACCTGTTCCTGATGACCCTCAAGCCGGTGATGTACGTGTGCAACGTGCTTGAGGACGGCTTCGAGGGCAATCCGATGCTGGAGCTGGTGCGTGCCCGGGCCGCGGCCGAAGGCGCCCAGGTGGTGCCGGTCAGTGCGGCCATCGAGGAAGAGATGTCCCAGCTCGAGGACGCCGACCGCGCCGAGTTCCTGGCCGAGATGGGCCTGGCCGAGCCGGGCCTGAACCGGGTCATCCGGGCCGGCTATGCCCTGCTGGGCATGCAGACCTATTTCACCGCCGGCGTGAAGGAAGTGCGGGCCTGGCAGGTCCACAAGGGCGCCACGGCGCCCCAGGCCGCCGCCGTCATCCATACCGACTTCGAGAAGGGCTTCATCCGGGCCGAGACCATTGCCTTCGACGACTTCATCAAATACCGCGGCGAAGCCGGCGCCCGCGACGCCGGCAGGCTGCGCCTGGAGGGCAAGGAGTACATCGTCCAGGAGGGCGACGTGCTGCATTTCCGCTTCAATGTCTGATCCGGACCGGCAATTGCACGAAGGGCGTTGACATTTACCGCCGCGACCGTGAAAATTGCGGGCTCCTTGCTGGAGGGATACCCAAGCGGCCAACGGGGGCAGACTGTAAATCTGCTGGCTCACGCCTTCGGTGGTTCGAATCCACCTCCCTCCACCAGCTTCGCGAAGTAGTCCGGTAACGGAAGGCAGCGCAGGGCGGGAGTAGTTCAATGGTAGAACCTCAGCCTTCCAAGCTGATCATGCGGGTTCGATCCCCGTCTCCCGCTCCACCTTGAACACGTTCCACCGCACCACCACGTATTCGCTCATGTAGCTCAGTCGGTAGAGCACTTCCTTGGTAAGGAAGAGGTCGCTGGTTCGATTCCAGTCATGAGCACCATCCATCCCCGGGGCCGCCGTTTCGGCCGCGGGTAGAAGAAATCCTTTTATTCCTAACCGGGTAATTCGCAATGGCCAAGGGTAAGTTCGAGCGCACCAAGCCGCACGTGAACGTCGGCACCATCGGTCACGTCGACCACGGCAAGACCACGCTGACGGCCGCGCTGACGAAGATCGGCGCCGAGCGTTTCGGCGGC
>Ga0073904_10002984_pt1 | contig 12783 bp, 5 predicted proteins | sample KloWWTrecipitate_FD_66668 | JGI IMG/M metagenome (GOLD analysis project Ga0073904, IMG submission 66668) | Active sludge microbial communities from Klosterneuburg, Austria, studying microevolution and ecology of nitrifiers - Klosterneuburg... | ecosystem: Engineered > WWTP > Aerobic digester >...
TTGCACGACGCGCTCGGCAACGAGATCCGCCAGCGCGGCGACGAGTTCGGCGCGACCACCGGGCGCCCGCGCCGCTGCGGCTGGATCGACCTGGTGGCGCTCAAGCGCGCGGTGCTGATCAGCGGCATCTCCGGGTTGTGTGTGACCAAGCTCGACGTGCTGGACGGATTGCCGACCATCAAGATGGCGATCGCCTATCACTACCGCGGCAAGAAGACCGAGTACGCGCCCCTCGATGCCGCCGGCTGGGACGAGTGCACGCCCGAGTACCTGGAGTTCCCCGGCTGGAGCGAGCCCACGCGCGGGATCCGCGAGTTCGGCCGGCTGCCGGCTGCCGCGCGCGCCTACCTGCGTGCGCTCGAGGAACTGGTCGGGTGCCCGCTGGCGATGGTCTCGACCGGTCCCGACCGCGACGAGAACATCGTCCTGAAGGATCCCTTCGCCTAGTCCTGCGGGCGATGCGGCGCGCGGCCCGGCTGCGCGCCCGTTGGCATCCTCCGCGCGATCGGGTTAGCCTACGGGCTGGCACCGCAGCACGCTGCCACGGATCGGCTGGGGACTGCGGAATCGTCGATCCTGCCGGGGGATGGCCATCATGAAGAGTCTGGCTCTGCTGCGGTGCGGCCTGGGCGTGGTGCTCGCCGCGTGCGTGATGACGGCAGGCGCCGCTGGCGCCCCGGACCAGGAACCCTACGCCGCGCAAGTCGCGGCCGCGGCCGACGCGCCCAAGCAGGTGTTCCCGGCGCTGGACATGGACCGGATCGCCCTCGAGGATTCCCTGGCCGACTACAAGGGCACGCCGGGCGGCTACCGCTTCGCGATCGCGCGCGACGTCGACATCACGCCACTCGACCACGGCGCCTGGGAGCGCGGAGCCGACGCGCGCTGGACCTGGCGCCTGAAGGTCGAGACGCCCGATGCCGTGCACCTCAACTTCGGGTTCGCGCGCTTCAAGCTGCCGCCGAGCGCGCGCATGATCATCATCGGGGCCGACGGCCGGGCCGCGCTGGGCCCCTACACCGCCGCGGACCAGCTGCCCACGGGGCAGTTGTGGACGCAGGTGCTGAATGGCAGCTCCGCCCTGATCGAGCTCAGTGTCGCCGACGGCGAGCAGGACCAGGTCGACGTGCGCTTGAGCCGCATCGGGCATGGCTACCGCGGCTTCGGCTACCTCACCAAGCACTGCAAGTCCGGCGCCTGCAACATGGACGTCGCCTGCCTGGGCGATGGCGACCCCTGGAACGCACCGCGCCGTTCGGCCGGCGCGATCACCATCGGCGGCACCGATACCTGCTCGGGCTCGCTGGTGAACAACACCAACAACGATCGCCGCATGCTGTTCGCCACCGCGACGCACTGCGGCCTCAACGCGGGCAACATCGGCAGCGTGCTGGTGTACTGGAACTACGAGTCGCCGACCTGCCGCGCGCCGGGTTCCTCGGCCAGCGGCATCCCGACGCCGCGGCCCGGCACCACCAGCGCCGGCCTGGCTTTCATCGCGTCGACCCAGAGCCCCTTCGGCGGCGGCGCTACGGGTCCGCGGTCCGACTGGACCCTGGTCGAACTGGCGGGCACGCCGAATCCGGCCTGGAACCTGCACTGGGCAGGCTGGGACCGGCGCGCGACGCCGGCCGTCTGCGCGGCGCCGGTCGATCCGGCGTCGACGGCGGGCCTTTGCGCCAGCATCCACCATCCCAGCGTGGACGAGAAGCGCATCACCTTCGTGCAGCAGAACTTCGAGGTCGGCAACATCAGCGGTGGCGTCGGCGTGCATTGGCACGCGTTCTGGGATCCGAACCCGCCGGTGCTGCCCAACATCCCGGCCCCGGTGCCGAACCCGATCCCGCCCGGCGTGACCGAGCCTGGCTCGTCCGGCTCGCCGCTTTACACGGCGCAACAGCGCCTGGCCGGCGTGCTCAGTGGCGGACCGTCCGCCTGCGGGTCGACCGGCGCCAACCTGTCGGACTTCTATGGCGCGTTGTTCCACTCGTGGGATGGCTCCGCGGGCAGCACGCCCGCGACCCGCATGCGCGACCATCTCGACCCTGCCAACACGGCAGTCGAGACCCTGGACGGCATCAACCAGTGCAACGCACCCGCGATCCCGGTCGGCATCGACGCGGTGGCGAGCGCGGCCAATCGCATCACCGTGAGCTGGGGCGCGGTGGCCGCGGCCGAGCGCTACCGCGTCTATCGCTCGAGTGGCGCGTGCCCCGGCAGTTCCTATTCCCAGATCGCCGAGGTGGTGGCGCCGGCGACCACCTACGACGACAACACGGTCTCGGGCGGCTCGGTGTACAGCTACGCGGTCACCGCGTTCGACGACAGCGAGGCCTGCGAGTCGGTGCGCAGCGCCTGCGATTCGGACACCGCCACCGGCGTGTGCTCGCTCGCGCCGACCTTCGCCGGACTTTCCTCCGCCGCGAGCGCGGCGACCCCGGGTTGCGCGATCAACCTCAGCTGGCAGGCGGCCGGCGGCAACTGCGGCGCGGGCAGCAACATCGCCTACAACGTTTATCGCGACACCAGCTCCGGCTTCGTGCCGGCGCCGGCCAACCGCATCGATACCTGCGGCACCGCGACCACCTACGCCGACACCGCGGTCTCCTCGGGGACGCGCTACTACTACGTGGTGCGGGCCGAGGACCAGGGCGCGAGCGGCAGCGGCGGCGCCTGCGGCGGCGTGCAGGATCCCAATGCCGTCGAGCGCAGCGCGCAGCCCACGGGCCCGTCCAACGGCTTCTCGGTCGACGACGTCGAGGGCACGACCGACAACTTCGTGGTCAGCGGGACCGGCGATGTGGGCGCGAATTTCGTCGTGTCGACCCTGCAGGCGCGTTCGCCGACCCACTCGTGGTTCGCGGTCGATCCGGCCAACCTGAGCGATCGGCGCCTGACCTACGCCTCGGCGGTGCCGGTGCCGGCGGTGAGCCCGGGTTCGCTCAACTTCTGGCATCGCTACGACACGGAGGCGTCCAGCACGGCGGGCGTGGGCTATGACGGCGGCGTGTTCGAATACTCGCTCGACGGCGGCGTGACCTGGAGCGACATCCTGGCTGCGCAGGGCACGGTTCCGGCCAACGCGGGCCGCATCACCGCGGGCCCGTACAACCGCACGATCAGTTCCAGTTTCGGCAGCGCCCTGGCGGGACGCCAGGCCTGGTCGGGGGATTCGGGTGCCTTCATCCAGACCAGCGTCAGCCTGGCCGATTTCGCCGGACGCTCGGTGACATTCCGCTTCCGCTTCGCTTCGGACTCCTCGGTCGCGGATACCGGGTGGTTCATCGACGACATCGATGCGGTGAGCTTCGGGGTGTGCGGCGTGCCGTTGCCGGATGCGCTGTTCGGGAATGGGTTCGAGGAGCCGCCGCCGGCCTTGTAGGGCGGGCGAGGAGGGGGCGAGGCGCGATCGAAGGCCTCGCCCTGAAAGCACGAAGGGCCCCATCGAGGGGCCCTTCGTGCGCTGACTGGATCGATTTCTCGACGAATGCGGCGCGGCTTGATGGCGCGTATTCGCTACGAATTGGTGCCGAGGAGAGGACTCGAACCTCCACGGGTCGCCCCGCTAGTACCTGAAACTAGTGCGTCTACCAATTCCGCCACCTCGGCAAGGCTTGCGGCCGCCGGGCAGGCCCGGCGCGAGCCGCGCAATGTAGCCACGGCGGCTGGGGCTGTCAACCAAGGCCGGGCTGGCCGGGCGGCGATGCACTAACATGCGCGGATGATGAGGAGCCCCGCATGAAAGGCAAGTCCGGCCCGCCACGACGCCCGTCGCCGGAGAAGAAGGCCGCGCCGTGGCTGCCCGATCGGGCGCCCGCGCGCGATCGTCCGCCCGCGACCGGCGCGCGCCCGGGGCGCGGCCAGCCGGCCCCGAAGCCGCGCACGCAGCCGATCGCCGATCCCCACGCCGCGCGCGAGGCGAAGCGCTATGCCGACCCGATCCCCAGTCGCGAGGCGATCGCGCATTTCCTTGCCGAGAAGGGCGAACTGCTCACCGCCGAGCGCCTGGCCGAGGAACTGCAGCTGACCGAGCCGACGCGGCTCGATGCGCTGGTCAAGCGCCTGGCGGCGATGGTCCGCGATGGCCAGTTGCTGCAGAACCGCCGCGGCGGTTACGCGCCAGCGCAGAAGCTGGACCTGATCGCGGGCGAGGTGCTGGCGAACGCCGAGGGTTACGGCTTCCTGCGCCCCGACGACGGCGGCGAGGATCTCTACCTCTCGCCGGCGCAGATGCGCGCGGTGCTGCACGGCGACCGCGCGCTGGCCAGCGTGGTCGGGCTCGATCGCCGCGGTCGCCGCGAGGGCGCGATCGTCGAGGTGCTGGAGCGTCGCGCGCCGCGCCTGGTGGGCCGCTACCAGGAGCAGGATGGCTTCGGCCTGGTCGTGCCCGACGACCGCCGCATCCACCAGGACCTGCTGATCCCGCTGGGTCGCAACCAGGGCGCGCGCAACAACCAGATCGTGGTCGCCGAGATCGTCGATCCGCCGACCCGCGAGCGCCCGCCGGTGGGACGGGTGCTGGCGGTGCTGGGCGAGCGCCTGACCGCGTCGCTGACGGTGCGGATGGCGATCGAGAGTCATGGCCTGCCGCACGAGTGGCCGGCCTCGGTGCTGCGCGAAGCCGAGCGCGTCGCGCCCGAGGTCGACCCGCGCGAGGCCGCCGGCCGCGAGGACCTGCGCGCGCTGCCGCTGGTGACCATCGACGGCGAGGACGCGCGCGATTTCGACGACGCCGTCTACTGCGAGCCGCGCAAGGGCGGCTTCCGCCTGGTGGTGGCGATCGCCGACGTCTCGCACTACGTGCGCCCGGAGACCGAGCTCGATGCCCAGGCCTTTGAGCGCGCGACCTCGGTGTACTTCCCCGACTTCGTGGTGCCGATGCTGCCGGAGTCGCTCAGCAACGGCATCTGCTCGCTCAATCCGCTGGTCGATCGCCTGTGCATGGTGTGCGACATGCAGGTCGAGCACGACGGCGAGGTGGCGAAGTCGCGCTTCTATCCGGCGGTGATGCGCTCGGCGGCGCGCCTGACCTACACCAAGGTGTGGAAGGCGCTGGGACTCAAGGACGCCGATGCGCGCGACGAACTGCGCGACCTGATGCCGCAGCTGGAGAACCTGCACGCGCTCTACCACGTGCTGGTCAAGCAGCGCGAGCGCCGCGGCGCGATCGACTTCGAGGGCCAGGAATTCCAGTTCAAGCTCGCGCCCTCCGGCGAGGTGCTGGCGATGGGCGCCTACGAGCGCAACGACGCCCACAAGCTGATCGAGGAATGCATGATCGCCGCCAACGTCCAGGCGGCGCGGTTCCTGTCGCGGGCGAGGATGCCGGCGCCGTACCGCGTGCACGCGCCGCCGCCGGCCGAGAAGTACGAGAACACCCTGGAGTTCCTCAAGGAGTTCCAGTTGAAGCTGCCGCCCGCCGGCACCGTGCAGCCCGGCGACTTCTCGGCGTTGCTGCGCAAGGTGCGCAAGCGTCCCGATGCCGCGCTGCTGGAGTCGGTGCTGTTGCGCTCGCAGAGCCTCGCGGTCTACCAGCCCGAGAACCATGGCCACTTCGGCCTCGCACTCGACGCCTATGCGCACTTCACCTCGCCGATCCGCCGTTACCCGGACCTGCTGGTGCATCGCGCGATCCGCCACGCGGTGTCCGGCGGCACCCCGGGCGACTACCTGTATGGCGAGTCGGAAATGGCCAACCGCAGCGCGCACTGCTCGCAGAACGAGCGTCGCGCCGACGAGGCCGAGCGCGACGTCGACGAGCGCTTCAAGTGCGCGTGGATGGAGAAGCACGTCGGCAGCGAGTTCGACGGCGTGGTGGCCGGCGTGACCTCGTTCGGCCTGTTCGTCGAGTTGGTGCAGAACCGGGTCTCGGGCCTGGTCCACGTGACCCAGTTGCCCAACGACTACTACCACTTCGATCCCAAGAAGCACCTGCTCAGCGGCGAGCGGCGCGGCCTGCGCTTCCGACTCGGTGATCGGGTGCGGGTACTGGTGCTGCGCGCAAGCCTCGAGGACCGCAAGATCGATTTCCGCCTGGTCACCGTGGACGGCGGCCCGACCAGCGCGGACCTGCGTGGACCTGCGCGCGAAGACCGGCGACCGGCACGGCGCGACGGCGGCAGTTCGCGCGGTGCGCCACCCCGCCCCGAGCGCGGCAAGGCCGGCAAGGGTGGCAACGGCGGGAAGCGACGGCGTTGAGCACCGACCTGATCGCGGGCATCAATCCGGTCGGGTCGGCGCTGCGCAACGACTCGGCCAACGTGCTCGAACTGCTGGTCGAGCAGGGCACGCAGAACCACCGCGTGCGCGAGCTGGTCTCCGAGGCCAAGGGTCTCGGCATCGAGGTGTGGCAACGCCCGCGCGAGGCGCTCGACAAGATGGCGCCGGGCTTGCGCCACCAGGGCGTGGTGGCGCGCTACCGGCGCGCTGCCGCGCATGCCGCCGCCGACCTCGCCACGCTGGTCGCGGCAGCCGGACCGCAGGCCCTGGTGCTGATCCTCGACGGCGTGCAGGACCCGCACAACCTCGGCGCCTGCCTGCGCAGCGCGGAGGCCGCCGGCGTCACCGCGGTCGTGGTGCCCAAGGACCGTGCCGCCGACGTCACGCCAGCAGTGCACAAGGCCTCGGCCGGCGCCGCCGACCGCGTGCCGCTGGTGCGCGCCACCAACCTGGCGCGCGCGATGGACGAGCTCAAGCAGGCCGGCGTGTGGATCACCGGCCTCGCCGGCGATGCGCAGCCCTCGCTGCATTCGGTCGACCTGCGCGGGCCGGTGGCGATCGCCGTGGGCGGCGAGGCCGACGGCCTGCGGCGCCTGACCCGCGAGCGCTGCGACCATCTCGCGCGCATTCCGATGCGCGGCAGCGTCGAGAGCCTCAACGTCTCGGTCGCGACCGGCATCGCCTTGTTCGAGGCCCTGCGCCAGCGCAGCGCCGTTTGAGGATCGCGACCGTTCGTCCGCCCGTCGTCCGCCGCGCCTGCGGGGGTTGACGGCCGCGGCCGGCTCGGAGAGATAACTCCCCGATCGGATGAGTCCACAGGGGGACACATGGCCGCGAGGGAATGTTGCGCGCTGGGAATGGTCCTGGCGCTGGGCCTGTGGGCCGGGGCGGCAGCTGCCGCTGACAGCACCGCGACCCAGTTCGTGAACACCCTGGCGAGCCGCTATCCCGACGGGACCCCGGGGCGCGAGCTGCCGCAGCAGAACATCGGTTTCTCGCGCGACCGCAATCGCGCCTACTTCACCGCGATCGAACGCCTAGACCTCGCGCCGGGCGGCGCGACGCTGGGCAATACCGCGCTGTTCGCCTTCGACCGCCAGGCGCAACGGGTGCAGCGCCTGGCCGTGACCGAGCCGCCGGGCAACTACGTGCGCCGCCGCATCTGTTGCGCGCCGCGCTCGGACTACGCCGTCATCGAAGGCATCCGCAGCGAAAGCGCCACCGACCCCGGCAGCAACCAGGTCGACGCCTGGCTGGCGAACGTGGTGACCGGCCAGGTCGAGCCGCTGCCGACCGCGACCGAGACCGGCGCCAGCTATCGTTACGGCGGCTTCTGTTTTGCCAACGCGCGCGACGGTTCGGCCTTCACCTTCATCGGCCAGTTGCCCTACGCCGACGGCATCACCGGCGCCACCTTCGTGGCCGTGCTCGATACCACGCAGCGCCCCTTGCGGGTGCGCGCCTGCGGCGATGCGCGCGAGTACCGCAACCTGCAGGGCGAAGTGGTCCAGCGCTCGATCCCCGTGCAGTACCTGCGCGACTCGCGCCAGGTGGTGCTGCGCGGCACCCTGACCGCGCCCTCCGATCGCAGCATTCCGCTGTCGATCCTCGACTGCGGCAACAGCAACCTCAACCGGCCGCCGGTGACCCCGTCGCCGACCGCGGAGATCCCGGGCCTGGTGGGGCAGGGATTTGCCTACGAACAGCTGTCCAACGACGGCATCACCGCCACGATCAGCGGCTTCCGCGCCGGATCGTTCGTCTCCTACGTCGTCGACCGGGTCGCGCGCCAGGTCCTGGTCGCGCCCGAGGACATCGGCGCCGCCTCGCTGCCGAACGGCTTGTCGGAGGACGGGCGCTTCCTGGTCGTGAGTCGCAGCTTCGGCAACCCGCAGTTCGAGCTTGCGGTGGTGGACATCGGTTCGCGGCGTGCCGCGACCTTCCTGCTGCGCCCCGACCTGCAGCCTTTCGAGAGCTTCACCGGCGACAGCTTCCAGTTCTCTGAGGACGGCAGCCTGGTGTCCTATCGCGGCGGCGGCGCCGATTTCGCGCCGGTGCCCGGCGGCAACAGCCAGCAGATCTACGTGTCGAGCAACCCCTTCTACGCCGACGCCATGCCGCAACGGCTCGCCGACCTCGCCAGCGCCAGCGCCACGACCGCGGTCTCCGACGACGCCCGTTTCGTGGTGTTCGATTCCGCGCTGGCCGGGCTCGATCCCGCGGTGGTAGACAACAACAACGCCAGCGACGTTTTCCTGCGCGACCGCGACACCGGCCTGCTGCGGACGCTGAGCGCCAGCGGCGGGCAGGCCCGCGGCGGGTCGAAGCCGACGATCGCGGGCGATGGCACGCGCGTCGCCTACGTCGCGGCCGCGGCCGGCGGGCGCACGGACATCGTGGTCCGCGAGCTGGCCACGGGCGTGGACACCAGTCTCGCCGGCTTCATCGGTGGCGCTGCCGCCAACGCGACGCTTGCCGATCCCAGCCTCTCCGGCGATGGCCAGCGCCTGGCCTTCGTCGCCAGTGCGCCGCTGCTGGCCGCCGACACCGACGCCCTCGCCGATGTCTATCGCATCGACTTGCGCACGCGCGAACTCGGCCTCGCCAGCGGCGCCGCCACGGGGACCTGCCGCGGTGCGCGCATGGCCCGCGGCACCGACGTGGTCGCCTTCGAGTGCGGCGGCAGCGCGCCGACTGCACAGGCGCAGGCCAAGACGGCGCCACTGCCCGGCGCCGTGGTCAACCTCTACGACTTCATCCAGCGCAAGTTCGAGGTGCTCTCGCGGCCGCCCAGCGGCGGCAACGCCAACGGCGGCAGCAACATCCAGGGCATCTCCAGCGACGGCAACCGGGTCCTGTTCGGATCCGATGCCAGCAACCTGGTGGGCGGCGACAGCAACGGCATCACGGACCTGTTCCTGGTCGATCGCGCGGCCGCGCCGGCGCCGCGCCGCGTGGCCCTGCAGCGCTCCGGCGCGCAGCTGACGCTGCCCGTGGAGTCGGCGGCGCTGTCGCCCAACGGCAATGCGATCGCCTACACCACGCGCTCCGGCGGCATCGATCCGCTGGGACGCACGGGCGCCACGACCGCGCTCTACCTCGCCTCCAGTGCCGGCGGCGACGCGCGCCAGGTGCGCCGTGGCAACCAGTCCGGCTTCTCAGCCAACACTGCCGCGCCGGCGCTGAATTTCGACGGCGCCGAAGTGGTGTTCGGCGCCGATGCCGGCGGCAGCGGCGGCGGCACGCCCTCGAAGGCCGGCACCGGCTCGCTCAACGTCGCCAACAATCCCACGGTCGGCACCGACGGCCGTACCCTGAGTTCGGCCAGCACCGGGCTCTGGTACAACCCGGCGCAGAACCTGCAGGGGTTCCTGGTCGAGTCTGCGGTGGTCAACGGCGTTCCGACCGCGCTGGTGAGCTGGTACGTGTACCAGGGCGGCCAGGCGGCGTGGCTGTTCGGTTCCGCACCGCTGGCGCCGGGCTCGACCAACGTGCCGCTGGTGATCACCCGCGGCGCCAGTTTCTCGCCCAATTTCAATCCGGCCAGCGTAGTCACCGAGAACTGGGGCACGGTGACGCTCAAGTTCGTCGGACCCAACCGCGCGATCTTCGCCTGGAGTTCGAGCTACCCGGGCTACTCGACCGGCATCGCCACCCTGCAGAAGCTCGCCAACGCCGCCGACCCGGCCAGCGATCGCGCCGGCGAGATGCCGGCCTGCGTGAGCGGTACCTGGTACGACCCGGGGCAGGATCGCCAGGGCCTGCAGGTGCAGAAGATCGCGGGCAATCCCGCGCAGATGGTCGCGCTCTGGTACAGCTATGACCAGGGCCGCCAGTTCTGGTTGTCGGGGCAGGGCCCGATCAACGGCGATCGCGCGGTGCTCACCATGCGCAGCTACCGTGGGGCGCAGTTCCCGCCGGACTTCCGCACCACCGACGTGGTCGAGCGGGTCTGGGGCACGGTGCAATTCGACCGCACCGGCAACGACAGCGCGCGCATCCAGTGGACCCCGTCGGTCGCGGGCTTCAGTGCCGGGTCGATGAACCTCACGCGCCTGTCGGCGCTGACCGGCCGACCCTGCCGCTGACGCCGCGCCTCAGGCCGGGTTGCCGCCCGGCCCCAGGCTGGCCAGCCATTCGTCGTCGCTGCCCTCGTTGATGCCTTCGAACAGGAAGGTCGACAGGTAGCGTTCGCCGGTGTCGGGCAGCATGGCGAGGATCACGTCGCCGGGCTTCGCCTTCTTCGCCACTTCGAGCGCCGCAGCGAAGGTGCCGCCGGCCGAGATGCCGACGAAGATGCCTTCCTGCTGCGCCAGCGCGCGCGCGGTATCGCGCGACTGGAGCTCCGACACCGGGATGATCTCGTGCGCGACTTTCGGGTTGAGGACCGCCGGGACGAAATCCGGGGTCCAGCCCTGGATCTTGTGCGGCTTCCACTCCGCGCCGGCGACGAGCGAGGCAGTGTCGGGTTCAGTCAGCACGATCCGGACCTCGGGACGCGCCAGGCGGATCATTTCACCGGCACCGGTGAGCGTGCCGCCCGTGCCCCAGCCGGTGACGAACCAGTCGAAGCGCCGGCCGGCGAAGTCCTGCAGGATCTCGGGCCCGGTGGTGTTGCGATGGAAGGCGGGATTGGCCTCGTTGTCGAACTGGCGCGCGAGGAAGGCGCCGTGCTGCCGTGCGAATGTCTCGGCGCGCTTGACCATGCCGCTGCCGCGCTCGGCCGCCGGCGTGAGGATCACCTTGGCCCCCAGCGCGCGCATCAGCTTGCGCCGTTCGATCGAGAAGGTCTCGACCATGAAGGCCACGAAGGGATAGCCCTTGGCCGCGCACACCATCGCCAGCGCGATGCCGGTGTTGCCCGACGTCGCCTCGACCACCATCTGGCCGGGCTTGAGCGTGCCGCGTGCCTCGGCGTCGAGGATGATCGCCAGCGCGAGCCGGTCCTTGACCGAGGACATCGGGTTGAAGGCCTCGATCTTGACGTACATGTGCACGCCGGCAGGCGCCAGCCGGTTGATGCGCACGATCGGCGTGCGCCCGATGGTGTCGAGGATGCTGTCGTGGATCATGTCCGTGCTCCTGCGGAGGCCGGGCGGCAGGGCGTGCTGCGCCCGCGGGCCGGCCGGGATGCGGAGTCTAGCGCCGGGCGGCCACCGCGCGCGGGCGCGGCCATAGCGCGCGTGCGCATATGGAAATAACCGGCCGGTTCAGGGCAACGCGATCTCGAGTTCCCGGACCAGGAAGGCATAGATGTCGGCGGTTTCCTCGATCACCTTCGTGGTCGGCTTGCCGGCGCCATGGCCGGCGCGGGTCTCGACCCGGATCAGGACCGGGTTGGGACCCGGGTAGGCCGCCTGCAGGGCCGCGGCGAACTTGAAGCTGTGGGCCGGGTAGACGCGGTCGTCGCGATCGGCGGTGGTGATCAGCGTGGGCGGGTACGCCACGCCCTCGCGGATGTTGTGCAATGGCGAGTAGGCGAGCAGGGCGCGGAATTCGTCCGGATCCTTGACCGTGCCGTAGTCCGACTCCCAGGCCCAGCCGATGGTGAACTCGCGGAAGCGCAGCATGTCGAGCACGCCCACGCCCGGCAACGCAGCGCCGAACAGCTCGGGCCGTTGCAGCAGCACCGCGGCGACCAGCAGGCCGCCGTTGGAGCGGCCGCTGATCGCGAGCCGGGCCGGCGAGGTCCATTGTTGCGCGACCAGGTATTCGGCGGCGGCGATGAAATCGTCGAACACGTTCTGCTTGCGGGTCTTCATCCCGGCTTCGTGCCACGCGCGCCCGTACTCGCCGCCGCCGCGCAGGTTGGCGACGGCGTAGACGCCGCCCAGTTCCAGCCACGCGATGGTCGCGGGGCTGAACTCTGGCGTCCGGGAGATGTTGAAGCCGCCGTACCCGGACAAGATCACGGGATTGCGGCCGTCGCGCGGCGTGCCCTTGCGCGCGGTGATGAACATCGGCACGCGGGTGCCATCCTTGCTCGCATAGAAGGTCTGGATCGTCTCGTAGAGCGCGGGATCGAATGCGGTGGCGGGGGCCTTGAAGACGCCGGTCGCGCCGCTGACGGCGTCGTAGCGATAGATCGTGGCCGGGGTGGTGAAGTCGCGGTACGAGTAGAAGGTCTCGACATCGTCGATGCCGCCGGCGAAGCCGCTCGCGGTACCCAGCCCCGGAAGCGACACCGCGCGCAAGCGCTTGCCGCCGAGGTCGTAGGCCACCACCTCGGTGTGCGCATCGCGCAGGCTGCTGGCGATCAGTTGCCGGTTCACCAGGCTGACAGCCTGCAGCGTCGCCTCGCCCTCGGGTATCACTTCGCGCCAGTTGGCCGGATCGGGCCGGGCCAGGTCGACCGCGACCACCCGGTAGCGCTCGGCGCCGCGGTCGGTGCGCAGGTAGAAGGTCGCGCCGTCATTGCCGATGAAGTCGTGGGCAGCCTCCGGCTCCGGGACCAGCGCATGCACGCGCGCGCCGGGATCGCGCAGGTCGCGGTAGAACAGCATGGTGCGCTCGTCGGTGCCCTGCGAGGCGGCGATGACGAGGTAATTCCCGTCGTCGGTGGCG
>Ga0073904_10002986_pt1 | contig 12778 bp, 13 predicted proteins | sample KloWWTrecipitate_FD_66668 | JGI IMG/M metagenome (GOLD analysis project Ga0073904, IMG submission 66668) | Active sludge microbial communities from Klosterneuburg, Austria, studying microevolution and ecology of nitrifiers - Klosterneuburg... | ecosystem: Engineered > WWTP > Aerobic digester >...
CCGAGGCTTTCGAGGTATTCGAGGCGGCGGGCGGAAAGCCGCAACTTTTTTATGAAGCCGTGGTGGGATCGGGCGGCATGGCCGACTCACCACTGTTCGCCAAGACCGGCATCGACTTTGCCGACCACCAGGCGCGCTTCGGGGCACTGCTGCGCATCGGCGCCAAGGACATCGGCCTGGGCCACACGGTGGCACAGCGCAGCGGTGTGCCGGCCGACCTGATCGCCCATGCCAATGCCCGCTTCGCCGCCGCCGCTGAACAGGGCTTCGGCGAGGCCGATCTGCTCAACGTATCCCGCGTGCTTCAGCGCAGTGCAAAAGTTTCGGGCTAAGAGGCCGGCATGAAGGAAATCTCACTGCGGATACCCACATCTGATGGCGCGATGCCGGTTTTCGCAGCCATGCCACAGGATGTTGCGCTGGCGCCCGGCGTACTGATCTACATGGATGTCTTCGGCCCGCGCGAGGAACTTGACGACATCGCACGGCGCTTCGCGAGTGCGGGTTATCTGGCGGTCGTACCGCAACTTTTCCACCGACTAGGCTCCCCGGTCTTTGCGCCAGCCAATCGCCAGGACCAGGCGATGGACCCGGCTGCTGCGCGCGCCAACCAGGCCACCAGCATGCAGATGAGTGCTGCCGATACCGCCGCCTTGATCCGCTTTGCCGGCGATGGCGGCTTCGGAGTAGCGACGGGCCTGTGGGGGGCCATCGGTTACTGCATGGGCGGGCGTCATGCCATAGCCGCCGCAACGGCCAACCCGCGGCATGTACGCGCCGCATTGTCGGTACATGGTGGCCGCCTGGTCGATCCCAGCGATACATCGCCGCACCACATGATCCATCGCTCAACCGTCCCGCTGCATTACTTCGTCGCCAAGGATGACCCGACCTGCCCGGACGAACACCAGGTCGTGCTGGAACAACTCGCCGCGCGCAGTGGCGACAGGGTGACGGTGGAGCGGCTCGACGCCCACCATGGCTGGACCTTTCCCGAACGCTGGTGCTACGACAAGGCAGCGTCGGAGCGGGTCTGGGAAAAGGCCTTGGCGATGTTCCGCTCGGCCTTGTGGACCACGCACCGGCCGCGCCTGCGCTGAACGAAGCGACTCAGCGCACCAGCGTATTGAGTTGAATGATCGGCAGCATCACCGCCAGCACGATCAGCATCACCACCAGCCCCATCGCCACGATCAGCAGCGGCTCGAGGATGGTGGCCAGCTGCATGGCCCGGCGCTGCACGTCGGCACTGAGCTGGGCCGCGACCCGCTGCAGCATCAGCGGCAGCTGGCCGGTCTGTTCGCCCAGCCGGGCGAACATGGCCAGCATCGGCGGGAAACGCTTGTGCCGGCTCAGCGCAGAGGCGATGGGTGCGCCTTCGCGCACCAGTACCAATGCGGTCAGCGCATCGGCGCGCATGGCGCGATTGTTCAGCGTCTCTGCGGCCGATTGCAAGGCCTTGAGAATAGGCACACCGGCCGCAGCCAGCATGGCCAGCGTATTGGCAAAACGCGCCGCGTTGTAACCCCGCGCCAGCCGGCCTATCAATGGCAGCGTCAGGAAGGCTGCGTCGTATCGCGTGCGCAAGATCTCGCTGCGCAACGCCAATCTGAAACCGGCGAAAGCCATCACCAGGACAGCGAGCATGAACAGGCCGTAATCCCGCACCAGCGCGCTGGTTGCCAGCATCAGCACCGTCAGCGTCGGCAGACTCTGCTTGGTGCCGGCAAAAACATTGGCCACCTGCGGCACGACATACGCCACCAGGAAGGTGACGATCAGGATCGCGACCACGGTAACGATGCCCGGGTACAAGGCCGCGCCGATCAGCTTGGCCCGGAGCTGCTGCTGCTCGGCCATGTCGTCGGCCAGCCGCTCCAGCACCAGGCCCAGGTTGCCGCTGTTCTCGCCAGCGCCGATGACGGCCACGTAGATCGCAGAGAACTCGCGCGGATGTTGTGCCAGCGCCTTGGCAAAGCCACTGCCGGCATTGACCTCGGCGCGCAAGGCCGCCACCAGATTGCGCTGGCGCGGATCCTGCGCTTCGTCGCTCAGGGCCGTCAGCGCGCGTTCGAGTGGCAGGCTGGCCGACACCAGGCCGGCCAGCTGGCGCGTCCAGACTGCCAGCGCGTTTGCATTGAAAACCCGGGCGCGGAACCAGCCCTGCGCTTGCGCGCCATGTGCCGCTTCGTCAGCGCTGCCGGCGCCGACCTGCACCACCTGCAAAGGCACCAGCGACTGGGCACGCAGCGCAGAGCGCGCAGCGCGCGCGGTCTCGGCGTCGAGCACTCCCTTGCGGGTCGCCCCTTGCGCGTCGACGGCTTCGAAAGAGTAAGCAGGCATGAGGTGCGGGCGTTGCCAACGGCCAGGCTCAGTCGCGCGTCACGCGCAACACTTCCTCGGGCGCGGTGATGCCGGCCGCGACCAGGCGCTGGCCGTCATCACGCATCAACTGCATGCCACCGGCAATGGCTGCCGCACGGATCTCGGCCTCTGCGCCCTGGCGGTGGATCTGGTCACGGATCGCGGCATCGGCCACCAGCAATTCATAGATGCCGGTACGCCCCGCGTATCCGGTATGGCTGCAATGCTCGCAGCCCTTGCCGGCGCAATGCAGACACCATTTGCGCACCAGGCGCTGGGCCAGCACACCGAGCAACGAGGAACTGAGCAGGAACGGCTCGACGCCCATGTCGATCAGCCGCGTCACCGCACTGGCCGCATCGTTGGTGTGCAGCGTGGCCAGAACCAGGTGGCCGGTGAGCGAGGCCTGGATCGCGATCTGGGCAGTCTCGAAATCCCGGATCTCGCCGATCATGATGACGTCCGGGTCCTGGCGCAGGATGGCGCGCAGCGCCGTCGCAAAACTCAGCTCGATGCGCGTATTGACCTGGGTCTGGCCGATGCCGGCGAGCTCGTATTCGATCGGATCCTCGACCGTCATGATGTTGGTGCGCGCCGCATCGAGCCGGCTCAGCGCCGCGTACAAGGTCGTGGTCTTGCCCGAACCGGTGGGCCCGGTCACCAGGATGATGCCGTGGGGCTGGCCGATCAGTTGCACGAAACGCTGCAGCGTCTGCCCTTCCATGCCGACCGCTTCCAGATTCAGTCGCGCGCCAGACTTGTCGAGCAGGCGCAGCACTGCGCGTTCGCCCTGGGCGCTGGGCAAGGTGCTGACACGCACGTCCACCGCGCGGGTACCGATACGCAGGCTGATGCGGCCGTCCTGCGGCATGCGCTTTTCGGAGATGTCGAGTTCGGCCATGATCTTCAGCCGCGAGATCAGTGCCGCATGCAAGGCCCGGTTCGGTTGCACCACCTCACGCAGCGTGCCATCGACCCGGAACCGCACGCTGCTGTGCCGCTCGTACGGTTCGATATGGATATCGCTGGCGCCTTCGCGTGCAGCCTGCGTCAGCAAGGCATTGAGCAGCCGGATGATCGGCGCATCGTTCGCGGCCTCGAGCAGGTCTTCGACTGCCGGCAGTTCCTGCATCATGCGCTGAAGGTCCACGTCCGACGCCACCTCGCTGGCCACCAGCGCCGCGCTCGATTCACCCTGCGAATACGCCGCACTGATGCGCTGCACCAGCGATTCCGCGTCCATGGCAACCAGCCCAGCCGACGGATACTTGCGCAGCACCTCACCCAGCGCCGCCTGCGCGGACTGGGTGTGAACCACCAGCGTCAAGGTGTTGCCATCGTCCTCCAGCAACAACTGGTGCGTGCGCGCAAACGCATACGGCAGCGGGAATCGCATGCTTGACCCGATTAACGCGAGGCGCCACCCAATGGGCGAACCGGCTCGACCGGCCGCGGCTTGGGCGGCTCGGCCTGCGGCAACTGTGCAGTACCAAGATCTGGCAACACGGCGCTCTGGCGCGGTTGCACTGCGGTTTGATCGGCGCGCATGCTCTCGTAGCGCCCCATCGACAGGTTGTCCAGCGCGGCCGCGTCACGTACCACCACCGGACGCAGGAACACCATCAGATTGGTCTTCTTGCGCGAGCGGGTCTCGCTGCGAAACAGATTGCCGAACAGCGGCACGTCGCCCAGGCCCGGCACCTTGTCTTCATTGTTGGCCGACTCGTCCTGCAGCAGGCCACCGAGCACGATGATGGCGCCATCCTCGACCAGCACATTCGACTCGATCGAGCGCTTGTTGGTGATCAGGCCGCTGGGCGAGTTGACCGACGACGCCTGCACACTGGAAACCTCCTGAAAGATCGACAGCCGGATCGTGCCGTTCTCGCTGATCTGCGGCTTGACCCGCAGCGTCAGGCCGACGTCCTTGCGCTCAATGGTCTGGAACGGATTCACGGTGCCGGTGCCGCCGGCATTGTTGTTGGTATACGAACCGGTCACGAAGGGCACGTTCTGCCCGATCACGATCTTGGCTTCCTCGTTGTCCAGCGTCAGCAGATTGGGCGTGGACAGGATGTTGCCGTCGCCGGTGGACTGCAGGAATCGCGCCAGGAAACCGAGAACATAGACGCCGTTGACGCGGTTGGCCACGCCGATATTGAGGCCGTTTCCCGGCACCACCGCGCCACTGGCCGCGCCGGTGGCCAGCGAAATGATGTTGTTGCCGCCAGAGCCGAAATTGGTTCCCAGGACACCGATGCTGCCGTCGCCGCTGCGTCCGATCGGACCCTGCCACTGAATGCCGAATTCGGCAGCCTTGTCGGCATTGACCTCGGCGATCAGCGATTCAACGAACACCTGGGCGCGGCGCGCGTCGAGCTTGTCGATGACCGCACGCATCTGCCGGTATTGAAGTTCCGGCGCACTGATGATCAGCGAATTGGTGGCCGGGTCGGCCTGGATCTGCCCACCGGTATCGCTCTGGGACGACGATGCAGCTGCTGCCGCTGCCGCCGTCGCGGCACCGCCGACCAGTTGCCGACCGATGACGTTCGTCGGCACGGAATTGGCAGACGCGGCCCCGGCCATGGCCGCGCGCAGGGTCGCCGCCAGCTTTACCGCCTCGGCATTCTTCAGGTAGACCACATGGATGTTGCCCGACGCATCGCTCGAGGATGGCTGGTCGAGCCGCTCGACCAGCGATCGCACCAGCGCCACCCGGGCCGGATTGGCGGCGCGCACGATCAGCGCGTTGCTGCGCGGCTCGGCAATGATCGCGGTGCGGAAGGAATTGTCGACCTGCCCCTGCGCCGCCGCGGCATTGGTCGTCTGCGTCAGCCGCAACACCAGCGGCGCAAGGTCGGAGGCCAGCGCGTGCTTGAGCGAAATGACCTCGACATCGGTCGCATTGGGCATGTCCATGGCGGCGATGATGCGTGCCAGCCGGCGCAGATTGTCGGCATAGTCGGTGATGACCAGCGCATTGCTGCCAGGATTGACGTTGATGGTGTTGTTCGGACTGATCAGCGGGCGCAGCACCGGCACCAGGTTGAGTGCGCTCTCATGGTCGAGCCGGAAGATCTGGGTGACGATCTGGTTGCCAGCCGGCTGGTCGGGAGCCACCGTCACCACGCTGCCCTGCAACTTGCCTTCGGCCTCGGGTACGACCTTGTAGATGCCACTGGACTCCACCACGGTGTAACCCTGCAGCCGCAAGGCGGCGACAAACTGGGCATATGCCGCTGCTGGCGACTGCGGCTTTTCGCTCGACAGATTGATGGTGCCGCGCACCCGCGGGTCGACCACGACCGTGCGGCCGGTGATCACACCCATGGTACGGGCCACTGCCTCGATTTCCGCGCCGACGAAGTTCAGCGTGATCGGTTCGCCCGGCTTCTGGGCCCAGGCGCCCGCACACAGCAGCAAACCGATGGCAGCCGCACGTACAGCGAACATCAACCCAGCACCTATAGCAGTCAGATTCATAACCCAGCCTTATCTTTGCCCGACACGCAGCACGAACCGATCTGCCACTTGTCAATCCAGTGCGATGTCCGAGCGGGCACCCTGTCTGCGCCCCACGATATTGAGCAGGTTGCCCAGCACCAGTTCCTGTTCTGGCGCCGCACTGGCCTGCCCCCGGAAGTTCCAGCGTGCGCCATTCCACTGGCCACGGCCCGATAACTTCAGACTGCCCTCCAGCGTCTCCAGCACCAGCTGCGGTGGGCTGATCAATCCATGACCCACCAGTTGCAGACGATAACTGCCGATCGGCCGCAGCGTCGACAGGCCCGATGACAGGCCGATCGCGTCGAGCGTTGCCGTACCCTGCATCTGGACTCGCCCTGCGGTCCATTCTAATGACATGGTCTGGGTGCGCAGTTGCAGTTGTCCGCGCGGCTGCACGGTGTTCCAGGGTGCACCAAGACCCGTCAGAACCGATGCCGGCCATCGGGTGTCCGATGCCGTCACGGCGACCCGCCAGCGGCCCAGGCCGGGCACCAGTTCGGCCACCAGTGGCTGTGTCGTGCAGCAGTCGGCATTGATCGTCAGGCGCCAGTTCGGCAGGCCTGGGCGCAGTGTCCAGCGCACGCGGCCGGGCAACACGCCGGCGGAGCGGCTGCCCGCGCCACCGGAGAGCTCCAGCCGGGCATCACCTTGCCATAAAGTGCCGCGTGCCTGCACCAGCAGCAGATGGCCGTTGCTGACACGATGGACCGCAGCGGCCAGCCAGGACGCCGGCGCGAACACCACTGCGCCGATCGCCAGGCCCGCCAGTGCCCCGGCAATACCCCAGCGGCTCTCAGCCATGCCGTGCGCCGCAGGCGGCCAGACCGCCGGGTTCCATCACAGTCATTCCGGCGGCAGTTGCAGCACGATGCTGCCGTCCCAGCCATTGGCGCCACGATTGAGCCGCGCCTGCAGCACCACCACCCTTGCCAAACTGCGCGCCTGGCCCAGCCACTGCGCCAGCATCTGCGGCGCCACGGCGGACAGCGTCACGGTGGCCCGGTCACCGGTCGGTGTCAGTTGCGCCTGTCCGCCAAGGCGCTGGGCCAGCGAGGATTGCAGCACACGCAAGGCATCGTCGCGCCGCACGGGCGGGCGGCCTTGCAGCGCGCGTGCCGATGCGGCCATCACCTGCATGTCCTGCAGTTGTTGATCGAGCCGGTCGCTCTGCGCCGGTGCTGTCCGCACGGTCCGCAAAGCCGGAGCCAATGCCAAAGCCCACAACAAGCCCAGCACGACGATTGCGCCAGCCAGCGAGACCAGCACCCGCTCGCGGCCCGCCAGCGTCACCCAGCTGCGCTGCACACCCGCCAGCGCCTTCATGGCGCGGCTCCTGCACGCATCACCAAACGGTCACCTTCGGCCTGCAGCCGATAAGCACGGGCACCCAGGTCCTCACGCAATCTGGCCAACACCGGCTCGGGCAAGACCAGGCCACGCAGCGTGAGCTGGCCCGGCGCATAGTCGATTGACTTGGCTTGGCTGTCCGTCGGCAGGCTGGCTCCCATTGCAGCGAGCATCGCCTCCATGTCGTCGGCAGCCAGTGCGCCGCTGCTGCGTCGCAAAAGCGCCAGTTGGCGCTGCATCTGCAGCGGTGCATCCACCACCGTACGGATCTCTGGAAATGTCTGGGTCAGGCTTGACTTGACCAGCTGCTGTCGCTCGCGCAGCGCCGCATCGAGTTTCCAGGCCCATGCGTTGAGCCCCACCAAATGGGCCAGCAGCAGCGCCACCAGGCCCCAGCGCGCGGCGCGCCAAGACGGTGCGCGCAACCAGTTGCCGGCATATTGCCGCCAACGCCGCGCCACCCGTCCGCCGCCAGACAAGGACAGATCGAACTGCGCCAGATCCCATTCGCTGGCGCCGGCATCACATACACGCTGCACCACCGGCTGGACCAGCGCCGCGAACCCAAGCACCTGCTCGGCGAGTTCGGCCACGGCCGGCTCGGCCAGCACCTTGTCGCCACCCGAAACATCGGGGCGGGATCCGATCACCGACAAGGCACTGTGCAGCGGCAGGTGGAGCAGCCCCTGCGGCTGCACCACGACAAGATGTGCATCCTGCGGCGTCCCTGTCACATGCCACACGGCCCCGGCGGCGCCGTCCGCACCGGGCGAGAACTCGGGCACCACGCGCGCAGCCGGCCGACCGGATTGCTCGAAGAATTCCAGATGGGCGCGGATCCAGGCTTTGTCGAATGCGGCCACCAGCGCATCGCCATTGGCCAAACGCGCAGGGGCCAGCGCCAAGGCCAACTGAGCGGGGTCATCGAGCAAACGTTCTTCGAGCAGTCCGTCGAGTGCGGCGCGCCGGCGGCTGGCCGGTACCGGCGGAAGGCGCACCGGGTGCCAGGACAAGGCCGCTGCCGGGACGACCAGCACCAGTTGGTCCGCACGCGGCAACAATGCCGCGGTGGCAGTGCCGTGGTTCAGCACCACCCCGCGCTCACGTGAAACGACATAGTCGAACTCGGTGCCGGGGGTCGGGCGAACCAGTGGCAACACGAGGGTCAGGGTCGTCATCCGCGGATTGTAGTGAGGCAGGCGGCCTGACTTTAGCGGGTTGCCGCCTGTGGCACCGTCACGTCGGCGGCTGTGCGTTCGCGCCAGACTGTGGTCACGCCAAGCCCGTTGCGCTGCACCAGGGAACGCTCGCGCACTTCGGTATCGTGCAAGCGCAATCGGCCCTCGACTTCAAAGAAACGGGTCGCCACGCCAACCTGACTGGGGTCGAGCCGTTCGGCCGCCGGAACGATGCGGCTGATCTCCGACAAGGTGCGAAACGGCGCGCGGTTGCGCGCATTGACCAGATTGCGCGCGTCCGACAAATCCAGACCCTCGATACGCGCGGCAATCGCCTCGGCGCTGGCGGTGTTCAGGTTGAGCTGGGTGCGTGTGGGCAAGACCACGATATAGGGCTGCAACAAGGCCAGCGACCGGGCCGACACACCCAGCCAGGCCAGTTGCGCGACGCGCTGCGCAAGCAGCGGGATCGGCGCCTGGCTGTCGTCGGCCTTGTCGCCGCTACCGGTCGCGCGCAGCAGATTGGCCGCCAGGTCGTCGAGTTCTGTCGTGGGAATGCCCAGCTGCGTGAACAGCCGCGCGAAGGCCTCGCGGTCCGGCTCCGAGATCTGGTTTCCGACAATCAGGTTGGTGATATTGAGCCGCGCCTGCGCATCCGTGATCTGGCCGGACAGGAAAGCGTCGTCGCCGAGTTCGCTGCCGCCCCGCTCGATCGCCAGAAATGTCGACAGGCGCGCCTCGCGCAATGCGATGCTCCAGGGTTCGGCCAGGTGGTCAGGGCCTGCACTGCGCGCATCCTCGCGCAGGATCAGGCGCGCCCAGTCCAGCGCACCGATCAGTATCCATGTGGCCTGCAGCCGCTCGCGTTCGCGCGCCTCGATCTCGACGCTGCGCCACTGCTGCCACACGGCGGCCGCGGCCATCGTCGCCACCAGTGCGACGGTCAGCATGGCCATCAGCAGGGCCGCGCCGCATTGCCGCGACCGCAGCGAGCATGGGTCAGCCGCCATCAAGAACCGCCCGGCCCCAGCGTCGGTCGGACCCAGTCGCGGGTCAGCCGCCCGCTGACCGCCTGGCCTGGCGTCAGTGCCAGGATCAGCCGTACACCGTCGGGCAATGGCGCCTGGCTGGTGTCGTTGGCAGCGCCGTCGGCCGCGCTGGACAAGGGGCTGGTCCAGCTGTTGTTGCGGAAGTAAAACACCTGCCACTCGTCGGCGCCGCTGATCAGCACTTCGCCCTGGCGCAATTGCACGGTCGGATTCTGGCCCCACCACGCGGCCTGCTGCCACGCGTCACTCCACTGGGCGCGGGTACGCAACAGGCCGGACTGCCAGCGCGACCACTGGCGCCTGCCATCGGCGTCGCGCAGTCCCCAGGCCACCACCCGCAAGCCGCCCCCGGCAGCGTCGGCGGTAGCGCCGGGCGCCTCGTAGGGCCAGCGCCGCGTGATGCGCAACACCCGGCCATCGAAATCGATGGCGGTCACGGCCGGCATCACCGCCACCGCATCGAGGTCGGAGGTCCACTGGCCGAGCCCGGCCTGCAAGGCCTGCACGTCCGCGCCAAAGGCCTGGGTCGACGACTGCGCCCGGCCCATCGCGTCGATGCCGCGCCAGGCCATGGCCGATAACAAGGCCATCGCGGCCAGCGCGACCAGCAGTTCAACCAGCGTGAAACCGCCAACCCGGCGGCGGCATGCGCCCCGGCCGAGCGGGCACAGCCTTCGGTCCGGCGCGGCGGCACCTGCCATCTGCGTCACTGGAAACTCCCCACGATGGTGGTAATACGGAACACCGTGAATGCACCGTCGAGCACCTGGGCATCGACGCGCCGGAAAATCGGATTGGGCGTGGCGCTGACCTGCAGCCGGCCCTGGTAGTCTCGACCGGCCTCGGTGCAGGCAAAGTCGGATCCGCCGATGGGTGGCAACTGGCGGCCCAGCCGCATGCGGATCAGTTCGTTCTCGGCGCATACCTGCGCCAGCAACACGTCGGCCTGGCGCTGCGCGTTGCGGGTCAAAGCCATCGTGGCCTGCAGACCGGAGACCAGCGCCAGTGCCACGATGCCCAGCGCAACCAGCACCTCGATCAGCGTGAATCCGCGGTGATCGCGGATCACGGCGCAGCACCCGGATCATCCCGGGCCCGCAGCACGAACGCGCGCAGGCCGTCGGTGGCGACATGGACACGTTGCCCACCATGCACCAGCGTGATGTCCTGGCGCGTTATCACGGGCTCCGGGCCCAGCGTTATCACGGTGCCGGCCGGCACCGACAAGCCCTCGGTCAGCCACGGCATCACCGCCGCGAAGGCGCCCTGTGCTGGCGCGGCGGCTGGTGGCTCGGCAGAGTCATCGGCAGGTGGCAGCGGCAAGCCGATGAACTCGAATCCGCTGGCATTGGCGCGCCAGTAAACCGGCACGCCGGCAGCGCGCGAGCGGGCCCGCGCAGATTCGAGCATCGCGGCCAGGCGCAGACCTTCGCGTTCGAGCTGGGTCTGACCGACATCACGCAGCGCAAACCCGACGCCAGCACTGGCCATGGCAATGATGGCCACCACCAGCAACAGTTCGAGCAAGGTGAAACCGGACCCGCCGGCAGGCAGAACGCCCCGCCCGTTATTGCCAGGAGCCGACATCGGCGTTCTTGCCTTCGCCGCCTGGCTGGCCGTCAGCGCCAAACGACAACACGTCGACTTCGCCCTTGAGGCCCGGATTCAGGTACTGGTAAGGCTGGCTCCACGGGTCGTTGGGCAGCTTGTCCAGGTAAGGTTTCCAGTTGGGCGGAATCGGTCCACTGGCGGGTTTGGCCACCAGCGCGTTCAAGCCCTGCTCGGCCGTCGGATAGCGCTGGTTGTCGAGCCGGTACAACTTGAGCGCCTGCATCAGGTTGTTGACATCGGTGCGCGCCGCAACCGTGCGCGCATCGTCCGCACGCTCGAGCACATTGGGCACGATCAGTGCAGCCAGCACGCCGATGATGACCAGCACCACCATCAGCTCGATCAAGGTGAAACCGCGGCGCAGGGACGCGCGCAAAATGCCGCGCCCGTCGCTCAGATACATTGTCATGAAGTCAATTCCAGAATCGCAGGGATCCGAACGGTCCCTGACGCACACTGCATCATAATCGGCCATGACCAAGCCTTGGCCCGCCCGATTCGCGGCCTTTTTCCTGTGGGCGCTGGCGGCCTTGTCGGCCAGCTACTGGTTCACAAAAGTGAGCGGCACGTCCGTCGCTGGCACGACCGCACCGGCGCCGGCCAGCGAGGCCCCGGCAGTGCAGACGGAGGATCTGGCACGTGTGTTCGGACCGGCCATTGCAGTGGCAGCCGTCATGCCGGGCATTGCAGCGCCCGACCCGTCCGAGCGGCTGCGTCTGCTCGGTGTCGTGGCCGACCGTTCACGTGGTGGCGTGGCGCTTATTTCCGTCGACGGCCAGCCGGCAAAACCCTACCGCGTGGGCAGCGCGCTGGACGGTGGCTGGACCCTGCAACAGGTCGGCACCCGAACGGCGACGCTCTCGCCTGCCGCCAGCGGTGCAACCGCTGTCACGCTTGAACTCGCATCCCTTTCCAGCGCCACAAGCCCGCTTGTGCGCAATCTGCCGCCGCCATTGCCGGCGTTCGCACCCGGCGCCGCCTCAGCATTGCCGGTTACGCCCGCGGCGAACCTGTTGCCAGCGAACAACCCACCAGCGACGGCCATCGGCAACGACCCGCCAGCCAGGGACTGACCGGCCAGCCCGGTCTGCCTGGTTCAGACCGGCTGGCCCAGCGCGATCAGATCCATGGCCTGGCCGACGCCCCCAACCTGGCGCGCCTGCAACACCTGGTGCTGCACGGTCGGAGCATAACCCTGCTGCTGCGCGCATTCCAGGCAGGCCGCGCTGGCCAGACCATGCACCGCTTCAAGCTTGGTGTGGTTCTGCAACTTGGCGGCCCGGTTCACCGGGTTGCCGATCACCGCATATTCCAGCCTGCCCTCCTCGCCGATGACGCCGCAGGTGACGGTGCCGGTGTCCACGCCCAGCCCTACCGCAGGTGCCGGTTGCTGCGCCGATTCGCGGCGCACGCGCCATAACTCGAATGCCTGCAGCAGTTCGTGGGCGCAACGCAGCGCGTCGGCACAAAAGGTTTCCGACGGCCTGTTCGCACCGAAGGTCACCATGATGCCGTCGCCAAGATAAGTGGTGATGCTGCCGTTGTGGCGATGGATCACCGGCACCGCAATACTCTGGTACTCGCGCAGGATATCGATCAAGGCACGGGGCGGCAGCCGCGAGGCCAGGGTGGTGAATCCGCGCAGATCGATGAACATCGCCGCCGCATGGCGCTGCTCGCCATCGCCGCTTTGCAGCAGTTCGTCGGCGCTCGACAGAC
>Ga0073904_10002988_pt1 | contig 12770 bp, 7 predicted proteins | sample KloWWTrecipitate_FD_66668 | JGI IMG/M metagenome (GOLD analysis project Ga0073904, IMG submission 66668) | Active sludge microbial communities from Klosterneuburg, Austria, studying microevolution and ecology of nitrifiers - Klosterneuburg... | ecosystem: Engineered > WWTP > Aerobic digester >...
CTCAACCGCACCTTCAAGCCGGCCTTCCTCGGTCGCACCGCGGTGATTCCGTACTACCCGCTGCGCGACGAGAACATGCGCAAGATCGTGCGCCTGAAGCTCAACAAGATCGGCAAGCGGATCAAGGCCAACCACGGCGCGGCGTTCGAGTACGACGAAGCGGTGGTCGACGCCATCGCCAAGCGCTGCACCGAGGTCGACTCCGGTGCCCGCAACATCGACAACATCCTGACCGGAACCGTGCTGCCGGAAGTCTCGGGCCACGTGCTGGAGCGGATGGCGGCCGGCGACGGCATCAGCGCCATCCGCATCGGCGCGGGCGAAGACGGCAACTTCACGTACGCGGTGGATTGACGCCACCGCAAAAGCCTACCCGTGCCGCCATGGATGGCAGTGCGGGTTCTACCCCCTTCGCGCTATGCCGTGACCCACCGCATCGGCCACGCATAGCACTTCGGATGAATGTCGCCGCGACGCGACACCACCGACGATAACCAACGACGCCTCCAGGCATCCACTCATGCCCATCAGCCTTTCCACCAGCAACCGGATGTACTTCCTCTCCCTGCAGGAATACGGGGAAGACGACCTGTTGATCGAGGAAATGTCCGGGCACGAGGCCATCTCGGAATTGTTCGAGTTCCGCCTGCGCCTGTTGTCCGAGCACGACGACATCGATCCGCGGAAGATCATCGGCAAGTGGGCGATCCTGCGGACCGAGACCTGGGACAACCGCCACATGGCGGGCGAGCGTCACTGGAATGGCTACGTCTCGCGCTTCTCGCAGACCGGCCGGGCGTCGTCACCCGATGGCGAGGGCGACCTCTACACCTACGAATGCGACCTCGTGCCGTGGTTCTGGATGCTGACCCAGCACGAGGATTGCCGGATCTTCCAGGACCTCTCGGTGCCGGACATCATCGAGACGATCTTCGGCGAATTCGCGTTCAGCGACTTCAAGATGGAGCTGACCGAAGAACATCCGCAGCTCGAATACTGCACGCAGTACAACGAAACCACCTTCGACTTCATCTCCCGGCTGATCGAGCGCGAAGGCATCCACTACTACTTCCGCCACAACGAAGACAGCGGCGGGTCGGCGCACATCCTGGTGTTCACCGACAACAAGGACAGCAACCCTGCGCTGGACCCGGACGAACTGCCGTTCCACCACGACGGACACGCGGAGGACTTCGACGCGATCCGCACCCTGGTGCGCAGCGAACAGATGCGCACACGCAAGGTGACCCTGCACGACTGGGACTACCAGAAGCGCGGAACGGTTGGCGAGAACACCCCGACCATACTCGACATCGGCAGCGACCACGGGCTGGAGCGCTACCGTTATCCGGGCGGCTTCGTCGCACAGAGCGGCGCGGGCGACGCCGCCACCGGCAAGCATCTGTCCAAGGTGATCATGGAGGCCGAGGAATCCAGCCACATGCGCTTCCGCGGCGACAGCCAGATCCGCACGCTGGCGCCGGGCCACACCTTCACCCTGTACGACCATCCGTTCGACGCGTTCAACGTCGAGTACATGATCCTGTCGGTCTGGCATCACGGCCGCAACAACCTCACCGCGCAGGACGAAGGCGGCGGTAGCTACGGCAACGAATTCACCCTGCAGCCGCACGATACGGTCTACCGCGCCCCGCTCACCACCCGCAAGGGGCTGGTACAGGGTCCACAGACTGCGATCGTGGTCGGCCCGGCCGGCGAAGAGATCTACACCGACGAGCTCGGCCGGATCAAGGTGCGCTTCGCATGGGACCGCAAGGTGTCTGGACGCAGTACCGACAAGCCGGACGACAAGGCGTCGTGCTGGGTTCGCGTGGCCCAGATGTGGGCCGGCAACGGCTACGGCACGATGTTCATCCCGCGCATTGGCATGGAAGTGGTGGTCGACTTCCTTGACGGCGACCCGGACAAGCCGATCGCGGTGGGCTGCGTCTACAACGGCATCAACAAGCCGCCGTATCCCCTCACCGCAGATGCGACCAAATCCACCATCAAGACCCTGTCATCCAAGGGCGGTGGTGGCAGCAATGAATTGCGATTCGAGGACAAGAAGGGCAGCGAAGAATTCTTCATCCAGGCGCAAAAGTCCCTCAACGTCCTCGTGAAGGCCGACAAGCACGAATACGTCGGTGGCAATTCCGACCTGAAGATCGACGGCAAGTACACGGTCGGAGTCAAGGGCGACTATCACCAGGTCATGTACGGCGACTGGTTCAACAGTTCCGTTGGCACCATCAAGGTTGTCAGCAAAGCCGAGATGCATCTCAAGGCGACACAGAACATCGCGGTTCTATCCGAGTCTGGAAACGTGTCTATTGGCGCCCAGGCCAACATCGAGGCCAAGGCCAACATTGCGATCAATCTCGATGGGACCCTGATCAGCCTGAAAGCTGGTGCCTCGAGCATCACCATGAATCCGGGGATGATCCAGATCCAGTCACCGTTGGTGATGATCAACAGTGGCGGTTCTGGTACCGCCGTATCCATGCCCTCCATCTCGGGGACGATGAATCAGGCCAAGGGCGTCGACGCGACAGAGGACGGCAAGGTCACCGACCCCGTCCAGCAGTTGCAAGCGCAGGCGCTGCGAAACGCCGCACGCGAGGGCCAGCCCTTCTGTGCCGAGTGCGCGGCCGCGCGCGCCGCTTATCAGGCGCTGATGGCATGACCTGTTCCGACGCCAGCCTGCGTACTACCTGTGGCATGGGAATGGACCACGTCCATCGTCCAAGCCAGGGTCTTCGACGTCCTCCGCGCGCCAGCAGTGGCCGCCGACGTCGTCGGCGTTGCCGATGAACGCTTGGAGACAGGACCAGGTGATCCCGCAAGGCCAGTACGAGTCGCTGCACAGAATGGTCTTCGGGCAACCTGCCCGGGCGGTCTATGCGGTCATGGATGGCGCGATGATCGACGACCTGCCCGCCCGGCTTGCGCAAATCGCGCCGGATGCGGCCTGCCTGTTCGAGGGCGCGCTTGATCCAATGCTCAGCGCGGCCGCGCCGTGGCTGGTAAAGCTCGATCCCGACAGCCCAGTGACCCAGATGGCGCTGCGCGAGGGCTGGAACGGTCATTGGGGCATCGTCCTGGTAACCGACGCCGGACTCGACCTGCGAACCGTACGCGCGCATTTGCGCCGGGTTCTGCGCGTGCGTGCGCCAGACGGCAGCAGCATGTTGTTCCGCTTCTACGATCCGCGCGCCTTCCGTACCGTCATCCCGGCCTTGGATGCGCCCGCGCGCAAGGAATTCTTCGGCCCGATCCATGGCGTCTATGCGGAAAGCCGCAGCCCCGACAGCGTGCTGTTCTTCGCCCGCGATGGCCGCGCCGAGCCACAAGCGCTGCCGTTGTCCACGGCGGCTTGAAGGAGTTGACGGTGCTGGCAATCAAGCGCAAACAGATGGCGGCCATCGGCGAAGTGCAGTTGCGCAACAACCTGGCCGATTTCCTCCAGCAACACCTGGGCGGCACGACTCCGTTGCGGCTGGACCAGTTGGATGCCCAACTCGACGCCGTCATCGCGCATTGCCGCAAGGCCGGCCTGAAAAGCCAACGCGCGATCGCGTCATACGCGCTCGCCTGTTCGCTGTTTGGCAACGAACGCGTGGCGGGCGACCCGTCCATCGTCGGCATCCTTGCCGACCGCAGCAGCCCGCAGATCGACCGCGCCCTGCTGATCGAGATGTGGACCGCGTCCGCCTACAGCGACTTCCGTCGCTCACACGGAGGCTGAGATGTTTGGGCAAATGACCGAGGGACTTTCCGGGATCGGCGCTGCCGCAGGACAGGCTGTGCAGCAGGCACAGCAGGCCGCGCAGGAAGCGACGCAACAGGCGGGAGCGGCGGCCCAGGGGGCGATCGCCGAGGCGCAGACGGCAGTATCGAATGCCACCACAGCGGCCGCCGGAGCAGCGAATGGCGCAGTCGCGCAGGCGCAACAGGCCGCGAAGAACGCTGCTGCAGAAGCAGGCGCCGCCGCACAGGGTGCGATCGGCCAAGCCAAGGCGGCGATGGGCGCCGCGCAGGATGGCCTGAGCCAGGTGCAGGGCGTTCTCGCGCAGGCAGATCAGATGCTGCAGCAGGCGCAGCAACTGCCTCCAAACCCGGCGCAGGCCTTGCTGGCTCAAGCCAAGAATGCGGTCAACGATGCCAAGACCCAGGCCAAGGCCATCGCTGAAGGAGCGCTGGAAACCGCCTCCAAGGCACTCGACGACGCGATGCAGACCGCGGAGAACACTGCGCAGACCGCCATCGACGACGCGATGGCCTATGTCGACAATGCGATGGAGCTGGTTGAGAACGGGCTGGACACGGCACTGGACGTCGCCAACACCGCCATCGACCAGGCGCAGGCCGAACTACGCAACGCCGCAACCGAGGTGTTGCAGACCGCGCGTAACGAAGTGATGGACCAGGCGCGTGACGTCCTTGGCCAAATCGGCTCCGCGCTGGATTCCTTGCCCACGAGTTTCCCCAACCTGCCGATCGACTTCCCCGCATCGGATTGCCCCTACGTGCGCGCCCTGCAGAATGAGCTGGCACGGCGCGCTGCCCAGGCCAACAACGCCTTGGCTGACGCCGTGGGTGCATTGAACGGCGTGGCCGGTCCGTTGCTGGATCAGGCGAACAGCATGTTGGACCAAGCCGATGCATTGGCCGACGACGCCATGGCGGCGATGGACGATGCGATGGCCGCGCTGGACGATGCGCAAGCCACCGCGACCAATGCGGCCAAGGACGCGCTGAACACGGTGAAGGACACGGTGCAGCAGGCACAGCAGACGGTCCGCGACACCGCGAAAACTGCCATCGCGCAGGCCAAGGAAGCAGTCAACGAAGTGAAGCAGCAGGCGCAAGAGGCCGCGCAAGGCGTGATCGACGACGCCATGTCTGCCGTCGATTCCGTGCAGGCACAAGCCGAAGGCGTGGCTGACCAGGTGGCCCAGCAGATCGATGAAGCCGCGCAGCCGGCCATCGACGCCGCCAAGGGTGCTGCCGCGCAAGCGCAGCAAGCCGTGCAACAGGCCCAGCAAGGGGTGGCGCAGGTGCAACAGGCCGCTCAGCAAGCCCAGCAGGCCCTGACCAGCGCCTCGGAAAGCGTGGCCCAAGCGCAGGGAGCTGCGCAACAAGCCGCGCAACAGGCAGGCGAAGCAGCTCAAGGAGCGATCGCCTCAGCCCAGACCGCAATGACGGATGCGACCAACGCAGCCGCAGGTGCGGCCTCAAGCGCGGCCAGTGCCGCCCAGTCCGCCGCCGCTGGCGCGATCAATGCCATGGGCAATGCGGCAAAATCTCTGGGTAACGGGTTCGGCTGACCATGAAAAAGCCGGCCACTGGCCGGCTTTTTCCTTGATGGCGTCATCTGTCGCGGGCACTCAGCCTTCTTGCTCGGCTCTTCGCCGCTCCAGATCTTCGGGTGAGTTACCCGCCTGCATGAACGCGATCTCGTCAGGGGTCATCCCGGCTGGCGGCGGTGGCGGTGGTGGTGGTGCAGGCGGTGCAGGCCCACCGATCAATACGGTGGGACAACCCACCACGATCACACCACCATGCACGGTCAGGTCGGTCATGCGTGCTGCCGGGGATCCACCGATGAGCACGGTCATGGATCCTGTGGCAATCGTGTCCGGGCCGCCGGCGCACACAAGCATGTCGCCTATGCGCGCGGCGGGCAGGAATCCGATAAGCACCTGGGGCGCACACGGTGGAATCACCGGGCCACCAACGTGGGGTACCACGCCAGACCACATCGGGCACACATGCATGTCGCTGACGCGAGCGGCAGGGAGCATGGCGTTCTACCCTTCGATCAGCCGCCGGTGGCCTGGATCTCGACCCGTCGGTTGGCAGCCGCATCCGGATCGCTGCTGTCGAGCAACTGGCTTTCGCCCTTGCCGACCGCGCGCAGGCGCGACGAGGCAACCCCGTTGTCCATCAGGTAGCGGCGCACTGCAGCGGCGCGACGGTCGGAGAGAGCCTTGTTGTAGCCCGCCGAACCGCTGGCGTCGGTGTGGCCGATCACGGTGAACTTGCGGCCATCCAGCTGCGGCGATGCGAGCGCCTTGGCCAGGGTGGCCATGGTCTTCTCGGAGCTGCCGGCGATCTCGGCCGAGTTGTACTCGAAGTTGATCTGCATGTTGATCGACGCCGGCTTGGCAGGGGCGGCCGGCGCAGGCGCCGGGGCGGTGGCCATGGATGCCGCGCCCGGGCGCAACGCGCGGGTCTGGCCCTGGACCGGTGCGGGCGTGTCCGCCTTCAGGCTGTCGATGATCGAATCCACCGAAGGCGCGCTCTGCGGATCCTGCGCGAACGCATTGCCGCACGCGGCCAGGACTGCGATCGCAACGGCGGTGCGGAGATACTTGGTCATGCTCATCGTCCCATCCTCGTAACGTTGTGGCCTTGCGGCCGGAATGCGCTTTGGTGCACGGGCACGGGTGCCCGTTTCTTTCCCGGAAGTCTGCACCTCGCGCGGCAGCGATTCGATACCACATTCGGCCTAGTTCCGGCGTGTGCGGCCCGCGTCCTGGCTAGCGCCGATGGGATATCGCCGGAGACCCGGCCGCTGCCTACGCTGCATGTGGATTCCGGGGGGTTCATGGAAACGATGCAGCAACTGCTGCTGGCATCGGGCTTCGCCGTCTGCGGCGGGCTGCTGGGCACCTGTGTGTCCTGGATCCTTGCGTGGCGACGGATCCGGCGGGAAGCCTCGCGCCTGGCAGCGCTGGTCGAGGCCGAACCAGCTGTCGTCCCCGCCACCCATCTGCCCGCACTCGCCCCGCTGCTGGCCGCGTGGCGGCACCGGCAGGACAGCCTGCAAGCCGGCGGCGAGGCGCATGCCGTGCAGTACCGCCAGCTCTCCGCCGAGATGGTCGGCCTGATGCAGCAGGCCGATGGCGCGCAACGCGCGAAGGAACGCTTCCTCGCAGCCAGCAACCACGACCTGCGGCAACCGTTGCAGGCGATGGACCTGGCCCTGGCCCGCCTGCGCCGCAACGCGCAGCCTGCACAGGACGCCGACATCGCCGGCGTGCAGGATGGGATCCGGACGATGGCCGACATCCTCGACGGCCTGCTCCTGCTGTCCCAGCTTGAGGCCGACAGCCTGCAGGCGCAGCCGGTGGCCTGCGAACTGCAGGACCTGTTCGCCGAACTGCTCATCGCCCACCACGAGCGGGCGCGAAGCGCCGGTGTCAGCCTGCATGCGAATGCCCAGTCGCTGGCGGTTACCACCGATCCGGGGATGCTGGCGGGCCTGCTCGGCCGTCTTCTCGACAATGGAATCAACGCAACGCCGTCCGGCGGGCGCATCCTGCTGGCCGCGCGCGTGCGCGGCGAGCGGATCCGCATCGAGGTGCGCGACAGCGGCATCGGCATTTCGCCAGTGCACCAGCCGCGCGTATTCGACGAATTCTTCCAGGTCGGCAACCCGGAACGCGACCATCGCAAGGGCTTCGGCCTGGGCCTGGCGATCGTGTCGCGGCTGGCGGCCCTGCTCGGCGGCCGGGTCGAACTGCGCTCCCGCCTGCATGGCGGCAGCAATTTCCGGATCGACCTGCCGCGGGCCACCGCTGGCAAGCGTCCGCCACAGGTATTGGTGCTTTCGGACATAGCGGCCGACACCGATACGCTTCCGATGATGCTGCGCGCGTGGGGCTATGCCACGCTGTTCACGACGGCTGAGCGCACCGCGCAATCCGCGCCCGGCATGAAGGAAGGCGTGGATGCGGTGGTGTGCGCAGTCGATGCCACCGATGACCCCGCTTGGGCGGCGCTGGACGCAATCGCCCGGCAACATCCTCGGGCCATCCGCATCGTGCTGGCCGCGACCGCGAGCAGCGACGTATTCGAACGGGCCGGGCGGGCGCAGGCTCGCGTGCTGTTGCGTCCGCTCGCACCCGCCAAGTTGCGGGCGCTGCTGGCCCAGCGCGGCGCTGTCGCCGCCCTGCCCGGCGTCGCCTGATCGGCGACACCGGGAGCGCTGCGGTCAGAAGTTGCCGCAGCCGTTCTCGCGCTCGCTGTCGAAGCAGTTGGTCAGGTTTGGCCGCGAACGCACCTTGGTCCATTCCGTGGACAGCCCGTCGCCGGCCGATGCCAGTCCGGTGTCGTCGATCGAGGCGTTCACCGCGCACACCGGTGCACCGCCGAAGTTGCGGTCGTACACGTAGGTGTTGATGCTCTCGCGAATGAAATTGACGGGCCTGCCCGGCACACTCGGCAGCAGGATGACCTGCAGCGCCGTTGCGTTGCCAGGCGCCTGCGCGAACACGTAGTTCCTCGCGCTGGTGCCGCCGATCACCGGGTAGAACCCGATCGGTGCCAACGGCCCGGCCGGCGACGACCAGATCACCGTGTTGCCGAACACGCTGGCGGCGGTATCGCCGTTGCGGAAGCCAGTCACGGTGCCGGTGAAGTCCGGATTGGGAAAACCGAGATAACGCACCGCGCCGTCGGCGGTGAACAGCAGGGTCGCCGGGGTGATCGCCAGCGTGCCTGGCATGAACTGGATCTGGTAGCCGGCGGCGGAGAGGAAGTTGCCGGTGATCGCGTAATTGCCGACGTCGCTGCCGATGGTCGCGGTGGTGGTCGCGCTGCCAGCAGCCACGTTTGCGGCGGTATCGCCCAGGATCGCGCCGGTCACGCTGAAGGTGAGCAGCGGATTCGGCAAGCCGTACTCGCGCGTGGCGTTGTCGAAGCTGATCAACGCAACCGGCTGCTGCACGTAGATGAAGTGGCTGTCGGTGCTGGAGACCGTCACCCCACAGGTGCCCAGGAAGGCGCAACCGTAGAGGTTCGGCAGATTGCCGTCGCCGGCCAGGCCACCGCGCGTCTCGCCTTCCCAGGTGCTGGCCCAGACCCGCCAATCGCCGCTTGCGACCAGGCTTGCGCCGGCCACGTTCTGCAGGCGCCCTGCGGTGACCAGGTCAATGTTGGTGGCGGTCACCCCGGCGTTGAGAGTGAGATCGCCCTGCAGGTTGCGCACGAACGCATCGCCGCCTGCCGAGATGCCGGTCGCGGCGAAGCTGGACAATTGCCCCGAAGCGGCATCGAAGCCGATCGCCGACACACTGCCGATCGCCAGGGTGTTGGCGTCCTGGAACTCGAATTCGCCACCGGCCGAACCGGCCAGTGTGGTATCCGCCACGTCATTCAGGGCCGTGGCCAGCAGCACGTCACCACCCGCTTGCGCGAGCAGGCTGTGCGCGCTGATCACACCGGCGCTGGTCTGGGTGATCGAGCCGCCGCTCGAAAGGGCCAGCGTGCCGTCGCCCACGTCGAGCGCGGCCTGGATGTCGATGCCGCCCGTGCCGCCGGTGTTCTGCAGGGTGAGGTTGCCTTCGCGGTTGATGCCGCCCAGTACCTGGATCGCGCCTGCATGCAGGTTGCTGCCGATGATCAGTTCGGGCGTGTCGATCAGCGCGAGTTCGGCATTGCTCAAGGCGAATCCAACGGAGCCAGCACCGATCCGGATTTCGTCGGCTTCACGTTCATACGCGTCGCCGGTCTGACCAACGCCGCCAGGACGCAGATTGACTGCCATGCTGCTGGCGATCGTGCCGCCGATACGGAGTGCATCGCTGCTGCCGTCGTTGCCCGCGCGGATCACCACCAGGCTGTTTCCGGCATTGATGCTGGAGCCGGAGCCGAGGCTCACACCCGCGCCACTGCCACCCTCGCCGCTCAGTTCGACACCGCCCCCGGCGGTGATGATGTTCATGCCGGCACCGATCACCAACCCATCCGAGACCGCGCCAGTCCCACGACCGCGCAGGTCGAAATGACCGCTGTCAGTGCTCAATTCGCCGCCGATCAAAGACAGGCCGACGGTCGCACCGATGCCGGTGATGCTGATCGCGCCGGTGGTGGTCGCAATGCTGGACAGGCCGGTGAAATTGACGCCAGTGCCCGCTACTGCATTGCCGAATACCCGCACATCGCCGGCACCGGCAATCAGTTGCGCGTCGGCCAGATCCACGCCGATCCCATTGCTGCCGGAAGCGGTACCGATCACGTCCATCACGCCACCGCCGCTGTTCACGGCATTGCCAGTCATCTGCACACCTGTAGTGACGCCGGTGCCATTGAGGCTGATCGCACCGCCGCCGCTGTCGATCGCGAACGTGCCGCCATCGCCCAGTTGCACGCCCACACCGCCAGCGCTGGTGCCACTCACGACGATGCTGCCGCCATTGGTGGTCAACCCGCCGCCAGTCACACGCACGCCAGCCGTGGCGCCCACGGCCAATGCTTCGCCGGTGAGAGTGATATCGCCACTACCGGTGTCGATGGCGCCATCGGCGATGTCCAGACCGAAGTCCGCGCCGGTGCCATACAGGCTGATCGCGCCCGTTGTGGTCGAAATGCTCGCGCCATTGGCCAGCAACACGCCGACACCCGCCGCGGCAGTACCGCGCACGGTCACGTCACCGGCAGCACCGATCAGTTGCGCGTTGGAGAGCGAGACGCCGCTGCCGCCGCCGGCCGAGGCCGTGCCTTCGATGTCGATGCCGCCGCCCGCGCTGTCGACGTCGCTGCCATCCAGCGACACGCCAGTCGTCGTGCCGGTGCCGATGATCGACACCGCGCCACCGCCGCTCGTCACTTGGTTGCCCTGCATCATCACGCCGGCCGTAATGCCGGTGCCTTCGATGGTGATCGCACCACCGCCGCTGCCGATCGCGAACGCGCCACTATCGCCCAGTTGCACCCCCACGCCGCCGGCACTGGTGCCGGTCACGCGGATGTCGCCGCCATTGGTCACCAAGCCATCGCCGGTCACCCGCACCCCGGCGATTGCCGTTGCCGCAGTGGCTGTGCCTTCCAGGGTGATATCGCCGCTGTCGGTATCGATGGCGCCATCGGCGATATCCAGGCCGAAGTCCGCGCCGGTGCCGTACAGGCCGATTGCGCCGGTCGTCGTCGAGATGGCGCTTCCGTAGCCGAACTGGATGCCGATGCCGGCCGCCGCGGTGCCGCGCACGATCACGTCGCCGGCGCCGCCGGTCAATTGCACGTCGTACAGGTACACGCCTGCGCCGCCAGCGGCAGATGCACTGCCATCGATGCCGATGTCGCCGCCTGCACTGTCGATGTCGCTGCCGACCAGGGACACACCAAGGTCGCCGCCGGCACCGGTGATCGACACCGCGCCGCCAGCGCTCGCGATCTGGTTGTCCTGCATCAGCACGCCGGCATCGATGCCGGTGCCGTCGATGCTGATCGCACCGCCGCCACTGCCGATCGCGAACGCGCTGCCATCACCCAGTTGCACACCCACGCCGCCGGCACTGGTGCCAGTGATCGTGATGTCGCCGCCATTGGTGGTCAGGCCGTCGCCGGTGACGCGCACGCCAGCCACGGCATCTGCCGCGGTCGCCGTGCCGTCCAGAGTGATGTCGCCGCTGTCGGTGTCCAGCGCGCCATCGGCAATGTCCAAACCGAAATCGGCACCAGTGCCATACAGGCCGATCGCGCCGGTCGTGGTGGAAACGCTGGCACCGTTCTCGAAGAGGATGCCGATGCCGGCGGGCGACACGCCATCGATGAGTACGTCGCCGATGCCACCGACGACTGCGAGGTTCGACAGCAGCACGCCGAAGGCATCCGTGGCGGACGCCGCCCCGATGATGGTGATCGTGCCACCCGCACTGTCGATGCTGTTGGTCCCGGAGCTGCTGCCATACAGCAATGCGCCACCGGTCGCGCCATTGCCTTCCAGGCGGATGTCGCCGCCCGCGCTGATGACGCCGCCAACGTAGCCGGCATTGAGGACGAGCCCCTCGGCAGCAGTGCTGTAGCCGTACACATCGATGTCGCCACTGGCGCTGTCGATCCCGCCGTACAAATAGACACCCGCCCCGGTGCCGCCCTCGCCATGCACGATGATGTCACCGCCACCGCTCTGCAACCCGGCATAGTAGGAAACGTAGACCCCATAAGTGCCGCCGATGCCATCGATCGACAGGTTGCCTCCATTGCTGGAGACGCTGGTATCCACGAGCCGCACGCCATCGTTGATGCCGCCCTCGCCTTCGATCGTGACGTCGCCGCCACCCGAGTAGAGCTGCGAATCCAGTGCAATGACGCCACTGGTGTCGCCCACACCAAGGCCATAGATGTCGATGGCACCGCCAGCGGTGTCGATGTCGGTCGCGCCCAGGAACACGCCGGCCGAGTTCGCGCCGGGATCCAAGCCGCTGCTGCTGCCACGCAGGAGGAGATTGCCGCCGCCGGTCGCGATGCTGCTGTCGGAAAGTTCGATGCCACTGTCGTAGCCACTGGCCGTTCCGTTCAACGGATCGGACTGGCCGAACATGGCGATATCGCCGCCGTTGCTGTCCAGCGTTGCATTGCTGAAAGTGATGCCCGAGAAGCCGGTATTGAGCCCGGACGCGTTGCTGTTGAACACCATGTCCAGCGTGCCGCCGAGACTGGTGATCGAGAACGCGTTGCCGGCAATATCGCCTTCCGCATTCACGGCAAACGTAAGTGGTGATGCATTGTTGGCGACGATCTGCGCGTCGTCGAAGAACACATCGTCAGCCGATTGCAGCACCACACTGGTGCCGGTCAGGAGCGCGTAGTTGATCTCGGCATCCTGGACGCTCTCGCCCAGCTCCGGCGCACCCACGCCACCAATGGCGGAGCCATTGACCACCGTGAGCGAAGGCGCCGACAGCAGCCAGCTGCCCGCGGTGCCATTGGTGGCTCCGGCATCGACGAACAGCCCGCGTATGTCGAACGTGCCATCGGTC
>Ga0073904_10002991_pt1 | contig 12758 bp, 11 predicted proteins | sample KloWWTrecipitate_FD_66668 | JGI IMG/M metagenome (GOLD analysis project Ga0073904, IMG submission 66668) | Active sludge microbial communities from Klosterneuburg, Austria, studying microevolution and ecology of nitrifiers - Klosterneuburg... | ecosystem: Engineered > WWTP > Aerobic digester >...
GGCGCACCGCGCCTCGAGGCCCAGGAAGGTGCGCGCGAGGTCGACGTCCTTGGCGACGAGAGGTGCCGGGTCGCCGATCGACTCCTTGCGGTGGCAGCTCCGGCAGGCGAGCGGCGCGTGCGCGCCCTGCAGCGTATAGCCCGTCGCCGCGTGGTCGAACGCCTTCTCGCCACTCTTGCCCCAATAGACCAGATCGAAGGCGCGCCCCTGGTGCTCGATGTGACAGCGCTCGCAATCGGTGTGGTCGGGACGGGAGTGCAGGCCTTTGCGGGCGTCGATGCGCTGGGCGAGCGGACTGTGGCAGGCGAGACAGCGCCCGCGATCGACGCCACGCTCGGCGCTGTGGCAGTTGAGGCAGCCGTCGCTGCCGTCGAGCTTGGCGTGGGCGCGGCTCAGCTCGCCGGGTGAGATCTGGGCGTCCGCCGGAGCCGGGGCGGAAAGCGTCGTGCCGAGCCACGCGAGTGCTGCCGCGAGGACGAAGCGCGCGCCTGCGGTCCGGCGGGAAGTCAGTGCCCGATCCTCGCGTAGCCGGTGACCCAGGCGACGCCGATGTGCACGAACATGAAGAGGTACATGACGATCGCGAACGGCTTGTGGAAGACGTGCCAGTAGTGGAAGAGCTCGCGCACCCGCTGCCAGAGCAGCAGGCGCCGGCGCAGGCTGACTTTGTGGCGCACCAGGAGCTCGTAGCGTTTTCTCAAGTGGCGGTCGCGGGGCGAAAACCGCCGGCGGAACCCACGGAGGCGCCGGCCGAGCTGGATGGAATCGAGCGGAAAGCGCAGGGCGAGGCCGATCAAAGACCGGTTCGCGCCGGTGCCGAGCGCCGCCACGGCGTCGAGCTGCCGGATCGCTTCGGCGTCGAGGCCGGCCTCGCTCATCAACTGCTGAGCGAGCTCCTGGTCGAGCCGTTCGACCTCGGCGAGCGTCAGTTCGTCACCGGCTTTCGAGTGCGGAATCTGGCGGTAGAGGTAGCGGCCGGCGATGCCGCTCGTCGCCACCGCGACCATCGACCAGAAGGAGAGCGCAACCAGGCCCTGAACTTTGAACGAGCTGTGAAGGAGGATGAAGAGGGGACCGCAGATGCCGAACAGGATGTGGAAGTCGAGCCAGTCGCTGACCGGCCCCAGGCGGCGCAGCGCGACGAAACGCTTGCGCACCGAGTAGAGCAGCATCACGACCATCATCACCGCGCCGACGATGCCGTAGGCGAGACCCCAGCTGCCGCCCGGCTTCAGCTGCCAGAAGAGTGGATGGCGCGGGCGCTCGGCGAGCGGCGTCAGATAGTAGGGCAGGCCGCGGTAGGCGAGCCAGGCGAGGCTGCCGAGAAAGAGCGTGTAGATGCCGACCAGCAGCCACTTTTGAAGCGACAACTTCATTTCGGCGCGCTCTCCAGGATGACGGTCACCGGCGTGCCGGAGAACGCCTGAACCGAGGTCGCCAGATCACCAGCCTCTTTCGTCGAAGCGTTGCCGTCGCCGTCGAGGTGGATCGACAGGCTGCCTTTCTGCGGCAGCGGCTGGCCCATCATGCTGTCGCCGGCCGAGAGCGTCAGCTCGAGCGGGAACGACGGATTGGAGATCCGCTTGACCGCGGCCGGCGGCCCGGGAGCCTCGCCGCGCAACGCGACGAAGAGGGTCGCGCCGCTGCCGTCGACGCCGCGCGGCCCGACCGTGCCGGGAGCGAGCTCGATGTGGACGCGAAACGAGCCGCCGCCCGCGCTCTCCGCTGCCGGCGCCGGTGCGGCAGGCGGTGCCGCCGCCACGGTTCCCGCCGGCATCGCGCCGCCTCCTGCTTCGGCCTCGGCGATGAGCTCCTCGATCGGCTGGAACTTGCCGCCGGCCGCCGCCAGGCCCTTCTTCCAGGTGGCGAGCGCCGCCTGCGTCTGGCCCTGGGCTGCCTCCGCCTGACCCTTCGCCAGGGAGGCGAGAACATGGTCGGGATGCTGCGTCAGCACGCGGTCCATCAGCTGCACGGCGAGCGGCCACTGGCCCATCGCGAGACGCACGACGCCTTCGACGAACAGGCCGTCCGGATCTTCGGGAGCGACCTTCTGCAGCTCGCGGGCTTGCTCGAACGCTTCCATCAGCTGATTGGCATTGAGCAGCGCGACCGTCAACTGACGCCGCGCGTTCAAGTCCTGCGGCGCCGCCTGCACCTGGGTGCGCAGCTGCGCGAGCTGCGCTTGCACCTCGGGCGAGAGCTCGGCGCTCTCGTCGTGGGCGCGCGCTGCGGCCTCCGGCGAAGCGGCGTTGGGCGGCGGCGCCTGGGTCATCGCCGGCATGCCGCCGCCGTCCATCTCCTCCTTCGGCTTCGAACCCTGGGTTGCCCAGTAGACGAGACTGCCGATCACCGCGCAGGTGAGGACGCCGGCGAGAAAACCGAAGACACTCGACCGCCGCGGGGATGGAGTCGTCGGCGCGAGACCTTCTGCCGGCGCCAGAGAGGCCGCATTGGGGCTTCCCGAAGGAGTGTCGCGCGGGGTGTCCGCGGGCGCTTCGTGCTTGCCCCGCAGCGCGAACCAGAGGCCGGCGGCGAGCCCGACCACGACGACGATCAATCCCGGAATCCAGACGTTCATGAAGATTTCGACTCCTCGTGCGGGGTGGGGACAGCGGCGGGCGCGGCAGGGGCCGGCGGCCGGCCTGCGGGACGAAGGCGGAAGAAGATCACCAGGGCGCCGGCGCCGAGCGCCAGCATGGGCGCCAGCCAGACCAGCCAGTTGAAGCCCTCGGCCTTGGGCTCGAGACGAATGAACTCGCCGTAGGAACGCTCGAACGAGGCGATCACCTGATCCTTCGTGTAGCCGAGGGCGATCTGCCGGCGGACCTCGGCTTTGAGGTCGACGGCCGAAGAAGCCGGCGAGTCGGCGACCGAGAGACCCTGGCAAACCGGGCAGCGCATGAGCGAGGAGACCTCCTCGGTGGCGCGCTCGAGCGCCGCGCCGGAGAGCGGCGGTCCGAGCGGTGCTCCATCCTGGGCGCCGGCGACTCGCGGCGCGAGAGAGAAGAGGGCGAGGAGGAGAGCCGCGGACAAGACAGTGCCGCGCGCGAGCTGCGCGACTCGGTTCATAGCAGCGCCTCCAGGGAGCGGGAGAGTCCGTCGAAGCTCACCATGCCGGTGACCTTCTCGTGAATGAGGCCCTTGGCGTCGATGATGAACGTCTCGGGCACGCCATAGACGCCGAAGCGGATGGCGGTGCGCGACTCGGGATCGACCAGCGCCGGCCCCCAGCTGCCGCGCTGGAGCTCGTAGGCGCGGATCGCCTGCGGCGTGTCCTGGTAGATGATGCTGATGAACCGCGCCCTCCCGGCGTAGCGGCGGGCGAGGGCGGCAAAGATCGGATTCTCGGCCGCGCACGGCTGGCACCAGGTCGCCCAGAAGTTCACCACCACCGGCTGCCCGCGCAGCTCGGCGAGGGCGAGCGGGCGGCCATCGAGATCGGCGAGGGTGAAGTCGGGCGCCGGCTGGCCGATGAGCGGCGAGACGACCTCGCGCGGGTCGTGGCGGAGCCCCGACCCGAGCATCACCAGCAGCGGCGCGACCAGGAGAAGACCGATCAGCAGAACCTTGCGATTCATGCCGCGGCCTCCGCGCCGGGGAGCGGGTCACCCCGCCGATCCGAGAAGCGCAGGCCTGCCGGCAGCAGGCAGATCGCCGTTCCGAAGACAATGATGAAGACGCCGATCCAGATCCAGACCACCGCAGGCGTGACGATGGCGCGCATGCCGATGGTGCCGTCCGTGCCGACATTCATCAGCGACAGGTAGAGGTCGTGGCCGAGCGCGGTGCGGACCGCGGGCGTGCCGATCGGCTCCATGCGGCTGTCGTAGCGATTGAGCGCCGGCTCGAGCGTGCCGGCATCCTTGCCGTTGCGCTCGATGCGCATCAGCGCGCGCTCCGAGACGCGATGCGGCTCCTGGCGCGCGTCGACCTTCTCGTAGGTCAGCTTGTAGCCGGCGATCGCCATCGACTCGCCGGGTCGCATCGTCGCCTCGTGCGCAACCTGGTAGGAAGACGAGACCGCGATCGCGACGAAGGTCACGATCACGCCGAGGTGCGCGAGATAGGCGCCGTAGCGCCGTGCTCCCCGGCGGACCGCTTCGCCGACGGCTTCGGTCCACGGTTCGTCCTCGCGGCGCCGGCGGGAGAGCCGCAGCCCCTGGTCGCAATTGACCCAGATGGCATAGCCGGCGAGCGCGCCGGTGGCGAGAACGCCCCAGCTCCGGCCGCCGAGGGCCGCCGTCAGCAGCAAAGCCGCGAGCGCCGCCGGCAGCGGAAAGAGCAGCGCCCGGCGGACGTTGCGGTCGCTGGCGTGCCCCCACGGCAGCGCCGGACCGATGCCGATAAGCAGCAGCAGGCCGAGGCTGATCGGAATCGCCATGCGATTGAAGTACGGTTCGCCGACGCTCACCTTGACGCCGCGCACCAGCTCGGCGGCGATCGGAAAGAGCGTGCCCACCAGCACGGTGAACATGAAGACGAGCAGCAGCAGGTTGTTGATCAGGAAGGCGCCCTCGCGCGTCCACAGGGTCTCGCGGTCGGGATCCGAGGCGAGCGTGTCCATGCGCATGGCCAAGACCACGACCGACGCCACCAGGCAGAAACCGAGGAAGGCGAGGAAGGCCGGTCCGATCGGCGTCTGGGTGAAGGAGTGCACCGAGTTGACGACCCCGGAGCGGGTGAGGAAGGTGCCGAGAATGGTGAGCAGGAAGGTCACCACCACCAGCACGACCGTCCAGGCGCGCAGCGTCCCCTTGCGCTGCAGGACCAGTGCCGAGTGCACGGCGGCGATAGCGGTGAGCCATGGCAGGAAGGAGGCGTTCTCCACCGGATCCCAGGCCCAGTAGCCGCCCCAGCCGAGCACCTCGTACGACCACCAGCCGCCGAGCATCACACCCATGGTCAGAAAGCCGGTCGGAACGAGCAGCCAGGTGCGCAGCGAGCGGATCCAGTCGCGATCGAGCCGGCCGGCGAAAAGCGCGGCGAGCGCAATGGCGAACGGCACGCTCATGCCGACGTAGCCCAGATAGAGCATCGGCGGATGAATGATCATCAGCGGGTGGTTCTGCAGCAGCGGGTTCGGTCCCGGGCCGTCGGTCGGGATCGGCAGCGGCGTGGGCGCGAACGGGTCGGCCGGCCCGGCGATCAGAAAGGTGAAGAAGATGCCGACGACGAAGAGTGTCCCGAGCATGTAGCCAACCTGGTCGGGAGCGCTCCGCCGCAGGTGGAACGCCGACCCGGCGGTGAAGGCGCCGAGAATCAGGCCCCAGAAGAGAATCGAACCGTCGAGCGACGACCACAGTGAGACGATCGTGATGTGCAGTGGAGTGGCGAGCGATCCGACCTGCGCCACGTAGGAGACCGAGAAGTCGTGACTCACCAGGGCGAAGATCATCAGACCGGTGGCGAGCGCCATCATGGCGGCGTAGAGGTATGCCAGGCGGCGCGCCCGCACGACGCCGCCGGCGGCGTTCCTCTGCGCGGCAGCGAAGCTGATGACGGCGCCGACCGTCGCGAGGAGCAGCGCCGCCAGAACGACGGAGCGCCCGAGGATGGAGATCATCGGGGAGCCTCGGGCTCGAGCGTGTTGGCGAGCTCCTTGACGGTGCGGTCGTCGCCCTTGCCCGGCGCCTGATACTGGTTGTCGTGCTTGATCATCAGGCGGTCGGTGGCGAAAGTGCCGTCGGCCTGCATCGCTCCTTCGACGACCACGCCGATGCCCTCGCGGAACATCGCCGGAGGCACCGCGCGGGTGGCGACGGCGACCGTCTCCGTGCCGTCGGTCATCTTGAACCGGAGGCCGAGCCCGCCTTCGCCGGTCTCGATCGAGCCGGGCGCCACCAGGCCGCCGAGGCGGATCGTCGCGCCCTCCGCCTTGCCGCCGTGGGCTTTGAGCTCGGTCGGGCTCCAGTAATAGACCAGACTCTTGCCGAGTCCTCCCAGGGCGAGGAAGCCGAAGGTCCCGGCGGCGATGAGGATGGCGACGAGCGCGAGCAGGCGGTGCCGGCGGACTTCCGCGCGGGCCTTGTTGTCGGATTCTGCGGTCATGACTTGCCCTCCTTGTGACGCTGCTGTCGTGTCCGCCGGATCAGGCTCCAGGCGTAGAGAACGAGGCCGGCTGCGGTAATGGAATAGGCGGCGATGACGAAGTTCCAACCGCCGAAGATGACTCCCTCAGGCATGTCCTACCTCGATTCTCTCGATGCGATCCGGAAGCGCGGTTTCGCTGGCGCGCCGGCGCGCCAGCTCGAGGCGCGCGCGGCGGACGATGAACCAGATGGCGGCGAAGAGCAGCCCGAAGGCGTTCAGGCGCAGCGGCAGCACCATAGCCGGATCTACGGTGGCCGGCGTCGACTGGATCTGATGCAGGCTCCGCCACCAGCGAACGCAGAAGTAAACCAGCGGCACGTCGACGTAGGCGACGATCGCCGCCACCGCCGTCAGACTCGCCTTGCGTTCGGTGCCGGCGGCGAAGGAGCGCAGCGAGAGCACGCCGATGAAGAGCAGCAGCAGGATCAGCGAAGTGGTGAGGCGCACGTCCCAGTCCCACCAGACGCCCCAGGTCGCCCGCCCCCAGAGCGAACCCTGCACCAGCAGCAGACCGTTGAGCACGATGCCGGCCTCGGACGCCGCCACGAGCGTTGCGTCCCAGCGCTCGCGCCCGGTCCACAGGGAACCGATCGCCGCTACGAAGGCGCAGGTGAAGCACAGCAGCGCGTTCCAGGCGGTCGGCACATGCACGTACATGATGCGCTGGACCTCGCCCATGTGGCGCTCGGCCGGGGCCACGAAGAGCCCGATGTAGGAGCCGACCAGCAGCAGCACGACGGCGACGAGGCCCGCCCAGTGCTCCTTGGGGAAACGACGATTCACGGTTCAGCCCTCCTCGATGACGAACGGAAAGAGGATCCCGCCCAGGGACCAGTAGATGAGGTCGAAACAGAGCAGCAGCAGCGCCCACGAACGCATCTGGCCCATCGGGTCGCCGGTGAGAGCGAGCGCCAGCGCCTTGCACGAGGCCATCAGCACCGGGACGACGAGCGGAAACAGCAGCAGAGGCAGCAGGACGTCGCGGCTGCGGAGCTGGCTGGTCATCGCGGCGTAGAGCGTCCCGGGGGCCGAGAGGCCGGCCGCGGCGAGGAGCCAGATGGCGAAGAAGCTCAACACGTTCGCCGGCTGGAGCTCGACGCCGTAGAGCACGACGCCGAAGAGCGACAGCCCCGGCGCCAGCATGGCCAGCGACAGGGTGTTGGCGACCGCCTTGCTGTAGAAGATGGCCCCCGGCCGCACCGGGAGGAGCAGCAGGCCTTCGAGCGCGCGGCGTTCCTGCTCGACGCGGAAGCTCTCGGCGAGCGCCAGCGTCGAGGAGAGCAGCAGCGCGATGACCAGGAAGCCGGCGGCTCCGGCGGTGAGCGCCTTGGAGTCGGGCCCGACGGCGATCGAGAAGACCACCAGCGAGAGCAGGCCGAAGACCGCGACCGCGACCAGGCGCGCCTTCGCCCGCCACTCGAGCTTGAGGTCCTTGGCGAGGAGAGTGAGGGTCTGGCTGCGGAGCGCGCTCACGAGACCCTCGCCAGCACGCCGGGGAGCTCACGCGCCGGCCCCTGCCAGCTCATCTGCCCGCGGCTGAGGAGAGCCGCGTTGTCGGCGATCCGCGCCGCACGCTCCAGATTGTGCGAGGCGATGACCACGGTCTTGCCGGCCTTGCGGTCGGCGGCGATCCACTCCGTGACCAGCTCCTGGCCGGCGGTGTCGAGGGCGGCGAACGGCTCGTCGAGCAGCACCAGGGCGGAATCCTCCATGCGCACCCGGGCGAAGGTCAGACGCTTCTGCATGCCGGCGGAGAAACCGTTCACGAGATTCTCGGCGTCGTGCTCGAGGCCGACCTCCGCCAGGCGGGCGCGCAGGTCCCCCTCGTCGGTTGAGCGGCCGAGGAGCCGCGCCCAGAGGCGCAGGGTCTCGAGGGCGGAGAGGGGGTCATAGAGATAGGACGCATGAGAGAGCAGGGAGACATTTCGGCGCCACCCGAACGGGTCCGATGCGAGGTTCTTGCCAAACAGCTCGAGCTCACCCGAAGTGGGTCGCAGCAGGCCCGCCAGCAGGCGGAGAAAGGTCGTCTTGCCGGAGCCGTTGGGACCGGCGATGAGCAGGACCTCGCCGCGCGAAGCGGTGAGGTCGAGATGGGCGAGGGCCCACTTCTGGCCGTACCTGCGGGACAGATCGCGGGCACGGAACGCCGTTGCCGGCGCCTCGGACAGTTCGCTGGCGACTTTCAAAGGCGCGTGGGTTCCGCGAGGGCCTGGCGACGGGACAGCGGGAGGGAGCTCGGCCGCATAGGACCCCGTAGGATACCCCAGCCGTGGCGAGGCCCTGCCACCCCGGACAACGGCGGCTCGGAGAGCTTGCTGGCAGCCACCTAGAGCCGGTAACCCAGTTGGAGGAAGAGGCGCTCACCCTCGAGGTCGTCTCCGGTCGCCGATTCGAGCTCGCCGAGCAGATAGAAGCGCCGGCCGAGCTGCAGCGTGCCGGAAAGGCGCAACCACTGGTTCTTGCGCGTCTCGCCAGTGGCGACGAGGTCGGTGCCCGAGGTGCCGATGGTGAGCTCCACGTCGTGGCCGCTGCGGAAGTACTTCTGGACCCGCAGGCCGGCGCGGAAGCCGCTCGAAGTATCGCCGTCGAACCCCGAGTAGTCGCCGCCGACGAGCATGTTCCAGCCGAAGACATTGCTGTGGTAGACGTTGGCGTTGTAGGCGAGGCTGCGGTCGGGGTTGCCCTGCTTCCAACGCTGGCCGATCGAGAAGTTGCCGCGCACCGTCTTCGCCGAACCGAGGTAGGCGGTCACCCGGTAGCCCTCGCGCAGCGCGTTGTCGAACAGCTCTTCCGGCGTGAAGCGGTCGTCGAGGGTGATGATCTGGCGCGACTGGTCGTAGCTCACGCCGAGGCGCACCGCCTTGTTGAGGCTGTAACTGCCGGAGAACAGGACGTTGCTCAACTGGTTGTTGTTGGCGGCCGGATTGTCGCGCCAGTTGTGGCCGAGGTCGAATTCGGCGCGTTCGTAGAGCGACCAGCGGCTCCCAGAGCCCTGCCGGCCGTAGAACGACAGGTACTCGCGGTTGGTATCGCCCTTGAGGTAGTCGCCGATCGCCTCGAGCAGGAACTCGGCGTAGAACGGACTGCCGACCGCCTGATCGAGCCAGTGGACGAAAGCCCCGTAGGCGCGGCCGGGACTGGCGAAGTCGATCTGGTCGCCGTTCGAACGCGAACCGTAGAAGGCACCGAGGCTGAAGCGCCGGGTGGCGTGAAACTCGCCGACGCCGCCGTCGAGGTAGTCGAAGCCGACCAGGGGGCCCGAGATCAGCCGGCCGACCTGGTAGGTGAAGCGCGCCTCGGGCGGCTCGTAGGAGAGCGTCGCCTCGTAGAGCCGATCGTTGTCGCGCGACTCCGACCCGCCCGAGGACAGCTGGATCTGCTCGCGGCTGGCGGTGCCGCGCAGACGGAAGTCGAACTTGCTGCCGCCGATGTGGCCGGCATAGATGTTGACCAGTGCCGACTCCTGGTTGAAGTCGCGGCCTGCCGGGCCGCCATCCTTGAAGCCCTGGAAACGCAGCGCCAGCGAGCCGGAATAGTCCGTGTGCTCGGCGGGATTCCAGCCCGGCGGCTTGCCGCCCGGAGAGGTCGCGGTCGATCCGCCACCTCCGCCCCCGGCGCTGCCGGGAACGGTTGGCGATGCGGCCTGGACCGGTGCCGGTCCCGGAATTACCAGATCGCCCACCGTGATGCCTCCGGTCGTCGAGACGATCTTGCACGAGGCCGAGTGGCCGGCGATGAAGGCGATCTCGAGCTCGGCAATCTCGGTGGTCGCACCGGTGGCGGCGTCGGTACGGACGACTTTCACGCGCTGGCCCGCGACGAGTCCGGCGGTCCGGCCCGCGTCGAGGAAGACCTCTTCGGCGAGCACCTGGCGCACCCGGATCGGCTGGGGCACGCCCGGCTCGGCCGGCGCCGGCGCCTCGGCTGGCGTCGTCGGCTCGGCCGCAGCGGTCGGCGCCACTTCGGGCGCCGGGGTCGGCACAGACTCCGTCGGGGCGGGCGCTGGCGTTGGCGCGTCCAGCCGGCGCACGCGGTCGCCCTGCGTGATCGGGCGAACTTCGCGGTCGATGCGGCAGGTCGCCGAGTGCTCGCCGATCAGGACGACCTCGAGCTCGCCGATGACGAGGCTGCCGCGTTCGACGACGAGGCGGTCGCCGACCGCGACCGGCTGCGAGCCGACGAGCGAGATGTCCACCGCGCCGCGCAGCACGCGCTGCACGATCATCGTCTGATTGCTCGGATGCTCGCTCGCGTCGTCGGCTTGCGGCGCAGGCTCGGCCGACCCTGCGGCGGCGGTCGGAGCGTTCCCAGAGGCGGCCTTGGCAGGCTTGCTCGAGGGCGCCGCCAGCACCAGATCGCCGCCGGCGATCGGCGCCGTCATGCGGACGATCCGGCACGAGGCCTGGTGATCACGCAGGATGGTCACTTCGAGGTCGGCGATCGTCACGCCGTCGCGCTCCACGACGAGACGGCTGCCGACCGCGGGTCGCCGCGATCCCGGCACGTCGACGTCGACGCGACCGGCGACGACGCGCACGACGGTCATCGCCGCCGTCGACGCCGGAGGTGGCGGAGGTGGCGCCGCGGCGCCCGCCGCGACGGGCGCGAGCAGGGCGAGCAGGGCGCAGAGGGCGGTCCAGAGCTTCGGCAAACGGTTCGGGCGGCGGGCCGCTCTCGCGGCCGAGACAAACATGGAATCAGTCATCGGATTCAGGGATCTCTCTCGTCTAGCGTCCGGCCTAGGCCGATCCGCGCGGGTGACACTGGAAGCAGGCGTGGCTCTCATAGACATACCCGCCAACGCCCTGATGCTCGCTGTTGGTCTCGCTCTGGCGGTGTTCGTGGCAGAGGATGCACTCGAAGTGGTTGAAGTTCCCCGCGCTCACGTGACACGAGGAGCAGGGGAACTGGTGGCGGCCCGAGGCGATCGGGAACCAGGCGTTGTGATTGAAGGTCGACGGCTCCCAGGCAGTCGTGCTGTGGCAGGTCTCGCAGGTGGTCGGGAAGCCGGCGCTCTGGTGGTCCGGGTCGTTGGTGCCGTTGTAGTCGGCCTGGTGGCAGGCGAAGCACAGCGTCGGCGTGCCGGAATAGCCGCCGGAGTGACAATCGAGGCAGGCCGCGCCGGCGTGGGCGCCGGTGAGCGGGAAGCCGGTCGTCGTGTGGTTGAAGCTCGCCGGTTGCCAGGCGTTGTCGGAATGGCAGTCCTGGCAGGTGTGCGGGAAGCCGGTGTGGCTCGGGTTGTTGGCGCCGTTGAAGTCGGTCTGATGGCAGGAGAAGCAGGCCGTCGGCGTGCCGCTGTAACCGCCGCTGTGGCAATCGAGACAGGAGGCGGCGAGGTGCGCACCGTGCAACGGGAAGCCGGTCGAGTTGTGATTGAAGCTCGCCGGTTGCCAGGCGTTCACGCTGTGGCAGTCCTGGCAGCTGTGCGGGAAACCGGAGTGGCTCGGGTTGTTGGCGCCGTTGAAGTCGGACTGATGACAGGAGAAACAGTCCGTCGGCGTGCCGTTGTAGCCGCCGCTGTGGCAGGAGAGGCAAGGGGTTGCCTGATGCGCGCCGTTGAGCGGGAAACCGGTGCTGTTGTGGTTGAACGTCGCCGGCTGCCAGGCGGTCACGCCGTGGCAGTCCTGGCAGGCGTGCGGGAAGCCGGTGTGGCTCGGGTTGTTGGCGCCGTTGAAATCGGTCTGGTGACAAGAGAAGCAGTCCGTCGGCGTGCCGTTGTAGCCGTTCTGATGGCAGGCCGTGCAGGCCGTCGTCCGGTGCGCACCGTTGAGCGGGAAGCCGGTCGCGTTGTGGTCGAAGCTGGCGGGCTGCCAGGCGTTGACGCTGTGGCAGTCCTGGCAGGCGTGGGGGAAGCCGGTGTGACTCGGGTTGTTGGCGCCGTTGAAGTCGGTCTGGTGACAGGAGAAGCAGTCGGTCGGCGTGCCGTTGTAGCCGTTCTGGTGACAGGCCGAGCAGGCCGTCGTGCGATGGGCGCCGTTCAACGGGAAAGCGGTTGCGGCGTGGTTGAAGTTGGCCGGCTGCCAGGCGGAGACGCCGTGGCAGTCCTGGCAGGAGTTGGGAAAGCCGCTGTGGCTCGGATTGGTCGCGCCGGTGAAGTCGCTCTGGTGGCAGGAGAAGCAGTCCGTCGGCGTGCCGGCATAGCCCGAGCGATGGCAGGAGGTGCAGGCGGCCGAGCGGTGGGCGCCGTTCAACTGGAACCCGGTCGAGTTGTGGTCGAAGTTGGCCGGCTGCCAGGCGGAGACGCCGTGGCAGTCCTGGCAGGAGTTGGGGAAGCCGGTATGACTCGGATTGGTTGCGCCGGTGAAGTCGGTCTGATGGCAGGAGAAGCAATCGGAGGGCGTGCCGGCGTAGCCGGTGCGGTGACAGGAGATGCAGGCCGTCGAGCGGTGGGCGCCGTTCAACTGGAACCCGGTCGCATTGTGGTTGAACGTCGCCGGTTGCCAGGCGGAGACGCCGTGACAGTCCTGGCAGGCGTTGGGGAAGCCGCTATGGCTCGGATTCGTTGCGCCGGTGAAGTCGCTCTGATGGCAGGAGAAGCAGTCCGTCGGCGTGCCGGCGTAGCCCGAGCGATGACAGGAGGTGCAGGAGGCCGAGCGGTGCGCGCCGTTCAACTGGAAGCCGGTGGTGTTGTGGTCGAAGTTGGCCGGCTGCCAGGCGGAGACGCCGTG
>Ga0073904_10002992_pt1 | contig 12752 bp, 7 predicted proteins | sample KloWWTrecipitate_FD_66668 | JGI IMG/M metagenome (GOLD analysis project Ga0073904, IMG submission 66668) | Active sludge microbial communities from Klosterneuburg, Austria, studying microevolution and ecology of nitrifiers - Klosterneuburg... | ecosystem: Engineered > WWTP > Aerobic digester >...
CCAGAGTGCATGGCATTCAGCACCCACTCGGTGATGACGACCTCGCCCTTCGAGAAGACCCGCAGCTCCCCCATCTTGATGTGGGAGAACGAGGCGAAGTGCTGAGCGAGCGCCTTCTCGATACCGGCTCGCCCAGTGGCGTCGGGCATGCCCGGCACCTTGATGACCGCCGCCTCGGCGTAGAAGCTCGCGGCCTTCTTCGCGTCGCCCGCCGCGAAAGCCTCCGCGAGGCCTTTCCCGGCGGCCTGCTGGAGCTCGGCCAGAGACTTCTTCGGCGGCGGCAGCGGGGGATCGGCGGGCGGCGGCGGCGGGGCTACGGTCACCGGGGGCGGCGGCGGCGGCGGCGGCAGCGGGGGCAGGGGCTCCGCCCCGCAGCCGATGGAGAGCGCAACGCCCTGCAAGAAGAGCCCGACCAGAACCTTGTTTCGCATGAGCATCCCCTCCTCGTGTCTCGTGTCGTCTCGTGTCTCTGTATTCGTGTCTCGTGTCTCGTGTCTCTGTATTCGTGTCTCGCGGCGACCCCGCCTCTGGCGTGGCCCGCGACCGCGCAGGGTGGCGCCGCGGTGGACCCGCGTCAAGACGTCAGTCGAGCACCGCGACCGGGAATTCGCTGCTCCGGCTCGTGCCCCGCGCGCGGAGGGGCGGCTGCCCGGTGGTCTCGGTCACGGCGAGCCAGAGGTCGCCGTCGGGATCGATGCACTTGCGCTGGCTCGTGACCACCGAGAGCGGCACGTGGGTGAAGATGCGGTGCGTGCGCCCGACGATGATGCCCGTCTTGCCGGCCATGCCCGCGTGCACGGCGTGCCGGGCGAGCGCATCACAGAAGATCGAGTCCTGAGCGTTCGCGGGCACGCTGCGGATCATGTAGCTCGGATCGATGTATTTTACAGTGACATCGCGCCCGACGCGAGAGAAGTGCTGCGTGATCGCGTCTCGCAAGCGCGGACCGACGTCGATGTCCCCCGCGCTGCCGTAGCGCACGTTGCCGGAGGCATCGCGGGCGGCGTGCTCGGGGGGGAGGAGGCCCATGTTGGGGCCACACCCCTCGGCCACGACGATGAGGGCGTGGGCGCGCGATTGGAGGCGCTGCTCGAGCTCGGCGAACAGCCCTTCGGGGCCCTCCAGGTCGTAGTGGACCTCCGGCAGCAGGCAATAGTTCACGTCGCGGCTGGCCAGCGCGGCGGCGGCGGCGATGAACCCCGAGTCGCGCCCCATGAGCTTCACGATGCCCACGCCGTTGCGGGCGCCGATGGCCTCCGTGTGCGCGGCGTCGACGGCCAACCGAGCGAGCTCGACCGCGGTGTCGAAGCCGAAGGTCTTGTCGACGAACGCCACGTCGTTGTCGACCGTCTTCGGGACCCCGATGACCGCGATCGACAGTCCGCGCCGTTCGACCTCGAGCTCGATCGCCCGCGCGCCGCGCTGCGTGCCGTCGCCGCCTATCGCGAAGAGGATGTCGACCCCGTCGCGGACCAGAGTGTCGACCATCACGCCCACGTCGCGCCTGCCGCGTGAGAGCCCGAGGAAGCTGCCGCCCTGGCGGTGGATGTGCGCGACCTGGTCGGGCCCGAGCTCCATCGGGCGGAGCCCCGACGCGGGGTCGAGCCCTTGGTAGCCGTAGCGGTAGCCGATGACGCGGCGCACGCGGTACTTGTGGTGGAGCTGGAGCACCATCGAGCGGATGACGTTGTTGATGCCCGGGCAGAGCCCGCCGCAGGTCACGATCGCTGCGGTCGTGTACGAGGGCTCGAAGAAGATTTCCTCACGGGGCCCCGCCTTCTCGAGGAGGAGAGACTGGGGGGGCTCGCCGCCCTCGACCATCTCCACGTTGAGCAGCACGCGGGCGCCATCCTTCACGTAGTCGGCGACCTCGTCGCCAGGGATCGTCGACAACCCGAGGCCAGAGGGGACGGTGCGGGCGCCGAGGGTCCTCACGACGAGGTCTTGCTGGGTGATCATGGGCACGGAGCGTGTGTTGACCGCGAACCGATGGGCCTGTCAACCTCTCGCTGACACACGAAGAGCCCGAGCCCTCCGGGGTCGCCTCGGCCCAGCCCTCGCCCCATCGGGCAGCCGCGACCCGCTTCAAACCATGAATCTTGTTTGCTATTCTTCGAAGCGCGCGCGAGGCCCCGCCGCGCGCCGGGGCTCCGCGGGCGGCTCGAGCCGCGCCACCGTCTCGACGAAATCGGCGGGCGGTGTGCTCTTGAAGAGGCACGGCTCGGCGGTCTTGGGGTGCTCGAACCCGAGCTCGGCCGCGTGGAGCATGAGGCGCGCGCCCGGCACCTGGGGGCCGGTGTAGCCACGGATGTAGACCCGCTCGCCGACCAGGGGGTGGCCGTCCTCGGAGAGGTGCACTCGGATCTGGTGGGTGCGCCCGGTCTCGAGGCGGCACGACACCCAGGTGGCGTCCGCGAGGTGCCGGAGCACCTCCACATGGGTCACGCTCCGCTGACCGCCCGTGGCCCGCGCCCTGCCCCGCTGTCGCTCGGCGCTGCCTCGCAGACCGTCGCCGCGGTCTTGCAGGATGTGGCTCACCACGGTCTTGGAGGAGGCGCGCCCCTGCACGAGCGCGTCGTAGCGCCGGTGCACCGTGTGGGCGCGAAACTGGGCCGTGAGGCTCTCTTTGGCGAGCCACGTGCGCGTGAACACCACGAGACCGCTCGTCTCCTTGTCGATGCGATGCACGACGCCGAGGTTCGGGCGCCCCGGCCGCTGCGACGTGCGCGACAGGTAGGCGCGGACGCGCTCGTCGAGCGTTCCGGTCTCGCTGTCGTCGTACGGCACGGTGCTGATGCCCGCCGGCTTCTCGACGACCACGACGTGCGCGTCGACGTACACGATGGCGTCGCCGGGCAGATCGGTCGTGCGCGGGCGCCGAGCGGCCTCGTCGAACGCGACGACGCTGCCGCGGCGCACCCGACGGAGGCCGTCGGTCACCAGGGCTCCGTCCAGGGTGATCTTGCCCCCCTCGACGCTCTTCCGGGCCTTGCCCCAGGTCAGGTTGAACAGCGCGCGCACGACGCCGTCGAGGGCGTGGCCCTCGAGCTCGGCAGGGACCTCATGGTGGACGGGGGGCACGCCCCATCATGCGCCGTCCCGGCGGCGCGCGCCCAGGAAACCGGAGGTGAGCCCCGGGTCCGAACCAAGGTCGATGGGCCCCGAACCGAAGGCGAGGTGTCGCCACGCGCCGCCGCGCCGCCCGCGCCTGGCCCGCCCGCGCCAGCTGAAAATGACACCCTTCGGGCAGCAAGCTTGACACCATCCCGAGAACGTCGAGACAATCGCCCGTCCGATTGGCGTGCGAAGGGTCCACCGAGGCCCCGCGCCACCTTCTCTCGTATCCCGAGGAGCCCCCCGTGCCCAAGACTCTGCTTGCCGTCGACGACAGCGCCACCATGCGCAAGGTGCTCGAAATCACCTTCAGCGGTGAGGATTTCAAGGTCGTCGCGGCCGACGGGGCCGCCTCGGCCTCGCGGCTCGCGGAGAGCCCCGCGGCCATCGTGCTCGACACCGTGCTCGGCGCCGACGACGGGTACGCGCTGGCCCGCGAGCTCCGCCAGGCCCACCCTAACGCGGCCATCGTGCTGCTCGCGAGCCGGTATCACCCCTACGACCAGGGCCGCGGCCGCGACGCGGGCGCCGACGACTTCGCCGACAAGCCCTTCGACACGCAGCAGCTCATCGACAAGGTCAAGAAGGCCATCGCCACCCGCGAGGCCTCGCCCGCGGCCGCCGCGCCGGCCGCCGCGATCTCGCGACCGGCCGCCGCCGGGCTCGGCAAGTCCACGCAGCCCTCGCTCGGCGGGGAGGTGCGCAAGAACGCGACGCTCATCTTCGGCGATCAAGTGCCCCTCTCGCCGGGCGCTGCGCCCGCTCCCGCGCCGCCCGCCGCCGCGGCACCGCCCGCGCCGCCCACGCCCGCTCCCGCGCCGCGCGCAGCGGCCCCGGTCGCCGCGGCTCCTGCGCCTGCGCCTGCGCCTGCTCCTGCTCCTGCGCCTGCTCCACAGCGCTCCCCCGCTCCGGCGCGCGCCGAGCCCATGGGCACGGCCACCTTCGTGACGGGGGCGCCCGAGTTCACGGCCGCCCCCGCGGCGGCCACGAGCCCCCTCGCTGCCCAGGTGAACGGGCAGCTCGCACCGAAGCTCGAAGGCCTCGGCCTCAGCGCGGCCCAAGCCGACGCGGTGCTCGCGCTCTCGCGCGAGATCGTCGAGCGCGTCGTCTGGGAGGTCGTCCCTCAGCTCGCTGAGACCCTCATCAAGGAAGAGATCGCGCGCCTCACGCGCTGAGCTCGCTGGCTCACGGGCTCCACGCCGTCCGCTCGCGCGAAACACGCGCAGCTGGGCGGCGCGCCTCATTTTGGGCGTTGGTAGGGAAATCGGCCCGGAGTAGTAAGGGGGGCATGATCGACGACACGCAGCCCCTCCCCTCCGCCGACCCCAGCGCGCCAGGCGACGCGCGTGGAGGCGCCGTCCCCGACCTCACCCGCGGATACGAGCCCCGCGAGGTCGAGGCGCGGTGGTTCGCCTTTTGGGAGGCCGAGGGGGTCTTCCACGCCGAGGAGGGCGCGGGCGACACGCGCCCCGTCTACTGCGTGCCCATGCCGCCACCGAACGTGACCGGCTCGCTCCACATGGGCCACGCGCTCATGACCACGCTGGAAGACGTGCTCGTCCGCAAGAAGCGCATGGACGGCTTCAACGTGCTCTACCAGCCAGGGATCGACCACGCGGGCATCGCCACCCAGACCGTGGTGGAGCGGCAGCTCGCGCGCGATGGCAAGACGCGCTTCGACCTCGGGCGCGAGGAGTTCGAGAAGCGCATCTGGGCGTGGAAGGCCACGAGCGGCGGGCGCATCGCCGAGCAGCAGCGCGTGCTCGGTGCCTCGGCCGACTGGAAGCGCTCCAAGTTCACGATGGACGCCGACCAGAACGTGGCCGTGCGCGAGGCCTTCGTGCGCCTCTTCGAGGAGGGCCTCATTTACCGGGCGACCCGGCTCATCAACTGGGATCCCGTGCTGCGCACCTCGCTCTCCGACCTCGAGGTGGACCACGAAGAGAACAACGGCGAGCTGTTCGAGTTCGCCTACAAGGTGATCGGCAGCGACGACGAGCTCGTGGTGGCGACCACCCGCCCCGAGACCATGCTCGGCGACACCGCGGTAGCCGTGCACCCCGACGATCCTCGGTACACGCACCTGCACGGCAAGCGCCTCGCCCACCCGTTCGCGGAGCGCACGATCCCCGTCATTTGCGACGCCATCCTCGTCGACCCGAAGTTCGGGACCGGCGCGGTGAAGGTGACGCCTGCGCACGACTTCAACGACTTCGCGACCGGCAAGCGGCACGGGCTCGAGGAGATAAACCTCCTCCACCTCGACGGCACCATGAACGAGAACGCCGGCGCCTTCAGCGGCCTGCCGCGCGAGCGGGCGCGCACCGCCGTGAAGAAGGCGCTCGACGAGAAGGGCCTCGTGCGCGGCACGAAGCAGCACCGCCTCACCGTGCCGAAGAGCCAGCGCTCCGGCACGGTCGTCGAGCCCATGCTCTCCACGCAGTGGTTCGTGAAGATGGACGGCATGGCCGAGCGGGCGCTCGCCGCGGTGGCCTCCAGCGAGACCACCATCGTGCCCGATGAGTGGCGCAAGACCTACGACCACTTCCTTGAAAACATTCAAGATTGGTGTATCTCGCGGCAGCTCTGGTGGGGCCACCAGATCCCCGCGTGGCACGGCCCCGACGGCGCGATCCGCGTCGCGCGGGAGCGCCCCGCGGAGTGTGGCGAGGGGTGGACCCAGGACCCTGACGTGCTCGACACCTGGTTCTCGAGCGCGCTCTGGCCGTTCGCCACGCTCGGCTGGCCGGAGAAGACCCCGCTGCTCGACAAGTTCTACCCCGCGAGCGATCTAGAGACGGGCTACGACATTCTCTTCTTCTGGGTCGCGCGCATGATGATGTTCGGGATCCATTTCATGGGCCGCGCGCCCTTCTCACGCGTGCTGCTCCATGGACTCATCGTCGACGAGACCGGCGACAAGATGAGCAAGGTGAAGGGCAACGTCATCGACCCGCTCGACCTCGTGTACGGCGCCACCTTCGCCGAGGTGATGGAGAAGACGCTGCCCGGCGCGCCGAAGGACGAGGCCTTCGCCAAGTTCAAGAAGGCCTATCCGTCCGCGGCGACGATGGAGTCGGGATTCCCTGCGTACGGCGCCGACGCGCTCCGCTTCACGCTCACCACCTTCCCGCCCAGCAACAAGCGCATCGCCCTCGCGCCGAAGCGCATCGAGGGATATCGCCACTTCGTGAACAAGGTGTGGAACGCGACGCGGCTCTCGCTCGAGCTGCTCGGCGACTACGTGCCCGACGCGCCCGACGCGCCGGCGACGGCGCTCGGCCCCTACGACGCGTGGATCCTCTCGCGGCTGGCCCACGCGTCGGAGATCGCGCACGCCGGCATCGAGGCGTTCCGCGTCGACGAGGCGTCGAACGAGCTCTACCGATTCTTCTGGTACGACTTCTGCGACTGGTACCTCGAGATCGTGAAGCCCACGCTGCGCGCCGCCACCGGCGAGGCGTCGGCGAGCGAGGCGGTCCGTGGCGCCCGCGCGACGCTCTACCGCGTGCTCGAGGCCTCGCTCCGGCTCCTTCACCCGATGATGCCCTACGTCACCGAAGAGCTGTGGCAGCGCCTCCCCGGCGCGAAGCCCACCCGCTCGATCGCGCTGGCGCCGACGCCGCGCGCGGGCGTGGTGGCGAACGTCGACGCGAAGGCCGACACCGACATGGCGGTCCTGCAGGCCGTGGTGGTCGCCGCCCGCACCATCCGCAGCGAGCACGAGGTGCACCCGGCCGCCGAGGTGAAGCTCTCGCTCCGCTGCGCGTCGGTGGAGGTCCGCGCGCTGCTCGCGGCGCGCTGGCCGGCCATCCGCGTGCTCGTGAAGACCGACAAGGAGGCCGCGCCGTCGGTGGAGGCCCCCGGCGGCCCGCGCCCGAAGGGCACGATGGCGAGCGTGGTGCCGCACGAGGGTGGCGCCATCGAGGTGCTCGTCGATCTCTCCGGGCACGTCACGCGGGCGAAGGAGCTCGAGCGCATCGCCCGCGAGCAGAAGCGCATCGACAAGGACCTCTCGGCCATCGAAAAGAAGCTCGGCTCCAAAGCGTTCGCCGAGAAGGCGCCCAAGGAGGTGGTCGACGAGGCGCACGGGCAGAAGAAAGCCCTGCTCGACGCGAAGGCCCGGCTGGAGGAGGCGCGGGCGCTCGCGGAAGAGCTGGACTGACCCACTGCGAGCCCGCGCGAAGGCAGGGGGCCTGCTTCGCCGCGCGGGCCCGCCGCCCGCTTCGTGGCGACGCGCGAGTCAGACCGAACGCTGGAGCCGAGTGAGGGCCTCTCGGACCAGCACCGGCACCATCTCGCGTCGCCAGAGCGCGTCGCCCTCGATGTTGGGGAGCGGCGTGCACTCGGCGCGTGCAGCCTGCGCGATCGCCTCCGTCGGGAGCTCCGCGAGGCGCGCCCCGAGGGCCAGCGGGCGCGCCTTGCCGACCGACCTGGGCCGCGCCGCGAGCGCGGACACCACAATCTCGAGCTGCGAGACGAGGTCGCCGTCGAGATCCACTCGCGCCGCGAGCGAGAGGAGCGGGAAGTCGATGGCCCCTCTCGTGCGCAGCTTCTGGTACCCGCTGATCCTTCCGGCCACCACGGGCACCACGAGCGCGGTGACGACCTCGCCTGCGGAGAGCGCCGTGTTGGCGAGGCCGTTCGCGGTGTAGAAGTCGCTCGCGCGGACAGCGCGAGACCCGCCGGGGCCCACGATCGAGACCGTCGCGTCGAGGGCGATCGCCGCCGCAGCCGTGTCGTTCGAGGCCGCCGCCACACATCGCTTGCCGCCCGCCACGACGTGACAGATCGCGCCGTCCTTCTTCAGGCAGTACCCGAGCGCCTCGCGCCAGAAGTGGCTCTGGTTGTAGTACCGACAGCGCGTGTCCAGGCAGAGGTTCCCTCCCAGGGTCCCCATCCGGCGGTGGTGTGGCCCCCCCACCGAGCGCGCCGCCTCCCCGAGCGCGCGCGCGTGCGCTTGGATCGCGGGGTGTTCCCCAATGGCCTCCAGCGTGGTCATGGCACCGACTCGGACGGAGCTCTCCGTGTAAGAGATGCCGCGGAGCGAGGCGACCCCGGCCAGCGACACGAGCCAGCGCGGCGTGAGCAGTCCATGCTTCATGTTCGGGAGCAGATCGGTTCCACCCGCCACCAGCGTGGCGCTCTCGCCGTGCTCCCGGAGCAACGCGAGGACCTCCTCGATCGAGCCCGGCGTGGCGAGAGAAAACGGAGGGAGTGGCAGCATTCCTAGGGCTCCGCGCTCAAGGCTGGTGGTGACGACACGAGATCGCGGGGTGGGGCCTCCGCGAGCGTTCGTCGCTCGCGGGCCGATCCGCGGGGCCGCGCCCGACCCTAGACACGCGCGGCTCGCTGCGCGCGGAGCGCGTTCAGAACTCGTGCTGGAGAGAACGGGAGGCTGTCGAGTCGGACACCGACGGCGTCATAGATCGCGTTGGCGACCGCCGGGATGCTGGAGTGGAGAGGCCCTTCGCCCGCCTCCTTCGCGCCGAGCGGCCCCTCCGGGTCGTACGGCTCGACCAGAATCGACTCGATCTCCGGGACGTCGAGGCTCGTGGGTATTCTGTAGTCCAGCAGGTTTGGACCGTGATGGAGCCCGTTATCGTCAATCAGGTGTCCCTCGAAGAGCGCCTCGGCGACCCCCATATAGACGCTCCCCTCGATCTGATTGTGCACGAGCGTGGGACAGATCGCCCTGCCGCAGTCGTGCGCGCACCAGACCTTGACCACCGTGACGACGCCCGTGTCTTCATCGACCGACACCTCGGCGACGTGGGCCGTGAACGAGTAGGCGGGCGACGCCCCGATCTTCCCGCCGCGATAGGCCCCTCCAAGGTCCGGTGGGGTCTTGTAGAAGCCCGTCGCGCCGAGAGTCCCAAACCGGGCCTCGGCGCGCCGGATGACCTCGTCGACGGCGAGCGCATGCCCCGCGGCGTCCAGCGAGCACACGTAGCCCCCCGAGAAGACCAGGCGCGACGGCTCGCACCCGAACGCCTCCGAGGCGACCACGGCGAGCTTGTCTCGAATCGCGCGGGCCGCCATCAAGCACGCGTTGCCGTTCATGAACGTGCCCCGTGACGAGTACGCGCCGAGATCCACGGGGCAGAGATCGGTGTCCGCCGAGACCACGCGGATCGACCCGAGTCCAATGCCGAGGACGTCGGCCACGAGGGTCGCCATCAACGTGTCGGTGCCTTGACCTATCTCGCTCGCGCCGTTGAACACCGTGACGACCCCCGAGCGGTCGACCTTCAACTGAACCGCGCTCTGCGGCATGTCGTTCGGATAGATTGGGTAGTTCGTCCCGGAGATGTAGGCCGATGAGGCCACGCCGAGGCCGCGCCCTCGCCCGAGTGCGCCGCGGCGCCGTCGCCAACCGGACGCCTCCTCGACCTTGGCGAGGCACTCGAGGTAGCCGTTCGAGGTGATCCGCATCCCGTTGAGCGTGGTTGACTGAGGAGCCGCGGCGTTCCTCCTGCGGAGCTCGATGGGGTCCATCTCGAGCTTCGAGGCGAGCTTGTCGAGCGCCACCTCGAGGGCGAAGCGTGGCTGCACGCTCCCGTGACCTCGCTTCGGTCCACAGGGAGGCTTGTTGGTGAAGTATCGAGCCGAGCAGAAGCGATACGTCGCCGTGGTCGTCGGTGCGGTGAGGAGCTGTCCTGAGTAATAGGTCGTGACCAGACCGAATGACGAATACGCTCCGCCGTCGATCGCGGTGTGAGCGTCGATCGCCGTGATCTCCCCCGCGTCCGTCGCCGCCACGGCGAGGTCGATCCGCATGGGGTGTCGACCGCGATGCACGTAGAACTCTTCCTCACGGGTCAGCAGAATTTTCACCGGACGCCCCGTCAGCATGGCGAGCTTCGCCACTACGATTTCGTGCCCGAACGGCTCGCTCTTCCCCCCGAACGCTCCGCCCACCGGCGGCTGGATGACGCGGACACGTGTGGGGGATACGCCGAGCACTCGAGAGAGCTCGCGGTGCAGGTAGTGCGGGACCTGCGTGGAGGACCACACGGTCAGCAGACCTGCGCCGTCGAATTGCGCGATCGCCACGTGGGTCTCGATGGGCGCGTGGGCGCTCCCCTCGAAGAAGTACGTATCCCGGACGACCACGTGTGCTCGCTCGCACGCCCCGTCGACGTCGCCGAAGGCGAGCTCGACGGTCTTGCTGACGTTGTCGCGTCGCGAGTCGCCGAGACCGAGCTCGGGCCTGGTGATCGCCGCGTCCAGCGTCGTCGCCGCGGGGAGTCGCTCGTACTCCACGCGGACCAGCCGGCTCGCGATGTTGGCCGTGCGCTCGTCGATGGCCGCGACCGCCGCCACGCCGTCGCCAACGTACCGCGCCGTCCCGACCGCGAGCGCGTGCTCGTCGGGCGTCCACGGGATGATGCCGAAGCGGCCTGGCAGGTCCTCGCCGGTGATGCACGCGACGACCCCGGGCACCGCCAGGGCCTGTGACGCGTCGATTCCGACGATGCGGGCGTGAGGGTGCGGGCAGCGAACGATCTTCGCGAAGAGCATGCGCGGGAGCTTGATGTCGTCGGTGAAGCGCGTCTCGCCGCGGACGCGACGCACGAGGTCGTGGCGCCTCCCCGCGCGCCCGACCGGCCCCTCGGCGCTCACGAGGAGCGCTCCCGGTACGGAGGCAGCGGTGGGGGAGCGTGCTCTTCCCCGCTGGGCATGGGCGATGCGCGCTCGCCTCGCGCACGAGCCGCCTCGTCCATGACCGCATCGACGATCGCCCCATATCCCGTGCACCGGCACAGATTGCCGGAGATCGCGGCCCGCACGGCCGCTCGCGTGGGCCGCTTGTCGCGGGCGAGGAGCGCTTTCGCGCTCATCAGCATCCCGGGTGTACAGAACCCACACTGGCCAGCACCGCGACGGTCGAACGCGTCGAGCAGCCCGTCCAGCGAAGGGGCACCGCTCAGCGACTCGACCGTCGTCACCTGTCGTCCGTGACACATCAACGCGAGGGTGAGACAGGCGAGCACGGGCTCACCGTCGACGAGGACGGTGCACGCGCCGCAGTCTCCCTTGTCGCACCCTTGCTTCGTGCCCGTGAGGTCCAGATCGTAACGAAGCAGCTCGAGCAAGGTCCGACTCGGCGCGACCGAAGTGCGGACGTTGTCGCCGTTGATCACGAGCTGCAGCGGCTCCTGAGGCTCCGCGACCATCGAGAGATCGCCGGAGAGCGCCGATTCCGCGAGCGCTCTGTACGCGCCCAACGCGGCGGCGGGCGGCGCCCGACGAACCCCGGCAGCCGCGAGCTGCTCGACGAGGTGCTCCATCGCCGTGTTCCCACATCGCTCGCCGACGCCGCCGGCGGTCGCGTGGACCGCCGACGCGCCGGCGCGGGCGGCCGCGAGCGCGTTGCCCAGGGCGAGGCCCCGATCGTTGTGCCCATGCCAGTCGAGCTCGACCTCGGGCGCCCCGAGCTCACGAAGCAGCCCCGTCGCGAAGTCCACCAACGCCGCCGCGCCGCTCGGATCGACGTGGCCGACCGTGTCGCAGAGGCAAATGCGCGCAGCCCCGGCCTCGACGGCGGCCGCGAACATCTGCCGAAGCACGGCGGGCGGCGTCCGAGTGGTGTCTTCGAGGACTAGACAGAAGGGCAGCCCCGCCGCGCGCGCGACCCGCGACGCCTCCGCCACGCGCTCGAGCAGGAACGAGAGCGCCCATCCCTCGACGTATTGCCGAATCGGCGAGCTGCCGATGAACGAATAGACGTCGATGGCCTGCCCCGCGCGGGCGGACACGTCCGCGATGGCCCGAACGTCTGCGGCCGTGGTCCGCGCGGCGGCGGTCATGCGGACCGGCAGTCTCGCGTCGGAGACCTCTCGCGCCAGCGCGACGGCGTCTCGCACCGCGCGGGGGCCTGCCGCGGGCAGCCCGATGGAGACCGCGTCGACGCCAATGTCGACCATGGCGTGAAGGAGGGCGATCTTCCGGTGAATGGGCGGATCGCACGCGGACGCGCTCTGCAGCCCATCGCGGAGTGTCTCGTCGACCACCTGTGGCCCGCGTCGCCAGGGGACGACCCGGGTCTCGCCTTCTTCTCCGCAGCAGCGATTCCAGTCGTGAGCGCCGTTCGAATCGACTAGTCCACACATATGGCACCTGGCCTCGACGCGATCGTTCTGGCCGCGGGCACCGGCCGTCGCATGGGAGGGGCGAAAGGGCGAATCCTGATCGGCGGCGTCTCGCTCGCGAGAAGGCACCTTCGGGAGGCGCGCGTCGTCGGTTGTCGGCGCGTCGTGATCGTGGCGAGTCCGGAGGAGTGCGCGTGGCTCACCCGCGAGTGCGCGCTGGACGCGACCGAGGGAGCGGCGCCGGTGATCGTGGTCTCCTCGTCCGCGCCAGACCAAGCCGGCTCTCTCGCGCTCGCCGTGCAGGCGCTCGGCGGCCCGCCTTCCACGGCGCTTGGCGAATTCGTGTTGATCACCCCGATCGACACCCTCCCGGTGTCCACGGCCACCCTGGCCTCGCTGCTCGACGCGCTCGCCGCCGGTGCGCTTGCAGCCACCCCCACATGCGAAGGTCGCGGCGGGCACCCTGCGATCTTGCGGCGCGCCGCGCTCGCGAGGTATCGGCGCGGGTCGGCGCCGCCCGCGCCGCCCCTCCGCGAGCTGCTC
>Ga0073904_10002993_pt1 | contig 12752 bp, 9 predicted proteins | sample KloWWTrecipitate_FD_66668 | JGI IMG/M metagenome (GOLD analysis project Ga0073904, IMG submission 66668) | Active sludge microbial communities from Klosterneuburg, Austria, studying microevolution and ecology of nitrifiers - Klosterneuburg... | ecosystem: Engineered > WWTP > Aerobic digester >...
CTGCAGATCACGCTCAGCGATATTCAGCAATTGATCACCGATCTGCACAAGAAGGGACTGGTTGTAAGCGATCGCGTTGGGCAGGGAGCATCGGTCGTCCGCGAACGGCAAAAGACTCGCAAGGAGAAGATTCAACAGACGTTCATGAGTCTGTTGTCACTGCGGCTTCCGGGCTGGGATCCGGAACGCACGCTCCGCGTCCTGCACCCGTTCGTCAGTTGGCTGTTCCATCCGTTCGTTGTCACCGTCTGCATGATCTTCGTGATCTCATCGTGGCTGGTGCTGGGAGCCAATCTGGAAGTCTTTCGGGGCAAGCTTCCGGAATTCCAGAGTTTCTTCGGCTGGCCAAACCTGATGTATCTGTGGGTCACGCTGGGCGTTGCCAAAATTATTCATGAATTCGGCCACGGAATCAGTTGCGTCCATTATGGCGGTGAATGCCATGAAATGGGTGTGATGCTGCTGGTTTTCAGCCCGTGCCTATACTGCGACGTTACAGACTCATGGATGATGAAGAACAAATGGCACCGAATTATCATTGGTGCCGCCGGGATGTACATCGAAGTCATTCTGTCCGGTGTCGCCATTTATGTGTGGTGGCTGACCGAATCCGGGATGCTGCATTACCTGGCTCTCAACACGTTCTTCGTGACGACGATCACGACCGTCATCTTCAACCTGAATCCGTTGATGCGGTTTGACGGTTACTACATGATGAGCGACTTTCTGGAGATCCCCAATCTTCGCCAGAAGTCCGAAAAACTGCTGCGAGAATCATTCTCCTGGTACTGTCTTGGAATCGAATCGAAACCCGATCCATTCATGCCAGAAACCGGTCGCGCGTGGTTTGTGACGTATGCGATCGCCGCATGGCTTTATCGTTGGGTGATCCTGGTTTCGATCAGCATGTTTCTGTACACCGTCCTAAAACCTTATGATCTGCAGAGCATTGGTATTTCGGTCATGATGTTCTCGATGGCCGGGATCGTTTTTAGCATGTTTCGCAGCATTTATCAGATCATTGCCACGCCCCGGATGGAACCCATGAGCAAAACAAAAATTGCTGTCTCATCGCTGTTGTTCTGTGGTCTGGTCTATCTGGTCTTCAGCATTCCAATTCCGTGGTATCACGAAGCGCCCTGCTTTCTCGAGCCACAAGATGTCGTCATGCTGCCAGCTCCGGTTAACGGAGTGGTTCTGGATCCGGAAGAATATCGCCAGCGATACGAAGAGCTGGAGAAAGTCCAGAACTGGGGGCGTAACCGGGGTGTTCCTCTGCCGCAGCCTGGAGATCGCAACACCCTGATGATTGATCCTTCCAAACTTGACACCCTGAAAGGTCTGCCGACTCCCGACGAGTACGCGCACATTCGCCGCAATGGAGAAAAAGTTGAAGCCGGAGATGTGATCGTCATCCTCGAAAGCCCCGAGGATATGCGGCGGCATGATGAGTTGGTGCAACACGTCCAGAACTGGGTCTTTCGCACTCAGGAGGTCGGTCAATACAACACCAACGAAGACCCCGCTGGAGAAGGCGTCGCGATCGCGGAAGCACTGGAACTTGAACAGCAGATTCAGAAGACCGTACGCCTCAATCTCCAGCGTGTGGTGAAGGCGACAATCAGCGGAGTACTGATCGCGGCCAAACGTGTTCCTGAACCCCCACGTAACGAAGTCGATAAAATGAAACTGGGACGCTGGACCGGGACTCCTCTGGACCCGGAAAACGCGGGATGCCTGATCGAAGCGGGTCAGGAAATCGCCAGCATCGCACCGTCAGAAAAGCTGCATGCCGTGCTGTATGTCGATCAGGGCGACCGGGATGACCTGGAGGACGAGATGCCGCTGGAAATCAAGCTGGATCACTTGGCCGATATCACGTTTCTCACCCGCGTGCATTTGATTTCACCCAAGGGTGAAGTTATGGCTCCCGAGTCGCTGACAACCCGTTTCAGCGGCCCACTGGCGACGAAGGCCAATCAACAGGGCCAGGAACAGCTGGCGAGCACTGCGTATCGGGCCATCGCGGAACTGTATTTTGCAGATCCAGAAACTCATCCCCAGGCGAGTTTGTTAAAACCAGGGATGCGCGGCAACGGGCGGTTCATTATTTCGCATCGCACAGCCGCTTACTGGATGTGGCGTTACGTTTGCGAAACATTCCGCTTTCGGCTTTGATGGCAATGGCAGGGCGATGGCTTCGTTTGTGCATCGTCCGCATCCTCCTTCTGAAACTGCGAGCCCCCATGAAACCATTCGTACTGCTGTTCCTGCTGACTCTTTCTCTTCTCGACGCGCAGACTTCGTTGGCCCAGACCACAGCGCTGCCTCGAAGCACACCCGAGTCTCAGGGAGTTTCCTCAGCGGCGGTCCGGGACTTTATCGAAACGGCGGATCGGGATGTGAATTCGCTGCACAGCTTTATGCTCGTGCGGCACGGGCATGTCGTTGCGGAAGCGTGGTGGGCTCCGGAATCGGCGGACACGCCGCATATTCTGTGGTCACTGAGCAAGAGCTTTACCTCGACAGCCGTCGGATTTGCCGTGGCCGAAGGAAAGCTGAGCATCGACGATCTTGTTTTGAATTTCTTTCCTGAAGACACGCCGGCGGAGCCATCGGCTAACCTCAAGGCCATGCGGGTTCGCGATCTGCTGACCATGAACACAGGCCATCAGGATGAACTGAACTGGCGGGAAACGCCTCACTGGGTGAATGCTTTTTTGGCCCATCCCGTTCCTCACAAACCGGGAACGCACTTTCGCTACAACACGCCGGCGACTTACATGCTTTCCGCGATCGTGCAGAAAGTAACGGGGCAGACGGTGCTTGAGTATCTGACGCCTCGGCTGTTTGAACCGCTGGGGATCGAAAATCCAAAATGGGAGACCAGCCCGCAGGGAATTTCGATCGGCGGCTACGGCCTGTTCCTTCGAACGGAAGACATCGCAAAGTTCGGACAACTCTACCTGCAGTGCGGCATGTGGAACGGCAAACAGATTCTGCCCGCAGAATGGGTTGATCAGGCCACGTCCAAACAGGTTTCCAACGGAAGCGATCCGAGTCGCGACTGGGACCAGGGCTACGGCTTCCAGTTCTGGCGCTGCCGTCACGGAGCCTATCGCGGCGACGGCAGGGACGGCCAGTTCTGTCTTGTGCTCCCCGAACAGGACGGAGTCATCGCAATCACTGCCAACACGGGAGACATGCAGGCGGAACTCAACGTCGTCTGGAACAAACTGCTGCCAGCATTCAGCGACAAGCCCCAGGAAGAAAACCCTGACGAACAAGGCCGACTGAAGGCAGTAATCGCAGGCCTCAAAGCAAAACGCTGAGGGGCGAAGAAACACGAGGCCGATTTCTTAAGGAAAGTGGCGCGTGCCGAGCCACAACCCCCACGCCATTTTGATTCGGACCTGCCAGACGTCCTGGAAAAAGTCTGCCTAAAAGCGCTCGCCAGAGTGGCCAGTGATCGCTATCCAACCGCTCGCGTGATGGCCGATGAACTGCTGGCATTTCTGAGCTCACCGTCACCCAGTCCCACGAAGATTGCTGGCCCGGCACCAAGCCTCGAACGTGAGCGAAGGCAGGTAACCGTGATCACGTGTAATCTGGCCGAATCAAGCTCGCTCTCCGAAGACCCCGAAGATTTGGTGCCTTCGTTTCCCAATAATTCACCGAGCAGCTCCGCTTGACGTGCGCAGACGCTCATACCCTGGCCACAAATAGGATTAAAACTGCACATCGCATCGCCCACGACAAGCAGCTCATCGGGAAATTTCTTCATTCGTTCATCGTGACGCCTCAACTGCGCGGGAAACAAGTATCTGTAGTTGTGGTGGGATTCGCCAGAATTCCATGCATTCGCAGGACTTCGTACTACGATTGGTACACTTCCATCAACTGCCGCTCACTGACGACTTCGAACTGGCCGTCTTTTTCGGATGGAGACGTCAGCGCTTTTCAACAAGCGACTCTCCGAAAAAGACTCCCGACCCTTTCGTGGTCCCCAACCGGCTTCACGCCGGTGGGGGACCAGGTTTGGCAACTACTGAAAGAACAAACTGACGCTTTGGCCCCCCACTGGCTTCATGCCAGTGGATGCCGGGTTTGACAACTTCGAGCAACGGTTGCCCGTGATTCGAACGTCTTGCGATTGCGAGTTGTCAAACCGGGCTTCCACCGACGCGAGCACGTTGTCGATTTAGTCGACACAGAGCTTACGTACAGCTACCAACACTGGGTGTATTCTGCTAGACTCCTGCGCATCGGTCCCCGCTGAAACGCCCGGAAATCACGGACGCAGGCAAATGTCGCAGAAATCGGTCAATGGAAGCTACTGGCAGACGCCGCCAGGGGCGAGAAATCAGATACTCCTCATTCCATCAGCCTCGAAGAAAGAATTCCCGACAGGCATCCCGTCCGGCTGCTCGATGAGATTCTCGACCGGCTCGACTGGACCGCGTGGGAAAACACGTACAATCGAAAACTCGGCCAGCCGCCGATTCATCCCAGCATCCTGTGCAAAGTTTTGCTGTTCGCCATGATTCGACGCATCCGCAGTTCGCGGGTCATCGAATACGAAATCGCACATTCCGTCGATTTCATGTGGCTGGTCTCCGGCCGCACCATCGACCACAGCACCATCAGCGACTTCCGCCGCAAGCATAAGAAGGAACTCAAAGACATTCATCGGCAGATGCTTCGCGTCGCGATCGACATGGGAGTCGCCAAGCTGTCGGAATTGTGCATCGACGGCACAAGTCCTTACAGATTGCCGCCGGAACTTGCGGAACTGACGACTCGGCGAACGAAGATGAACGAAGTGCTTGAGCAGCTTCGAGAGATGGACCTTGGCGCGGACTTCGCCCACAACCGAATCCGGGATGTTGACTGTGGATCCATTTTGCCCGATTGTCCAACGCCGCGAACGATTTGCGTCGAGCATTTTGTCAACCGAATGGGGACAACCGAATGGGGGCTTTTTGAAGTAAGCACCCATGCACAAGTTAAATGGCATAATCGCAGGATTCACAATCAAGGGAGTGACATCCCCGGTCGCCGCAAACCCGGCGAGCGGAGCGGCGTAAGCCCTCCGAGTCAAATGCGGGCAACTCGGTGGGCTGACACCCACCGCTCGCCAGGTTACGCCCCAGGACTTACGCATGGGTGCTTATTCGTTTGTCCCCATTCGGCTGACAAAATGCTCGACGCAAATCGTTCGCGGCATTGGACAATCGGGCAAAATGGATCCACAGTCAACATCCCGGATTCGGTTGCGGGCGAAGTCCGCGCCAAGATGTCTTTGTGTTGTAGCTGATCAGTCATGCTCCCACCGACGCGGGGTCGGATGGAGAGCGATTCGCAATGGCGAACTTCGGTTGCGGGCGATGCCCGCGCCAAGACGTCAATGTCCCCTTTGTTTGATTCACTTTGATTCTTTTGCCACGGTCATGGATTTCGCCGCTTTTGCAACTTTTTGAACAAAGTTCTCCGTTTCTCCTGATGACGTTGACCAGAAGCAGGTGACGAATTCCAGTCGTCAACTTGCTGGTGTACTCTCTGGTCGAAAGCGCAAGAGATACCGACTGTCGATCGATGGCGAAGAATGCGACATCCCACAGGCGGCGTTGAGAATGCTGAAGGATTTGAAGGCGTACAAGAAACAGCAGGACCAGGAAAGTGATGCCGCAATGCTGGAACTGGCCCGAGAGGCGCAGGAGCTTGGCTTGGGGTATGACTTGTGAGTCAACATCCGGACGATTTTATTGTCGGCCTGATCGATATCGACGGAATGGCGATCTGCGAAGCGGCTCGAAAGTAACGAGGATTTGCTAAATCCGCCGAAGTCAGTTGACCACTTGCTGGAGTCTTCGACGATCTTACCCTTGCCGCGATATTTGCCGAACTCAGATCACCCAACCGCTGGAATAGAAGAGCCATTGGTAAGTGGCAGGCTCGACGGCTTGGGAGCGTCGCTGAGTTCGTACTTATACGGACGCGGCGGGCGGGTCACCACGTTTCCCTGTCGAGCGCGAGCATCCGCGACGATGCGAGCAACATCGTTTCCATGCCTGGCGGCAAGCTCGTGTTTTATTCGCAGGACTTCTTCGTTGATCGAGTCGGATATCATCTCAAACTCCGATTATTTCATCAGGACTACAGATTATTGGTGGCGTGTACCCAGAGTCCTGGCAGATTCTCTGGATCAAGTCGCGAGTGGAGGGATTTGCGATGTGCTTGAAATTCATGGCACCTTAGATCTTTTGATGCTCTTTGACCCGTTTGATGCTCTTCGCTTTTCTGACCCCTAACCTTCTTTGACCCTTCGAGGCTAATTGCGACTGGCTGCGGAGCAGCCGCGTGCGTTAGCCTCGGGTGCAAACCCGAGGGACGATGGCCCAACGATGTTTGAAAGCTCCGGAGGAGCGACGTGGATTTGAACCGCGAACAATGGGGTGACATGCAGTGCCAGCCGAATCCACGTCACCCCATCCGGGGTTTGATGAATTCTGTTGGAACAATGACCTGTGGTTGTCACCACAGGCTACCAACCACCGCTGCTTAGCAGCGAATCGCAGAACGCATTGAGGAGCAATGGGGCAAGTCGTTTTGGATGGCCCCAGTCGATTTCCCCTATGATGACCGCGACAGCCGCGCCCACGCTCATCAAAAAGGCCTGACCCGTTTGATGCTTTCTGACCCGTTTGATGCTTTGCCTATTGGCATGAGCTAGTTGGCGTAGCGAATAGTAAGATCATCTTCAGCATCGAACAGAGTTAATGCCTCTTGAATGCGTTCGAATTTGGCAAGGCTGGAAAGGTTGCTCTCGATAAAGTAGCCGTCGCCCAGTGCGACTGCATTCCGGCAATCGGTCGCATTCTTCGACAAGCGCAGGCGGTCCCGCAGGGTCGAAGCGAAAAACGGCTCCGGTTTTCGAACGTAGAGTTCTCGCATAACCAGCAAGTAAAGGTCGGAAACCGTCGTCACCTCGCGTCGCTCATCGGCGAAGATTGCGTATTCCAACTTTCGTCCCGTGGGGTCTTCCGCCTCAAAGACGCTGACTTCCTCATTGGTTGCGGCATCAGAAATCTCAATATCCGGGTAGCGCCAGATGTCCAAAACTCGCTCGCTGAGCAAGCGGGACCGCTCTTTGTAGGTTTCGAGGTTCCATGCATCGATGTCCTTGAGGTAGCGATTTAACCAGAGGCGGCTGAATGCATAGCCCTGCTCCTTGGCCTCATGGTTCATTTGCTTTTTCTCAGGGAAACACTTGTTACCCAAGCTGCCGTTATTTCCCGAGAGCGTGAGATTGCCGATGGTATGGAGATAGGTCTCACCAAACGCTTGGTATGTTTCTGCATCCAGATCGTGCTTCCATCTTGCGTCCGGGGTTTGCGGGAAAATATGTTCAATGGTGATGTCGCTGTTACCATCCAACTGAACCGTCTCCTTGTTGTTGTGGTTCTCCAAGCGTTGCAGAAAGTAGGTGCGATTTTTCGGTTTGATGTTGTAGAAGTCCTTCTCGATGACGGTTGCAATCACTTCGGCGTTCTTCGGGAAGCGCTGCGAGCCTTTCTTCTTCATCAGGGAACCCGCGATGCTGGCAACGTAGTCTCCTGAATTGACATCTTCATACAACCGCATGAAGATCTTGTTCAGTGCATTAGTCGGCAGCCCCAAAATGAAGCGACGCCAGACAAAACTCTGGATCAGCTCCATGACGCCCATCAATTGGGTCTTGTTGATGAGTTCATTCTCGTAATCTGAAAAGACCTGCAAAAGGAACGGGTAGGAGACATTGGTCTCCAACTGCTCGACATTGTAAAGTTGTCTGCGGATGCCTGTGTCACTCTCCTGATCCGGGTTGATGAATTTGTTGTATTGCCTGGACAGGATTTTAAGCTCCTCCAAGAGTGTTTCCAGATCCTCATACTGCAAGGCCGGAAAGCGTTCCTTGAATTGCGCATAGACGCTACTTTTGTTCGGAATCTTTTTGGTTTTGAGTGTCAAGTAGTCGCGGATGAAGTCGGAAACACGGGTTTGATTAGTCCTTTGTTCTTTCGCGTTTAGTTCAATCTTCTGCCAATACTTGACGTAGATGTCGTTTTGCTTCTTACGGCTTAGTCCCATTAGAATGAAGTTCCGAATGAGGTCGGCTTGGGAAAGTTCCAGCCCGGTGGAATTCAGGCTCTCAAAGATACGCTGTGCGTCGTCCTTACCACGCTCCAATGACACTTCAACGAACATCAATTTGCTCAAACCATTGATAACGGACTCAATGTTATCTTCGTTGATATGGCTGCGGAAAAAATGGAAATTGCTGATGATACGTGAAAAGCCCCCATCGAAGGAATCCCCATCATCCCCGGATAGCAGATGCTTGATCGCCCGGTCGTTGTTCTCGGTCGGGCGCAGCTTCAACTTTTCTTCTTCAGCAGCAAACTTGTTGATGAGGTAGGTCTCGTGAATACGCGTCAGCTTTTGTTGGTCGCCCGTTGATTTTAGCAATCGGTAAAGAGCGATATAGATCAATGTGATTGTTGTCAGCCGTTGTTGACCGTCGATGATCGAGAGTTCACGAATACCTGAAGCGGAGTAAACATCGTCGTGGATGTAAACAATGCTGCCAATGAAGTGCGCATTGATTTTATCGCTGGCACCGGCGGCAAGAATATCAATGAGCAACTGCTTACACTGCGCCTCCGTCCAATCGTAGTTCCGCTGATAGACTGGAATGACGAATTGCGTGTCGGTTTGAGAGAGAAAACGGTTCAGATTGATTTCGCTGGCTTTCATAACGTGTTCTGTTCCTCTGCACTTTAGGGTAACTCGCGATCTGGGATTCTGAACTTGGCATTCCCAAAACCGTCGCTCTCCGGAAAACTGTGATTGTCTAAGTTTATCGCGGAGAGCCACGGATGGCGAAGCGTAAGGGGACGAAAAGCTGCTCATTGTTTAGAGCAACTCAGTAGTGCTACCCACTTTGATTTATTTTTGACACGACAACTTACGCGCTGCTACTCCAGTCTTCGAGCGTCAAACCGCCCACTCGCGTAAATTCTCGCGTGTTGACTGCGACAAGAACGAGGTCGTTGGCTAAACAGATTGCCGCAATTTGTAGATCGTAGGGGCCGATCGGTTTACCGACGACTTCAAGAGAGTGCCGGATTCCGGCGTACCTGGCGGCGGCAGTATCGTCGAACGCAAACGACTTGACCTGATGCCAACCGCGCCGTAGTTGAGGACACAAAGGTCCGCGACTACTTGCTCAACCTTGACCACCCGGACGGTGGATCGAAGGCGGTTTGGTTTCACTCCCTTGGCTACCTACGCGACGATTGGCATTACCTTTCCGCCGATTTGCTTGCAATCGCTCGCGATTGCAAAGAGTTCAGTACCGAAACAACACCATTCGATGTAAAATTCAAGGCCACCGGTGTCGTCGGTCGCAAAGGCCATCGCCCCGGCGCAATTTTGACCGTATGGATCGTCGAGGACGACGACCCGCCACGATTGGTGACCGCTTACCCGGATGATAACGCATGATCACTGAACATTCCCTCGTCGTTCTGGACGCTGATCCCCCACATCAAAAACTGACCCGCAGTGACGTTGGCACTGTGGTCCACGTTTACAAGGATGCCAAGGGCTATGAAGTGGAATTCGTCGATGGTGGTGGGCAAACCATTGCTGTGATTTCCGTCGGTGTGGACGACGTTAGACCAATCCAAGCTGGAGAACTGCTTCACACTCGAATTATGGCGTAATCATCAGCAAGGGTATTGTGAAAATCGGAAGTAATCGATGATTCGAAATGAAGCCGAATACCAAGACGCTGGTCAACGATTGCGAGAGAAATCGCAACGTCTGCGGGAGCAGGGGAAACATCTGAACGAGCTGAACCTCTCGCAGGAAGAAATCAAGCGGGTGCTCGACCCAATGAAATCATTTTATCTGCAACTGCAGGAAGAAGTGCAAAGTTATGAACGCTTGAAACGCGGCGAGTTCGATGCGATTCGAAACTTTGAGGGCATAGGACGATTGTTTGTCGCTCTGCGAATTTCACAGGGAATCACTCAGCGGGAACTCGCAGAACGATTGGGCGTGCATGAATCTCAGGTGTCTCGTGATGAACGTAACGAATATCACGGCATCACACTGGACCGAGCCGGTCGATTGCTGGACGCTCTGGGCGTTGATACCCGAACCGCTGTGTTGAGTGTCGGCGCGATGGGATCAAAGCTGTTTGTCGAAAGCCAGGCCACTTGATGTGTTGGTCGAGAAGAACAGGACCCGACATCGCTTGCACAAGATTCCATGATTCGCAGGCAACGCTCGACCACGTTTAAGCAGTTCTCTCTGTGAACTTCGTGTTCTCCGTGGTGCCCACAGCGATTCGATTGCTTCGCTACTCAACGCGACCGGAGCGATTCAGCATGAGTATTTCGATGGCAGTTCTCCGAATCAGGTGTTTGCCGATCAGACGGTGCTGAGCGGAGTCGTCTGGCCGCTGAATGGAGCTTTCAAAGCCCGGCGGAAAGGCGATCGTGTCGGGTTTCCTGAGGGCCTGCACAAGGAATCCCGGACCGCCGGTCTGGCCTCGGCTGTTGTAAGCACCCATGCACAAGTTAGATGGCATAATCGCAGGATTCACAATCAGGGGGAAGTGACGTCCACGGTCGCCACAAACCCGGCGAGCGGAGCGGCGTAAGCCCTCCGAATCAAATGCGAGGGACTCGGTGGGCTGACACCCACCGCTCGCCAAGTTATGCCCCAGGACTTACGCATGGGTGCTTACCATTCGTAGAGTTCCAGCATCCTGCGGATGCGAGCCTGAGCGGCGAAGAGCTTGAGGCATTGGCAAACAGCGAACTCGCCCCTGCATATCAGACTCGCCTGGATGCGTTGCAGGATGAAAACGCCCAGAATCGACTTGATGCCGAAGGCAAGGCAGAGTTGGAATCTTTGCTGGCGAGAGTCGATCAACGTCAACGATCACACCTTCCGTATCTCGATCCCCTGAATGCCTTCGATCTGATTCAGTTGGTTCAACAAGCCTGGAATGGCGTGGACTTAAGCATTTTGTGCGACCCCATCCGCCTCGTGCGGATCGGTGGACAAGATTAAGAAACGAATTGCAACTGAAATCATGGCCGAGCCAACAGATCTGGTTCACCATCCGCATAAAGCGGATGGGGTCATGCTGCGCCAGCTTTCGGCTTTTCCAGCTCGCCATCTTTTCCACCGATCCAGGCGAGCTGGATGGGGTTTGAGTCCTTACGTTCACCCTAAGTCCACGCCATTGGGCATAACGCCATTACTCACGAATTGCTGCCAGTGCTCGGGCTTCGATTTGGCGGATTCGCGGATCTTCTGCCGGGGTGAATCCTGTGAGCAGGACCGACATCTGGATTCCGCACAGCGCCGTCGTCTCGAATGTCATGTCGAGCATTATCGCCACCCTGCTTCAAACTGTTTCGTTTGCGAGCGTTGTCGATCAGGATCCGTCGCATGGATTCTGCAGCCGCCGCGAAGAAATGACCTCGATTGTCCAATTCCTGATCTGCGTGACGTTTTCCGGAATCGGTGCTCTGATCCTGAGAAGAAGAATGCCTTACCGGCCTCGAACCACCCCACGTCGTGACGGGGATTTTGAGTTGAGCAAAGGCGAAGTCGAATCCGGAGCGTTTCGAGCAGACTGAAGCTGTTTCACAGACCGTTTACGGTGCTGCGTTCACGGAGAACGTTTGAGCCGGAGTCCAGGGGCCGATTGTTTCAAATCCATTCTTGATCGCTCGGGCACGAACCCACCACCTGTAATCTCCAGGCGGGAAATTGACGGTCGGCGTGTACGCCACAGTCGTCAGTGTGTCGTCGCGAACAAAAGGTATCGTATTGATGGTGCCTGGGGAAACCCAGATTTGATAGACCGTCGCACCGGGAACCGCATTCCAGCGGAAGACGGGGCGAGGCCCATCGGTTGTTGCCAGCGGTTCGATGAGTTGCGGAACCAGTGTGATCTTCAGTTCCAGTTGCTCCGACCACAGGCCGGGAACTCCTACCGCGTTCACTCCTCTCACCCACATATGATACGTCCCCATTTTCAGCGGCGATGGCGGAGTATACGTGGTGGTCGTGATATTCTGGTCTCGAATAAACTGACCCACATAATTCGTCATATCGTTGACCCACAAGTCATAGCGGACTGCGCCGGTGACCGGCTTCCATGCGATCGGGGGTTGGCGCGATGTCGATGAACCGTTCTTCGTGAGCCAGATCACCGGGCCGCTTACGGGTGCGACAGGTTTTGACTGAGTCTTGAAGAACTTCACGATCAGCTCGGGAGCCTGTCCTGGAAACGCGTGCCCGATATTTGTCACCCAGGTAATGACTGGATTGTTGCTTACTGACGGGAACAGCGTGCCAACGTTTTCCCACGTTGTTCCTGTGGCGCTGCATTGATTAATCGACTTGACGACATCGAACGTGGCTTTTTGGAGGGCGTAACTTTCGATCCCGTCGTTGGTTGATGCGATATGCAGCAGCGGCTTTGGCGTCAGTTTTTGAGTGAATCCATTGGCAACTCCGGCGCACGGTGCCATGGCGGCAAACACATCACCACGCTCAGCCCACAACAAATACGTGAAGTTGCCACCGTTGGAAAATCCGGCGCTGTAGAGGCGCGATGAGTCGACTTTGTAATCCTGGCCGAGAGACGCAAGTACGGCGTCAAAGAGTTTCAAGTCCCGATC
>Ga0073904_10002994_pt1 | contig 12750 bp, 15 predicted proteins | sample KloWWTrecipitate_FD_66668 | JGI IMG/M metagenome (GOLD analysis project Ga0073904, IMG submission 66668) | Active sludge microbial communities from Klosterneuburg, Austria, studying microevolution and ecology of nitrifiers - Klosterneuburg... | ecosystem: Engineered > WWTP > Aerobic digester >...
AGCAAAAACTCCACCTGAAGGACCAGATCGCCCGGATCGAGGATATCCTGACCCCCGACATCATCGCCTGATCTGTCGGTCTGGTGGGTCACACCATCCACAAAACTCCGAAGGCTATGCCAAGGATCAGGCAAAGTGGCGCATAGAAGCGCCGGTCAAGCGTTGCGAACGGCTCTTCAGGCGACAGCCGCCGCGCCGCCGGAACATAGGCGGCAAGCCCGCGCAGGATAAAGATTGCCGCTGCCGCAAGAAGCGCCCACTCCCGCCAGCTCCCCTCTGGCCAGATCGGCACCGTTCCCGCAGCGGCAATGCCAAGCGCTGCCAGCCCGCAGACCGCCGGGCCGGGCATTGCCACAATCCCCGGACTGCCAACAACTGCTCGCGCCAACGCGGTCTCCTGGCCAAGCGGCCACCAGATTCGCGCTGCCCACATCACATGCAGCGTGGCGATAAGGAACAAGGTCCCTGCCACTGTCACGGTCAGCCCAAACAGCATTGCCACCCTCCGTCCGCGTTGTAATGTCTGGCCGGAACCTTAGCGCTCTTGCCCCGTCTGACCCATGCGTATACTCGTCGCAGGGATCAGAAGAGGACGGGCGCGATGGCAGTTCAGGTCGGCATCATCATGGGGTCGCAGTCGGACTGGCCGACGATGAAAGAGGCCGCCGATATCCTCGATCAGCTTGGCATAGCGTATGAGACGAAGATTGTTTCGGCCCACCGCACCCCCGACCGGCTCTGGGCTTATGGCAAGACGGCGGCGGAGCGTGGGCTTCAGGTGATCATCGCCGGGGCCGGTGGTGCCGCGCATCTGCCGGGCATGATGGCCTCCAAAACCCGGGTGCCGGTGATCGGTGTTCCGGTCCAGACCAAGGCGCTGTCTGGCGTCGACAGTCTTTATTCGATCGTCCAGATGCCAAAGGGCTATCCGGTCGCCACCATGGCCATCGGCGCCGCGGGGGCCGCGAACGCGGGCCTGCTGGCGGCGGGTATCCTTGCCCTGCACGATCCCGCCCTCGCCCAGAGCCTTGATGCCTGGCGCGCGGCACTTTCCGCCTCCATCCCTGACGAGCCTTCGCATGACTGACCTTCTGCCCCCCGGTTCCACCATTGGCATCCTTGGCGGCGGCCAGCTTGGCCGGATGCTGTCGGTCGCGGCCGCACGGCTTGGCTACAAGACCCATATCTATGAACCGGCCGCCAATGCCCCCGCCGCCGACGTGGCCCATAGCGTCACCACCGCCCCCTATGAGGATGAGGTGGCGCTCAGGGCCTTCGCAGGCTCGGTCGATGTGATCACCTACGAGTTCGAGAATGTGCCGACCTCGGCACTCGACCTTCTGGAAAGTCTGCGTCCGATCCGCCCGAACCGGCGCACGCTCGCGATCAGCCAGGACCGTATCCTTGAGAAGGATTTCCTCTCCGGCCTCGGCCTGACCACCGCACCCTATGCCGCAGTGACAAGTGCCGCCGATCTTGACGCGGCCCTTGCTCGCATCGGCACCCCTTCGATCCTGAAAACCACGCGTCTGGGCTATGACGGCAAGGGTCAGGCAAGGATCAGATCCGCCGCCGACGCCCCCGAAGCCTTGGCCACGATGAAGGGCGCGCCCGCCGTGCTGGAAGGGTTCGTCGATTTCGCGTTCGAGGCCTCGGTCATCGCCGCCCGTTCGCTTTCCGGCGAAATCGCCGCCTATGATCCCGGCGAAAATGTCCACCGCGACGGGATCTTGCACACCACCACCGTGCCCGCCCGCCTCTCGCCCGGCCAGCGGACCGACGCGGTGCTGCTGGCCGCAAAAATCCTCAACGCGCTTGAGTATGTCGGGGTGATGGGGGTGGAGCTCTTCGTCACGCCCGGCGCGCTCATCGTCAATGAAATCGCCCCGCGCGTCCATAATTCCGGCCACTGGACGCAGAACGGTTGCGCCGTCGACCAGTTCGAACAGCATATCCGCGCCATTACCGGCTGGCCGCTGGGCGATGGGTCGCGCTTTGCCGATGTCGAGATGCTGAACCTGATCGGTGACGATATTACCCAGATCCCAGCCCTCGCCCGGCGGAAAGACACTGCCCTTCACCTTTACGGCAAGGCCGAAGCCCGCCCCGGCCGCAAGATGGGCCATGTGAACCGCATCCTGCGCGGCGTCTGACCCACCCAACCCCGCCCCGACATTTTCTGTCCGCAAATATCCTCGGAGGAGCGCGAGGGGTGAGGCGGGTCAGGCATCCGTCCAGTGGACGGATGCCCACCGAACGCCCGGCCCCGTGGGCCGGGCTGGGGGGCCCCCTCGCCCGGATCGACGCGCGCCTTGCGCGAGGCGAAACAGGCCCGCAGGGCTTGCATCGCCCATGGGCCGCCCTACTCTGCCCCAACGCAGAGGAGAGAACCATGTCACTGACCGATCATTCCGCCTCCGACCTCATGCGCCTCCTCCGCGCGCGGCAAGTCTCATCGGCCGAGATCATGGCGATCTATCTGGACCGGATCGCGGCCGTAAACCCGCAGGTCAACGCTATCGTCTCCGGGATCGACCCGGACGAAGCGATGCGACTGGCGCGCGCCGCCGACGATCAGGAACCAGCGGGCTGGCTGCATGGCCTGCCGCTTGCGCCCAAGGATCTGGTGGCGACGAAGGGGCTGCGCACCACCTGGGGCTCGCCGCTTTTCGCGGGTCACGTCCCCGCAGCGGACGATCTGGTCGCGGCGCGACTGCGGGCAGCGGGCGGGCTGTTCATCGGCAAGACCAATACACCCGAATGGGGCCACGGCTCGCACTCGTTCAACCCGGTCCATGGCACCACGCTGAACCCCTATGACCGGACCCGCAGCGCAGGCGGCTCGTCCGGGGGCGCGGCGGCGGCGCTTGCTGCGCGGCTTTTGCCGGTGGCGGACGGGTCGGACATGATGGGGTCGCTCAGAAACCCCGCAGCCTTCTGCAATGTCTACGGCTTTCGCCCGACCTGGGGCCTTGTGCCACAGGAGGCCCAAAGGGATACGTTCCTTGCCACCCTTGCGACCGACGGGCCGATGGCGCGCACCATTGAAGATCTGGCACGGCTTCTGGAAACCCTGTCCGGCCCGAACCCTGAGACCCCGTTCGGCCGTCCATCCGAACCCTTTGCCGACCGGCTGGACCGCGACATCCGCGGTCTCAGGGTCGGCTGGCTTGGCGATTGGGGCGGGGCTTACGCGATGGAGCCGGGCATCCTGGCCCAATGCGAAAACGCGCTGAAGATCTTCAGCGATCAGGGCGCCATCGTCGAACCCCTGCCCTCGCCCTTCCCCGCCGAACAGCTTTGGCAGGCCTGGATCACGCTCCGCGCGCTTCTGAACGCGGGTGGCTTCCGTCTGATCTATGACAATCCCACACTCCGCGCGCTTCTGAAGCCCGAAACCCTGTGGGAAATCGAGCAGGGCCAGCATCTGACCGGGGCCGAGGTCTATGCGGCCTCCACCATCCGTTCGCGCTGGTATGCCCATGCCGCGCGGCTGTTCGAGCGATATGACGCGCTCGTCCTGCCCGCCGCGCAAGTCTGGCCCTTCCCTGCCGACTGGCGCTGGCCGCAGACGATCAATGGCAAGACGATGGACACCTATCACCGCTGGATGGAGGTGGTGGTGCCCGTGTCGCTGATCGGCCTGCCCGCACTTTGCCTGCCCACGGGCTTCGGTTCAGCCGGGCTGCCGATGGGGATGCAGCTTTTCGGCCCGACCGGCGCGGATGCCAAGCTCCTGTCGATCGGACAGGCCTATCACCGGGCGACCGACTGGCCGGGCCGCCGCCCGCCCCTGCTTTGATCACGAGGTCCGCCATGGAAGACAAGTCCCGCTATCCACGCCTGCGCCTCAGGATCATGCTCGCCCCCGGCCAATGGCTCGGGCCGGGCAAGGCCGATCTTCTGGAGGGGATCGCAGACACCGGCTCTATCGCGGCTGCCGGGCGGCGGATGGGGATGAGCTACAAGCGCGCCTGGGGGCTGGTGGAAGGGTTGAACCAGATGTTCGGCGCGCCATTGGTCGCCGCCAGCCGGGGAGGGGCGGCCCACGGCGGGGCGGGTCTGACCCCTCTCGGGGCGGAGGTTTTGGCCCTTTACCGACGGGCCGAGGCGGAAAGCCGCGTCGCAACTGCCGATGACATTACCCGGATCGGAGCGCTGGTGCATGCCCAAAAGTCCGATATGTCCGAACAGGAATAACGCTTGCGAGAGCGGCCATGCCGTTATATCCAAAAGGACATAACGACAGGGAGATGCCCCAAAATGACCCGTCTATTCCACCTGCCAATCGCCCTGATTTCCGGACTGGCGTTTCTGTCGCTCCCGGCGCTGGCCGAAAACGCGACGCTGGCAGTCGCCACCAACTTCGCGCCCACTGCCGAACGACTCGCGGCAGAATTTTCCAAGGCGACCGGCCATGACATCACCGTGACCGGCGGCGCAACTGGCAAACTTTACGCCCAGATCGGCGCAGGCGCGCCATTCGATGCCTTCCTCTCCGCCGACCAGAAGACCGCCGAAAGGCTCGTCACCGACGGGCTGGCGGTCGCCGAGAGCCGCTTCACCTATGCGACGGGTCAGCTGGCGCTCTGGTCGGCAGATCCCGCCCGCGACCTGTCTGACCCCGAGGTGGCCCTCAGGGCAGCAACCCATGTTGCCATCGCCAATCCGGACCTTGCACCCTATGGCAAGGCCGCCATGGAAGCCATTGAAACACTTGGCCTTACGGCAGACCTGCAAAGTAAGATCGTAACCGGCGAAAACATCGGACAGGCGCAGACGATGGTCGCGAGTGGTGCGGCCGATCTGGGCTTCGTCGCGGCGTCTGCCCTTGTGGGGAAGGAGGAAGGCGCGGCCTGGCCGGTACCTGCGGACAGCCACGCGCCCCTGCATCAGGATGCAGTTTTGCTGACCCGGGGCGCCGAAAATGCAGCGGCGAAAGAATTTCTCGCCTACCTCGCGGGGCCGGAGGCGCAAAAGATCATCGCCGACGCAGGCTACGGCGTAGAATGACCATGCCCGATCTTGGCCCGCTCTGGCTGACGTTGCAGCTGGCCATTCTGGTCACCGGGCTGCTGCTCGTCCTCGGCACGCCGCTTGCCTGGTGGCTGTCGCGCAGCCGGTCGCGCCTGGCCCCGGTGGTGGAGGCTTTGACCGCCCTGCCCCTGGTCCTGCCGCCCACGGTTCTGGGCTTCTATCTCCTCCTGGCGCTCAACCCCACCGCGCCCATCGGCGCCTTCTGGCGGCAGATGACCGGGGGCACGCTGACCTTTTCCTTCGCGGGCCTCGTCGTCGCCTCGCTCCTTTATTCGCTGCCTTTCACCGTCCAGCCGCTCCAGTCGGCCTTCGCGGCCGTCGGCCGCGCGCCGATGGAGGCCGCAACGACCCTTGGCGCGCGGCCCCTTGACGCCTTCCTGACCGTGATCTTGCCGCTTTCGGCGAGAGGATATCTGACCGCCGCCGTCCTGACCTTTGCGCATACATTGGGCGAATTCGGCGTCGTCCTCATGGTCGGCGGCAATATCCCCGGCCAGACCCGCACTGTATCCATCGCCATCTATGAACATGTGGAACGGATCGACTATGGCGCCGCCCATATCCTGTCTGGCATCCTTCTGGTGCTGTCGTTCCTGATCCTTTTGGTGCTTTACAGCGTGAATGCCTGGGCACGGGGGGCAAGCGACGCATGAAGACGCTCGATCTGTCGATAGACCTGCCGCTTGGCGCGCAGGACCTGCGGGTTGAGGAAAGCCTGACGCTCGACGGATTGACCGCGATCTTCGGCCCGTCGGGTGCAGGCAAATCGACGCTGTTGCGGGTGATTGCCGGGTTCACTCCGACCGGCGGGCGGGTGATCTTCGGCGGCGAGGTCTGGGAGGACGGACGCCGGTTCTTACCCCCGCACCAGCGGGGCGCGGTCTGCCTTTTCCAGACGCCGCGGCTGTTCCCCCATCTCGATGTCGCGGGCAATCTGGCCTATGCCGCGCGCCGGTCCGGGGCCATGGCCGACATGCCCGATCTGATTGCGCGCTTCGATCTGGCGCCGCTTCTGCCCCGCCGCACCCCCACCCTGTCGGGCGGCGAGGCGCAACGTGTGGCGCTGGCGCGCGCACTGCTGGCCCGCCCCCGGCTTTTGCTGATGGACGAGCCGCTTTCGGCGCTCGACGCCACGCGCCGCGCCGAAATCCTGCCGCTGATCGAGGATCTGGCCGAACGGTCGGGCCTGCCGATCCTTTATGTCAGCCATTCCCTGCCCGAAGTGGCGCGACTGGCGCGGACCGTCCTGGCGCTGGCCGGGGGCCGGGTGCAGGCCCATGGCCCCACCGCCGAGGTGCTGGCTGATCCCGCCGCTGGCCCCGCCTTTGGCGGCGAGGAGCCGGGTAGCCTGATCGAGGCGCTGTGGCAGGGTTTGGACGCGGATGGGCTTGCGCGTCTGAAGGTCGGGCAAGAGACGCTGATCGTGCCTGACCTTCGCGCCCAGCCGGGCGAGCGGCTCAGGCTCTTGATCCGCGCCCGCGACGTCATGATCGCGCGGGACCGCCCCGAGGGGTTGAGCGCGCTCAACATCCTGCCCGCCGAGGTGCTGCGCATTGTGGAACGGGACGCGACGTCCGCCGACGTGATCCTCAGCGCCGCCGGAACCGAACTCCGCGCCCGCCTGACCCGCCGGTCGGTCGCGACGCTGGGCCTGCGTCCGGGCTTGGGCTGTTACGCCGTCCTGAAGTCCGTCGCGCTGGCGCGGGACTGAGTGGCTTCGCCCCGCCTGCAGCGGGCCGGGTCGGGTGCATTTGTCGTCCCCCCTGCGGCGGGCCGACCGAGGCGGGGGAGGCGCTGCCTCCCCCGCACCCCCTCCGGGATATTTATCGACAGAAAATGAAGGGGATGGACGGCGCAGGAAAGAGGGCGCGGCTCAGGGCAGCAAGCGGCGCAGGGCCTGTGCATAGGTCAGATCATGATCGAACCGACCCTTTTGCAGAAATTCGATCACTTCTGCGATCACCAGCGGGTTGTTCATCATGAACGTATGGGTGACGGGCAATACGATATGGTCGTCCATGCCCCTGAGTTTTGTCGCTTCGACCGAAACCTTTCCGTCATCATCCCCCTCGATCACATAGGAATAAAGCGGGTTGAGCGTGCGGTCGCCGGCGATGATCCCCAGATCGAACCGCGCCGTGCCAAGCTGGTTGGGCGTGCTGCCCGGCGTGGTGCCAAGCTCCAGCCCGGCAGGCCCGTTCAGCCATTGAAAGGCCCCGAGATCGCCGAACGTATCCACGAGTTCGGAACCCTTGTTCGGTGGCGCGAGCATCACCACCCGGCCCATCGTCGCCGGCCGGTGATCTTGAAGCCAGGCGCGTGCCAGAATGCCGCCCATCGAATGGGTCACGAAATCCACCCTCTGTGCACCACAGTCCGCGACCGCGGGTCCGACATGACTTTCGACCAGTTCGGCAATCGTGGCATCGGTCGAAGGGTAACCCGCATTGATCACCCGGTAGCCCGCCGTCTGAAGGGTCCGCTCCATGATCCGGAGCGAGGCATCAGTGCGCGCCAGCCCGTGCAGAAGCACCACACATTCGGCCCGAGCGGCGGCGGGCAGAAGAAAGGCTAACCAAAACAGAAGTGGTTTCATCATGTTGAACACAGAATAGACTGCCTGCCCGGAAGGGACCAGAGCGCTTGCACTCCCCCCGGCGAGCGGGCAGTCTTTGCCCCATGAAAAGCCGTTCGCCCCGTCTTGCCGCCCGCGCCATCCTTCTGCATGAGGGGCGGCTTTTGCTGGTCAATGCCTATCCGGGTGGCATCTCGGACCTGTGGTGCGCGCCCGGTGGTGGCGTCGAGGCGGGACAGTCGCTGAGCGATAATCTGAAGCGCGAGGTTCATGAGGAAACCGGCTTGAGGATCGATGTCGGCCCCCTCGCTCTTGTCAATGAATTCCATGATCCAAAATCGGGCTTTCATCAGGTCGATCTTTTCTTTCGCGCCAGGATCATCGCGGGCCAGATCAATCCGGCTTGGCTTGACCCCGCAGGTGTCGTGACCGACCGGCGCTTCTTTGCGCCTGAGGATCTTGCGGCGATCCGGCTGAAACCCGACAGCCTGCCTGCCGTGGCCTTCAGCCCCGGCACGGCCGCCCATTACGACCCGTTGGAGGTGATCGTCGCATGAGCCGCGCCTTCGTGAAGGAGGACGGACCGGACAATGAACCCCTGCCCGACCTGCCGATCTCCGCCCATCCGAACTATGTGACCCCGCGCGGCCTTCAGGCGCTGCGCGACCGGCTGGCAGACCGGCAGACCACGCTCGCCGCGCTCAAGGCCCGCACGGAGCGGTTGGACCGGCTGCCCGAAAAGGCCGCCGAACGGGATATCCGCTATCTGGAGGCGCGATTGAAAAGCGCGATCCTTGTGCCCCCGCCCGATGCCCCAAGCGAGGCCGCCTTTGCCACCGCCGTTACCGTAGCCGATGAAGAGGGCCGCGAGGCCACCTATGAAATCGTGGGCGAGGATGAGGCGGACGCCAGCCTGAACCGTATCGCCCCGCAGTCGCCGCTGGCCCGCGCCCTGATCGGGGCGGCCCCGGGTGATCTGGTCACCTGGCGGCGGCCTGCGGGCGCACTGGACCTGGAAATACTCGCCATCCGGCCGCTCGCATGATCATCCGCGCCCTTCATCCTGTACAGGACCGCGCGCAGGTCGACGCCTTCTTTCAGGACGCCCGCGACTACATCACCTTAGAACGCGGCGAAGCCCCCGGCCCCGCGGTCACGGAGGAATTCTTCACCGACACTCCGCCCGGCTGCGACCCGGATGCCTCGCTTCGGATCGGGCTCTTCGACGGGGCGCGACTAATCGCACTCGCCGAAACCGGGTTCGGCTTCCCCGAACCGGACGATGCCTACCTCGGTTTGATGATCATCTCGCCCGCCGCACGCGGCAAGGGCGCAGGTGCCCGCCTGCTCCGCCATATCGAGGGTGAAGCGATTGCCCGCGCCTGCAAGGCTATTTACCTCGCCGTCCTTGAGGCCAACCCGCGCGGCCGCGCCTTCTGGGAACGCGAGGGCTTCACCACCATCCTGACCGACCGGCCGGTGACGTTGGGCACAAAAACCCAAATGGCCCGACGGATGGGCAAGACGCTCAGCGCTTCCTGAACGCGGGCCGCCGCCCTTCGCAGCCCTTGCGCATAGGCCCGTCACCGCGCGGCTCGTCGCCCCGGCATGACCGATAAGGCAACACCTCCCAGAACCAGAACCGACGCAACAAGGAAGGCCATGTCCGGCATTTCCCCCAAAAATGCCAACCCGCCCGCCGCCGCAATGACCGGCGCCGTCAGCTGTGCCACACCGGCCCGCGTCGCCCCAAGCGCGGGCAGCAGCCGATACCAAAGCGCATACCCCATCCCTGACGTCACGGCCCCCGACAGGCAGGCCAGCCCGACACCGGCCAGGCTCAGCCCCGCGCCGCCCTCCAGCGCGGGCAGGACCAGTGCGGCCAGTGCCGCCATCGGTGCGGCCAACAGGAAGTTCGCCGCCGTCGCCGCCAGCGGATCAATCTCGCGCCGCCCGATCAGCGAATAGATCCCCCAACCGGCACCGGCCAGCGCCATCGATGCTGCCGGGGCGACCGAAATCCGCTGCGCCTCGTGCGGCCACAAGAGCCACGCCAACCCGCCCATCGCGATGGCCGCACCCAGCCAACGGCGCGACGGCACCCTCTCGCCCGCCAGCAGCGCTCCGGCAAACATGGTGATCTGGACGCTTGCAAACAGGATCAACGCGCCCAAACCGGCACCGAGCGCCAGATAGGCCAGCGAAAAGCCGACCATATAGACCAAGAGGCTCGCCGCGCCGCGCCACCGCAAGGGCCCGCTCAGCACCAGTCGCCCACCCGAAAGCCAGACCAGCGCCCAAAGCACGCCCGCCCCCGCGCCCAGCCGGATCGCGGCAAAGTCCAACGGGTCCATGCCCTGTCCGAAGATAGCCATCCGGTTCAGGACCGAATTGGCGGCAAAGGCCACCATGGTCAAAGCGGTGAGCAGAAGAAGGCGCATGACCGCAGCTTAAGACCGGACCGGCCCCACGACAAAGAAAAAGGGGCGCCCGAAGGCGCCCCTTGGACCGTCCCTGTTAGGGGATGATCACATCATGCCGTCCATGCCGCCCATGCCGCCGCCCATGCCGCCACCGGCAGGTGCATTGTCCTTGGGCTTTTCGGCGATCATCGCTTCGGTGGTGATCAGCAGACCCGCGACCGATGCCGCATCTTCCAGCGCGGTGCGCACGACCTTGGCCGGGTCGATGACGCCGAACTTGAACATGTCGCCATATTCTTCGGTCTGGGCGTTGAAGCCGAACTTCGGATCGTCGGATTCGCGAACCTTGCCGGCCACGACCGACCCGTCCACACCGGCGTTCTGCGCGATCTGACGCAGCGGCGCTTCCAGTGCCTTGCGCACGATCACGATGCCAGCGGTCTGGTCGGCGTTCGCCCCGGTCATGCCCACCAGCTTCTTCGAAGCCTGCACCAGCGCCACGCCGCCGCCGACAACGATGCCTTCCTGAACCGCCGCACGGGTGGCGTTCAGCGCGTCATCCACACGGTCCTTGCGCTCTTTCACTTCGATCTCGGTCATGCCGCCGACCTTGATGACGGCCACGCCGCCCGCAAGTTTGGCCACACGTTCCTGAAGCTTCTCGCGGTCATAGTCCGAGGTGGTTTCCTCGATCTGCGCGCGGATCTGGCCAACGCGGGCTTCGATCTCGGACTTCTCGCCAGCACCGTCAACGATGGTGGTGTTGTCCTTGGTGATCGAGACTTTCTTGGCGCGGCCCAGCATGTCGATGCCGACATTTTCCAGCTTCATGCCCAGATCTTCGCTGATCACCTGGCCACCGGTCAGGATGGCGATATCTTGCAGCATCGCCTTGCGACGGTCGCCAAAGCCCGGCGCCTTCACAGCGGCGATCTTCAGACCACCGCGCAGCTTGTTGACGACGAGGGTCGCCAGCGCTTCGCCTTCGACATCTTCAGCGACGATCACCAGCGGACGCTGGGACTGGATCACCGCTTCCAGCAGCGGAACCATCGGCTGCAGCGACGACAGTTTCTTTTCGTGCAGCAGGATGTAGGCGTCTTCCAGATCGGCGATCATCTTGTCGGCATTTGTCACGAAGTAGGGCGACAGATAGCCACGGTCGAACTGCATGCCTTCGACGACGTCGGTCGACGTCTCAAGACCCTTGTTTTCTTCGACGGTGATCACACCCTCGTTGCCGACCTTCTGCATCGCGTCAGCGATCTGGCGGCCGATCTCGACTTCGCCGTTGGCGGAAATCGTGCCGACCTGTGCAACTTCGGCGCTGTCGGTGACTTTGCGCGACGCGGCCTTGATCGCTTCCACGACCTTGGCGGTTGCCATGTCGATGCCGCGCTTCAGGTCCATCGGGTTCATGCCCGCGGCAACGGCCTTCATGCCTTCCTTGACGATGGCCTGGGCCAGAACGGTCGCGGTGGTGGTGCCGTCGCCCGCTTCGTCATTGGTGCGGGAAGCGACTTCCTTCACCATCTGGGCGCCCATGTTCTCGAACCGGTCGGCCAGTTCGATTTCCTTGGCAACCGTTACACCGTCCTTGGTGATGCGCGGTGCGCCGAAGGATTTCTCGATCACGACATTGCGGCCTTTCGGGCCCAGCGTCACCTTGACCGCATCGGCAAGGATATTGACGCCGCGCAGCATGCGGTCGCGGGCATCGCTGTCAAACCGTACGTCTTTAGCAGCCATCTTGGCTTCTCCTCAGAATATGTTTCAGGACAGGAATGGACAGCGTTCTCAGGCGATGATGCCGAGAATGTCCGATTCCTTCATGATCAGCAGTTCGTCGCCGTTCAGCGTCACTTCGGTGCCCGACCATTTGCCGAACAGGATGCGGTCGCCCGCCTTCACCGACATCGGGATCAGTTCGCCCGAATCCTTGCGCGCACCGGCGCCCACGGCGACAACTTCGCCCTCGGCCGGTTTTTCCTTGGCGCTATCGGGGATGATCAGACCGCCCTTGGTCTTGTCCTCGGACTGGATGCGCTTGACGACAACGCGGTCATGCAGCGGTTTGAAAGCCATCTGGTAACACTCCCTTGGGTTTCCAGGTTCAAATGGAATTAGCACTCTATGATAGCGAGTGCTAACGATGCGCTAATTAGGCTCCGCGCGTGAACCTGTCAACAGCTCCGGTCCGAAAATTCGCCGATAACCGGGATGGCCAATCGCCCCCGCCCGTGGCAGGCTGACAGCATGATGCGTCCGTTTTACCTTTTGCTTTTCGCCCTGCCGGTCTGTCTTGCCCTGACCCAGCCCGCCCTTGCCGCACGCTGCGACGGACGTGATCTGTTGCCGGACCTGCCGGCCGACCAGCGCGCCGCGCTGGATCAGGCCATCGCCGCCAGCCCCTATCCGGTCGGCAACCACTGGCGCGCGGTGAAAGGGGCAAGCACCATCGACGTGATCGGCACGCTCCATCTTTACGATCCGCGTATGGAGCCCATCGCCGACCGGCTGGCGCCCTTGATCGCCGCCGCCGACACCGTCTATCTGGAAGCGACCGAGAAGGAGATCGCAGAGATCAAGGACGCGCTCGCCCGCGATCCGGCGATGATGGTCACCTCCGGCCCGACCCTGCCGGAACGCCTCTCGCCCGCGGAATGGAACCTTCTGTCGGCCGAAATGTCCGACCGCGGCGTCCCGCCCTTCATG
>Ga0073904_10002995_pt1 | contig 12749 bp, 21 predicted proteins | sample KloWWTrecipitate_FD_66668 | JGI IMG/M metagenome (GOLD analysis project Ga0073904, IMG submission 66668) | Active sludge microbial communities from Klosterneuburg, Austria, studying microevolution and ecology of nitrifiers - Klosterneuburg... | ecosystem: Engineered > WWTP > Aerobic digester >...
CGATCCTCCGTCCGGGGCGTCTCCTCGAACGAGTCCACGTTGGGGCGCTCACCGCGCCACAGGCATCCGAGGTCTACCACCGTCTCTCCGGTGGCAAGACCAAGAACTACAGGGATCTCACGATCCTCGCACAGGTCTACGAGGATGCACGGCCAGTCCAGGCGTAACACCCTGAACTAGAGGGTGTCATGGCGAGGCGTAACAACACACGAGGCCGGGACAACGACCCCAGGGCCTACATGGGAGGAGCGTACCTCAACGGGCTAGTGTCCAAAGTGTCGATCACCCCACTGGACAAGTGGAATGACAAGACCGTAACCAAGGGGGACCCCTCAGGCATTGCCCTGTTCGTCGGGTTCCGGTGCTACCGGCCCTACCGTAAGGAACTCACCCCTTGAGTGCGCCCGACCGTTTCCTATGCGGTGGGTGTTGGGACTACTCTCGGCGTTTCCAGGTACTTTCCACTCACCGCGGGCGTCTGGAACCTGGGCACCAGGACAACCACATCGGGTTCCGCACTTTGCGGTCTGCGGTGACCACGGTCCCCGCCACGGTGGTCACCACTCTTCGGATCGTTCGGGGAGGGTGTCGGAACACCCTCGCCTCCGAAGGATTTCGAGCCCGGGGCTTCGGTTCGTACAACGACAAGGTGGGTGATTGTGACACCGGGTTCCGGTGCTACCTCGCAGGAAGGAGGTGTTTCTCTCGTACGTGATGGTTCACGCCCCCGTAGCTCAATTGGCAGAGCAACGGTTCTCAACTCCGAAGGCTGGGGATTCGATCTCCCCCGGGGGCGCAAGACTAGAGGAGACCCATGAGTGCCATGTGCTCGTACCGTCTCCGTGTGGACTCGATGAAGTCCTTGTAGGAGAGGTTCAGCTTGGCAAAGTTGCAGCCTGGGTTAGGCTACGAGGGGGAGTCCGTGGCAGAGTTTCCGTGTCACAGGACTAGGGGCAAGAACCAGACAGGTTGCCTGATTCTGAAGATCCGGCTCACGAAACATGGACCACGGGACATCCCAATAGTCGGCCTTGTCGGCCAGTTCCGTGAGGTGGGCCTCATCTTTGGCTTCCAGGATCACGATGGTGTTCGACCCTGTGTACCACTCGTGCTCGATCTGTGTGTGCTCGGCGGCGAACAGTCTCGCACCATGGACGGCCTGAGCCACCCGAGGTCCCGACCCCAGGTCGGTGCGGACGATCACGGTGAGCTTGGGGATGCTCACAGTCACGCCACGGCGGGGACGGCGATGCTGTTGGTGGCCCGCCTCGCCGCCCGAGCGGCCTCGGACCGGGCGACCGCCTTCGCCCGCTTCTCCAGGCGGGCGTGGGACTCGGGGACGGCCATCCACCCCTTGAGCTCCTCGGGGGTCGTGGGCACCCCGGCGAAGGTGATGAGGGTGGCGAGACCCTTGAGGAACGTGGTCTCGGCGTGACCCATCCTGTCGAACAGGGGGCGGGCCGTGGGCTCCATCACCCGGTAGGGGATGCCGCGGAGGAAGCCGTACGCGAGGTACAGCATCCGGCTGGGGGCGACGGCCCACTTCACCCCGGCCTTCTCGATGAGGGCGTAGGGGTTGCTGGCGCGCACGGCAGCGCGGAACAGGTTGAAGGTCTCGGGGGTGATGGTGGAGGTGGTGGGAACGGTTTCGATGGTCATGTGCGGAACTCCTGTGAATCGTGACTGTGGAACGGCTTGATCGACAAGGCCGTGGTCACCGGAGGTCCGCGAGCACCGAAGATTCAATAGAAGGGGATCATGGTGAGAACCTTACGCACATCCCTGGAGGTTGTCTAGGGGTAATCTGGGTCCATGGACAACAGAGACACCACCCAGGACACCAAACCGAGCATCACCCTGGACACCACCCCGCGGAACAGGGCAGAGAGCCGTGCTCTGGAGAAGAAGGCCCGCCGGGGGCAGCTACCACCCCGCCCCCCCCAAGAGCATCATGGCAGGTAGCGGTGAGCCCTTCTACCCGGGGGACACCATCGTGTACTCCGGGTTCGATGACCCCAACTGGTTCTGAGGCGTAACGTCACCCATGATGAGATCCAAAGAAGCATTCGAGATGGCCGTGGCCGCACTCAAGGAGAAGGCAAGGGCGGCGCACCAGCGCCCCGCCCCTGGGTCCATGGTCACCTGTGACATGTGCCCCTGTGGGATGTCTACGGGCGTGGGCAAGACCGAGATGTGCCGAGCCGTGGGCATCCTCAACGGGATCTACCTGAACACCGACTGGGACAACGAAGAGTAGTCCGAGCGGGCGTAAGGTAGGGCGGACCCTCAACTGAAGGACTGGAATCACAAATGGCAGACACATGGGAAGCTGGTAAGGACATCTGGGAGATCGTGCAGGACCTCATCTCGAAGCATCACCCGACGCTCGCGATGGTGGACAAGGAGATTGCGATCATCTTCAAGGAGAAGGCCAGCAAGACGGGCGGGCAGGTGGTGCTGGGCAAGTCCAGTCGCGCCCCGGGCGTCCTCAAGCTCCTGGGCAAGGCCGAGTACAAGTTCATCATCGAGCTCGCCGGGGACGAGTGGACGACACTCGCGGACAACCAGCGGGTGGCCCTCCTGGACCACTGCCTGTGCGCCTGCAACGTGGAGGAGGACGAGAAGACGGGGGAGCCCAAGTGCTCCATCCGGGCACCCGAGGTGAGCTTCTTCTGGAAGGAGCTCGAACGCAACGGTGACTGGCGCACCCGCCCCGAGCAGTCCGAGGCCGGTGCGATGGACGTGGAGTCCGTCATCGACATCGCGAACTCCCCGCCCGCCAAGTCCTGACCCGGTAGGGCTCCTATCCCAACCTCGGGTTGGAGCTCATGCCCACCCTCCGTTCCCGCACCATCCGTCTGGCCTTCACCAACCCAGACCTCCGTCCACAACTTCTCCCCCTCCTAGCCAAGACGGCAATCGGGTATGGGGTGGAGGAAGAGGAAGAGGGGGCACTCCTTTGGAGGCGCAAGTACGAGCGGGCGTACGACGACACCCTCCAGTCGTACCTGGACCGATACCTTGGCACTCTCGATGAGATGAAGGCCCTTCTCCAGTTCTGGTTCCACACCAGGGAGGGGAACCTCAGGGACACCCCGTTCGATGAGCTCCCCAACGTCAAGGCGATGATGAACGCCCTGTTTCATCGTCGCAAGAAGATGCTGTGGGACCTGGACAAGGCCCAGAAGTCGTTGGACTGGGGCAGTGACGAGATGCTAGAGACCCTCAACGACATCATCCTCCGGTTCCACCAGGAGTTCTCCAGCCGATGACCCACGGACCCAGCATGGACGCCAACCCCACCCAGCCCTGAAGAAGGGCTGGCAACGGGGAAAGGTGTTCCCATGGAGAAGAGAGAGGCTCGCCGCGCCAGTGCCTACTGGAAGTGCGTGCGTCGTCGTGAGGTCTGTCTGCGGGTTTGGGGGTGGGGCACGCCCTCGTGGTGGCTCCGCAAGCTCCCGGACTGGATGGGGTACCCCCTCTGGTTCGAGAAGCGCACCAATGGGTGCGGGTGTCGGGGCCGTCGTCACGGCAACCCCAAGGTCGGAGGGGGTACCTGTCACGCGGGTCACCGCCCCTCGTGGGAGGAGCGTCGAGATGGCCGTCGTCTGTGCGTCACCTGGACGCGCTGGGAGGGTGAACCTGACGACTGCGGGCGTAACAGGGTGCATGGGCATCAACCTCGGACCTCCCCCCAGCCAATCCAAGCTCCCGCCTGACACCGACGACGATCCCCACGTCGCCCGCTGCATCACATGCAGGCAGGGCTACACGGGGACGGTGTACCAGGAATGTCCCCAAGAAGAGAACCACACCATCTGCCTCGTCCCTGGATGCAGGGGCGAGGTGGTGTTCATCTGAACTTGTTGACCGCCTCATCGCCCACCCCTTGAGAGAGGGCGACGCCGAGCACCCTCCGTCGGAGGGCGCAATCACCCGTCGTGTACTTCACCTCCTCCACCTCCCGGAACACAGCGTTCCAAGCACTCTTGTCGTAGTGAGGGGCATCATGCGCTTTGCCCCATAGGGAGTGGTAGACGTGCCAGAGAGTCGAGGGCTTCAGTTCGGTCATGTGGGTGATGTACTCTCATGTAGGTAAGCTGTCAATGGGTATCGGTGAGGGGTGAGCGTCCCCACCATCTATTTCGTCCAGGTGGACAGGCCCGACGGACCCGTGAAGATCGGGTACACGGGTCGGCGCGTCCAAGAACGAATGGCCGAAGGACAGACGTTCTCCCCTCAGGAGCTTGAAGTTCTGGTCGAGGCGTACGGCACCTATGAGAACGAGGCCCACCTTCATCGGATCTTCGAGCCCTACCTCATCCGGGGGGAGTGGTACGCGCCCGGCCCGCTGTTGAGGGAGCTCATGGACCACCTGTTGTTCGAGGGTGGGGATCTCCAGATGTGGTTGGAGTTCTACTCCTGACCGCCGGTATCCAGCCTCTACTCTTGGGTGGATGTGGCGAAAGCAATCAGTACCGCGGGGATGACCCCTTTCACGGTCACCATCGCACAGACGGTTCCCGCGATGTACCGATTCGCCCGGGCGCTGTCCAAGACCCGAGCCAAGGTGTCGAGCTCTGCACCCGGCGACAAACCCGGTGGTGACCTCCAGTTCGTCGTGTGGCTCAACCCCATGAACGTCCCCCTGTTCGAGTCCTGGTGCGAACCCAAGGGGTTCCAGTTCATCGCCTCCGAGGCCATCAAGGTCAACGGGGACGTGGACACCACCAAGCTCCCTCAGTGAGTAGGGTGGGCATCATGCCCACCGACTACCGCAAGATGTCCTACGATCGTCTGACCCGGATGTCCCACAACGGGACCCTGAGGGAGATGGCCCTGGTTGAGGAGGAGCTCGCCCGCCGGGGGAGAGCCAACCGCGCAAGGTCACCCCGAGGTGCAACCCGTAGGGCGAAGCCCAACGAGTTCACGGTCCACATCCAGATCCAGAAGCTGGTGGACAGGACGGCGGCAGAACTGACGGAGGTGATGGCGAGGGTGGTGAACGAGGCGCTGGGTCGGATCAGGACTCCAAGGCCCTGAGAGCGCCTGTCAGGGCGTCCCCGGCCTTGGTGGACAGGTTCTGAGTGAGCAGCGGGAGGGCGGTGTACAGAGCTTCGATCTCGTCCCGCTCTTTCCCGAGCTTGTCAATGTCCGCCTGTAACAGGTCGGACAGCGCCCAGAACCGTTTGCGAGTCACCACGGCGAGTGCCGCGACGTGCTTGCACGCCGAGTGGCGCTTCTCCAGGTCGGGGCACGTACACTTGAACCCCGGCTTCGGGGACAGGGTGATCCGGGTGTTGTACTGGGCGAAGTCCCCGGTCTTCGCTGTCACCTGTGTGACCTCCCCTACGTTGCCCGCAAGGGTGTTGGTCTTGATGACCACGTCGGTCACCTTCACGTCGGGAGCCTTCGCTGCCCGTGAGACGTGGACCAGGGCCTCCAGACGGTCGAGCACCTTGGTGCCCACGGAGAGGTTCTCCCTGGTCTTCACTAGACCATCGAGGGCGTCGATCGCGGCCTGGAGTAGGGGTGGCGGACTCATGTACCAGTTACGCCCAGACCGTGTAGGTAGGGTGCAGGCATGAAGCCTGTGACTCTCCTGTTCCAGCCGACCATCATCCCCATGGCCCAGCAGTCGCTCATCCCGGGAGCACTCGACAAGCTCACCGAGTGGGTGCGGGACTATCGCCCGGAGTGCCTTCCCAACGGGGACGAGTCCACGGGGGCAGACCTGTTCCCCCACGACGGGACCGAGGACGGGAGAACCCTCACGGACAACGAGCTCCTGGTCGAGCTCTGTGGCCGCAACTGCTACGACAAGGAGACCGAGGTACTCACGGAAACTGGGTGGGTGAAGTTCCCGGACCTTCCCCAAGGCGTACCCATCGCCACGTACAACCGGAACACCGGGATGATCGAGTATCAGGAGCCGACGGACTACATCCACAAGAAGTACACCGGAGCGATGTACCGTGTGGATTCCCGGTCGGTTTCTCTTCGTGTCACCGAGGACCATGACATCTGGCACGGGGACCGAAGTCGTTGGTGGAGTTTCTCACCGGCTCGCGAGGTGGCCGGAAGGTCATACAGGGTTCTCCGTACGGCTCCCTACCCGGGGCTCGCTTTCAGTGAGCCCCTGTGGTCCGTGCCCCCCGACAAGGCCATCGCATGGGCGACGTTTCTCGGGTACCTCGTGACCGAGGGCTACGTGTTTGACGGGCGGGGTAGGGGCACTGGATCAAGGGTCACTCTTTTCCAGAAGCCCGTGAAGGCAGGCCCCATTCTCGCATGTCTGGTAGAACTGGGGTTCACCCCCCGTGTCCAGACCGATGCACGGAATGGTGTTCTCCAGATCACTGTGGGTAGCACCAAGCTCGCACAGGCACTCCTCCCTTGGGCGGGCGTGCTGTCCCATCACAAGCGTCTCCCCAACCATGTGTTCAACTGGCCTTTGGGAGTTCGGGCGGCACTGGTCAACGCCATGATGGCCGGTGATGGGACGGTCACCAATGGGCATCGGGTCTTCTACACGTCTTCACCGGGGCTCGCTGAAGACATGCAGCGCCTCATCACCCTCTCCGGGAAACCAGGGTCTCTGCACAACGTGCAGAGGGTGCAACGGGAGACCGGGTTCTCATCGCGTCATCCGAGCTACACTGTTCGGGAGTGTGAACGGAACGAAGTCACCGTCAACAAGCACGGGGTCACCCACGACTGGTGGGATGAGACCACAGAGGAGGATGTCTACTGCGTGACGGTGCCCAACCGCACGCTGCTCGTCCGCCGTGACCGGAAGGTGGTGGTGTGTGCAAATTGCTACCACTCCTACGGGGCCAAGGCGGGTCGCAAGACCAACCACGACTACATCGCCCACTCGCAGTCCGGGAGCGTCCCGCACCGTTCGATCATGTACCACGCCAAGATGACGTTCTTCGTGGCGGGCGTGTCGCGAAGACTGACCCACGAGCTCATCCGTCACTACGTCGGGGCCGACCGCACCGAGGAGGGCTCGCCCTCGATGGAGTCCACCCGGTACACCGATCACCCGGGCGTGTACATCGTCCCGCCCCGGATGATCGCCAGCGGGGCGGACGCGGTGCGGCAGTTCGGGGAGGACATGTCCCAGGGGTACACGGCGTACCGGCGGTACATCGACAACGAGGTGGCCGAGTACACCAAGCTCCACGGGTCCGCCCCCAAGGGGATGGACCGCAAGCGGATCTACGAGGCCGCAGCGGGCCAGCTTCATGGGCAAGCTGCTACGTCCGTCATGTGGACGGCGAACCCGGTGTCCCTGGACAAGATGTTCATGGAGCGCACGGATGAGAGCGCGGACATGGAGTTCCGTCGGCTCGCCCTGTCCTGGCAAGCCATCTGCCGGTCTCACTGGCCCAACCTGTTCTACCAGAAGTGAACATGATGAACACCCGAAACAAGCCTTCCCCCACGGTGAGCACCCTCACCGTCCTGGTGGATCTCCGACGTGACCTGGAAGCCATCCTCCAGCGGGTGGACCTCGCCCTGGGGGACCTGGGGGAGTCGCCGCCGCCTTCCCGTGCCCCTCGCCGGTTCCAGATGCCTGCGACACAGACGTTCCCCGAGGGCTACGACTTCCGGGACGATCCCGAGGGTCTCCGCAAGGCACTGGTGGTACTGCACGACCGTGCTTCTTGGGTGGGGGACAACCTCGACAAGTTCAAGAACTCCCAGGACCTCCACCAGGAGATGTGCATCCTCGCCGCGAAGGCCCGGCTGTTCCAGATCCAGGCCGAGGAGGACTCCCGAGAGTGGGAGACAGCCGTCGGCGTAATCCGCTCACTCACCCGGATCGTGGCGGACACCAAGCCCGGGTTCGTCTACGGTCTTGCCTCTACCCACAACACCAATTGGGGTGCGAAGATCCAGGAGCTCCTGGAGACCTACCACCCCGTCCAGTAAGGAAGTCTGCATGTCCTACGATGCGAATGGTTCCCCTGTTGATGGTCCGCACCCCACGACACACACCCCGTCACCGAGTGAGGAGTGGTCCGGGGTGAGGGGGATGCTCGACGGGTTCAGTGTCATGGGGACCGACTCGTTCCCCGCCCACCTGTGTGTCGTCCCTGACAAGCAGGATCCCGACCTCCGTCTGTCCTCGGACAACGACTATCACATCGTGGTGTCGGTGGATTCCAGGTTCTCCTGCAACGGTCGCATCGCCCTGATGCGACCGTACACCTACATCGACCCCGAGGCAGGGCTGGAGTACGGGTGGGTGGACAAGGACGGGAATTTCCTGTCGCACGGAGAGCGCCCGGCCTACGAGCCCGATCACGCCAAGGTCGTGGCGTGGAAGCCGTGCTCGCACGAGTTCGACCTCAGGAGGTAAGCCCAGGGCGTGATACGCCCATGAGTGAACAACCTCTCTACGTCGTCACCGTCCAGCACAGCACCGGCCACGGCCCCATGGTCTCCGTGGCCCTGGTGACCCATTCCCTCCCCCTTGCGGTGAACTGCGCCCGCAACGCCAAGGACATGGCGTACGAGTTCAACACCGACGACGGGGCCACCGTCTCCAAGATGGTCCCCGGCGTGGTCTACGATCACATGCCCGGCGACCGCACGCGAGCGCACGGCAACCCCACCAACCAGGACTCGCAGTTCTTCTGGACGACCAAGAACCGTGACGGAACTTGGACCGATACCCTGGTCAACGGGCGGGCGTAACACAAACAACATGAGCCACATCGCCTGGACCTCCATCGACCTGTTCCACAACGTCCGCCGCACCTTCCGGGAGACCACCCCCGAGGGGGCGCACTCCGTGAGCTACCGCGCCAAGGTGAAGCTCCACGGCACGAACGCCGCCGTGCAGCGCACCCCCGAGGGCACCCTGGAGTGCCAGAGCCGCGAGCGGGTCATCACCCCCGAGGACGACAACTACGGCTTCGCCCGCTGGGTGGAGTCCCACCGCGACGAGTGGCTCTCGGCCATCATGCCCGGCACCGTGGTGTTCGGGGAGTGGGCGGGTCCCGGCATCATGAAGAGCGTCGCCATCTCCCGCGTCCCCAACAAGGTGTTCGCCGTGTTCGCCATGCTGGTCCCCAACGGGAAGGGCGGTCGTGACCTGATCGTCGAGCCCTCGGAGATCGCCAAGATCCTGTGCCCCCGGACCCCGGCCGTCGTGCTCCCGTGGTACGGGGACTTCAGCGTCACGGTGGACTGGGACGGCACCCCCGAGGCGCTCACCCCGGTGCTCGAACACATCAACGTCGAGGTGCGCGCCGTCGAGGCCTGCGACCCGTGGGTCAAGACCATCTTCGGCGTCGAGGGCACGGGCGAGGGGCTTGTGTTCTATCCCACGGGCGACAGCTACACGCCCGAGGCGTTCTACCTCCGCATGTTCAAGGCCAAGGGCGAGGAGCACAAGACCGTCGCTCAGAAGGCCCCGGCCCAGATCGACCCCGAGGTGGTCAAGAACCTCGGTGACTTCGCCGCCCTGGTGCTCACCCCGGCCCGCCTCGAACAGGGCGCGCAGGCCGTGAAGCCCGACGGTGCGGCGATGTCCTACGACATGAAGCGCATCGGGGCGTTCCTCGGGTGGGTCTCCAAGGACGTGGCGAAGGAGTGCGGCCCCGAGCTCGCCGCGTCGGGTCTCGACGCGAAGGCCGTGAGCCGTGCCGTCACCGACCACGCCCGGAAGTGGTACATGGCGAAGGTCACGGCAGAGTAGGGGCAGGGCGTAACATCATCATGCACCTGCGAGACATCCAGAACCGTGTAGCGGAGATCCTTACGTCGGCCATCGAGAAGCTCCCGCCGGGCTCAACCAAGGAGATGCTCCGAGAAGTCGTCGAGGCGGCGCTGAAGGACTCCCCCGAGGTGAGCCTGTACGTGTCCATCGAGAACGACAACTCCGAGGCCGGGTTCAGGCTCAAGATCCAGGCCCCCCAGGTCCACCCCACGGACATCAACCTCAACTGAGTCCCACCCCCATGACCACCCCCAAGCCCCCCAGCGGGATGTTCAAGACGCAGCCCGTGACCATCGACCTGTGTGCCGCCGCACGGGAGTCCCACCTGGATGGACCCGTCGGGGTGCTCTGGAAGGAACCCAACCCGGGGGAGTTCTGGCAGCACTTCAAGGGCGGCATCTACCGCATCGTGTCCCTCGCGACGGTGGATGCCACCAAGGACCGGGTGGTGGTCTACACCGGAGAGAGCGGGACGTGGACCCGACCGCTCTCCGAGTTCCTCGGGAACGTCTCCCGTGACGGATACGACGGACCTCGGTTCGTGCCCGCGGAGGTGCCCTACCAGCAGGAGCTTGAAGCCCTCCGTCGTGTGGTGCGAGCCATGGCCCGTGGGTCCATCGGGAAGACCGTGGACCCCACCGACGTGACCAAGAAGCACTGGTGGGGCGCGTGTGGGTTCTTCCACGGAGCCACCCTCCCCGCGGTGCTCAAGGTCCTCGCGGACAACACCGAGGACCCCACCGATCACCTCGAAGAACTGGCCGCGGTCGAAGCGGCCCTCAAGGATCCCACCGATGGCCAGTGAGGAGGAGACCAGTGCGGAGCTCAACACGGCTCTGAACGCCCTGGGACCCAACCCCACCCGAGAGCTACTCCGGGCCACCTGTACAGAGGTGCTCACCCGCCATGATCCCACCCTGGTCAGTGTGAAGCTGGTGGGGAGGAGCTCCATCATCGCAGGGGCTTTCCCTGGCAACGAGTGGTTGAACGGCATGTCCGAGAAGTTCAAGGCCGTCAACTCGGAGCGTCACATCGAGGTGGACATCACCGGGGGTCAGATGGACGTGATCACCCGCCGTGGCGATGAGTTCACCCACGCCCTTGCTGACGGGTTCGTGGAGTTCGCGGTCCGGTACTGGGGCGGGGTTGCCGAAGAGATGTGACCCGAGGCTTGGGCACGGTAGCATCGGGCATGACATCACCCCTCTGGTTTGGTCTTGGTGCTGTTGCTGGTGTGGTTGTCTGTGTCGGGGCCTATGGTCTGTGGCGGTGGTGGGACAGCCTGCCCTCTTCGTTCGCTCCGTGAGGGCGTAACTGTCCCATGAAGAAGCCGTCCCGCAGAGGTCAGGTCCGAGCCTGTGGCCGCGTCTGGTACCCCTGGAACGATGGGGTCGCCACGATGGTCAACGACAGGTTCAAGGTCGTGACGTGGCAGTTCGGGAGCATTCACCAGTCCAAGGTGTTCGTGATCTACCCGGGCTCGAAGGACCCGATGGACCGAGACCGCATCGGGGTGTGTCTGGCCCCTGGCAGAACCCGGAACGAGGCCATGCAGCGCGGGCTGGACTGGGCGGCGGCGTACAAGGCCCCGGACTCCCCGGACGAGCTCTTCCCCAAGCTGTTCCAGCAGTGGAGGACCATCTACCGCACGCGGGTGGACATCCTCGACCACCTGTTCTTCGTCATCGGGAACGGGTACTTGTGGCTGGACGGGGCCATCGTCTGTACCTCTGACGACAGTGAGGGTGAGCGCCCCAAGGTTGCCCCCCCGCCGGGGAGCCCAGAGTATCTGTCCTTGGAGTTCTTCAAGCTATCATCCAAGGAGCAGCGGGTGATCACCGCCGCCTACTACGACGCCGCGGAGAACGCCATGCCCATCGGGCCGCTCCCGGACGACGGGGCACCCAGGAACTTCTACCCCGTCTGCCAGTACAGCGACATCCTCACCATCCCGGACGACGTACGCCCCGACTGGCTCCTGGTGGCCTACGAGGCGGCGCTCATGCTCCGGGACCGTCAGACGACGACTCCCGAGAGGCCCGAGGATGCCTCCAGGTGCCTGAAGAACATCGAGTACGGGACCCGGGTGGTGGCCGAGCTCGAAGCCAAGTACCCCCACCTCAAGGCAAATGTACAGCCCCTGACGATTTCTGTTGCTTCTCTCTCCGACCCGACGTAACTACACCATCCTCATGTACCCCTCGGCCACAACAGCTTCGATCAAACAGACGCCTACCAGCGTTTGCGCGATCGTAGCTCAATCGGCAGAGCAGCGGGCTTTTAACCCGAGGGTTGGGGGTTCAACCCCCCCCGGTCGCACCATGATCACCACTGTCTACAATCCCCACGCTGTCGTGCGACCCGCCGTGACTAGCTCACGGCGACAAGTCTCCACGCGCGGGCATAGCTCAGTGGTAGAGCGTCCCTCCTACAAAGGGAATGCCGGGGGTTCAAGTCCCTCTGCCCGTACCAGCACCATGAACACTCAGACCGCCAACATCCACCTGGAGCTATTGCAGCTTACCAGTGCCGGGATGGCGGTTTGCGTGCTCGCGTAGACCCCCCAACCCCGGAAGCAGAGCCGAAGGTTCCGACCTTCGATGATTCTCGCGTCCGTGTACGCTAAGAGCAGCGCGGCCAGCCTCAGAAGCTGGTGGTTGGGATTTCAACCATCCCCACGGACACCATCCCCCGATGGTGAAGTCGGCAGACACGCAACCTTGAGGTGGTTGTGCTCGAAAGAGCGGGCAGGTTCAAATCCTGTTCGGGGGACTGATCGGTGAGTTCTTGTCCAGAATATCACAGATGATGTCCAAGAAAAGTTTGGCTTTTGACTCCTTGAAGTTGACCATTCTACTACTGTCGATGATGCAGAGGGAGATGCCCTTCTCGATGCAAGCAGCGAATTTCCTGTGATCGTTGTTCTGGATGGATGCGAGTTTCTCGGGTCCGTAGATGGGCTCGTAGTGGAAGATCCCGTTGAGCTCGAACGCGAGGTTCAACTCAGGGAAGT
>Ga0073904_10002996_pt1 | contig 12749 bp, 10 predicted proteins | sample KloWWTrecipitate_FD_66668 | JGI IMG/M metagenome (GOLD analysis project Ga0073904, IMG submission 66668) | Active sludge microbial communities from Klosterneuburg, Austria, studying microevolution and ecology of nitrifiers - Klosterneuburg... | ecosystem: Engineered > WWTP > Aerobic digester >...
TCCGCCAGCGCCGCAATCGGCTCATCCTGTTCACGGCGACGGATCGCCAGCCGGCGGATGTCTTCCACCTCCGCCAGGAACGCCGGCCCGCATTGCTCGGCAAGCAATTCGCCGACCAGCGCACCCAGCGTGCGCACGTCGTCGCGCAGCAGGGCGTCGGTCGCGGCGAATTCGAGCTTGTCGCGCAGCGGGTTGTTGGCAGGGGTCATCGCCGCAGGCTAGCGCGGTTTGGTGCGACGCAGCAATCGTGGTTGCAGGCGTAACCATCGCATCCGGCTGCGCGCATGGCCGACACGCGGGCTCGGCCGCGTTTGCGTCGATGGCCATCCGGGAGTCCGCCATGTCTCGCCACCTGCTCGGCGCAGCCGCGCTTCTCCTGCTGCTCGGCAGCTGCAAGGCACCACCACCGCAATCCGATGCCGTCGCTGCGGCGGCAACCGCCGACCCGAAGCTGTTCGATTCCTTCGGCGACCTGCATCGCGACATCGGCAGCAAGGTGCCGGCGGCGCAGCAGTATTTCGACCAGGGCCTGCGCATGGCCTACGGCTTCAACCACGAGGCCGCAGCGCGCTCCTTCGCCGAAGCCGCACGGCTGGATCCGACCTGCGCGGCCTGCGTGTGGGGACAGGCACTGGTGCTGGGCCCGAACATCAACCTGCCGATGGATCCGGCCACCGCCAGCAACGCGACCGCACTCGCACGCCGTGCCGCGCAGTTGGCGGCGCACGCAACACCGGCCGATCGCGCCCTGATCGAAGCGCTGCAAGCACGCTATGCCGATCCCGCGCCGGATCACCGCAAGCCGCTCGACCTTGCCTACGCCGAGGCAATGGCGAAGGTCGTGCGCGATTTCCCCGGCGACGACGACGCCGCCACGCTGTATGCCGAAGCGCTGATGGATCTTGCGCCATGGGCACAATGGGCCGACGGCAAGCCGACCGAACACACGCCGCGCGTCCTCGCCGAACTGGAACGGGTGCTGGCGCGCAATCCGCGCCACATCGGCGCGATGCACTATTACATCCACGCCACCGAAGCCTCGCCGACGCCCGAGCGGGCGATCCCGTATGCCGACACCCTGGCCGCATTGGCACCCGGTTCCGGCCACCTGGTGCACATGCCGGCGCATACCTACATCCGCGTCGGCCGCTACCACGACGCCACCCTCACCAACTTCGCCGCCACCACCGCCGACAAGGCCTTCCTGAGCTTCTGCCACGGCAGCAACGGCGTGTACCCGCTGGGCTACGTGCCGCACAACTGGCATTTCGCCAGCATGACCGCCGGCCTCACCGGCTCGCGCACGCTGGCCCTGCGCGCAGCGGAGGAAACCGCCAAGCGCGCCGACCACGCGGCGATGGGCTCGCCGCCGCTGGAATTCATGCAGATCTTCGTCGCCACCCCGCTGTTCGCGCAGGTGCGCTTCGGCCAGTGGGATGCAGTCCTCGCGCAAGCGCAACCGCCTGCACCGCTGCCGTTCCCGACCGCGATCTGGCATTTCGCCCGCGGCATGGCACTGCTGCGCACCGGCAAGCAGGCGGACGGCGATCGCGAACTCGAAGCCCTGCGCACCATTGCGCGCGACCCGGCGCTGGCCAAGATCAGCTTCTTCGACATCAACCATGCCGATGCGGTGCTGGCGGTCGCCGTGCCGCTGCTGCAGGGTGAACTGCTGCGCGCGCAAGGCAAGCCGACACAAGCCATCGCGGCCCTGCGCGAGGCGGTCGCCGCCGAGGACAAGCTCGACTACAACGAACCGGCCGACTGGCCACTGCCCGCGCGCTGGTACCTCGGCGCGGCCTTGCTGGAAACCGGCGATGCACGCGGCGCGGCGGAGGCCTATCGCCAGGACCTGACGACCTACCCGGACAATGGCTGGTCGCTGCATGGTCTGGCGCAGGCGCAGCGCCGGCTGGGCGATGCCGCAGGCGCGGCGGACAGCGAACGGCGTTATCGCGCGGCGTGGCAATGGGCGGACGCGCCGCTGACGGCGTCGCGCTACTGAAAACTCAGTAGGCGAACTCGCGGAAGACCGGATCCACGCTACCGCTCCATTCGCCATGGAACAGCGCCAGCTTGCGCTCGGCCGGCGTCTCGCCGGACTCGGCGATTTCCAGCAACGGATCGAGGAAGCCGCTTTCGTCGATGCCGCAGGCATCCGCCCTGGCGCGCCGCTGCAACCCGGCGCGCGAGATCTTCAGCGCCTCGATCGCGATATCGCGCACCGTACCGCCGCGGAACGGCAACTTCAGCGCCTGCTTCGGCACGCCGTCGCGCAGCGCGTGGCGCTCGACCATGCTGAAATCCCTGACCAGGTCCCAGGCCGCATCCAGCGCGGTGTCGTCGTACAGCAGGCCGACCCAGAACGCCGGCAGCGCGCACAGCCGGTTCCACGGCCCACCGTCGGCACCGCGCATCTCCAGGAATTTCTTCAGCCGCACTTCCGGGAAGGCGGTGGTCATGTGGTCGTTCCAGTCGCGCAGTGTGGGCAGCGCGCCCGGCAGCACGTCGAGTTCGCCGCGCAGGAACTTGCGGAACGACTTGCCGCTGGCATCGTGGTAGACGCCATCGCGGTAGCTGAAGTACATCGGCACGTCGAGCAGGTAATCGACATAACGCTGGTAACCGAAGCCATCCTCGAACACGAAGTCGAGCATGCCGGTGCGGTCGGCGTCGGTATCGGTCCAGATGTGCGAGCGATAGCTCAGGTAGCCGTTCGGCCGGCCCTCGGTGAACGGCGAATCGGCGAACAGCGCGGTGGCGATCGGCTGCAGCGCCAGCGAGACGCGGAACTTCTTCGCCATGTCCGCTTCGCTGGCGTAATCCAGGTTGACCTGCACGGTGCAGGTGCGGGTCATCATGTCGAGGCCCAGCGAACCGACCTTCGGCATGTAGTCGCGCATGATCCGGTAGCGGCCCTTCGGCATCCACGGCATCTCGTCGCGCCGCCATTTCGGCTGGAAGCCCATGCCGAGGAAGCCGAGCTGCAGTTCGTCCGCCACCTCGCGCACTTCGCGCAGATGACTGCCGACTTCCTTGCAGGTGTCGTGGATGGTCTCGACCGGTGCGCCGGAAAGTTCAAGCTGCCCGGCCGGCTCCAGCGTCACCGAGGCCATGCCTTTGGTCAGCGCGATGGTGCGCGCCGGCTTGCCATCCACGCTTTCCCGGTACGGCGTCCAGCCGAAGCGCGTGAGCCCTTCCAGCAAGGCTTCGATGCCGCGTTCGCCATCGAACGTCGGCGGGCGCAAGTCGTCGAGGCGGAAGCCGAATTTCTCGTGCTCGGTACCGATCCGCCACGCCGCGCGCGGCTTCTCGCCGGAGGCGAGTACCTCGACCAATTGCCGATGGTCGGTGATCGGGGTATCGCTGGCGCTGCTGGGTCCGGACATGCGTGGCTTCCCGTGTGGATGCGCAGAATAGCCCGCGCCGATGACCGCCGGCAGGGTGGCCGCCGGCTTTCAGTGTTCCGGCTGCATACGTATTCCGCCCATCGCCGGCAACCGCGCGTGTAGCCTCGATATCACTTCCCGACCGGACATCGCCATGCGCGTGCTGCTTGCCGCCTGCCTGCTGCTGATGACGTGCGTATCGCACGCGACCGCCATCGACCATCTGGAACCGGCCAACTGGTGGATCGGCATGCACCACAACCGGGTCGAACTGCTGGTGCACGGCAAGGGCATCGCCGCCGCGACGCCGCGACTGTCGCGCGCGGGCGTGGCCATCGTCGACGTGCAGACCAGCGACAACCCGAACTACCTGTTCGTCACCGTGGAAATCGCGGCCGATGCAAAGCCTGGCCGTTTCGACATCGAATTCATCGAAGCCGGCAAGCGCGTCGCCACCCACCCGTGGCGGCTGGAGGCGCGTGCTGCCGGTTCCGCGCAGCGCCGCGGCTTCGATGCGCGCGATGCGATTTACCTGTTGATGCCGGATCGCTTCGCCAACGGCGATCCGTCCAACGACCGCGTCGCCGGCCTCAAGGAAGCCGCCAACCGCGCGGACGCGAACGGCCGCCACGGCGGCGACATCGCCGGCATCCGTCGGCACCTGGACTACATCGCCGGCATGGGTTTCACCCAGCTGTGGTCCACGCCCTTGCTGGAGAACGACCAGCCTGCGTACTCCTACCACGGCTACGCGATCAGCGACCTGTATCGCATCGACCCGCGCTTCGGCAGCAACGACGACTATCGCGCGCTGTCGCGCGAGGCGCGGGCGCGCGGGATCGGCCTGGTCATGGACGTGGTGCTCAACCACATCGGCTCCACCCATTGGTGGATGCGCGACCTGCCGGAAAAGGACTGGATCAACCACGGCGGGACCTTCGCGCCCACCAACCACCGCCGCACCGCCATCCAGGATCCGCACGCGGCACCGGCCGATCGCGCCGGCTTCACCGACGGCTGGTTCGTGGATGCGATGCCCGACCTCAACCAGCGCAATCCGCATCTGGCGCGCTATCTCATCCAGAACACGTTGTGGTGGATCGAAACCGCCGGCCTGTCCGGCATCCGCGAGGACACCTTCGGCTATGCCGATGCGGACTTCCTCGGCGACTGGGCGAAAGCGGTGCTGGACGAATACCCGGACTTCAGCATGGTCGGCGAAGAGTGGAGCGCCAATCCCGCGGTGGTGGCGCACTGGCAACGCGGCAAGGCGAATCCGGACGGCCATGTGCCGCACATGCCCAGCATGATGGACTTCCCGTTGCACATCGGCCTGCGCACCGCGTTGCTGCAGCCGGATGTATGGGACGGCGGCTGGTTGCCGCTGTACGAAATGCTCGGCAACGACTTCCTGTATCCGGATCCGGGCCGGCTGGTGCTGTTCGCCGAGAACCACGACACCCCGCGCCTGCTCGCCCACCTGCAGGGCGATGCCGAGCTGTGGAAACTCGGCATGTCCTACGTCGCGACGATGCGCGGCACCCCGCAATTCTTCTACGGCTCGGAAATACTGCTGCGCGGCCCCACCGACCGCCACGACGGCATGTTGCGGCTGGACATGCCGGGCGGCTGGGCCGGCGACAATGCGAACGCGTTCACCGGCCGCGGACTGGATGCGCCGCAGCGCGCGGCGCAGGACTGGATCCGCCGCCTGTTCAACTGGCGCAAGCGCACCCCGCTGCTGCACGACGGCAAGCTGATGCACTTCGCCCCGGCCAACGACGAGACCTACGTGTATTTCCGCTACGCGGGCACCCCGGAAGCACCGGGCAAGTCGGTGATGGTCGCGCTCAACAAGGGCAAGCAGGCGACGACGCTGAAGCTGGATCGTTTCGCCGCGTTCCTGCACGGCCGCAGTGCGCGCGAGGCGCTGACCGGCAAGCCGGTGGCACTGGGAGAAACGCTGGTGCTGCCGGCGAAGTCGGCGACGTTGCTGGAAATCCTGTAAGAGCGGCCTTGGCCGCGATTGCTGCGTGAAAACCGGTCGCGGCCAGTGGCCGCTCCTACAGTTCCAGCCAGCCCGCCACGATCGCGCGCAATTCGTCCACGCCCTGCCTGGTCTCGCCGGAGAAGGCCTGCACGCTGACGCTGTCGCCGTAGCTGGCGGACAGGTCCTTGCGCACCGCCTGCACGGTGTTCATCGCCGCCCCGCGCGAGAGCTTGTCGGCCTTGGTGAGCAGTGCATGCGCGGGCAGGCCGCGGCGCATCGCATAGCCGATCATCGAGCGGTCGTAATCCTTCAACGGATGGCGGATGTCCATCACCACCACCAGCCCGGCCAGCGCCAGGCGGCTGCCGAAGTAGCCGTCCAGGAACGCCTGCCAATGCGCCTGCAGGTCCTGCGGGACCTTGGCATAGCCGTAGCCGGGCAGGTCGACCAGGTACTTGCCCTCGTGCGGCGGCAGGCCGAAGTACACCAGTTGCTGGGTACGCCCCGGGGTCTTGGACACCCGCGCCAGGGCATTGCGCTGGCACAGCGCATTCAGCGCCGAGGACTTGCCGGCGTTGGAACGGCCGGCGAACGCGACCTCGCGGCCACCATCCGGCGGCAACTGGCGGTGGGTATGCGCGGCCAGCAGATAGTCGGCGCGATTGAACGGATTGGGAGTGGCCATGGCCATAGGATGACACGTCGCCCGCCGCGCCCGGCCCCGGCTCGGTTTGACCGGTTCCGGCGGCGCGACGATAATTTGCCGGTTCAGCGGCCGTCCGGTCGCCCATCAAGTGTGGAGTTCCGCATGCGTCTTGTCCGCCATGGTCGCGCCCTCGTCGGGTTTGCCGGTGTTGCCTGCCTCGCGCTGGCCGCGGTCGCCTACGCCCAGAGCACCGCTGTCGCCGTGCCCGACGCCGCGCCGGTGCAGGTTGCGCCGCTGGACGACAAGCCCGCGACCTGGGGCGATGCCAAGGCTGGCCAGACCAAGGCCGGTGCCTGTGCCGCCTGCCACGGACTGGACGGCAACGCCATGCAGCAGAACGCGCCGCGCATTGCCGGCATGCCGGAGCGCTACATCGCCCAGCAGCTGCACCAGTTCAAGGCCGGCGAACGCACCAGTGGCATGGCCGCGGTGATGGCGCCGTTCGCCAGCATGTTGAGCGCGCAGGACATGCGCGACGTCGGTGCCTGGTACGCCTCGCAGAAGCCGGGGGCCGGCATCGCCGACGATACCGTGATCGCCGCCGGTGCAAACAAGGGCCTGAAGTTCTATCAAGTGGGCGAAAAATTGTTCCGTGCCGGCGATCTCGGCCGCGGCATCCCCGCCTGCATGGCCTGCCACGGCCCGTCCGGTGCCGGCAATCCCGGCCCGGCCTACCCGTCGGTACAGGGTCAGGATGGAGCCTACGTGGTGCGTCGCCTCGAGGAATACCGCACCGGCACCAGCACTGCCAAGGACGCCGCCCACTTCAAGCTGATGGCAAGCGTGGCCAAGAGCCTGACCGACGAGGAAATCCAGTCGCTGGGCAGTTACATGCAGGGTCTGCACGCGCGCGCCACCGGAACTTCCAGGCCCGCATCCGGTCACTGATCCGCAGCGCCCGCTTCATCGGGAATCGGGGCGGGCGCACCCATGCTCGTCCGCTGCCACATTGCCGAGAGGTTCGATCCGATGCGCGCGATCCTGCTGTCGTTGTCCCTGCTGCTTGCCACCGCATTCGCACCGGCGCATGCACAGCGCGCCAGCCTGCCCGGCCTGACCGAAGGCGTCGAATACACGCTGATCGAGGGCGGCAAGCCGTACCGTCCGGTGGCCGGCAAGATCGAGGTCGCCGAGGTGTTCGGCTACTGGTGCTCGCATTGTGCGCATTTCGCGCCGCTGCTGGAAAAATGGGAAGCCGGGCTGCCGGCGAATGCGCAACTGGTGCTGGTGCCGGCGATGTTCGATCCGAACGATGCCTTCGCCCGCCTGTTCTTCATCGCCGAGGGCGCCAAGGCGGTCAACGCGACCCACGATCGCGTTTTCCAGGCGATCCACGAAACCGGCGAGTTGCCGAAGAATGCCAGCGTCGCGCAATTGACCGCGTTCTACGCGCGCCTGCCTGGCGTGAATGCCAAGGCCTTCGCCGCGGCGCAGAAGGACGAGCGCAGCCTGCAGGCCAAGGCCGCCAACGCGCGTGAATTCCAGTTGCGCAGCAAGATCCCGCACACCCCCTCGCTGGTGATCGCCGGCAAGTACTTCGTGCTGGGCAACAGCTTCGAGAGCCTGTTGAGCAACGCCAGCCGCATCATCAAGGCGCTTGGCCCGGTGGCGAAGCAGCCCGCCGCGAAACCGGCAGCGAAAGCCCCCGCCGCCAAACCCCGTACCTGACCAGTCCCGACCGGATGCACCCCATGACCTCGCGCCTTGCCCTGCTCCTCCTCGTCCTGCTGCCGCTCGCCGCCTGCAAGCAGGATGCGCCTGCGCCGGTCGATCCGGCCCAATCCGCCGCCGCCAACGCGCAGCCCGCCAAACAGCCCAGCGCCGAGGATCCGGCAAGCAAGGCCGCCGGCGAAGCCGCGATCAAGGCCGCCGAGGAAGCCGCCGCCAAGTCGCCACCGCCGGTGGCCGGCACCGACTTCGCGGAAATCCCCAATGGCCAGCCGTTCGACACCACCGACGGCCGCATCGAGATCGCCGAGGTATTCGGCTACGTCTGCCCGTTCTGCGCCGCCGTGCAGCCGACGGTCAGCGCGATGCACGCCAAGCTGCCGCCCGACGTGCACATGGTGTATGTGCCGGCCGCATTCGGTTCGATGTGGGACAACTATGCCAAGGCCTACTACACCGCCGAGGCGCTGGGCCTGGTGGACCGGACCCACGACGCGATGTTCCGCGCCATCCACATCGACAAGACCTTGAAGGGCGAGCGCGGCATGGACACGCCGGAACAGATCGCCGCGTTCTACAGCGCCTACGGTGCCGATCCCAAGCAGTTCACCAGCAGCATGGCCAGCTTCGCGGTGGCCGCCAAGGTCAATCGCGGCAAGCAGTTCATCCTCGGCGCCTTCACCAATGGCGACACGCCGAGCACGCCGGCCTTCATCGTCAACGGCAAGTACCGGGTCAAGGGCAAGAATGTGGACGACATGTTCCGCATCATCAACCAGCTGGTGGTGGCCGAACGCGCGAAGAAGGGAAGCCCCGCCCCGGCACCTGCCGCCACCACGCCGGCCACCACGCCGGCCACCGAAGCATCTGTCGCCGAGCCGGCGCAGCAGTGAGTCCGCGCGGCACGCAGCCGGCATGAGCACACGCCGGCTGCGGCTGCTCAGCGCCAATATCCAGGCCGGCTCCAGCACGCGCGGCTATCACGATTACGTCGCGCGCAGCTGGTCGCACGTGCTGCCCGCCGGCAACAAGCGCGGCGCGCTGGACACCATCGCCGAACTCGCCGGCCGCCACGACATCGTCGGCCTGCAGGAGGCCGATCCCGGCAGCCTGCGCTCCGGTTTCACCAACCAGACCCATTACCTGGCCGAGCGCGCCGGCTTCGCCTACTGGAGCCACCAGCCGAACCGGCGCATGGGCGGCGTGGCCTCCAGTGCCAACGGCCTGCTGAGCAAACTGGAGCCGCGCGAAGTGGTGAACCACGCTCTGCCGGGCCGGGTGCGCGGGCGCGGCGTGCTGCTGGCCAGCTTCGGCAACGGCGGCGAGGCGCTCACCGTGGCGGTGGCGCATCTCTCGCTTGGTGCGCAATCGCGGCGGGCCCAGATCGACTTCATCGCCGAACTGCTGACCGATCTTCCGCATGCGGTGCTGATGGGCGATTTCAATTGCGATCCCGACCGCCCGGAAATGCAGGGCCTGTATCGCAACACCCGGCTGCAACCACCGGCCGATTGCGTGCCGACCTTCCCGTCATGGAAGCCGCAGCGTGCCATCGATCATGTGCTGGTCACGCCCGAACTGGCGATCACGGCGATGCAGGCAATGCCGGCCGCGCAGTCCGATCACCTGGCGCTGTCGGTGGAACTGGACATTCCCGAACGCGCCTTCGACTAGCCGATTGCGCAGGTATGGCCGCGTCAGCGCATCGCGCTGCACGCGAAACCGATCCCGACCATGACCATGAACAGCGCGAACACGCGCTTGAGCGCATCGCCGCTGATCGCATGCGCCAGCCGGGTGCCGTACGGCGCGGCCAGCACCGACGCCGCCGCGACGCCGATCGCCGCCGGCAGATAGACGTAACCAACGCTGTGCGCCAGCGGCAACGCGCCGGCCGGTGCCTGCAAGGCATAGCCCAATGCGCTGCCGATGCCGATGAAGATGCCGCAGGCCGACGAGGTGCCGACCGCACGCACCGGCGGTACCCCGCGCCACACCAGCAACGGCACGGTCATGCTGCCACCGCCGATCCCGACCAGCGCCGAGAGTGCGCCGATCGCGCCGCCCGCGATGCTGTAACCCGGACCGCGCGGCACCAGGCCGGGGTCGCCAGCGGCCTTGTTGCGCGACAACAGCATCTGCGCGGCGATGACCAGGCAATAGACCGCCACGCACCAGCGCAGCACGTCGCCATCGAGTCCGATCGCGACACGACTGCCCAGCCAACCGCCGAGCAGCACGCCCGGCACCATCCACGCCACCGTCGGCCACAGCACGCTGCCGCGCCGATGATGCGAACGTGCGGACGATGCCGCGGTCAGCACGATGCTCGCCATCGAACTGGCCAGCGCGGCGTGCATTGCGGCGTCTGCCGGCACGCCCTGCAACGGCAGCAGCCAGGCCAGCGCCGCCACCAGCACCAACCCGCCGCCGATCCCGAGCAAACCCGCCAAGATGCCGGCACACGCGCCCAGCACCGGGTACAGCAACCACCATCCGCTCATCGACGATCCGCGCGAACCATGTCACGGAATGCTCGGCTATAGTCCGGCCATGCACAAGCGCACTCCCCCATTGCTTGCCGCACTGCTCGCGTGTGCCTGCGTCATCGGTGGTGCCGCCGCACAGCTGCCGCCACCGGACAGGACCGCCCCGGCACGCATCGCGCCACCCGATGCCACGCTGCGTGCCGCATTCGAATCCGCCGCGCGCGGCACCCTGGATGCCGCCACGCTGGCGTCGCACGCGAGCCATCCGCTTGCGGGCTGGCTGGAATACGCGACATTGCGTCGCGACTTCACCACCCTGCCGGCCGAACGCGGCAGCGCCTTCATCGCGAAGTACCGCGCGCGGGATCCGGCCGTGGCCGCCGCCTTCCGCAGCGAATGGCTGGCGGCACTGGCGAAGCGCGGCGAATGGCATGCATTCCTGTCCGCATGGGACGACAGCATCGCCGATACCGGCCTGCGCTGCGCGCGATTGCAGGCGCGCATGGTACGCAAAACGCAGGCGGCGGCTTCGCACGATGCAGCATGGCTGGACGATGCGGCAGTGATCTGGCGCAGCAACGGAAAATCGCTTCCGGACAGTTGCGATGCGCCGTTCGCGCAACTCGATGCGCAAGGCAAACTCACCACCACGCTGCGCTGGGAACGCATCGACCAGGCCATCGCGCAGACCCAGCCCGGCGTGATCCGCGCCATCGCCAGGGGTTTCGGCGCTGCCGATGCGACGCTGGCGAACAGCTACGCGGACTACCTCGACACCGCTACGGGCAGCATCGACGGCTGGCCGAAAACCGTGCGCAGCCGGCAAGTGGCCTCGCGCGCGCTGGCGAAGCTGGCGAAGACGGCCCCCGACCGCGCCGAAGCGCTGCTGCCCGGCGTCGCTCAGGCGCTGGGCATGAACGAGGACGAGCGTGGCCGCGTGCTGTACCAGGTCGCGCTGTGGTCGGTGGCGTCCTACCTGCCGGAATCGGCGCGTCGGCTGGCCGCGGTGCCGCTGTCGGCATACGACGCGCCACTGCACGAATGGCAGGCGCGCGAGGCGATGACGCGCAGCGACTGGCCGGCGGCGCTGGCCGCGATCCGGCGCATGCCCGATGCGCAGCGCAGCGATTCGCGCTGGACCTGGTTCGCGGCACGCACCAGCGAACTGACCGGCGACGCCGCCGGTGCGCAGGTGCTGTATCGACAAGCGGCGCGGAACGCGGATTTTCACGGCTTCCTCGCCGCCGACAAGCTCGACCAGCCATATGCGTTGTGCCCCTGGCAGCCGCTGGTGACGCCGGCGGCGAAGCAGGCGATCGCGCGCGACCCCGCCATCGTGCGCGCGCTGCAGCTGTTCGCGCTGGATCGCAAGGGCTGGGCGCAACGCGAATGGGACGAGGCCTTGTCGCGCTATTCCGACGAACAACGGCGGATCGCGGTGGAGGTGGCGCAGGACAACGGCTGGTTCGACCGCGGCGTGTTCGCGCTGGTCAATGTCGGCGGCAAGCGTTTCCCCGAGGAGACGCGGCTGTATCGATTGCGTTTCCCCCTGCATCACCAGGCCAGCATCCGTCGCGAGGCCGCGCGCAACGATCTCGATCCGGCCTGGATTGCCGCCGAGATCCGCGCCGAATCGGTGTTCGATCCGAATGCGCGCTCGTCCGCCGATGCGCGTGGCCTGATGCAGGTGCTGCCCGGCACCGGTGCCGAAGTCGCACGCAAGCTCGGCCTGCCCTGGGGCGGCGGGCAAAGCCTGTACGACGCCGACACCAACATCACCCTCGGCAGCGCCTACCTGCGCCAGCTGATGGACAGGTACGGCGGCAAGCCGTATCAGGTGATCGCCGGCTACAACGCCGGCCCCGCACCGCTCGGACGCTGGATGTCGCAACGCCCGGCGATGGACGCGGATTTCTGGATCGAGACGATCAGCTACAAGGAAACCCGCGAATACGTGGCGCGCGTGCTCGGCTTCAGCACGGTCTACGACTGGCGCCTCAGTGGCAACGCACTGCGCCTGAGCGAACGCATGCTCGGCCGCCGCGACGGCCCGCGCAAGCAGTTCGCCTGTCCCGTGCCTGCACCTGCGGCAACGCCTGCCGCACCGCCTGCCAGACCTGCGACGAAGCAACATCGGCGGCGGTGACCACAGTGCCGGGCATCATCCGCACATGACGACAGCCTTGCCCGATCGAGTGCGCATCTACCTCGTCGGCGGTGCCGTGCGCGACGGCCTGCTCGGCCTGCCCGCGGGCGACCGCGATTTCGTGGTGGTCGGCAGCAGCGTCCGGCAGATGCTCGACGCCGGCTACCGGCAGGTCGGCCGCGACTTCCCGGTGTTCCTGCATCCGGTCAGCGCCGAGGAGTACGCGCTGGCGCGCACCGAACGCAAGTCCGGGCGCGGCCACACCGGTTTCGTCGCGCACGCCGATCCGTCGGTGACCCTGGAAGACGACCTGCACCGGCGCGACTTCACCATCAACGCGATCGCGCGCGACCAGCACGGC
>Ga0073904_10002997_pt1 | contig 12748 bp, 11 predicted proteins | sample KloWWTrecipitate_FD_66668 | JGI IMG/M metagenome (GOLD analysis project Ga0073904, IMG submission 66668) | Active sludge microbial communities from Klosterneuburg, Austria, studying microevolution and ecology of nitrifiers - Klosterneuburg... | ecosystem: Engineered > WWTP > Aerobic digester >...
CGGCAGCGTTTCCATGGCGGCAAGTGTAGGCAATGGTTTGCCGGTGGCGGTGGCAGGATCAGCGTGCCGGCCACCCCATCTTCCATTTCGGCCGAGGAGGAAGCCCCATGCAGATCGCCATCGAAACCCTCGTTCGTGCCCCCGTCGCCGCCGTCTGGAAGGCCTGGACAACGCCGGAGGACATCGTGCAATGGAACAGCGCGTCGCCCGACTGGCACACCACGCGCGCCAGTGTGGACCTGCGCGTGGGCGGCAGCTTCTCATCGCGGATGGAGGCCAAGGACGGCAGCATGGGCTTCGACTTCGAAGGGGAGTACACGGAGATCGTCGAACACCAGCTGCTGGCGGCCAACTTCGGCGGGCGCGCGCTGCGGGTGGAGTTCATCCCCGGCGAGAAGGGGGTGACGGTGTGCGAGACCTTCGAGGCGGAATCGACCCATTCGGAGCAACAGCAGCGCCAGGGCTGGCAGGCGATCCTGGACAACTTTGCGCGGCATGTGGAGGCATCGCGGTAGCTGGCGGCCCGCAGGCGCCAGCCCCGGCCTCAACGCAGTGCGCTCAGCGCCTTGTCTGCCTCGGTGTGGCCGGCGTCACGAGCCCGGACAAACCATTGCCGCGCCAGCGCCAGGTCGCGCGGCAGGTACTGGCCGTCGCGGTAGAACTGGCCCAGGGCAAAGGCCGCTTCCGGATTCTCCAGGGCAAAGGACTTCTCGAGCTGAGCGACGCCGCCCGCGACATCCCGCGCGCCGCCCACGCCGCGCAGCAGGCAGCTGCCGTGGTTCAGCAGGCCGCCGCTGTTGCCCTGCCCTGCACTGCGCCGGGCCCAGGCGCAGCCACCTGCCGGGTCGGCCGTCACGCCCTCGCCACGCTCCAGGACGTAGCCGTAGGCTGCCTGCGCCGGGGCGTGGCCGGCCTCGGCGGCCAGGCGCCAATAGCGCACGGCGCGGGCCTTGTCCATCGGGCCGCCGTCGTCACCGTTGTAGTGGACCATGCCGATTTCGTACCGGGCCTGGGTGTGGCCTGCATCGGCCGCGGCGCGCAACCACCTGAAGCCGCCGGCGCGGTCCTCCGGCCCGCCCACGCCGCGAAACAGCGTCAGCGCGTAGGCGAACATGCCTTCGGTGTCGCCAACCTCGGCCGATTTGGCGATCCAGCGCCGCCCCGCGGCCTCGTCCTTGGGCACGGTGCGGCCGTTGAAGTAGGCATCGGCCAGCAGGTACAGGGCCATGCCGTCGCCTGCCTCGGCACCGCGACGGGCGTGCTGCACGGCCTTGGCAGCATCGGCCGCCACGCCGTAGGCCGCGCCGTTGCTGTAGAGGCTGGCCAAGTCGCCGTGCAGCGCCGGGAAGTCGCGCGCCGCAGCCTCGTACCAGCGCAGAGCCTGGGCGGTCTCGCGCGGCACACCGGCGCTGCCGGTCAGCAGGGTGTGGGCGGCAAACATCTGCGCGGCGCTGTCACCGGCCTGCGCGGCCGGGCGCAGCTGCGCCATCGCGGCACGGGCATCGGCGCTGAGACCCCCCTTGCCGGTCAGCAGGGCCCGGCCCAGGCCGCTCTGCCCGCGCACGCTGCCCTTGTCGGCGGCCTGGCGGTACCAGCGCACGGCCTCGGCCTCGTTGCGGGCGGTGCCGATGCCGAACTCGTAGAGCGTGCCCACATTGCCCAGCGCCACCTCGTCACCGCCCTGGGCCCCCTGCAGGGTGTAGCGGAAGGCAGCAGCATCGTCCTTGGGCACGCCGATGCCGTTGGCGTACATCGCGCCCAGCGCGCTGGCCGCCGCCGCATCACCGCCCTGCGCGGCCAGGCGGTACCACTGGGCCGCGGTCTCGGCGCTGGGCCTGACCGCACCCACGCCGGCGCGGTAGGCATCGCCCAGCACCCGGGCCATGCGCGCATCGCCGCTGCGGGCGGCCTTTTCCATCGCGCCCAGCACCTCCAGGCCCGAGGGGATGTGCGGCGCCTCGGCCAGCGCCCTGGCGGCGTCCGCCCGCGCCTGCACGGCCGCGGCGCGGCGGGCGGCCTCTTCGTCGGCCACGGCCTTCTGGAAGGCGGCGTAGCGGGCATCGCGCTCCTGCGCGCGGCGGCGGTAGTAGTCGGCCGTCTGCCGCGCCATGTCGGCCTGCGCGCCGGCGATGATGCCGTCGGTGTGGCGCTGCTCGGCGCGCATGAGCTCGTTCATGCGGGCACTGAAGCGGTCGGCGTCGCGCTGGGCGCGCCAGTCGAAGGCCTGGGTGAGGGCCGAACAGCACAGCAGCGCCAGCCCGGCAACGATGGGGGTGAGGCGGCGCGCGCTCATTTCAGCGGCCCGTCCACCAGCCACACGGTGTCGCAGTAATGGTCGCCGTCATTGACAAAGGCCTTCTGGCCCTTGAGCGCGTCGTAGTGGAACTGCGCCAGGTCGTTGAACATCGACGCGGCCAGGTCGTTGCGGTCAGACGGATGCACCAGCCCCTTTTTGACCAACTTCCAGCCCGGCTGAGGCCGGCAGCCCGCGGTGGCCGCGATCAGGTCCACGTCCTGCACACCGCGCCCGTCACGCACCTTCACATGGGTGGTCATGGAAAACAGCGTGTCGTCCTTCAGGTACAGCCGCACCGCCCAGTAGGTGTGGAACTGCGGCTCCTTGAGCTGGTGCCACCACAGCATCTCCATGCGGCGCAGCTGCATCTGCTGCTCGAAGGCCTGACGCTCGGCCAGACGGGCGGCGGCCAGGCGCTGCGTTTCCTCGGGCGAGCTGCCGGCGTACTGGCTGTCGGCGGTGACGATGACCAGCCCGGTCTCGGGCTCGACGCGCTTGACGCTCTCGTAGCGCACCGGCTGCTCGCCGTTCTGCACCACCTTGCCGTCCGGCCGCACCAGCGCCTTGCCCAGCACCGCCAGCTGGGGGTTGACCCAGCGCGTGCGCAGCTCGCAGGGGCCAGGCACGGTGGCCACCTCGTCGCCCTCGTAGTTCAGCCACACGCCGCGGTACGTCTCGCCGCCCAGGTTCAACCGCGCGTGGATGCGCCCGTTCTCGGCCGTGGCATAGCAGTAGGCCTTGGGCAGCTTGGCCACCCGCCTGCCCTGGCGGTCGATCAACTGGCCGGTCAGCTCGTTGTCGCGGTGGTTGATGTCGGTCACCACCAGCGCCACCTCGTCGCGGAAGGCGCGTGCATCGCGGAAGGTGGGCGGGATGGCCCAATCACCAGCCTCGTTGATGTAGCCGTAGCGCTGGGCCGCCTCGTCGTAGCGCACCGCCAGGCCGCGGAAGAAGCCCCGCTCGGCCAGCAGGTCATCGTTGTCGATGAAATGGTTGAAGGGGGGCCTCGGGCCGGCCGCAGACGGCTTGTCCAGCAGCAGCCTGCCGTCCAGCGCGTAGACGGCCAGGATGTCGTAGCGCGAACTGGGCCGCTGCGTCACGTCCAGGATGACGTCGTTGCCGACCACGAAGTCATGCCCGTCCCCGGGCGCCGAGACCACCACCTTCATGTCCGGCGTGATGACGCCCTTGACACGCTCCGCCCCCTTGCCGGCATCAAAGGTCAGCAAGCCCGGGCGCGCCGAATACTTGATGAACGGGCTGCGCCGGCTCAGCTCCGGCGCATCGGCCACACGCCGGCCCGTGGTGTCGATCACCCGCCAGTTGCTGGGCCCGGCATCCCAGACGATGGCTCGCCCGTTGTGGAAGGGCAGCGCGCCCCCCGTGAAGGTGGCCGGTATGACCCACTGCCCGACGGCGTTGATGTAGCCCATGGCGTGGCCCTGGCCCGCGGTGCGCAGCCCGTCGGCCTCGTAACCCAGCGAGTGCGGGTAGAAGCTGAGCCTCACCCCGTCGGCATTGATGGCCCCGTAGACGGGAGCGGCCCGGGCCGGCCCGGCGGCCAGCAGCGTCAACAACAGGGGCAGACAGCGCCAGGCGAGGCGAAATGTGGTCAAGGTCGAACTCCCAACAAGGCTTTGTGAGGCGGGTGGCGCCGCATCACGCGGAGATGCCGGCCGCCAACCGTCAGCGATTGTCAACAGCCGCCCCCGGCATCCACAACCGGCAGATGCCACGGATCGGCCATTTCGTTGGCACGTTCTGTTGGCACGTTCTGTTGGCGAGCTGCTGGACAAGGCGGCCGGTGCCGGCAAGGCGGACTGATTCACCCGCAGGAGCGATGGCTCTGCGCGCTCTTCAACTCCGAATGCCGCCATGGCATTCCGCCTGATCCACGAAGGCCCGCCGCACGGCCAGGCTGAAGGCGCCAGCGCGCCGGACCCGGTGGCGATCATCTCGGTGCACGTCAAGAAGACGGTGCTGACGCCGGCCAACCTGTCGTTGTGATTTTTGGCGGCCGCAGGCGGCGCAGGCAGAATCGCCGCCGTCGCACTCTGTACGGATGGATCTGCCATGCAAGCTCAAATGCAACGCCCCACCGGCGCCTTTGTCGGTGCCTCCTGGGCCGCCCTGCTGGTGGGCGCGGTCGTGTACCTGACGGGGCTGTGGAACGCCGGCATGCTGCTCAATGAGAAGGGCTACTACTTCACCCTGCTGATGTACGGCCTGTTCTCGGCGGTGTCGCTGCAGAAGTCGGTGCGCGACCGGCTGGAGGGCATCCCGGTCACCGGCATCTACTACGGACTGTGCTGGGTGTCGCTGGTGCTGGTGCTGCTGCTGCTGACGGTGGGGCTGTGGAATGCGGCGCTGGCGCCGTCGGAGAAGGGGTTCTACGCCATGTCCTTCCTGCTCAGCCTGTTCGGCGCGGTGGCGGTGCAGAAAAACATCCGCGACCTGGCGCCGTTCAAGGACGAGGCTGCGGCCGCGGATGCGCGTGAGGCGGGCTGACCCGCCCCTCGCGAAGTGATGACCCTCCTCCCGCCGCGACCGGCAGCCATCGGATGCCCATGACCTGGGCCGCCCCGGTGGCCCTGACCGGCTGCTGCCTGGCCTGCGTGGCCGCGCTGCTGCTGGCCGAGAGAGCCGGCTCGCGCTGGGGCCGGGTGCTGCTCAAGCTGGGGGCCAGCTCCAGCTTTGTCGCGGTGGCGGTGTCGCTGGGCGCGCCCGGCAGCGTCTACGGGCGCTGGATGCTGGCCGCGCTGCTGCTGGGGTGGTTGGGAGATGCGCTGCTGCTGTCGCGCCAGCCGCCCGCCTTTCTGGCCGGGCTGGGGGCGTTTCTGCTGTCGCACCTGTGTTTTGCGCTGGCCTTCCTGGGCGGGGCGCTGTCTACGCTGGCCATCGGCATCGGCACGGTGACGGCACTGGCCTTCGGTGCCGGAGTGCAGCGCTGGCTGGAGCCGCATCTCACGGCCGGGTTCCGCTGGCCGGTGCGGGCCTATGTGGCGGTGATCCTGCTGATGTGTGTGGCCGCGGCCGGCCATGCCGCCGCGGCCGGGCGCTGGGCGGTGCTGGCGGGAGCGCTGCTGTTTGCGCTGTCGGACCTGGCGGTGGCGCGCGACCGTTTTGTGCACGCCGGCTTCGCCAACAAACTTTGGGGCTGGCCGACCTATTTTGGTGCGCAGCTGCTGCTGGCCTGGACGGTGGCGGGGGCCGCATAGGCCCGGGCACCGGGCGCCATCCACACCGGCAGTCCACAACGGCAGTCCACACCGGCAGGCGCGAGCCGGGACTACAGTCGGGCTCGGCGAGATGTCACCCGGGCACGGCACGGGCCACCCAGGGCCTTGAACTTGCTTCTGTGCCGGAGCTGACCCCGATCCGCCTTTTTCACCTCCTTTCACCGCATCTCACCGTCGCTGAGCGCCTCAACCGGAACGATCCCGCCTTGTCCCTATTCGCACCCTGGCTGCCGAGCCGATCCGCGCCCGCCGCCACGCCCCCTCGCACCACCCGGCAGCAGCAGACCGCTGCGGGGCACGGGTCCACCGGCCTGGGTCCCTCGGAGGTCCGCGCATGATCCGCCTGGGCTGCAGCGTCGCGCTGGACTACCGCATCGACGCGCCGGGCGCCGATTTCATCTTCAACATCCAGCCGGCCTTCACCCGCCAGCAGCGGGTGGTGGAGGAGAAGCTGAGCATCGCCCAGCCGGTGACCATGCAGGCGCACACCGACCCGATCACCCGGGCGCGTTACCTGCGCCTGCATGCCCAGGCGGGGCCGCTGAGCCTGCGGCACGAGGCGGTGGTGGAGCTGGCGCACCATGTGGCCCCGGCTGCGGGCCTGCCGGAGGTGCCGGTGGCGCAACTGCCGTCGCAGGTGCTGCCCTACCTGTACCCCAGCCGCTACTGCGAGTCCGACCGGCTGGCGCCCCTGGCGCTGCAGCACTTCGGCGCGATGCCGCAGGGCTCGCGGCGGGTGGTGGCGCTGTGCGAGTGGGTGCGCCAGCGGCTGACCTTCCGCTCCGGGGTGTCCACCGCGCAGACCTCCGCGCGCGACACGCTGGCCGACGGGGCCGGGGTGTGCCGGGACTTTGCGCACGTGATGATCGCGCTGTGCCGGGCGCTGAACATCCCGGCGCGTTTTGCCACCGGTTTCGACTACGGCGCCGACCCCGCACTGGGTCCGCCCGATTTCCACGCCTATGTGGAGGCCTACCTGGGCGGGCGCTGGTACCTGTTCGACCCCTCCGGCACCGCCATCCCGATGGGCTTCGTGCGGCTGGGCACCGGCCGCGACGCCAGCGACGCCGCCTTTGCCACTCTGTTCGGTCCGGTGCAGGGTGAGCCGCCGCGCATCCGCATCGAAGCCCTGCCCGACGAAGCCGGCCGGCTCACCCTGCCCCAGCACAGCAGCAACCTGCTGTCCACCGACGACGGCCAGCCCTGAGAATCCGTGCTCCTGAGCATCCGAACACCTGAGCACCTGAGCACGACCATGCACATCCGCCTCGCCCGCCCCGACGACCGCGACCAATGGCTGCCGCTGTGGCGCGGCTACCAGAGCTTCTACAAAGTCGATCTGCCGCCTGAACAGACGGCGCTGAACTGGCAGCGCTTCCACGACCCGGCCGAGCCGATGCACTGCGCCGTCGCAGAACAGGACGGCCGGCTGCTGGGCATGGTGCACTACATCTACCACCGCAGCTGCTGGACGGCGGGCGACTACTGCTACCTGCAGGACCTGTTCGCCGCCCCGGACTGCCGCGGCCAGGGTGTGGGCCGCGCGCTGATCGAACACGTCTACGCCGCAGCGGAGGCCGCCGGCGCCTCACGCGTGTGGTGGCTCACCCACGAGACCAACACCGACGCCATGCTGCTGTACGACCGCATCGCCGCGAAAAGCGGGTTCCTGCAGTACCGGAAGCTGCTGGGCTGACGGAGCGCGGCCGGCTGACAACCGCTGCCGATCAGAGGCGCCCGAGCCGCTGGCGCACTCGATCTGGACTCTGGGCGGTGTGCAACACCATCACCACCAGGATGTCGTCGCCATCGCGGTAGAAGACTTCATAGGGGAAGCGGCGCATCACCGCGCGCCGCAAGGGCGGCAACACCATCGGATGGGCCTGCGGCCTGCGGCCTGCGCTGCAACTGGGTCAGAGCAGCCTCCAGCGCAAGCTCGAACGCCGCGCCCAGGCCATGACGGCGCTGCTCGTACCACTGTCGGGCCTCGCGAATGTCCTCAAACGCCTCCGGAGTGAGGATCAGCTGAGGCAGCGTCACGCGGCATCGCGCAGCCGACGCCGGGCTTCCTCCCAGGAAACTCCGGAGGCGGGATCGGCGTCGTAGCGCGCCAGACGTTCATGCAGCTGGACGGCCACAGCAGGAGGCACGGGAGCGGCCTCCTGCTCGGCGGCAATGCTGTCCCAAAGATCCTCGACCAGCTGCAGCTTCTCGGCCGTGGGCAGGGCGAAGAGGTCGGCGCAGGTCGATTCGGTTCGCGGCATGGACACCTCCTGGCACGCCACACAGGGCGCGCTCAAGCAACTGTACGCGCCTCCCTACTGCCTTCCAGGTTGCTCACGCAGCGAGCGCAGATCGTCGGGTGCGCGGCGTGGCTGCCCACGTCGTCGCGGTAGTGCCAGCAGCGCTCGCACTTCACCGCGGTCGACGGCGACACCGTGACCTTCAGCTCGTCGCCGTCCACCACGGTCACCGCCGAGGTGATGGTGACGAACTTGAGGTCGTCGCCCAGGCTGCGCAGCAGCGCGGCATCGTCGGCGCCGGCGGTGATTTCCAGCGTGGCCTGCAGCGAGGCGCCGACCTGGCCGGCGACGCGCACGGCCTCAATTTCCTTGTTGGCCACGTCGCGGATGGCGCGGATGCGGCTCCACTTGGCAATCAGGGCCTCCTCGGGGGTGACGAAGGGCCAGAAGGTCTCAAAAAAGATCGAGCCACGGGTCTTGTTGCCGGCAAACACCGTCCACGCTTCCTCGGCGGTAAAGCTGAGGAAGGGGGCCATCCAGCGCAGCATGGCGTGCGTGATCTGCCACAGCGCGGTCTGGGCGCTGCGGCGCGCCAGCGACTTCGGTGCGCTGGTGTAGAGGCGGTCCTTGAGCACGTCGAGGTAGAAGGCGCCCAGGTCTTCAGAGCAGTAGACCTGCAGCTTGCTGACCACCGGATGGAACTCGTAGGCGTCGAAGTGCTTCAGGATCTCGGCCTGCAGCTCGCCGGCGCGGGCCAGGGCGTAACGGTCGATCTCCAGCAACTGCGCGGCGGGCACAGCGTCGGTGTCGGGGTTGAAGTCCGACGTGTTCGCCATCAGGAAGCGCAGGGTGTTGCGGATGCGGCGGTAGGCGTCGATCACGCGGGCGAGGATCTTGTCGTCGCCGGCGATGTCGCCGGAATAGTCGCTCGCGGCCACCCACAGGCGGATGATCTCGGCTCCGAGCTTCTTGGAGACGTCCTGCGGGTCGATGCCGTTGCCCAGGCTCTTGCTCATCTTGCGGCCCTGGCTGTCCACCGTGAAGCCGTGGGTCAGCAGGCCCTTGTAGGGCGCGCGGCCGTACAGCGCGCAGCCCAGCAGCAGCGAGGAGTGGAACCAGCCGCGGTGCTGGTCGTGGCCTTCGAGGTAGAGGTCGGCCTCGGGGCCCTGGGCGTGGAAGGCGCCGTTCGGATAGGCATGGGCGTGGCTGCCGCGCAGCACGTGCTGGAAGGTCGAACCGGAGTCGAACCAGACTTCCAGGATGTCGCTGCTCTTGGTGTAGTGCGGCGCATCCGCGCTGCCCAGGATCTCCGCGACGCTCACGCGGCTCCAGGCCTCGATGCCGCCTGCTTCGACGATGTCGGCGGCCTGGTCGAGGATCTCCATCGTGCGCGGGTGCAGCTCGCCCGAGTCCTTGTGCAGGAAGAAGGGCAGCGGCACGCCCCAGGAGCGCTGGCGCGAGATGCACCAGTCGGGCCGGTTGGCGATCATGTCGCGCAGTCGGGCCTGGCCGTTCTCGGGGTAGAAGCCGGTGTGGTCGATGGCGGCCAGCGCCATCTGGCGCAGCGTCTGGGGCGCCTTGTCTTTGGTGAAGACACCCTCGCCTTCGTCCATGCGGATGAACCACTGCGCCGCGGCGCGGTAGATCACCGGCGTCTTGTGGCGCCAGCAGTGCGGGTAGCTGTGCACGATGGGCTGGGTGGCCATCAGGCGGCCGTGCCCGCGCAGCGTCTCGATGACGTGGGCGCAGGCCTTCCAGATGTGCTGGCCGCCGAAGAAGGGCAGCTCGTCGGCGTAGACGCCGTTGCCCTGCACCGGGTTGAGGATGTCGTCGTACTTCAGGCCGTGGGCGACGCAGCTGTTGAAGTCGTCCAGACCATAGGCCGGCGCGGAATGCACGATGCCGGTGCCATCCCCGGCGGTGACGTAGTCGGCCAGGTACAGCGGGCTCTTGCGGCGGTAGGAGTATTTGCCACCCTGCTCGGCCGTCAAGGTGTCATGCAGCGGGTGGCGGAACACCTGGCCGCGCAGCGCCTCGCCCTTCGCGGTGGCGAGCACCTGACCTTCCAGGCCGAAGCGCGCCAGGCACTTCTCGACCAGCTCCTCGGCCAGCAGCAGCACGCCGCGCGGGGTGTCCACCAGCGCGTAGGTCAGTTCCGGATGGGCGTTGAGCGCCTGGTTGGCGGGGAGGGTCCAGGCCGTGGTGGTCCAGATCACCGCAAAGGCGCTCTTGCCTTCATCTTGACCCGGCAGCGCTTCCAGACCGAAGGCGCGGGCCAGGCCGGCGGCGTCGTCGGACTCGAAGGCCACGTCCAGCGTGTCGCTCTTCTTGTCGGCGTACTCGATCTCGAATTCGGCCAGCGAGCTGCCGCAGTCGAAGCACCAGTACACCGGCTTGAGGCCGCGGTAGACGAAGCCGCGCTCGATCACGCGCTTGAAGGCGCGGATCTGGCCGGCCTCGTTGGCCGGGTCCATCGTGCGGTAGGGGCGCTCCCAGTCGCCCAGCACGCCCAGGCGCTTGAAGTCACCGCGCTGCAGCTCGATCTGCTCGGTGGCGTAGGCGCGGCTTTTCGCCTGCATGTCGTCGCGGCTCAGGTTGCGGCCGTGCTTCTTCTCGATCGCGTTCTCGATCGGCAGTCCGTGGCAGTCCCAGCCGGGGATGTACTGCGCGTCGAAGCCGGCCAGCTGGCGGCTCTTGACGATCATGTCCTTGAGGACCTTGTTGACCGCGTGGCCCATGTGGATCTGGCCGTTCGCATACGGCGGGCCGTCGTGCAGCACGAACAGCGGTGCACCCTTGCGCGCCTCGCGCAGGCGCATGTAGAGGCTGCCGCCAGCGGCGTTGGCCGCATCGTTCCAGTCCTTCACCCAGCCCGGCTCGCGCCTGGGCAGGTCGCCGCGCATCGGGAAGGGGGTGTCGGGCATGTTCAGCGTGGCGCGGTAGCTGCTCTCGGGCGCGGCTTCGGCGTCACGCTGGGGCTTGGCCTTGGCCTTGGGGGAGGTCTTGTCGGTCATGAGGGCTTCGCACCCGCTGGGGTGCGCTCGTCACGGGGGTGCGAAACAACGCGGGAGCCCGGCGTGCCGGGCGGGCAGAGGGAAGTCGCGGGAGGCGCGCCGCAACGGCGCAGACCGCCAGGACAGCGGCTGCCCCCGGGGTCCACGGGCCGTCGGCCCGCCCCTCAGCAAATTCGGTCGCGGGTGGTCTGCCGCCGCGTCGCGCTGTGCGAAGCCAACCGCCCGGCTGTGGGGCCACGGCCGTGGGGAGGCGGATCGGATCGGCGGAACATGACCGGATTCTAACGAGCCCCCCCGTTGCCCTGGGGCACACCTGGGTCCGGCGCGGCCTGCGCCGTGGCGGGCAGGCCCGGGCCGGCACGTTCGGCCAACACCTCCAGCGCCTGGGTGAACTGCAGGTCGTCCACCGCCCGGCGCAGGCGCAGCCAGCGGGCCTCGCCCCAAGCGGCACGCAGCGGCTGAGACAGGGCCTGGAAGCTGTCCAGCGCGGCCAGGTCATGCCGCTGGAGCTGGTCGGCCAGTCGCGCCAGGCGCGCTGCGTCCGGCGCCGGGCCCCCTGCGTTGCCCTGCAGCGGGTGCAGCTCCTGCCGGTTCACCTCGTCCAGGAAGCTGCGGCTGGCCTCGGTCAGGCCGCGCAGGGCCTGGGTCAGCTGCTCCTGCGCCGCGGCGCTGTCCCGCCCCTGCCGCAGCGCCTCCTCCAGGGCCGCTGCGGCCGCGGCCAGCGCACGCGCCCCGATCATTCCGGAGGCGCCCTTGAGCTTGTGCAGCTGGGCCAGCCAGCGCGGCAGGGGCAGCGGGTGAAGCTGGGCCTCGGCCAGCGGCGCGAACTCGCGCAGCACCCGCGACAGCAACGAGGCCATCAAGGCGCGGTCCTCGCCGATGCGGGTGAGGGCGTCCTCCCGGTCGATGCCGTCGATTTCAGGCAACCCGGGGCCGGGCGGCGGTGGCCCACCCGGCCGCTGCGTGGCCTGGGCGCCGGCATCGGCCGGGTCAACCGGTGGGTCCATCGGCGGGTCCATCGGCGAATCAACAGGCGGGTCAACAGCCGGGTCAACGGGCAGCTCACCGGCCACGGGCCAGGGCGTCAGCGGCAGGCCTCGGGCGGCATCGACATGGCGGCGCAGGGTCCAGGCCAGGCGCTGGGGGTCCAGCGGTTTGGCAATGAAGTCGTCCATGCCCGCCTCCAGCGCGCGCTGGCGCTCGGTGGTCAGCACCCCGGCGCTGAGGGCCAGCACCACCGGCTGCCGCAGTGCCGTCATCCGGCGGATGCGACGGGTGGCCTCGTGGCCGTCCATCACCGGCATCTGCACGTCCATCAGCACCACATCGAAGCGGGCCTCCGGCGCTGCCAACGCCGCCAGCGCCTCGGCGCCCCCCTCGCAGCACCGCACCCAGGCTCCCTCACGCAGCAGCAGGCGCTCGGCCACCTCGCGGTTGGTGTCGCTGTCGTCGACGACGAGCACCCGTACATCCGCCAACAGCCCCTTGGGACCGGCACTGCCGGCGGCCGCATGTCGGCTGTCCGGGGCCGGCTGCGGCGTGCCCTGCGCACCTGGGGCCCCGTTGGCTGCGACGGCCGTGACGGCTGTGACGGCCGCAACAGCCGCACCAGCCGCGACGGCCCCGGCACCCTCGGCAGCGCCGGCCGCTCCCGCGGCCACCGGCAGCAGGTCCAGCTCGAACCAGAAGGCGCTGCCCCGTCCCGGGTGGCTGTCCACCCCGACCTGCCCGCCCATCATCCCGACCAGGTGGCGCACGATCGACAGGCCCAGCCCGGTGCCGCCAAAGCGGCGGTTGGTGGCCGCATCGGCCTGCACGAAGGGCTGGAACAGGCGCGCCAGCGCCACCGGCTCGATGCCGATGCCGGTGTCGCGCACGACAAAGCGCAGCCGCACCGCGGCGGCTTCGGGCCCGGCAGAGCCCTCCAGACGGGACACCTCCAGCTGCACCTGGCCC
>Ga0073904_10002999_pt1 | contig 12744 bp, 8 predicted proteins | sample KloWWTrecipitate_FD_66668 | JGI IMG/M metagenome (GOLD analysis project Ga0073904, IMG submission 66668) | Active sludge microbial communities from Klosterneuburg, Austria, studying microevolution and ecology of nitrifiers - Klosterneuburg... | ecosystem: Engineered > WWTP > Aerobic digester >...
GCACACGACAAAGAAATTCCTAACGGCAATCCGCAACAACCCGTCATTTCTCACGGAATTTCATGAGCCTCCGCTGCCTTGGCAGGAAGCGGTCATCGCCGTAAATATCAGAAACATTTGGTACATCAATACCCCGGCGCCGGTCTTCAAAACAGCCTTTTTGGAGCACCTGGCAGGCGTGCCGCGTTCAAATGCCGACGATACGACGGACGACATCAAGCGTCGTGCGGTTGAGAAGGACTGGCGTGCGATCCGCTTTGTCGATGAGCCTGACGACGACATGCAGTGGATTGCCCTCAAGCAATCCTGGGAAGCCATCAAATATATCGACGAGCCATCCATCAGCCAGCAGTTGCTCGCTTGCCGTAGCGCAGAAGCAGTGAGCTATCTCAACGATTACTTCATGCTTTCTGATGACGATGAAGTGACCACCCAAGCCAAAAAATCCTTGCTTGATGCATTGACGCGTGGGCCCGTATCAGAAATGGATTCGCACTACCGGCGACTGTTCCTCGACATAGCGACCGGAGAGGAGATTCTTGAAAGCCTCTCCAGCAGCGGAAGAGAGCCTGCTTTCGAGCCAAATGATTTCAATTTCATACCGAGTGATCTCGTCATGATCAAAGTGGTCCGACGGCTCGGTTTGCGAAAATATCTTGCTCAGGCCCCAGCGGCGTGGTCAACGTCCCCCGGATTTCGCGGACTTCTCGCTGGCCATAAGGATGGGAGTCTTTATGGTTACTCATACCTGGGCAAAACCAATGATTATGAAAAAGCCGAGTTTATAAAATGTTTGGCCGGAGGCTCGGTATCGAATAGTCCCCTCGATGACGAGGCGACGTGTGAGCGAGCTATCAGACAAAGCGACATCTCCATCATTCACACGGCTTTCGCTTGCGTTCCAAGCCCATCAGATGAGATTTGCAGGGCATATCTAGCAATGCTCGCAGTCGAGCGCGGCTGGTCGTCGATAAACCCGCTCTCGCTTAATGCTGCGGATGACCTGATAAGAAGCTGCCCCGACAGCCGGAGCTCGTTACAAGTAGCCACCGCTGCATCAAGATTTAATGACCGTCTTCGTGGGATTTGCGGGTTGTGTCAGCTGCTCTCCGACGACGATGACACATCATATGATCGTCGCGTGGGTCTTATTCTGAATGGAATCGCGGCCGCGATTAACCAAGGTGCGACCAATAAAATACATCTTGGAACTATTGATCCGGGGGACATTGATATTGAAATTTGCTAGTTTGCAGATTCGCATCAAGTTTTAAATAAAGCGTGAGATTTATTTAAATATTTTTTGTAAAAACTATTGACTTAAAAATATTATCATATATAATGTGAAACATGGTGATTAAGCAGTAGTGGCAAATGGTTCTACTGGTTGTTGTTTTCTGCCCTACGGGCAGCTGAGAATCGAAGCTTCTCCGGAAGTTTTCATAGTGCTTAAAAAGCCATAAGTTACCTGCCCTACGGGCAGCTGAAAGTAGTAAATCTGCCTCCACGGTAGTGGAGATGTACCTAAGCCAGAGATGGCTAAATGGGACGTTGATGCGAAAGCGTCATTGTTTCTGCCTCCACGTTAGTGGAGTCTGAGGAGGGGCCGGGAAACCGGCCCCTTTTCTATTTGTATCGTGGTTACGAACATAATGGAATCGAGGCAAATATCTTCTGAGAACCTTTATTAGATATATGCGGTTTTGTGTCAGACAAATTTTATTGCAAAATCTACAGTATTCATCTTTTGAGCGACTTGGGTCTGTTATTTGATATTGATCCGCCATGGCGCTCATGCCACCAAAATAAACACGTTTCCAGGCAACGCAACAGCCGCAGCTGTGATCTTGCAATTCAGCCATTCGTTGAAGATTCAAAATCGTATTACGCATACACCCGACGCCCACGTTGGGCGAGCCAAGTCCCCTGAAAACCCCGGCAACCTCCGCTGGGGGTTAGCATCAACACGAACAACCGCCCGTTGTTTGTAGCTTCCCTGTAGTTCATGCATTCCCTTGAAGGGAAACGGCGGACGCATGTTTTCAGGGGTTCGGTGTAATACAAAACACCGGAAATTTGCTTGTTCACCTGTCATTGCAATTCGTAACCTCGTAAATATCAGAAATTTATGAGGAATAAATTATGCGAACAGCAGTGCGCACCTTCAGGCTTACGCACCCAGTGTGCGACCAGCTCGATAAAGAAGCAGAGCGGCGGAAAACGACATCGGCCGATGTCGTCCGGCTCGCCATTTCGGAGTTTTTTCAGCGCAAACAAGTTGAGTCGGCGCTACTTGGGATGGAGCAGCGGCTTGCCGAGCGTATCGACACCAACGCCAAATATCTGGCGGCGGGCATCACCGAAATCCTCGACCTGGCAACGCCAGAGTCAGGGGCGGCAAAATGATTCGGCCCGGCAAACTTCCCTCGCATTACGGACCTGCCAGTGCCCTCGGTATCGCTGTGGGCGCGTGCTGCTTTGTTGTCTTGAGCAAAGTGCTTTGCGAATTCTCATGGCCACTCCCTATTAGCTACTGGGATCAGCACATGACCGGTTGGCTCGCCATCCGTCTACATGCCATTGAGCCAAGTTTTTTCTCTGAAATTGCCACCCGCTATCAGGCATACCTGGATCATCTTCCGCCCGGAATTGACCGTCGAGAGGTGACAACGAGATTCGACCTCGCCATGCTCATTTCTGTGATTGTAGGCGTGGCCGTGGCATGGCTGCTTGGTCGGCCATTCTCGGATACCAAAATCCTCGCCGGCCGTCGCTTGTTTGAAGGCAAAGCTGCACATCGCCAAATTGGTCGAGTAGCCAAAGAGGAGATTGCTCGCTCGGGGCTTGGCGTGAAACTCCACAAATTATTCCCGTGGGCGATGTCGCGCGACCGCGAAACCACGCATTTCTGGATGATCGGGAGTGTGGGCTCGGGAAAGACCGTCGCCATTACTGCACTCGTGGATTCTGTACTGGATCGCATCTCCACTGGCGCCGGCACCGACAAGATTCTGATCTATGACAACAAAGGTGATTTCACCTCAAGCCTGAATACTAACTTTGCATTTTTGGCGCCCTGGGATGCGAGAAGCATGATCTGGGATATTGCCAAGGACTGCACCAATTCGCAGGATGCACGGGAGCTTGCTGCCTATATTGTTCCCGAGGGGCACGACCCGATGTGGCACCAAGCCGCGAGACAAATCTTGGCCGCGGTCATTCAGCAATTGCAGTCTGAAAAACCGGGGCAATGGACATGGACCGACCTCCACAGGCTTGCCTGTTCCCCACAGGATGAATTGCTGGCGGTCATCAAACGCTTTGCCCCAGAAGCCTTGAATTTCATCCAGAGCGAGTCGAAAACCACTGACGGCATCCTAATCAATTTGGGTTCATCGCTCACCGACGTCGCGGTACTGGCAAAAGTTTGGGGCTCAACATCATCGGCCAAACGTTTTTCACTGTCGCAGTGGCTTCTGGACCCAAATCCCGAACACCGAGTGGTCGTGCTGCAAGGCAGCGGCCGGTATCTGGAGATGACGAAGGGCTACGTCCAGGCCGCCATTTCACTCCTAGCAGGCCGCATTAACTCGGCGGAACTGCCAGATGATAGTCAACGGCGAGTGTGGCTGTTCCTCGATGAGTTTCCCCAGCTCGGAAAGCTCGACCGCGTGGGTTCAATTATTGCCGTCGGCCGATCTAAGGGCGTGTGCTGTGTCCTTGGCGTGCAAGACGCGTCACAAATCATGGAAATTTACGGAGAGCATGCCGGCAAGGCATGGCCCGCAATGATTAAAACGCAAATCATCGCGCGGACAAATCCGGGCGAGACTGCGGATTACATCGCCAAGATGATGGTTGGGTACGCAACGATCGAGCGAACCATCATGCACCTCGGGGAGCTACAGCCCCCGAAAACCGAGCAGCAGTTGGTCATCGAGCCGAGTGAGATTGCCGACTACCTGGGGCCTGATAACACGGGCGTGAAAGCCATGGTCCTTGGCTTCGGCGATGCCCACATTTTGCACTGGCCATTCACCGACTATCCGAAACGACGCGCGTCCGTGGTACCGGCCGCTTGGACACTTCCCCCTGATCAACAACCACCGACCAACATCAACCAAAAAAAGGAGACGACGACCATGACAGAAGACAAGCCCAGATCAACGGATGTACCAGAGACATCGAAGAAGCCGAGGTTGAAGTTGCGCCCAGCAACGCCCTCAGAGCTTTTTGAAATGGCTGAAACGGGCAGCGACATTCGCGATGCCGCAGATCCGATGAACGATATGTCAGGCACTCCAGGCGGAGGTAACCAATGAGCCCCGCCGATTACCGGAAAGAACTGACCGCCAAGATCGTCCAACAACTCGAAGCCGGAACGGCGCCCTGGGTTAAGCCTTGGGATCCAGCCCTTGCTCCAATGGGATCGCCCATGAATGTAGTCAGCAACCGTGCTTACCAAGGCGGAAACCACCTTTGGCTCAATTGTCAGGGTTTCACCGACCCGCGATGGTGCACTTATAAGCAGGCTCAAGAGAAGGGCTGGCAAGTTCGGAAGGGCGAGCGCTCAACCCACGTCGAGTATTGGCAATGGCACAAGGACGAGAAGGACGAGCAGGGCAAAATCATCCAGAGAAAACTCGACCAACCGAGAGTGTTCTATGCATCGGTATTTAACGCCCAGCAAATCGACGGCGTGCCCACCCTTGAGCGGCCAGAGTCCCCGTGGTCGCCGGAAGAAGCTGCCGAAGGGATATTGCAGGCGTCCGGGGCCGCGATTTTCTTTGACAAATCGGATACGGCGTTTTACAGCCCGACCCACGATCAGATCCACATGCCACCGCGGATGATGTTTGGTGATGCTGCTGCATTCTATGGCGTGGCGCTCCATGAGCTTGGGCATTGGTCCGGGCATCAGTCCCGCCTGGCACGCGACCTAGCGCATAAATTCGGAACCGAAGGGTATGCAAAAGAGGAGCTGCGTGCCGAGCTTGCCAGCTATTTTCTGTCAGCTAGGTTGGGCATTCCGCACGACCCGTCTCAGCACGCCGCATACATCGGCAACTGGATTGAGGTACTGCGCAAGGATCACAACGAACTCTTCCGGGCTGCAAAAGATGCCGAGCAGATTACCGAGTATGTCTTGCAGTTCCAGAAAGAGAAGACCCTTGTTCAGGACAACACGCAGGCAACCGACAAGCCAATGGAAACAGCCACAACGACGGCCAAGAAACGCGCACGCGAGGTCGAACTCGAGTGCTAAGCGTCAAGAGTCTCGGGGCAGCGGATTCTGGGATTGCCAAGTATTACGAGCATCTGGGCGCCGATGACTACTACACCGAAGGCGGCGAGCCCCCGGGTGAATGGCACGGACGGATGTCCGGCGCCATCGGCCTAAGCGGATATGTCAGGCCGGGGCAGCTTCAACGCCTATTCGAGGGCTATGACCCTGAAACTGGCGAGGCGCTTGCCAGCAATTCAGGTCAGGGCCACAAGGCCGGCTGGGACTGCACTTTCAGCGCCCCAAAATCTGTATCTGTTGCGTGGGGGCTGGCAGATGAAGACTTGCAGCAGTCGATTGCTGATGCGCACGATGCGGCTGTCCGTGCGGGCCTGGACTACTTGGAAAACAAAGCGTTTTCCAGCCGCGACCGCGATGGTGGTCAGCCGCTTCAGGGAATCATCGCCGCCACGTTCCAGCACGGCACGAGCCGAGAACAAGACCCGCAACTCCACACGCACTGCGCGATAGCAAACCTTGGGCTCCGCGAGGATGGCACCGTTTGTGCCCTGGATTTTGATTCCCGTTGGAAGATGGCAGCCGGCGCGGTCTACCGCGCCGAGCTCGCCAAGCGGATACAGGAGTTGGGTTTCAAAGTCGAGCGAGACGCCAAATCGTTCAAGCTTTCCGCAGTTCCAGAGCCCATTTGCAAGCTGTTTTCTAAACGCCGAAAACAGATTGAGTCCTATCTGACGGAGAAAGGCTTTGAGTCCGCCAAGGCCGCCAATGTGGCTGCGCTGGCGACCCGGAAGTGCAAGGAATCCCCCGACAGGGGAATCCTCAAAGGGGAGTGGCTACGAGAAGCCGAGCAGGCCGGCTACTCGCCTGAAGCGCTCAAGGCCATGCTGACACCAGCACAATCAATCGCCCATGAGCAACCGAAGTTGGATATTCCATCCCTGATTTCCGGTCTCACACAGCAAGAATCAACTTTCACGCGTCAGCAGCTTGAGGCTGTGATCGCTGTTGAAGCGCAAGGGATTCACGGTGCATCGGAGATATCAGCAATCGTTGAGCGGGCGGTTCGGCAAGGACTGGCCAGCCAAGAACTGGATGGACTGATTGAGTTGGAAAGCCCAGCGGGATCAGCGAAATCCAGACGGACAATCTCCATATATACAACGCGCGAAATGCTGGCATTGGAGCAAGAAGCAATTGCCTCCGCCGTCGACCGCAGGGGCGATCGTCGGCACGTTGTTTCGGCGGATGCAAAACTGTTTGAGGGGCTCTCGGGAGAGCAGGCACAAGCAGTTCGGCACATTACCTATGAGTCCGGTGCTATTGCTTGTGTCCGTGGTCTTGCTGGAACTGGCAAGTCTCACATGTTGGGAAAAGCTCGCCGGGCATGGGAGAACGCGGGCTTCGATGTAATTGGCTGTGCGTTGGCCGGGAAGGCGGCAGATGGTCTTCAGCAGGGAAGCGGAATCAAAAGCCAGACGCTTCACAGTTTGCTTGCCGAACTGGATACAGGATCTCGAGTTCTGTCTGAAAATTCGGTTGTGGTAATGGACGAAGCAGGGATGGTTGGCACCCGGCAGCTCCATCAACTTCTACAGCACGTTAATCAGTCTGGCTCAAAACTCGTGATGGTCGGTGACCATCAGCAGCTTCAGCCAATTGACGCCGGAGGCTTGTTTCGTAGGATTTCAAGTGACGTTGGCTTTGCCGAACTGAATGATATTCGCCGTCAGCGAGATCAGGCCGACCGAGACACAATCAAACGGCTGATTGGTGGCGATGCCATCGACACTATTCAACGCTTGAGTGACGCAGGGCAACTTCAAGTTGAGCGGGATAATCAGGTTGCCGAAGCCATGGTGAATGACTGGTTTCAGCAACGTGATACACAGAGGCCGGGAGAGTCTCTGATGCTTGCAGGGACACGCGCAGAAGTTGGAGAGCTCAACCGATTAGCACGTACTCAACTGGCCGAGCAGGGCCATCTGCATTCCGAAGTCACAGTTGAAACCGACCACGGCGAACGGAGCTTTGCGATTGGTGATCGGGTGATTTTCGGCAGGAACAGTCGACAGCTGGGTGTGAAAAATGGGCAGCTGGGAACGCTGTCTAGTTGGTCGCTCGATGCTCGCGCTGGCAATCTGGAACTGACTATCCGAATGGATTCTGGCGAGACAGTTGTCTTTGATCCTTCCGCCTACGGGCACATCGACTACGGATACGCAATGTCGGTCCATAAATCTCAGGGTGTCACCGCAGACAACGTTTCGGTGCTGATTTCTGAGTCGATGACGGACCAGGAATGGTCATATGTCGCTGTCAGTCGGCACCGGCGACGCCTACGTGTTTTTGTGCCCGAGGGGCTCGATGATGGTCTGTCGCAAAGCATGGGGCGGTCGCGCCTGAAAGGGCTGGCCAGCGATTATTGTGTTGCCAGTAGCAGCGCTACTCGAACGCCGTGTGTTCTGGAACATTGACGATGTGCGCGAGATAGTTGTCTATCTATGCAGGATGAATGTCCATCCAGTGGGGATCGTTGTCTATCTTCGCAAGATGGTTATCGATTGATCGATGACACCGAGCGGGACAATCGGCCAATTACCGGGATGCTGAACTGCGCCGTGGTGCAGTAACCAATTGCACCGCGATGGTGGTGCGCGAAAAAGCCTTAGATCATGCCAAATTCTGAGAACTGCACCGCTGCACCGGCTTTTTTGCCTATCCCTACCTATCTACCTGTGGGATTTGTTTGTTGTTTGCTTTCTAAAAATATTAAAAGAAGCGGTGCAGTGGTGCAGTACCTGGAAACCCTTGTGCTGCAACGGTTTTACCGCGCCGACACCAGTGGTGCAGTGCCGGCGCAGTGGTGCAGTGCCGGCGCAGTGGTGCAGTCAATATGTTGATTGCTGAAAGTGAGGGTGTTCCACAAAAATGACGATGCCGCGCTTGTCGCAGATCATCACGCCACTTTCCCTCGCGTTATAGACACGTACTTTGCTCGTGTAGGGGTCGGGGCGCATATGCAGGCTGGCGGCGATGACATCGGTTTTGTACTGCATTTTCCCGACAGTGCTCCGGTCACCCGACAGTGCCAAATAGCTCTTCACGAATTTCTCGCCGTCACCGAGCACGACGGCATAGCGCCGTTTCTTGCTGTTATCGCCTCCGCTTACCCAGCCGACGACCGCCGTACGCTTCAGTGTCGCAATCAGCTGCGGGCCAATACCCTGGACCACGTCAGGCAGCGGAATTGTTCTATTACCGGAATAAATCCAGAGCCCGTACTCAAAAAGGCAGTTCTGAATTTCAGCAACGACGTCTTCCACGGCATCGTCAAGGTTGCCGAAAGTGTCTTGCAAACGGTGTGTGGCTTGATAAGTTGCCAGGTATTCATCTGCCGCCTTTGAGGCAGCGATCGGGCCCAAGCCGCGCATGCGTTCAACACCAGCGTTCAAGTAGCAGGCAACGTAGCTAACCATCGCGTTGATATACGTCAGCTTGCCAAGGTCTTTGAACAGCTGCCGGTCTTCAATTTTCTGCTCATTCGTCGACGGTGCAAGATACGCAAAACGGTTGTTGAACTGAGCTTCCACGCCGTCAGCAACCAATGAGCGGACATTTTCCGCGGATGCAAAAAGCTTTGTATAGAGCGGCACGGTACAGCGCAACTGGTTTTTGGGGGAGAGTGTGACCTGGGTATTCAACAACTTCAGCTCACTCGATGCCGCTTTGAATTCATCGACGAACAAAATCCAAGCCCTGAGCGTGTCGTTCATTGATAGCCCAACAGGACCACCCTCCAGGGCTTTGTCGATTTCTTTGGTCGAAACCTCGACCACCAGCTTCAGCTTTGTAAAGATCGAAACCAAGAAACCTTTGCCCCAAGATGATGCCGAATGCAGCCACACAAAGGCATGGCGGCGGTCGCTCGCGAAGCGGGCGTGAAGCACAAGATCAAGAAAAGTCTGGAATTCCGGGAAATGCTCGATGTAATCGGCGACAACGGTATCAACAAGCTGCTGGTCAGCCGGCTGTTCTGGTGCAAGGGCGCGGTGCGGCAAGGCAACAGTGGCAATTCCGTCGGCAACGCTCATGGATCCACGCGTGGCAAAGATATCTACCGAAACCGCCAACGACTTCGCCTGTTTTGACAGTTGCAATAGCTCGAGCATTGGACCGTATGTAATCCGTTCCAAGTCTTCAACGAGCGCCGCTTCTGCCTCCGGCTTGAGGTTTCGTTCGCGGATCGCGTCATAGAGAAACCCCCAATGGAACACGGATCCAAAGCGGCGGCGAAATCCGAACTCCATGGTATTTGTTACCGACAGCTCAATAAGTTCATCGTTATTATTAAGAATCGCAACCTTGGATGATGTCGGGGAAAAAAATGTCGATTCCCAGGCGGCGCAAAGGCGGTCTTCGTCAAGAACGACTTCGGCACTTTCGGCACCAATCAAATTGGACAGGCGCGATTTAACCTCCCGGATCAGCTGATCGCGATCCTTGTCCGTCTTCCGAATGGGCTTGGCCAGGACGTGTTTGGTGTTGGTTCCAGAATCAAAAACAAAAGGCGCACCGGATTCGTCGATGGCGATAAATGCGGCCATCGACGTTGACGCGCGGAATGGCGCTTGGCAGCGGATTTTGCCGGTGTAGCGGGCCAACGCCGCACGTACTGTAGTCAGGCTGCCGTCTTCAAGTTCCAGCTCAGTATCGAGGCTCAGGTTGGCTTCGGAGACGGTATAGCCCGTCACCGCGCCGGTGGCTGATTTGGTCTGGTTAATTTGGACCCGGACCCGATGTTTTACAGATGCCCGTACCGTCTTGAACTCATTGATGACTGCTTGTGACGTATCGAGCACATCCGTCACGCCGTTGATGATGTCAAACTTCTGGGGAGCAATGCTCAGGTTGCCCGTGCAGGTGGGGCGACCGACAAAAATCAGCCGGCCGACAGTCCATACGGACGCGTCAATAATCGTTGCAATGCCGCGACCGCACTCCTGACCAGTCGTTTTCGACATGCGGGGCTTTGTCCATGCCAAGTCGGTTTCAAGTGCTCGGGCGATAATTGCTGCACGAGTCCGTTCGGCGTCGGTAGCATCAGCGACCTTGATCCAAACGTGCCCGTTGCCACCACCGACTGGAGCCCCATCAGCATTCAATACGCGCGCTGACGATGAATGTGCGCGCAGCATTTTGACGTTCATTACACCCGGCAAAATCTTGTCGAGGCTGATGCGCCACTGCTCGAACGACTGTGCCTTTGCCCAAGTCGGCGTCATGTAATCTTCATCGCGGTCGAGGAGCTGCCAAGTTGACGGCGTGGCATGAACTTTGAGGCGTGCAAAAGCCGTCATACCGCCGTCTGATGTCACTGCATCGTCTTCAAGGCCCAAGCCGACCAGCGATTTCTTGGACAGAAAGACAAACGTTTCGCCGATGGCCGCAGGAGAAAAGCCCGCGTTGATGATTGCCGCATTGGGGTTCTCACTGACAGCGCGAAGCACATTTTCGAGTGTGCCGTGATCAGGAACGTGATACTGGCAGGCGATGCCGCGGGATACTGAGACAGCGGATGTCTTGCTGATAGCGCCATCCTCGCCGACAGAGAACTGTTTTCCGAGAGTGTGCTTTTCGTCGATGACGACGGTGATGACGTCCGATGTCGGACCATTAGGGATAGGACAAATCAGTGAAATGGCTTTGAAAAGTTCAGTGGCGTCGTTTTGTTGCGGTGCTACGGTGTTGGTTGTTGCATTGATCGATTGGGTTTGCATTTTGCTTGGCTCCAGGGGCACTACCTTTCGCCCCGGCATAGCCGAGGCATGGAGCTGGATCACTCAAGACGCGCAGCACCAGTCCAGCAGCTGCGGTGCGCGTTTTGAGGGGCCATATACAAAATGGTGATGGGTGGGAGTTGAGTTTCATGGCTTACTCCCAGGCGCTGATAGCAGCGGCCTTGCAGATCTGAGACCACAGCGACAACAGATTGCTACTGCTACTGAAAATCGCTTTTTGATCGCCGGCATCAATACCAAAAAAACAACTGCGCAGGATTCGACGGTCTTCCTGACAGATTGGCGCCAGGATTTGAGGAGCTGTAGTTAGCGCTGCTCGAACATATGTCCGAACTTCTGGAAAATGCCACAACGTGTCCGGCGGGGCACCGTGCCAATCAAAGACAATAGTTGCGACCGCACCGCCAGGCACATGAAGACAACACCGGATCATCCAGTCGGTGTCTTGGATCTGAATTGCTTCCTGGTCGATCAGCACAATCACATGCCGAAGAGTTTCAGCACGATTGCCGAACACTGCTTTGAGTTGGGCGGGGGTCGCCATCTTGTACTGCGTTGATTGATGTTGCGTGCTCATGTTTGCCTCCGTTGGTGAATGAACGGAGACAAGTTTCGTTGAGAAAAATGGGCGTTAATAGAGCCAGCTTATGCTGCAAGCACGCGAAAATCGGGGATTATGGGGTAGCTGTAAGTCGCTGTTTTAGCTGGATTAGTACCAGAAGGTGGCAACAAGCGATGGCACGCAGCTTTTCCGCTAATTCGAAAATCTTCGGTTAATAAACAAGACCTTAAGACTTTTCGCTCAACTTTTAATTGTCGCTCAACTTTTTGCTGCCGCGTGCCCACACCGGCATTGGCATTCATGACCAACCCGATGAAATGGAGTCAGAGGCTCTTATCGACCCTGAATTGCCGGTCGAACTGTCAGAGGTTCAACGACAGCTATCAGAGTGGAGTGGTCGCACCGGGCGTCAGCCCAGTGCCATCATCTCGGTCGATGCAGTCAGTGGGTGCGATTAGGATGAGGAACTGGTTTGCACAGGTTAACCGCCACTCATGAACATTTAGAGAAGCGGGGCGACTCATTTCCAGAAAACTCCTTTTTGGCAAATTTTCTGTCTGAGCCGGCCTTTGTCCCTTTCCACCTACTTCAACATAAAGCGAACGCTTACCGGGGCCTTTCCCTTGAACGAAACGAGGGCAACAGCCTTGCCACCATTAACCTTGAAACTGCCCTTTGCTTCCAGCCATTGCCCAGCCGGTTTCAGTTCAATTTCTTGTTTTTCGGTTCCGACCAGGATGGTCAATTTGGCGCTCACGTTAGCGACGTCAATCGGTTTGCCGTGATCGCGCAGATATAACTGGATGACCTCCGGTTTGGTCACCAGTTCGTAATCCATATCCTTGACCTCGGTAACCACGCCACCATGCAGCGACTGGTGTTCGTGGCCATGATCATGACCGGCGGCGGCAAAGACGTGGCCAGACATGGAAAAAGCAATTGCGGCGATCAGTTGAATCGGTTTCATGTGGTTTCCTTTCGTGAAGTAAAAATCAAAGTGCGCCGACGTCGCGGTCGGCCATCAGGCGTTCCACGTCCTTGCGGCCAAACAGCCAGAACATGGCGGGGGTCAGGAAGGTATCGAGCAGGGTCGAACTGATTAGGCCAGAGAAGATCACCACGGCCACCGGATGCAGAAT
>Ga0073904_10003000_pt1 | contig 12741 bp, 5 predicted proteins | sample KloWWTrecipitate_FD_66668 | JGI IMG/M metagenome (GOLD analysis project Ga0073904, IMG submission 66668) | Active sludge microbial communities from Klosterneuburg, Austria, studying microevolution and ecology of nitrifiers - Klosterneuburg... | ecosystem: Engineered > WWTP > Aerobic digester >...
ACCTCTATCTGGAAGCCTCGCGAGTTGCTTTCGCCGACCGCAACGCCTATGTGGCGGACGAGGAGTTCGTCGACGTACCCAAGGACGGACTGCTGTCCAAGGCCTACGCACGCGAAAGGGCGAAGGCGATCGGTCCGATGGCTGCACCGGGCAAGATCGCGGCAGGAGATCCTTACCCTTTTGAGAACGACCTGTCGGTGCCACTGCGCCCGCAGCCCAGATCCCTCGTACAGGAGTCGATGCACACCACTCACCTTGCGGTGTCCGACCGTGAGGGCAACGTCGTCGCCTACACCTTCACCATCGAGGACTGGGGTGGCAGCGGCATTGTGGTGCCGGGACGGGGATTTTTGCTCAACAACGAGCTCACCGACTTCGACTTCAGCGGCCCACACCCCAATGTGCCCGAAGCCTTCAAGCGCCCGCGCTCGAGCATGAGCCCGACCATCGTGCTGAAGGACGGGGTGCCCGCCTTCACCATCGGCTCACCGGGCGGCTCGACCATCATCACCACGGCGCTGCAAACCATCGTCAACCACATCGACCTGGGCATGAGCCTGGCTGATGCGCTGGCTGCACCACGCATGAGCCAGCGCAATGGCGACACCACGCAGGTTGAGACGCTGTTGAAGTTCCCGGGCAGCACGCAGGCCAAAGCGCTCGAAGCGAAGGGTCACAAATGGCGCGAAACCGACCAGATCGGCGCTGCCAGCGGCATCCGCTTCAACGCTGACGGCACGGTGACCGCCGTCAGCGAACCCCTGCGCCACGGTGGCGGCAGCGCGATCGTGCAGAAGCAGTAAGTCGCTAACCCCGGTTCTGCCAGCTGCGCTCGTAGGCGGCGTGCAGAACCGGCGGGAATGCAGGTCGACACCCCTCGAAACCACCTGCAAGCACCTGATACCATCCGCAACCACTCAAGGCCCTGACAACGCACGCTTGCGCAGCCAGCTCAAACGTCGTTGTCGATGTCATCGACAAGCGCATCGCCCGCCCCCGTACCCGAAACCTCGTCCATTTCGAGTTCCACGGTCTGCAGCGCACGCACGCGCTCCGCATGCTGCAAGGCATGCTGATTGCCATTGAACAGATCGCGCTTGAGCAGTGAGATGGCCTCGACCCAGGCGCTTGAGGCCTCGCACCCCACTTGGAGCTCACCCTGGCGGCACACCGTCAGTGCCTTTTCCTGCAAAGTGAAATGCACGCCCGGAAGCGGCCGCACGCGCATCACGTCATCGGCATGCGCAGCAAAGCGCAACATGGTTTCACGCTCGTCGCCAAGCAGGTCAAGAATCAGGGCCGGCAGGGCATAAATCGGCAGATCACCGGTGCGCACCGGGCCACGGCGACCGTTGATGACGACCAGCGGTGTGGCGACGAGGGTACGGAACATCTCGTCACCGAACTCGCCACGGTCCGCCTCGAGCAGCCCCGATTCGGCATAGCCGCCGTAGTTCCAGCCCAGCGCGGGCAAATGATCGCCGAACAGCACGATGATGGCGTCGGGGTCACGCTTGCGCAGTTCGCGCAGAAAAGCCATGAGCTCGCGCGATTTGTAATGGACGGTATTGGCATAGGCCAGTACCAGCGCGTTGTCGGTTTTGGCTTCGATGACCTGCGGGCGGGCCTCGTTGAGCGGGTAGTCGAGATGGCCGAAGTAGGTCAGCACGTAGTTGAATACCGGCTGGCCGCCATCCAGCGCCGGCCCGATGCGTTCGAGCACCTGGCGATAGAGCGAGGCATCGCTGAGGAATTCGCCGTTCATGTCGTCGAGCGCGAAGTCGCGGTCGGACCAGTACTGGTCGAAACCCACGCGCCGATAGGCGTTGATGCGGTTCCAGAACGGTGCGGCATTCGGATGCGAGGCAAAGCTACGATAACCCGCTTGCGCAAGGTGGCGTGGCAGGCAGGGCACGTCACGGCGCAGGCGGCCTTCGAAGAACACGCCATCGGTCTGTACCGGAAATCCGCACAGCGCCTCGAATTCGGCGTTGGCCGTGTACCCGCCGAACACCGGCGACAGCGCCCGCGCATTACCGGTGGCCCTCCACAGTTTGCGGAATTCCGGATCGAGCGGATCGGCCGACAGACCGGCCGCCTTCAGCGGCAGCGGATCCCAGAAGGATTCAAGCACGATCATATGTACGTTGCGACCCGCACCGTCGCGCCGCTGCAGTGCAGCCTTGAAGAACCCGCTGGATGGCTTCGCGCCCAGCAGCCTCACCGCCTGATCGACCTCGGCCATCTGTGGTGGCGACGCACGACGCGAAAGATTGCGCGCCGTTTCCTGCACCAGGTGGATCGGCAGGCCGCGCATTTCGTAATTGCCACGCTGGTTCCACACCCAGTCGCCAAAACGGGCATCCATCCAGTTGACGACCGGCTCCGGATGCCTGGCCACCGTAACAATCGCGAGCGCCACGCCCGCCAGCACCAGCCAGGCGCGCGGCCGGCGCCAGTCGAACATCCACAACAGGGCGGCCAGCGGCAGGGCCAGCATGGCGATGCTGCCCCACAACTGCCAACCCTCAAGCAACAAAAAGAGATTCTTTGCGGCGACGAAATCGTCCGGCATCACCGGCCCGCCGAGCACTGCGAGCTTGATCGCGTTGGACACCGTGAACGCCGAAAACAGCACCACCACCGCCAGCACAAGGCGCTTCAAGCTTCGCGCCATCATGAACAGCGTCCCGCCCACCAGCAAATGCACCCCAAGGTCGCGCAGCCACGCGTCGCGCCCTGGAGAGACGCCGAAAAAGTACGCAATGGCAGCTTGCGCCGCGCCGTACCACAGCGCCACCAGCCCAAGCGCCCATCCCCACTCCCACACAGTTCGCGTCGCGGCGACTGGCGACAGTGAATCAGCGCTGACAAGGGCAGCTTGAGGTGCGACCAAGAACATGGCAACGCTCCGGGCAGACAATCAGAAGCCCGGATCATACCTGTGGAATATTGCCGGGGACACGATCTGCAGCCCCCCTTGTCGCGATCCGGCAGGCGAATTGCGACAAGGTATTTCGGAGTAGGCGACGCTTCTTACCTGGGCAACAGACTCTCGCCCATCAGGAACTCATCGACCGCGCGTGCACACTGGCGTCCTTCCCTAATCGCCCAGACCACGAGCGATTGACCGCGGCGCATATCGCCGGCGGCGAACACGCGTGACACATTGGTAGCGTAGCAACCCTCACCATCCGTCGTCGCCCGGGCGTTGCCGCGGGCGTCCTTGTCGACGCCAAAGGCTTCGAGCACACCGCCCACCGGATGGGTGAAGCCCATCGCGAACAGCACCAGGTCGGCCTTGATCTCGAACTCCGAGCCCGGCACTTCGGACATCCTGCCGTCCTTGAACTCCAGACGACAGGCCTTGAGCGCCTTGACCTTGCCGTTCTTGCCGATGAACTCCTTGGTGGCGACGGCAAAGTCACGCTCGCAGCCTTCCTCGTGCGAGGACGAGGTCCGCAGCTTGGTCGGCCAGTACGGCCACACCAGCGGCTTGTCCTCCTGCTCGGGCGGCATCGGCATCAGCTCGAACTGGGTCACGCTCGCCGCGCCGTGGCGGTTGGAGGTGCCCACACAGTCAGAGCCGGTGTCACCGCCGCCGATGACGACCACGTGCTTGCCCTTGGCCGAGATCGGGTTCGGCTTGTCGCCAGCGACCTGCTTGTTCTGCGGAATCAGGAATTCGAGGGCGAAATGCACGCCGCCCAGTTCGCGCCCCGGCACCGGCAGGTCGCGCGGCACTTCAGCGCCCCCCGTCAGCACCACGGCATCGAAATCAGCCTGCAACTGCTCGGCGCTGATCACTTCCCGGGCGTCGTTGACGATGCCGGCCGGCATGTCCTTGCCGCCCACAAGCACGCCGGTACGAAAAGCCACGCCTTCGGCCTGCATCTGATCGACACGACGGTCGATCAGCCCCTTCTCCATCTTGAAGTCGGGGATGCCGTAGCGCAGCAGACCGCCGACACGGTCGCTCTTCTCGAATACCGTTACCTCATGCCCGACGCGCGCCAACTGCTGCGCCGCAGCCAGGCCGGCAGGACCAGAGCCGACCACGGCAATCCGCTTGCCCGTCTTCGCCTCCGCCGGCTGCGGCAACACCCAGCCCTCTTCCCAGGCCTTGTCGATGATTGCGTGCTCGATCGACTTGATGCCGACCGCGTCGGCGTTGATGTTCAAGGTACAGGCCGCCTCGCACGGTGCGGGGCAAATGCGGCCGGTGAACTCCGGGAAGTTGTTGGTGGAATGCAGCACCTCGATGGCCTCGCGCCAATGGCCGCGGTACACCAGGTCGTTCCAGTCCGGGATGATGTTGTTGACCGGGCAGCCGTTGCTGCAGAACGGGATGCCGCAGTCCATGCAGCGCGCGCCCTGGACGGCGGCCTGCTCGTCACTCAGGCGAACGACGAACTCCTTGTAGTTCTTCAGCCGCTTGTCGACCGGCACATAGGCCTCGGACAGGCGCTGATACTCCATGAATCCAGTGGGCTTGCCCATTTATGCGGCCTCCTTCTTGCCTGCGCGCGCTTCGGCCATCTCGGCCAGCGCACGACGATATTCATGCGGGAACACCTTGACGAACTTCTTCCGCCAGACGCCCCAGTTGTTCAGGATCTCGCGGGCACGGACGCTGCCGGCGAAGCGGACATGGCGCTCGATCAGCCCCTTGAGGATGAGCTCGTCACCCATCGTCAGGTGATCGATATCCACCCGACCGTGGGCTTCGAGCTCGTCCCCCGACTCCGACCCCTGGCGCGCAGCGATTTCATCCGGCAGCGGCTCGAGGGACACCTGCGCCATGTTGCAGCGCTGCTCGAAGCTGCCGTCCTCGTCCAGCACATAAGCCACGCCACCCGACATACCGGCGGCAAAGTTGCGCCCGGTCTGTCCAAGCACGACCACGGTGCCGCCCGTCATGTACTCGCACCCATGGTCACCCACGCCTTCCACCACCGCGGTGGCACCGGAGTTGCGCACGGCAAAGCGCTCGCCGGCGACACCGGCAAAATAGACCTCACCCTCGGTCGCACCGTAAAGCACGGTGTTGCCGACGATGATGTTGTCCGGGGTGTCGCCACGGAACTCGGCCTTGGGCTTGACCACGATGCGTCCGCCCGACAGGCCCTTGCCGACATAGTCGTTACCTTCACCGACCAGCTCCAGCGTCACGCCACGCGCCAGGAAGGCGCCAAAGCTCTGTCCAGCGGTACCGTTGAGGCGGATGTGGATGGTGTCGTTGGCCAGCCCTTCGTGGCCGTAGATCGTCGCCACCCGGCCCGACAGCATCGCGCCCACGGTACGGTTGATGTTGCGCACCGGCAGGTCGATATTGACCTTTTCGCGCTTGTCCAGCGCGGGCTTGGCCAGCACGATGAGCTGGTTGTCGAGCGCCGCCTCCAGCCCGTGATCCTGGACTTCGGTGTGCAGACGCGGCACTTCGGCCGGCACCGACGGCAGGTAGAAGATGCGCGAATAGTCGAGGCCCTTCGCCTTCCAGTGCGCGATGCCCTGCCTGATTTCGAGCAGGTCGGCACGGCCGATGAGCTCGTCGAACTTGCGGACGCCCAGTTGGGCCATCAATTCGCGCACTTCTTCGGCAATGAAGAAGAAAAAATTCACCACATGCTCGGGCTGTCCCGAGAAGCGCTTGCGCAGTTCCGGATCCTGCGTGGCCACGCCGACCGGGCAGGTGTTGAGGTGGCACTTGCGCATCATGATGCAGCCTTCGACGACCAGCGGCGCGGTGGCGAAACCGAACTCGTCTGCGCCGAGCAGCGCGCCGATGACGACGTCGCGACCGGTCTTGATCTGGCCATCGACCTGCAGCCGGATGCGCGAGCGCAGGCGATTGAGCACCAGGGTCTGCTGAGTCTCGGCGAGACCGAGCTCCCACGGAGAACCCGCGTACTTGATCGAGCTCCAGGGCGAAGCGCCAGTGCCACCGTCATGACCCGCAACGACGATGTGGTCGGCCTTGGCCTTGGCCACGCCCGCCGCCACCGTACCGATGCCGATCTCGGACACCAGCTTCACCGAGATGCTGGCGACCGGGTTGGTGTTCTTCAGGTCGTGAATCAGCTGCGCCAGATCCTCGATCGAGTAGATGTCGTGGTGCGGCGGCGGCGAGATGAGACCGACGCCCGGCACCGAGTGGCGCAAGACGCCGATGTACTCCGACACCTTGTGACCCGGCAGCTGACCGCCTTCACCAGGCTTGGCGCCCTGGGCCATCTTGATCTGGATCTGGTCGGCATTGGCGAGGTATTCGGCGGTAACGCCGAATCGGCCCGAGGCCACCTGCTTGATCGCCGAACGCAGCGAATCGCCTGAGTTCAGCTCAAGATCGCGGGCGATGCGGTTCTCGCCGATTACCTGCGACAGCCTGGTCGCCTGGGTCAATGGCTTGAAGCGCTTCGGATCCTCACCGCCCTCGCCGGTGTTCGACTTGCCGCCGATGCGGTTCATCGCCACCGCCAGCGTGGTGTGGGCCTCGGTCGAAATCGAGCCGAGCGACATCGCGCCGGTGGCAAAGCGCCTGACGATCTCCTTGGCGGATTCGACCTCGTCCAGCGGCACCGGGGTGGCCGAAGGCTTGAGCTCGAACAGGCCGCGCAGCGTCATGTGGCGCTTGCTCTGATCGTTGATGATGCGGGCGTATTCCTTGAACGTGTCGTACTGCCCCGAGCGCGTCGAATGCTGCAGCTTGGCAATGGCATCCGGCGTCCACATGTGCTCTTCGCCGCGGACGCGGAAGGCGTATTCGCCGCCGGCATCGAGCATGTCGTGCAGCACCGGGTCGGCGCTGAAAGCCGCCTTGTGCTGGCGAATCGCCTCTTCCATGACCTGGAACACGCCGATGCCCTCGACCTGGCTGGTGGTGCCGGTGAAGTACTTGTCGAGCAGCGCCTGCTGCAGGCCGACGGCTTCGAAGATCTGCGCGCCGGTGTAGGACATGTAGGTCGAGATGCCCATCTTGGACATCACCTTCATCAGGCCCTTGCCGATGGCCTTGACGAAGTGCTTGACGTATTTGACGGCCGATTCGGCATCGTCCGCCAGGTGCTGCAGCGTTTCCAGCGCAAGGTAAGGGTGGACCGCTTCGGCACCATAGCCGGCGAGCACGGCAAAGTGATGCACCTCGCGCGCCGAGCCGGTCTCGACCACCAGGCCAGCGCGGGTGCGCAGGCCCTTCGCCACCAGGTGCTGGTGAATGGCCGACAGCGCCAGCAGCGCCGGAATGGCGATGCGCTCGGCGGCGAGCTTGCGGTCTGAAACGATCAGGATGTTGGAGCCGCCCAGCACCGCATTCTCGGCGTCGGCACAAAGCGAAGCCAGTCGCGCCTCGACGCCCTCCTGACCCCATTCGGCCGGATAGCAGATGTCCAGCTCGGCCGAGCGGAACTTGTTATGAGTGTAGCGCGCGATGTTGCGGATCTTGGCCATGCCGTCGAAATCGAGCACGGGCTGGCTGACTTCGAGACGGAAGGGCGGGTTGATCTCGTTGATCTCGAGCAGGTTGGGCTTGGGTCCGATGAAGGACACCAGCGACATCACCATCTGCTCGCGGATCGGGTCGATCGGCGGGTTGGTGACCTGCGCGAACAACTGGCGGAAGTAGTTGTACAGCGGCTTGTTCCTGGACGACAGCACCGCCAGCGGCGAGTCGTTGCCCATCGAGCCGGTCGCTTCCTCGCCCGCCTTGCCCATCGGCTCGAGGATGAACTTGATGTCTTCCTGCGTGTAGCCGAAGGCCTGCTGGCGGTCGAGCAGCGCGGCAACACGCTCGCCGTCGGCGTCGGATGCGGCGCGGTCGGCTGCGGCCGGCGCTTCGAGGGTGTCGAGCTTGATATTGATGCGGCGCAGCCAGTCGGCGTAGGGCCGGGCGTTGGCAAGCGACTCCTTAAGCTCCTGATCGCCGACGATGCGCCCTTGTTCCATGTCGATCAGGAACATCTTGCCCGGCTGCAGGCGCCACTTCTTGACGATCTTGCTGTCCGGGATCGGCAGCACGCCCGATTCCGACGCCATCACCACGAGGTCATCGTCAGTGATCAGGTAGCGTGCCGGCCGCAGGCCGTTGCGATCGAGCGTGGCGCCGATCTGGCGGCCGTCGGTGAAGGCCACCGCGGCGGGGCCGTCCCACGGCTCCATCATCGCCGCGTGGTATTCGTAGAAGGCGCGACGCTTCTCGTCCATCTGCGTGTGCGACTCCCAGGCCTCCGGGATCATCATCATCATCGCGTGGGCGAGCGAATAGCCACTCATCACCAGCAGTTCGAGCGCGTTGTCGAAAGACGCCGAGTCGGACTGCCCCGGGTAGATCAACGGCCATATCTTCTGCAGGTCTTCGCCCAGCAGCGGCGAATGCACGCCTTTTTCGCGCGCGCGCATCCAATTGTAGTTGCCGCGCAAGGTGTTGATTTCGCCGTTGTGGGCGATGTAGCGGAACGGATGGGCGAGGTTCCACTTGGGGAAGGTGTTGGTCGAGAAACGCTGGTGCACCAGCGACAGGGCCGACACGGCGCGCGCATCGAGGAGGTCGAAGTAATACTCGCCAACCTGATTGGCCAGCAACAACCCCTTGTAGTTCACCGTGCGTGCCGACATCGACACCATGTAGAACTCTTTGCCGTGCTTGAGGCTGAGCGCGGCAATCGCGTTCGCGGCGCGGCGGCGCACGACGTAGAGCTTGCGCTCGAGCGCCTCGGTGACCATCACGTCCGGACCGCGGCCGATGAAGATCTGGCGAATCACCGGCTCCTTGGCCTTGACCGTCGGCGACATGGGCATGTCGCGGTTGACCGGCACGTCGCGCCAGCCCAGCACGATCTGGCCTTCGGCAACCACGGCGCGCTCGATCTCTTCCTCACAGGCCAGGCGCGACGCTGCTTCCTTGGGCATGAACACCATGCCGACGCCATACTCGCCGGCCAGCGGCAGACACACGCCTTGCGCGGCCATTTCCTCACGGTAGAGACGGTCAGGAATCTGAATCAGGATGCCGGCACCGTCGCCCTGCAGGGGGTCGGCACCAACTGCGCCACGGTGGTCCAGGTTCTTCAGTATTTCAAGACCCTGGAGGACGATGTCGTGTGTTTTCCTGCCCTTGATGTGGGCGATGAAACCCACGCCGCAGGCATCATGTTCGTTGGCGGGGTCATAAAGACCCTGCTTTTGGGGCAGATCCATTTTTCTATTCCTCAAGCGACAAGCGAAATCACGCACGTGGGAGTCCGGACCCAGCCGGATAAACCGAACGCGCACAAAAAAGCCGGGCGCGCGCGCACCGGCTTTATGGTTTGCACCGTTTTGGTGCAAAAAAACGATTTTGCTGAGTGATTAAGCGCGTTTACAGCGCTGAATGCACCAACTTGGTAAGCGTTACCAGAAACCCTGTTGACAAAAAAACTATACGCCCGCGAAACGTGTGGTTCAAGAATTTTTTTGCACTGCGGCACACGATATCGGCAAGACATTTCAGCTCGACGCCCCCCGCTTCGCTCAGTGGATTTCACCGACGGCAAACAGGCGCCGATGCTCTTTCATCGCATAGCGGTCAGTCATGCCGGCGATGTAGTCGGCAATGGCGCGGGGCTTGTCTTCACGCGCCATTGCCTGGTATTGCGGCGGCAGAATGTGCGGATCGTCCATGAAGGCCGCGAACAGGTCGCCGACGATGCGGCGTGCCTTGTTGGTCATGCGCAGCACTTGATAGTGACGATAAAGTTGTTCACGCAGGAAGAGCTTGAGCTCGCGCAAACGCGGCAGCAGCGCTTCCGAGTACGCGACCAGGCGCGGCGCAACACGCACGTCGTGAAGCGAGGCCACACCGGCCGCAGCGATGTTGGCACGGGTCTGCTCGAGCAAGTCGATCACCATCAGGTGAATCATTCGCCGCACGGTTTCGTTGATCAGCTTGCGCCCGCCAAGGCCCGGCCAGCGCGCCTCGACCTCGCGCCGCTGCGCAGCAAACAGGGAAACCTCGTCGAGTTGCGCGAGCGTAATCAGGCCAGAGCGCAGACCGTCATCCACATCGTGGTTGTTATAGGCAATCTCGTCCGCCAGGTTGGCAAGCTGCGCCTCGATCGACGGCTGGGTGCCATCGAGAAAGCGCTCGCCGACATCACCCAGGCGTTCGGCATTGGCGCGCGAGCAGTGCTTGAGAATGCCCTCGCGCGTCTCGAACATCAGATTCAGCCCATCAAAGGCGGCATAGCGGTCTTCGAGCAGATCCACCGCGCGCAAGGACTGAAGGTTGTGCTCGAAGCCGCCGTAGTCCTTCATGCAGGCGTTCAAGGCATCCTGCCCGGCGTGTCCGAAAGGCGTGTGTCCCAGGTCGTGCGCGAATGCGATCGACTCGGCCAGGTCTTCATTGAGGCTGAGCTGGCGGGCGATGCCGCGTGTGATCTGGGCAACTTCGATGCTGTGGGTGAGACGGGTGCGAAACAGGTCACCTTCGTGGTTCACGAACACCTGGGTCTTGTACTCCAGGCGGCGAAAGGCGGTGGAATGCACGATGCGATCGCGGTCGCGCTGAAACTCGCCGCGCGCCACGGGCCCTGGCTCGTCGTGTTTGCGCCCGCGGGTGTTGGTCTCGGTTACGGCATAGGGCGCGAGTTGCAGCATCGGTTGGTCCTCTCGACTCTGGAAGCAGTAATAAGGTGTCCCACAGGCGTCGCACAGCGCTCAGTGGCATACCCTGGCACGGGGGCGTCCAGCAGAGGTGCGCACATCTTCCAGGCCAAACGGGCCACTCAGAGGTCGCCCACACCGCCCTGCCCAATTTCAGCGGCAACGCGCCTCGATCGCCGCGGCAATATCGGCCTGCGACGCGTCACCATGAATGACGCCCTGACCAAGAGCACGCAACAGAATCAGGCGCAGCTTGCCGGCCTCGACCTTCTTGTCGTGAGCCATCAATTCCAGATAGCGCTCGACGCCGAGCCGCGGCCCCCAAACCGGCAGCCCGGCCCGCTCGAACAGGGCGGCAATGCGCTCCAGATCAGCCGCGCTCAACCAGCCCAGCTGGCGCGACAGCTCCGCCGCCATCATCGTGCCGGCAGCAACGGCTTCGCCGTGCAGCCATACGCCATAACCCAGGCCGGTCTCGATGGCGTGACCGAAGGTGTGGCCAAGATTGAGCAGCGCGCGCTCACCCTGTTCGGTCTCGTCGGCCGCCACCACCTCAGCCTTATTGCGGCAGGAGCGCTCGATCGCATGGGCGAGCGCTGCGGGGTCGCGCGCCACCAGCCGTTCCAGATTCTGTTCCAGCCATTCGAGAAACTCGACGTCGCGGATCAGCCCGTACTTGATCACTTCGGCCAGGCCGGCAGACAACTCCCGCGCCGGTAGAGTGTTCAGCGTGTCGATGTCGGCCAGCACCAGGCGCGGCTGGTAAAAGGCCCCGATCATGTTCTTGCCCAGCGGGTGGTTGATCGCAGTCTTGCCCCCCACCGAGGAGTCGACCTGCGCGAGCAGCGTGGTCGGGATCTGGATGAAAGGCATGCCGCGCTGGTAGCAGGCGGCGGCAAAGCCGCCCATGTCGCCAACCACTCCGCCGCCCAGGGCGATCAGGGTGGTCGACCGCTCGCAGCGCTCGACCAGCAACATGTCGAAGATGCGGTTCAGCGTCTGCCAGTCCTTGTGCGCCTCGCCATCGGGCAGACTCACGGCGGCCACCTGCACACCCGCGGACTCCAGTGCGGTGCGCAGGCGAGCCAGGTAAAGCGGGCCGACGACATCGTTGGTGACGATCGCGACGCGCCGGGTCCTGATCTGCGGCAGGATCAGTTCGGCATGATCGAGCAAGCCACGACCGATGTGGATCGGATAGGCCCGCTCACCGAGGGCGACATTCAAGGTACGCATGGCGTAATTTTCAGGTTCTGCTGGGCAAAGTTTGTGCAGCGCATTTTCGATCATGCGCACCATGGTGCCCGGATTGCCGCGCCCGCCTTCAACGATCAAGTGTGCGACCTCACGGTAAAGCGGGTCGCGCTGCTGATACAGCTCCTCGATGCGCTGGCGCGGGTTCTCCACCTGCAGCAGCGGGCGGTTGCGGTCGTGACGGGTGCGCTCGTAAAGGATTTGCGGTGGCACGTTGAGGTAGATCACCACGCCCCGCGCACGCATCAGCTCGCGGTTGGCCGGGTTGGTGACGACGCCGCCGCCAGTCGCGATGACAATATCCGGCTCTTGCGTGAGCTCGTCGACCATGTGCGTTTCGCGGCGGCGGAAGCCTTCCTCGCCCTCGATCTCGAAGATGGTTGGAATGCTCACCCCGGTACGGGCGATGATCTCGTGGTCGCAATCGGCAAAACGGACCTTGCGCCGACGCGCAAGCTCCTTGCCAACAGTGGTCTTGCCGGCTCCCATCATGCCGATCAGTATCAAGCAGCTCACGCGCGATTCGCCGGAAGTCCAGATGAAAAAAGGGCGGGCATCCTCTCGGGATGCCCGCCCCAGCATTGTAACAGCACAGGGAAGCGCTTAGCGGAGCGTCAGCGAGTCGGCGACGATGCGCGGGGTGATGAAGACCAGCATTTCCCTGCGCTCGGAGCTCTTGACATTCGACTTGAACAAGTAACCCAACACCGGGATATCGCCCAACAATGGTACCTGCTCGGTCGTGCTGGTATCGGTCTCCTCATAAATACCGCCGATCACCACGGTTCCACCATTTTCGATCAACACCTCGCTCTTGACCTTCTTGGTGTCGATTGCCGGACCTGCGTCCGT
>Ga0073904_10003006_pt1 | contig 12726 bp, 11 predicted proteins | sample KloWWTrecipitate_FD_66668 | JGI IMG/M metagenome (GOLD analysis project Ga0073904, IMG submission 66668) | Active sludge microbial communities from Klosterneuburg, Austria, studying microevolution and ecology of nitrifiers - Klosterneuburg... | ecosystem: Engineered > WWTP > Aerobic digester >...
GTGCGCAACGACGTCACCTTCGCCACCGACGGGCTGCGGGCGAAGTACCTGGTTGCCGCCGGTGCCGGACAGCTCTTCACCGTCGGCGCCGAAACCTGGCGCATGCGCGCCGACCCCGAACGCTACATCGACAACAATCCGCCGCTGTTCGACAACAACCTGCGCAACGATCCCTTCGATCGGGGCACCCTGCGGGCGACCGGCGTGTTCGTGCAGGACGAGTTCGAGATCGGCGGTACGCGGGTGGTCGCCGGGGCGAGGCTGGACCGCGTCGCGGGCGACGCGCGCCAGAAGGCCGCCGGAGCGGCGGCACAGACCACCGGCCTGGATCACGCCGACACCAGCCTGTCGTGGTCGCTGGGCGCGATCCATCCGCTGACGCCCACTCTCGGCGTGTACGCCAACCTGGGACGTGCCTATCGCGCCGCCGACATGCGCGAGCGCTTCGAGGACTCGGCGCGCGGCGACGGCTACTACCATGTCGGCAACCCGCAACTGGACCCCGAGCGCTCGACCAGTTTCGAGCTCGGACTCAAGGGCCGCGACGGTGAGATCGACTACCGGCTGGCCGCGTTTCACACCCGGGTCGACGACTACATCGCAGGGCGCGTCACCGGCGCGAGCCACCCCGGCACTGGGCTGCCGATCAAGCGCACCGAGAATCTCGACGAGGTGGTCATCTACGGGCTGGAAGGCACCGCGAGTGTCACGGTCGGCCGATTCGTCGCCGATGCGGGGTTCACCTGGCTGCGCGGCGCGAACCGGCAGGACGATGAGCCGCTAGCGCAGATGCCGCCGCCGGAGCTGCGCGTCGGTGTCGGTCAGCCGGCGCAGCGCGGCCTTTACTGGCACGCCCGGCTGCGGGCGGTCGCGCGGCAGGATCGGATTGCCACCCGGTTCAGCGCCGGCACCGAGAATGCCACGTCGGGCTTCGTCACCGCCGACGCGCGTCTCGGCTGGCGCTTCGGCAAGCTGGGCGGATTCGACAGCGCGAGCGTGGACCTGCGCCTGCTGAACCTGTTCGACCGCCGCTACCACGAGCACCTCACCGAGGGCCTGTCGGGCCAGGAACTTTCGGCGCCCGGGCGAGGCGCCGTGTTGAGCCTCAACGGAAGCTTCTGATGCAGCGGATCCGGATCCTGTTCGTCGCGCTGGCTGTGGCCCTGAGCGGCGTCGCGACCTGGGCAGCGGACACCCGCCACGCCAACGCCCCGATCGCTGCGAAGGTGCCCCGGCTCGTGCTGGCCGGGCCGTCGGCGTCAGTCTCGAACCCGCTGATCCACATGGTCGAGAGTGGCGCGCTTGCCGACGTCGCCGAGACGGTCGAGTTCGTCCTCTGGCGTGACCCGGACCAGTTGCGCCTCATGGCCCTGGAGGGCCGGGCCGACGTGCTGGCGATGCCGGTCAACGTGGCGGCGAACCTGTACAACCGCGGCGCGAAGCTGCAGCTGCTCAACGTGTCGACCTGGGGCATCCTTTGGCTGGTTTCGCGCGATCCCGCGGTGCGCTCGCTCGACGACCTGCGGGGCAAGGAGATCGCGATGCCGTTCCGCGGCGACATGCCGGACATCCTGTTCGGGCTCGTCGCGCAGCGCAGCGGTATCGATCCGCGCCGCGACCTGCGGCTTCGCTACGTGGCCACGCCGATCGACGCGATGCAGTTGCTCGTGATGCGACGCGCCGACCATGCGCTGCTGGCCGAGCCGGCCGTGTCGATGGCCCTGCGCAAGACCGGCTCGTTTCCGGTCAGCCTGGTCGCGCCGGAATTGCACCGCGCGGTGGATCTGCAGGCCGAATGGGGCAAGGCGTTCGGCCGCGCGCCGCGCATTCCGCAGGCGGGGATCGCCGCGATGGGCGCGCTGCGTGAGCGGCCGGAACTCGCCGCACGCGTGGCACGCGCCTACGCGCGCTCGCTCGAATGGTGCCAGGCGAACGCAGCGCGATGCGGCGAACTGGTGGCCAGGCGGGCGCCGATGCTGTCGGCCGAGGCGGTCGCCGATTCGATGGCCGCAAGCCGGATGCTGGCGGTGCCCGCACGCGAAGCCCGCGGTGAGCTCGAGTTCCTGTTCGGCCTGCTGGTCGAGCACAATCCCGCCCTGCTCGGCGGGCGCCTGCCTCCCGACGACTTCTACGCGCCGGGCGCCGAGCCGGCCTCGCGCCGATGAACCTCGCGCGGGCTTGGGTCGCCGCGTTGCCGGCCTATCTGTGGAGCGGCTGGGGAGCGATTGCGAGCCTGCTGCTTATGGTCGCAGCTTGGGAGGCCGTTGCCACGCTGTACGGGCCGCTGGTCCTGCCCGATCCGCGCTCGGCCTTTGCGACCCTGCTCGACCTGGTCGCGAGCGGCGTGGCATGGCCCGATCTCTCCGCGACCTCGCGCCGCGCGCTCGCCGGCTACCTGCTCTCGGTCGCCGCCGGTAGCGCGCTGGGGCTGGCCGCCGGCGTTTCGATGACCGCGTCGATGATGTCGCGGCCACTCGTGACCGTGCTGATGGGCACGCCACCGATTGCCTGGCTGGTGCTGGCCATGCTGTGGTTCGGCGCGAGCGACGGCACGCCGGTGTTCACCGTCTTCGTCGCCGGCTTTCCTGTGGTCTTCGTAGGCGCGCTGCAGGGCGCGCGCACGCTGGACAACCAGCTGAAGACGATGGCGCAGGCATTCCGCCTGCCGCCGCGAATGATGTTCTTCGACGTCTATCTGCCGCACGTGGTGTCGTACCTGTTCCCGGCGTGGATCGCGGCACTCGGCATGTCGTGGAAGGTCGTCGTGATGGCCGAACTGCTCGCCACGCAGGACGGCATCGGCGCCGCACTCGCGGTCTCTCGATCGCACCTCGATACGACGACCACGATGGCCTGGATCACCGCGGTCGTCGGCCTGCTGCTCGCGGTCGAGTACCTGCTGCTCGAACCGTTGAAGCGCGAGGTCGAGCGCTGGCGCGAACCCACGCTGGCGGAGGAGCGGCCTTGAGTACGCCCCGACTGACGGTGCGCGGCGTTCATCACGCCTTCGCGCGCCGCGAGGTGCTCGCGGGGATCAATGTCGTCGTCGACGGCGGGCAGGTCGTCGCGCTGGTCGGCCCGTCGGGCTGCGGCAAGACGACGCTGCTGCACCTGTGCGCCGGCATGCTGCGGCCCTCCGAGGGCCTGATCGAGAACGGCTTCGCCACGCCGGCCTGCATGTTCCAGCAGCCCAGACTGCTGCCGTGGAAGACCGCGCTGGACAACATCGCGCTCGGCCTGGCGGCCCGCGGTGACGGTCGCGCGCGGCGCGAGGATCGTGCGCGCGAGCTCGCGCTGAGGCTCGGGCTGGGCCACGCGGACCTGGCGAAGTACCCGCACGAACTGTCCGGCGGGATGCAGAGCCGCGTCGCGCTGGCGCGCGCGCTGGCGATCGAGCCGGACCTGCTGCTGCTCGACGAACCGTTCTCGGCGCTCGACATCGGCCTGCGCGAGGAGCTCTACGCGCTGCTGCTGGCTCACCTGGCGGCGCGTCCCATGGGGGTGCTGATGATCACCCACGACCTGATGGAAGCGGTACGACTGTCGGATCGCATCCTAGTCATGGCGACTGATCCGGGGCGCATCGCTGCGCGCTTCGAGCTGGGCACACCGGCATCCGGCCGTGACAGCGACTGGATCCACGCGGCCACGGCTCAACTGCTGCGACGACCGATCGTCCGCGCGTGCTTCGGCCTGCCGGCGCCAGCCGAGACCTCGCCGCGCGCCGCGGGCAGCGCGGGAATCGCGATTCTGGAGGCCGCCGACCCGCACGGCTGCGTGCTACCGTTTCCGCGCAGCGTGAACCGATGCTGAGTCCTTCGAGCGATGCGGCCAGGCCCGATCGCGACGCGCGACCGCCCGTCGGCGTGCTCGAGCGTACGGCCGGCCGTTCGCTGTTCGCGTGCAGCTTCAGGCCGCTGTTCTTCGCCGCCGCGCTGCAGGCGGCGTTCGGCATCGCCGCGTGGATGGCGGTGCTCGGGCTGGGCCTGGCGTCGCCGGCAGTGCCGGGTGGTCCGCTCGTCTGGCACGCGCACGAGATGCTGTTCGGCTTCGGGCTGGCGGCCGTCGCCGGCTTCGTGCTGACCGCTGCGCCCGAGTTCACCGGCACGCCTGCATTCGGTTCGCGGGTCGCAGTCACCGCGACCTTCACCTGGCTGGCCGCGCGGATCGCATTCTGGCTGTCGGGTGTCGTCGGTCCGTGGCCCGCGGCGCTGTTCGAAGTCGCGCTCGCCGCGCTGCTGGTGGCGCTGGTCGGTCCGCGCCTGCGGCGCGAGCCCGACCGCCGCCACCTCGGCTTCCTGTGGGGGCTGCTCGCAATGGCGGCGGCCACCGCGGGCTTCCACGCCGAGGGGCTGCTGGGCGGCGACCCGATGCGTTGGGTGCACGTGGGCATCGGCGCGATGATGGCGCTGATCGTCGTCGCGATGAGTCGCGTTTCGATGCGCATCGTCAACGACGCGCTCGATGCGGCACGCGTCGCCGGCGACGAGGATGCGCCTGAGTATCGGGCCCGTCCGCCGCGTCGCAATCTCGCGGTCTTCGCGATCTCGCTGTTCACTGCGGCCGAATTCGCTGCGCCCGGCACCGCCTTCACCGGCTGGCTGGCCCTGGCGGCCGCCGCGGCCGTGTTGAACCTGCTCAACGACTGGCACGTGGGGCGGCCACTGCTGACGCGGCTGCCGGCGATCCTCTATGCGGTCTACTGGCTGATGGCGCTCGGCTACGCGGCAATCGGCGTCGCACTGCTCGGTGGCGACCTGCCGCTCAGTGCGGGCCGGCACCTGCTCACCACCGGCGCCATGGGCCTGTCGGTCTTCGCGGTCCTGTGCATCGCCGGACGCATTCACAGCGGCTACCCGCTCGACGCACGTCGCTGGGTACCGATCGGTGCGGCGCTGCTCGTCGCCGGCGCGCTCGCGCGCGCGGCGGCCGGACTGCCCGGCGCGCCGGCCTGGGCGTTGATCGCAGGTGCCAGCCTGTGCTGGATCGCCGCCTACGGACTCGTGCTGCGCTACCTCGCCCCGATCTGGTGGACCGTGCGCCCCGACGGCGGCCACGGTTGCGAAGAGCGCATCGAGGCGTCGCCGTCCCCGGTCCAGGCGCCGCTGCCCCCGTGACGACGGCAGTGGGGCGGTCATCGTGGCGGCGGTCGAGGTCGCCGGCTTCGCGGCGCTCAGTCGGCAGGCGCCAGCTCCACCCAGTGGCTGCCGAGCGCCAGCGCCTGCGGCCACGCCAGCATCATCGCCGGCTGAGCCGGGTGCCAGCGCCCGACGCCTTTGGCGCCCGCGATCGCGACGGCGCCCTCCAGCGACGGCATCCCGGTGAGCGCCCCCGCCTGCTGCATCCTGGCCACCAGCGCGAGCTCCGACGGCTTGTCGTGCCGCCACCAGAACGCCTGGCCGGCCTTCTGGCAACTGACGACGAAGCCACCGTCGGCGGCGGCGATGTCGCCTGCGTAACCATCGCCGCTGCCGATCGGGCACGGCAGAGTCAGCGTATCGCCATCCCGGACGGCGAGCAGCGGCGCGTCGGCGCGTCGCGCCGGATCGTCGTGCTCGGCCTGCAGCGCCACGCCCAGCAGCGGCCGATCGTGTCCGGGCAGCGTGCTCCAGGCCATGTGCCGCAGGCTCAGGCGCGAGTCCGGCAGGCGCCATTGCCCGCGCAGCGATCCGTTTCGGCCGTCGAGCAGGGCCAGCGACGAGGCCATCCGGTCCAGGTCGCGCTTGCGGCCTTCGGGTGTGCGCAGCACGCTGCCGTTGGCCACGACCACGTGCCCGTCGGCGTCGAGCAGCAGCTGGTGCGGCTCGGTGCCGTGGCAGCGCCATTCGTCGAGCTTGCGCAGCGTCTGGCGGTCGCGCACGCCGATCCAGCCTTCGCCGCTGCGCGGATCGAGCTCGGTCGTCAGCAACACGCTGCCGTTGGCGCTGGCCACGACATGGCCGGCGATGCGGCGCTCTCCGGGGTCGTCGGTCGTCGACACGCTGCGCATCAGCCGCCCCTGCGCATCCAGGCGCCGCAGCCAGGTGCCGTAGCGAAACGCAGCGGCGACCAGTCCGCCATCCGCCTCGGCCATCAGGCCGTGGCCGCGCCCGGGAACCTGCTGGGCGGCCGCGACTCGCATCGCCTGCCGCTCCCAGTCGATCTCGAAGATGCCCACCTGTTGCGGGCTGTCTTCCGACGGCCCGCGCCAGGTCGTGCCCAGCCGGGTCACGAGCCTTGGCGGCGGCGCGCCTGGCGGCGCCGCCATGGCGGGCAGCGTGCCGGCCGCGAACGACCCGATCGTCGCAGCGAGGAAGTCGCGTCGATGCATCGCATGCCCTCCCGATCAGAACCGGTAGGCGACCGTCGCCTGCAGCGTGCGCGGGCGTCCGGGCACGTAGTGGCCGCGGTACAGGTAGTCGGCGTAGTGTCGGTCCGCGAGGTTGAACAGATTGACCTTGAATGTGAAGTCGCCGTGCATATACTCGGCCATCAGGTCGGTGGTCACGTAGCCAGGGGCCTCGATCTGGCTGGTGGCGGCGAGGCCGACCGGCTTGTCGTGGCTGCGCGCGGTCAGGCCGCCGCCCAGACGCCATTTGGGAGTCAAACGGTAGGTGGTCCAGAGCGACGCGGTGTGGCGCGGAGTCAGGCCTGGGCGCGAACCGACCGGCTCGGTACCGGGCGCGCCGCTCGATTCGTCGACCTCGGCGATCGGGATGAACGCGTACGAAACGAACATTTCCCATCGCGGCGTGACGCGTCCCGCCACGTCGACCTCGATGCCCGCAGCGTGGCGTTTGCCCGAGAGCACGTAGTTGCAGGCGTCGACGGTGTCGGCGTCGCGGTTGCGCTCGTTGTACTTGGTCGAGTGGAACAGCGCGAAGCGCGTCGACAGCCTGCCGCTGGCCGCTTCGATCCTGCCGCCGAGCTCGATGTTGCGGCTCTTCTCCGGGTCGACCTCGACGTTGCCGGCGTCGTACTGGTAGGCGTCGCCAGAGGTGTTGAACGAGGTGCCGTAGGACAGGTGATACGAGTGGTAGGCAGAAGGCTGGTAGAGCACGCCCAGCCGTTGGCTCAACAGCGAATCGCTGCGGCCGATCGTGGTGGCCGGCGTGACCGTGCACGGGTTGTTCGGGTTCGCGGCGACCGCGATGTTGTGGTACGTCCCCTCGAACCGGTCCCAGCGCAGCCCACCGAGCAGCTTCCACGACGGCGCGACCTGGACCAGGTCCTGGACATAGGCACCGAGCGCCCTGGCCTCGAAGGAGCGGTTCTTCGTCAGCACCCGCAACGACTCCTGGATCTTCGCGCCGTCGTTCGGCGTGCCGACCGTGGTGCGCGGCTTGGTCAGCGTGGCGCCTTCGGGCACCGTGGCCGCGAAGTTCTCGAAATCCTCGTCGGCCAGGTCCACGCCCGCCTGGACCGAGTGCTGCAGCCCGAACCAGCGGTGCTTGCCGCTGTAGTCGCTCTGCAGGTAGCGGGTGTCCATGTTCATGATCTTGTTGTTCGACCCGCGCGTGAGCACCGTGGAGTCACTGAACGTGTCGGATGTGACCGCCTGTCCGCCAGGCTGCAGTCCGGCCGTCGCGAAGCGGATCGCGCTGGCACGCTGGTCGCGCTCGTAGTCGGCGACGCGCAGCGCGGTGCGCAGTTCGGCTTCATCTCCGAAGCGGAACGCGTGAACGAAGTTGCCCTGCGTCGTGCCGGTCTTCGCGTAGTCGCTGGCCATCCCGTAGTAGTTCTTCGGGTCGGTCTTCCACAGATAGTTGCCGCCCGTGGCCGGGCCCGGCGTCAGCCAGGGCAGGCCATAGTGGATGCCGTTGTCGTTCTGCAGGTGGTACAGCCCCGCCGAGAACTCGTGCCGGGTCCCGATTCCCCAGCGATAGGTCGGCGCCACGCCATAGTTGTCGATCGGAACGCCATGGTTGTCGGCGCGCGTCACCATCGCGTTCAGGCGCAACGCTGCGTTCTCGCCGGTCCGCTTGTTGAAGTCGCCGAGCGTGCGAACGTATTGGCTGGTGCCGATCGTCAGCGACACCTCGTTCTGGTCGACCAGCACCGGCTGCTTGCTGACCTGGTTGACCGCGCCGCCGGTCGAACCCCGACCGAACAGCATCGAAGCCGAGCCACGCAGCACCTCGAGCCGGTCCCAATTGAAACTGTCGCGCTCGTAGAAGGCCGGGTCGCGCATCCCGTCGATGAAGATGTCGCCCGAGGCCTGCAGCGAGAAGCCCCTCAGGCGGATGTCCTCCTCGGCCCCTTCGGCAGCCTGGAAGCTGATCCCCGACGCGTTCTTCAGGGCGTCCTTCAGTGTGTCCAGATTGCGGTCGTCGATCAGGCGTTCGGTCACGACCGTCACCGACTGCGGGATGTCGCGCAGCGGCTGCTGGCCCTTTCCGATCGACGAAGTACTCGCGCGCAGCGACTCCTTGCCGCTCGCGTTTTCCGGGGCGGCGGTTGCGCGCACGGCCGGCAGCACGACGTCGGTCGCGGGGGCGGCCGGGGCGCCTGCTTCGCCGGCGGGCTGGGCGAGGGCGGCGCAGACCGTGCCGAGGCCGGACAGCAGTGCCGCCAGTGGCGACAGGGCAGGCAGCGACGTTCGGCCGCGAGGTTTGGGGATCTTGTGCATGGGCCGGTCAGTGAAGGAAGTGAAGGGAACAGTAGATGCGGTGGGGAAGGGGGCGACGCGTCATCGCGTCTCGGGCTCGCTGACGAAACCGATCCGGGTCAGTCCGGCCCTGGCGGCATCGGCGAGCGTTTCGGCTACGAACCGGTACTCCACCGTCTGATCGGCGCGCAGGTGGACTTCCGGTTGCGGCTCGCGCTTGCCCTCGGCGAGCAGGCGTTGCGCCGCCTCGTCGCGGCTGACCGGCTCGCCGTTCCAGAAGCGGACACCCGCGGCGTCGATCGCGAAGTCGATACGCTCGGGCTCGAGCCGGTTGACCTGCGAATCCGCCTTCGGCAGATCCAGTTTTACCGAGTGGGTCAGCAACGGAGCGGTGACAATGAAGATCACCAGCAGCACCAGCATCACGTCGATCAGCGGCACCATGTTGATGTCCGACATCGGCGGCGAGCCGCTCTTGCGGTCGAAGGAAGCGAAGGCCATGGCGTGCTCCTTCAGGCCTGCGCGGCCGCACGAAGCGGTCGCACTGCGTCCTGCGGCTCGCACTGGGCGGACTGGAGCGCCTGTCCCATCGAGAGGAAGGTCAGCAGTTCGAACGCGAAGGCGTCGAGCCTGCCGTTGAGCACGCGGTTGCTGCGCGAGATCGCGTTGTAGGCGACGACGGCCGGCACCGCCACGGCGAGGCCGATGGCGGTCATGAGCAGCGCTTCGCCGACCGGCCCGGCCACCTTGTCGAGCGTTCCGGCGCCGGACATTCCGATCGCGACGAGCGCGTGGTATACGCCCCAGACCGTGCCGAACAGACCGACGAAGGGCGCGGTTGCACCGATCGTCGCCAGCGTCGTGAGCCCATTCTCGAGGCGCGTGTTTTCCTCGTCGAGGACCTTCTTGATGGTGCGCGTGACGAAGTCCTGCGCGCTGCCTGCTTCCGACAGCTTGGCGGCGCCGTACTTCGCGTGATGCGCCTGCGCGTGCATGGCGTGGGCGGTCAGGTGTGTGAACGGATCGCGCACGCCGTGCGCCGTGATCTCGGCATTCACCTCTTCGAGCGAGCGCGCGTTCCAGAACAGGCGCAGGAACTGCTCGCTGCGACGCGCGCGGATCGTCTGCGACAGCCCCTTGATCGCGATCAGCACCCAGGAGATCGCCGACATGGCGATGAGCAGCAGCAACAGCGCCTTGCCCACCGAGTCGGTCTGCGCCAGGAAATGGGCGATTCCCAGCGTGGTCTGAGGTTCCGGCACGATTCAGTTCTCCAGTTCGAAAACCAGCGGCATCACTACCCAGAACGGCATCGCGACGCCGTTCCCGGTGTAGGGCTTGAAGCGGGTCGCGCGGACCGCGGCCAGCGCTGCCTCGTCCAACCGCGGGTAGCCGGTGGAGCGGATGACCTGCATCTCGCGCGGCAGGCCTGCGACGTCGACCAGTACCCGCACGTGCACGCGCCCTTCCTCCTGAAGCCGGCGCGACGCGAGCGGGTAGTGCAGGACCGGAAGGGTCAGGTACTCGACGGCGCGGATCGACACCTCCCGGGGCGCGCGGGGTACCGGTGCCGGTGGCGGCGCCGCGGCCACGGCCGGTTCCGCCTGTGGCGCCGGTTGCGCGGGCGGCGCGACCGGCGCCGGGTCGGCCGGCGCGGGCGCCGGTTCGGGTTCGGCAGCGCGCGTCGGCTCCGGTCGAGGCGGGGGAGCGGTCAAAACGGGCTCGACCGGCGTCGGTTTCGGCTTGCGGGCGATGACCGGCCGGCGCATCGGCGGCGACACGGTCTCCGGTGGCGGCGGTGGCGGCGTCAGCGCGCCCTTCGGCGGTTCCGGCGCCGGCGGCACGATCAGGTCGACGAAGATCGGGACCGCGGCGCCGACCGCCTGCCGGACGGGCCCGAGTTGCAGCAGGGCCCAGATCGCCAGTGCATGCAATGCGACCATCGAGGCAGCCGCGGCGATGCGCAGCGGGCGCGACAGGGGGTCGGCGGCGGTCGGCGAGAGCGATGACAAGATGGCGGGCACGCTGTGGAGGCTCGTTTCCGAATGTTGCGAATGATAGAGATTCCGTAAACGAAATGCAACGCATTCGCATATGGATTTCTTGCACTGCTGTCCGCCACTGCTGCAGGACGTCTGGTTCCTCGAGAAGCTCGCGTACTTCGACCGCGAAGTGATTCCCGAGCGACGCATGCACGCGAAAGGCTCCGGCGCGTTCGGCACCTTCACCGTCACGCACGACAACACGAAGTACACGCGGGCGAAGCTGTTTTCGCAGATCGGCAAGAAGACCGAGTTGTTCGCGCGGTTCTCGACCGTGGCCGGCGAGCGCGGCGCGTACGACGCGATCGGGTGCCAAGGACTTCTTGCGCTGGATCCTGGGGGCGGTTCGCCTCCGGGCGCGCCGCCCGGGTAAAGGCCGTAAACGGGTAGCATCTGCGCTGCGCACAGTCACCTGCCCGCTTTCACGCATGAGCCGATCCGGCACGGTCGCCGTCTACTTCGTCGCTTCGCCGCTTCAGTACCTCGCGGCCCGCCGCATCGCCGTGACATTCGAGGCGGGCGCGCGCCAGGTGCTCGTCTGGTACAAGCCCGGCCTGGAGTCGGTGGTGGATGCGCGGGCGTGGGATGCGTGCAGCTACATGGCGTGGCCGCGCCTGGAGCCACTGTCGGGCCCATTCGGACGGCATCGCCGCCTGCGCGCCAACATCCGGCTGGTTGCCGGGCTCGTCGGCAGCTGCGAGCGGCTGCTGCTGCACAGCGCGGTCTTCGACACCGAGGCGACCAACTACTTCCTGCGCGCGCTGCCGGCCGCCTGTGGTGCCAGCGAGACGCACGCCCGCATCCTGCCAGACGGCGTAATCAGCATCCGGCGCTATCCGCTGTCGCTGGTCAAGCGCCTGCTCCAGTACCCGCGCAAGCTGCGCAGGCTGTTTGCACCGGAGCTCGACTACCAGTGCTTCGGCGGCGACCGGATCGGCTCGGACGCGGGGTTCTGCGATCGCATCTACGTGCTGCCTGGCCTTCCGAACGAGTATCCGCCGGACAAGGTGCGCGTGCTGCCGCCGCTTGTCGATCCGGTTGCGCGGGTGGCCGACGGCTCCGGCGAACGCCGGGCGCTGGTCATCGGCCAGCCGCTGACCGGCTTTCGCCTGATGTCGGCCGGCGACGTGGCGGACGTGACGGGTCGCATGCGGCGCTGGCTCGAGGACGAGGGGATCGCCGAGGTCGACTACAAGGCGCATCCGAAGGACGACTCGAACGACCTCGGCCACCCCGATTACCGGCCGATCGAACCTGCCGGCGCGCTCGAATCGCACATGGCGCAAACACCGTACGCCGCGGTGATCGGCGTGCGCTCGTCTTCGCTGCTGCTGGCGCGCCAGATCTACCCCGCGCAGGTGCGCGTGATCGCCTTCGGCTGGGAACGGGTGAGGTTCAAGTCCGAACAGGAACGCGAGGACATGCGGCGGGCCTTCTCCGCCTGCGGCGTGGAGTTCGCGTGAGCCTCGCGCAACTGCGCGAGCGGATTCCGCTGGCCAATTCGTGGCTGCTTGCAGCGGTCTTCTTCTGCATTCCGATCCAGGTTGCGCCCGCCTACCTGCTGTCGGCTGCGATGCTGGCGCTGTGGATCGTCGAGGGGCGCTTCGGCGAGAAGCTGCGCCAGCTTGCCGGCGAACCGCTGGTGTGGGTGGTGCTCGGCTACTACGGCGTGATGCTGATGTCGATGCTGTGGACCGAGGACACCGACTGGGGCTGGCGGATGATCCGCCGGCAGAACTTCTTCCTGCTGTTCCTGCTGTACTTCAGCGTGGCGCGCCGCGAGCACTTCGGCCGCTACGTGTCGGCATTCCTGCTGTCGATCGCGATCTGCGAGGCGCTGGCGTTCTACAACTGGGCGCAGCTGTACCTGTGGCCCGGCCTGCCGGAAGGCATCCGCGTCGACAAGGGCGCGGACGATACCGCGCCGTTCATCGACCGCATCTTCTACACGCCGGCGCTGGCGCTGGCGGGCTACCTGGCGGGGCATCGGCTGCTGTTCGATGCGACCACGCGGCGCCGGCGGCTGATGTACGGTGGGCTGCTGATCGCGACCGTGCTGAACCTGCTGATCGCCGGCGGGCGCGCCGGCATGGTCGG
>Ga0073904_10003007_pt1 | contig 12723 bp, 10 predicted proteins | sample KloWWTrecipitate_FD_66668 | JGI IMG/M metagenome (GOLD analysis project Ga0073904, IMG submission 66668) | Active sludge microbial communities from Klosterneuburg, Austria, studying microevolution and ecology of nitrifiers - Klosterneuburg... | ecosystem: Engineered > WWTP > Aerobic digester >...
TCTCCGGGTTGACCGTATGGGCATCTCCAAAATGTGGATTCGTTCTGAAACCCAAACCCGCACGGAGCGCAATGGTCATCCTCTAGTTCATGGCATTTGATGAAATTGCGAGTCTTGAAGCTATAGCATGAAACATCGAATCCGGATGGGTTAGGCTTCACCACCCGCCTTGTTTGGGTTTTCCGGCCTTCAAGGATGGCTTTCACCATCGGGCCGGAGAAAAGGATCGGTCTCTCTTTCATCTCAAATGTCTCCTGGTGGGTTGCCGTTCCGGCCGATCAGTTCCGGTTCGAGGTGGTGAGGTGGTTTATTCTTCCACTCCTCAATGACTTTGACCAAGGCTTCTGCCCTCTGTCTTGCCTTAGCCTCGATGACGTGGATCAAACTTACCGAAGGATTCGGCGTGCAGACCTCCCAAAGTGCGTTCACGTATCGGATCAGATCCCCGTCTTTGAAAGTCGAAACGACTCCTTGCACCGCGTTCAGGTCGCGGCAGTAGTTTGGATACACCTTGATAACTTTCCCGACTATTTCGTGGTAGTAATCGGTAGGAGACAGCCAATAGATTGTGCCATCTGATTTCATTACTCTTACCCACCCACACCACTCCGCAATAATGCGGTTCAAGTCGTCGTCGGTGCGTGGATCACTCATCGGATCCCCCTGCGCTGGCGTTCGTAGGTGCAAAAGATGGCGATCTTTCGCATTCCGGACTGACTGATTCCCTTGCGGCGGCGTGGCTTCTGCTTGTGCTTTTGTTCGGTCATGGTGATTTTGATTTTAGTCTGACGAAATTCAACTGGCTCAAAACTCGTTGTCCTCCTCCTCGACGTAGATCGTGACCCCGGGCTCCGTCCCGTACCGCTTCCGGATTATCTCGGTCACGATCAGGGCGTCATCCACCCACACGATCCCGGTGAGAGCGTCCTCTACGGCGCGGGCGAGCTTCAGGACGTCGGGCTTTGTGGTCGGGTGCGGTCTGGCGGAAGGCTTCAGGTTTCCCTTCGCGTTCAGGTGTCCCGCCGGCCGGCGTACGGTGAATGAGAAGGTGACGCGGAGAGCGGAATCGAAGAGCGGATCCCCGAGCATGGATTGCCTCGCAAAGATCGCGACTCGCGCACGCCAGTCTTTCCCCTTCGCTCCAGAGGCGTCCGTGATGATGTTCCGCTTCCACACCTTCCCGGGCCCGAACATGGGGAACGCCTTCTTGGATCCACCGGGAGCGGCAATCCCCGGGACGTGAATGGTGATCGGGATTCTCACGCCTCCACCTCCACCGCCTGAAACCGCTTGGGGAACTCCGCCATGTGCGTGATCTCAGGATATCCGAGCCATTCCCCGGTGCTGTAGCAACGGAAGTAGCGTCGAATCAGGTTCGGATATTCGTCCCGTCCGATCTGGATGAACTCGGGCGAAAGCTCGTGGACGACTGCGAGGTATGGCGGCTTCTGCCCGACCGCGAAAATCTTCCACCGGTGCCGCTGGTCGTCCGGATGGTGCGCGTTCCAGAGATCAAGACTCATCGCCGCTTGGTGGTGGTATCCCATTTTGGCAATGTGCATCGGGAACGCCTTCGGGCTCGGATCCCGTGTGAATTTGAAGTCACCGAGGAACCGTTTGCTCGTGGGCACGTCGTCCTCGAATCCCGGAGACAGGTCGATCCGCGTCCGGATCATCATGTTGATGTCGGTGGCCATCGAAATGAGCGAAACCTCGACCTTCGTGAGGTAATGCTTCAAGACATCCCGCATCTCCGCATGCAGCGTAGCGGCCTTCACCATTCCAAAGATGTCGTCGTATCCCGGGGCCGACTTCGTCCCCTTCCGGCTCATGTGAAAGATTCCTGCGGCGTCCCGCCTAGCGGCCCATTCTTTGCAGTAGTTCGATCCCATGTGCCAGTCCTTCTCGACGCCTTTCGAGTCTGGATAGGTGGCCGGGTACGGTTCGACCTTGGGCAGCCGCCGGGACGGTTCCATGACCATCTGATGGGCCATCGAGCCCATGAAAAGAAAGATGGATTTATCGTCGAGAGTCTCGATTGCAACCTTCGCCTCGGCGTCGGTCTGATCGTGGAACTGGGCAATCTGGGACGGAGACGCTCCGGGGAGTTGGTGGTATATCTCTGCTGGCAACTCGTCGTTTTGCCACACTCCGATGGCGTCTTCTTGAATTTCTAGGGCTCTTGGATTCAGCGGCATGTTCTTGGGGGGGGGGTATGCCCGGGAGGGATTGGACCGCCCGGGCGGGTTTTACGCTCTGACTCTGATGTCCGTCTCCTGCCAGCACCGCAGTCCTTCGATGATGGTTGTGCCAGCCCGTAGGCGGTCCTGAATTGCGCGGCCCCTCGGCACGATATCCACAAGGTCAGGGTGCTTCTCAGCCAGCACCTTCAGGTCGATGATTTCAAACTTCCACGTTTTGGCGGCAGACACCCCTGTTCCCTTTGCCCCAACCACAGTTGGCGCCGGCGCCATCGGAATCAAATCCGCCTGGGCCTCCGCGGTGGCTTGGGTGACGACCTTCGCAGCCTCTTCGGCTTTCGCCTCGATCTGAATCACCTGATCGAGTGACTTCGCGGCTTCAGCATCGCGCAACGCCTGAGCGGCGATCTCGCGGCGCTTCTCCTCCGCCTCCTTCTCCATCTCCGCACGAATGCGACGCTCCTCTTCGAGAGCCGCCTGGCGCTTCTTCTCTTCCGCGGCATGGAACACCGCGGACAACCGCTTGATACGGTCGATTTCCAACGAGACGGGCCGGATGTAATCCTGGGCAACTCCGTCGATCTTGCGGCCGATGTCGAGCACGGGCCCCTTCAGAGCCTGCCGCGCCTTTTCGCACGCCTTCCCAAGAGCCACGAGCGGACGAAGGGCATCGACTGCCATCTCCAGTTGCTCGTGAGACGTGACCTCGGTGATGAACGAGGCGCCAACGAGGGCGACATCGCGCTCTTCCAAAGCCTCGGGCGATACCGCGGCCGTGATGTCTCCGACGTCCTGATTGAGGATGAGGCTGCTCATTCGGCCCTCTCACTGTTGTCCGCGATCAGAGCGTTGATCGACCCGGCAAACCCTTCGGCAACGTCGTCGCCGTGAGTCTCCCGGATCCATTCCAACGCCCGCTTCGCGTGTACCCGAACGCAGTCCTTCCGGTGCTTCACCGCCTTGGCCTCGTGGTTGAGGCGTTCGTCGAGGGTCTTTCCGGACAGAGTCATCCGGATCGCCCCATACCACCGATCCTTGAACATTCCGACGGCCAGAATGCCGGCATCCGAATCGACCGGGAGGAACAACTGCAATTCCTCGCGGTGACTGAACCGGGCTTCACCTCGGATCAACTCCAGTTGGTAGTCGTGTGGTTCCATCGGCTCGACAAGCACGGGCTCCGCGGTCTCGTCCTGACCTTCGAGGCGCCATTCCTTCTTCCCAATCTTTGGGAGAAGCGTAGCCCAGCAGCGGGCTTCCTTCGTCTGGAAACCGTTCCGGACGTACTGGAATAGGAGCTTCGATTTCGCCTCCGACGCGGCGACCTTGGCCTTGTACTCGGCCTTCACCTCTTCGAAGTTCCCTTCGATTGACTCCAGGTTGTCGTTCTCGCGGGCCAACTGCTGCCCGAGGTCCAACTTCTCGACGTCGGTGAAGACGTGCCGGACGACTTTCGTTTCGTATCTCTTGTCCATCGTATTGGATGTGCGTGGTTGTGGCATTTGCCGTGGTTACTTCGCGGCGCGCAACTTCTCGATGCGCTGCTTGATCGAGTGAATCGCACCGGTGAGGCGCATGGCGTCGCCCTCGGCGATGTCGCTCCAGCCAGTCCAGCCGGAAGCGTGCTTCATCCAGCCGCAGGACACGATGGCGGCTTTCACCTCGGGCCATGAGGAATACCCGGCCTCGATGAGCTTGGAGGCGAACTGCGCTTGGGCAGAATCGGGTTCGAGCGTCTTTGGAGAATCGTCCGCCGTTGCTGTTTGGCCCAGACCATCCATCGACTCAGGCTCCCCGAGAGGCTCCTCACCGGGAAGGTGCTCCTGCTCAAACGGAGGCTGCTGCGTGTTCGCAACGACTCCCTCGACCTGCTCGACAGGCGCGTGCGTGGCTCGGACTCGGCCACCCAATGGACCTCCGACTGCTGCTGCTCCGGGCTTCGGAGCGGGCGTGGTAGCCGGCGGTGAAGTCTCAGCAGCCGCGGCGGGTGGGGGACTCGTGGGCGCTGCCTTCGGAGTCGGCTTCGGGGCTGCCTTCGGACCCGCTGCCGCGGCCGGCGGAGGTGCCACAGATCCAACCGCGGGAGCCGCAGTCGTCGCTCCAGGAGCGTTGTCCATCACCTTGGGAGCGAACGCCTCCTCAATGGATATCTCGTCGTTCTTGATCGCACTGTACCGGCCGCGCATGTCGGCGAGGTCGTCGATGGTGATCTCCTCCGACGACTTGTAGCCGAATGAGCCGAGGATCATCTTCTCCGTGACGCCGAGCTTTCCGAGGGCCTCGACACACTGCGCCCGACGAGTGCCCAGCGTTGCCGCATCGCCCGCGGTGATCGCGATGCACTGGTCCATGACCGGCTTTACTATCGCCATCGGCACAACCTTGAGGATCGCATCCCGGAGCGCGAAGGCCGTGCAGCGATTGGTCGCCAGGTTGATGTCGTCCGCGTCCGGTGCGCCACCGTTCTTCTTCTTCCCGGTGATGACTCCGGACTTCTCGATGCTGACCGCCACGTTGGTCTCCAGGTCATGGCAGACTGCCTGAATGACGACATGCGGATTCGGGCCATCAAGGACCGTGCGGATGATGCGCGTGCCCACCTTGCAGTTGCCCCACTGACTCAGGGCAATCTCGGCGAGCCGAATCGAGGCCCCGCGCAGAGTCTTCCCGGCCCGGGGAAGGGAGTAGAAGCACGCCGCAGCGGTCTCCCCGTCCAGCGTGGCGATACCAAGAATCCCGGACTTCACCTTCGCGGGATTTCGGGGATACCGCTTAGCGGTGCTGATCTGCATGTCCACCTGGGCCCGCTCTTGGGCCTCGACGGTGCTCACCTCAAGCACCTGTCCCTGAATTTCTTCGTCTGGCATGTTATTCCTTCTCTTCTTGTTGGTTGGCGTTGGAGTGCGCGTATTGCGCTACCTCCAACGAAATTCGTGCAAAGCGTTGATCGCGGGCTCGCTGCCGCTTCTTGACGTCCTTGCCGGTCCGGGCCATGGACTGATCCTTCACCATGTCCACCTGATCCGCGACGCACCACGCGACCGCGCAGAACCAAAGGTCCATCATTGCCTTCGCGTTGGCCGGGGTGATCGGGTTGGCCGGGTCGTCGATACTGTTGAGGAACTCAGTGAATCCCTCGCCGGCGGTTTGATTGGGATTGTTCATTGGATCAGAAGGGGACGTCGTCTTTCGGTTTGGTGGTGGTTGTCGAAGCGGGAGTAGCTGGCCTGGAAGGAGCAGCGGTCGGGTATCCGCCATGGGCCGGACGTGTCTGATTCCCGGGCCTGCGTTCGGGATCCGTGAGGGATCCGATGATGGGGATGTCCCTCGAATCCAAGTTCAGTTCCCTCGGGGCCTCCTGCTTGACGAGGGCGGTATGCCCATTCTCCTTCGGATTATTCAGGTTCCACGCCAGCAGCGAGACGTATGTGTGCATCACCGGCTGACCGTGCTCGTCGAGGATGGGGCGCTTTTGAGCATCCTTCGCGGGAAGTATTGTCTCCCAGTCCGGATTGAGCTTCGACTTGTTGAAAAATATCCGAGTAGGTTTCACGCCACGCCTTTCGCCAGGATTTCACGGGCCACCGCGGAGACTGACACGCGACGATCACCGGCGACGCTGCGGCGATAGGCTTCCTTCTGGAGCTTATCGAACTCGTCGTGCGTCATGTAAAGGCCGAGATAACGGCCCTTCGCTTCCTTCTTCGGAGGGGGATTCTTGTTTGCCACGGGCCTACAGGTACACGCCGAGTCGCTGAACCGTCAAACAAATATACAAATGTTTTGCTGTTTTGCTCCTTTGCCCTTTAATTCGCCCCCGCATGAGCAAGAAAAAGACGCCCTCCCCTACGATTTCCAGCCTCGCCGCCTTGTGGCTTGCCAACGATTGCCCCGACGGACGCCTTGAAGCGCGGTCTGCCGTGGTCTGCGAGCAGCAACGGGCCCGGATTAACACCGTCTGTGAGTTCGCCGGGAATATCAAACTCGCGGACGTATCGCTCTCGATGTGCGTGAAATACGCGGCCTGGCGGAAAGAGAAGGCTCTTCAGGGCACCGGTGAAGTGTCTGCGGACATGGATCTCCAAGTCCTGTCGAACGCTCTGAACTGGGCAGCATCCAGCGGCATGATCCAACTGAACCCGATCCTGCGGCGCCCTCGGTTCCGCAAATCACGGGACATAGTGCATTGCCGGGAGCGTGCTCCGAGGTGCATTGATGACGTGCATCTGCTGGCCAGGGACCTATTCGAGAAAGAGCCGAGCCAGGTGCTCGGGTGGCAAATGCTGTTCGAGGCGCATACCGGGGCTCGGACGAATGAAGTCTTGGGGATGAAGTATGGCGTAGCCCGGGGTCCTGGGTACTGGAACCTGACTTCCCTCTACATCAAGCGGAGCAAACACGGGATCAACCCTTGGATTCCCATGACTCCAATCCTCTACGAGATGCTGAAGGCACACGCCCGCTGGCACAAAAGCATGTTTCAGTTCTCGCCGTGGATGTTCCCGGGCCAGGACGGAGTCAGGTCGGTGACGCCGAGTGCGCTCACCCGCAAGCTCGCCATCGCGTGCAAAAAAGCTGGCTTTGACAAGTGGACATCCCACGGAATGCGGTCGCTCTACGTGACCATTCGACGCTCTCAAGGAATCAGTGACGCTCAAATTGCGGGAGAGATTGGAGACCGGACGGTTTCCCTGATCTCCACCACCTACGGCGACCGGCCCCCCAACTGGTCCGGCGGCGAGGTGCTTTCTTTTGAGCCGGTCGTCTATGCTTGGGAATACCTACCATGAAATTCAAAGACTCCTACTCTGGGAAAGCCCTGCAACGTGAAGACGGGTCATTCTATGCCGGAATGACGGACCCCAAGCCGCACCCGAAGAAGCCGAAGGAATGGATCCCCGGTGAGGTGAAGTGGACGCACAAGCCGCAGGACGCTGTCCTTTTGGTGAAGGGGGTAGCATCAACACTCCAGCGGGTGAACGCGCACGAGACACGGATCGGAGCGCAGGTACAGCCCCAGCCCATCCGTGTGGTAATGCTGGCCTACACCGTCGATGCGTTTGTCACCGAACTCGGGACCGTGCCTCCGACCGAATCGGTTCAAGAGTTGCCTTGATCCACACTTCGAACTGTTCGGGCGTCATCTTCTGGATCTTCGACAGGTCCTTCTCCAGGGCCTTCCGGTAACCTTCACCGGTCAATGTGGTGTACTCGTCGAACTCCTCATCGGTCATCTTCACCCTCTCCCCATTCTTCAGAATGCGGGCAGAGGCTGAAGGGACCGGAAGAAACACCCCGGCCTGCGCCTTCCGGTTCAGTTCCTGCCACACGGGATCCGGGTTCGCGGTGCTGACAGTTGCCGACCACGGCCACGCCTGACGCTGCACGTCCTCCCCGAGCACGTTCTTCCGGGACTGGAGAGACCATCGGGCGACAGGCATCTCCTTCAGCAGGTTGTCCCAGAATCCTTTGGCCTGCTTCAGGTCTGGATTCACCATCTGGTCAAAGTCTTTGAACATGCGGGGCATCATTCCGCCAATCGTGGACGCCGCACCCCGGGCGAACCGGGCTCCGATGTCCGTCTTCCCTCCGTAGGTCCCGCGATCGAGGATGGATTGCAGCCCGGACAGGAACGACTGATCGACGATCACCGTTGCTCCGGAGGCCATGAGTGCCGAGTACTTCACCTGGTCCTCTTTCTCATCGAACTTGGAATACCGGATCCCGTCCATCACGGACCCGATCATGGTCAGCATCATGGCCAGGGGAGTTTGCCGGTAGTCCACGCCGACATTCCCGAACCGAATCTGGTAGGGCTTGATACCCTGCTCGGCCAACTGCCGGCGCTTCTCGAAGTCCAGCGAGTCGAGGGAGCCGGTGATCTGGAACGGCGGCTCGTCGTCGTCCAGGTGCATCCCCGCGGCGATAGCCAGGGCGATGGTAGCCGTCCCGCCGATCACCACCTTGGCGCGGAGTTGCTGGAACTGCTCCTCGGTCAGGCGCCGGTTGGGGTATCGGAGCCCGTCGTATCCAAGGATCCGGTATCCATCCGGGCGGGCAGCTATCAGCTTCACCAGCGCGGCCGGCGAGTGATCCAGCAGCATGTTGGTCACGTTGGCGCTGATCCGGACGAACGGAACAACCGGGGTGAGCACCGGATACCGCTCGCGCAGGTTGATGATGCTCGTAGCAATCGCACCGAGAATCCCCTCCGGGATGTTGTTCAGCGTCGCCTCCAGCGCATACCGGTGCATCTCCTGCCTGATGTCTGCCGGACGCTGCTCAGAAAGAATCTGGTATGCCCTCCGGTTCACGGTGCCTTGATGCCGGTCCACCAACAGGCCGGCCGCGGCTTCCGCCTGGGCCTGCGCCATGGCAGCGGCCATCTCACCGGGGCCCAGCTTGAGAGCCGAGGAAACGTAGTCGTTCAACTCCTGCCGGGTGGACACGCCTTCGGTGCGACCGGCCCGAACCGCCATGAACTCCGCCATCATCTCCGCGTTGGCGGCGTAGAAGAACGAGTCCACCGCCGACATAAACCGGCCGACGTACTTGGAATTGGAGAACAGGCGTGCCCAGAGCCTTGCGTCCCCGGCCAGCGTCTCGGCCGCGCTCCCGGCGTTCCGGATGTCCTCGGACGCTCGGCCCGTGGACTCCTGCCCACGCTTTAGGATGGCGCCGAACTCGCCCGTAGCATTCTGGGCCATGCCTCGGAGCAGTCCGGAGATCAACCGCGGGATGTCCTGCGGGCTTCGGGCGGAGAACGCTACGAAGTTGTCCACGAGCTGGGCGGCGTTGCCGATGAAGTTGCGGGCCTGCGTGCCAGATCCGGACAGGACAGAGGCGTACCACCATCCCCGAATGACCTCCATTGGCGGGACACCGGCCTCGCGGGATACCATCTGGGCCAACTGCCGGTACTTTGTCTGCCGTTGCGGCCCCTCCGGTGCGGCCTGGGCCACCTGGGCGGCGGCGTAGATCCTCGAAGATGCCTCCTGGGTGACCGCCCGGACGCCAAACTGGGGCGCCACGGCGTTCCGAAATGCCTCGTTGTCCCAAAGTCCGAGGTTGATCTGCCGCACGAAGGCCGGGGTGGCGGCTTGAAGGGCAGCCATGTCCTCTTCCCGGACGTTCGGTAGCTGTACCTGCTTCCGGAACTCCCGACGGAAGATCGCCATCCGCTCCTTCTCCCATGCGGTCACGAGGAGGTTGGTCAACTCCAGGGCGCCGGCGCGGTCGATACCCTTCAGGCTCGGGTGGTTCAGGATTCGACGGAAAATCTCCCTGCGGTGGTTGCCCTGCGCGGCGGCAGACGCCTGCATGATCTCCGACCATGTCTCACCGTAGTCCGCCCGCGCCTGCTTCAGGACCCTGGCGACTACGTTGTCCGCCTTCCGCATGGTGGTCTTGATGTTGGCGATCGCCTGCCGCGCCGCCTCGTCGAGCCATTCCTTGATCCGCATTGAAGTCACCTCCGGGAACTTCTTGGCCAGAGCCTTGTCCCTAAGCATCCGGATCCGGTCCTGGTACTCCGCCACCGCGGCACCGGCGCCGAGAACCTTGGCCACCTGGTTGCCGGCCTGCAGTCCCTGCCCCTGCCCCGACAGGAATCCTTTGGCGACCTCGATCGCCTGATCCCGAAGTGCCTCCCACTGCCGCATATCCGGCGTGTTCGCCGCGGCGACGGACTTCTCGTGCGCTTGGTTGGCAATCTCCGCGGCCGTAACCTCGGAGATTGAAGCGGTCACACCGGACATTTGATCCGGAACAGTGACAAATCGCAGAGCCGCCCGGAGATCACCGGCAAAGGAGTCGATGATCTTCCGAGCCGCCTCCATTCGGCCGGCCTCGGTCTCTCGCACGTAGAGGAATTCGGGACTCTTCAGCCACTCGATCGCCTTAGACTCAGCCCGGGTGCCTCCCATGTTCACCGACCTCTTGCCTTCGGGGGTGATGTCCACCTCGGCCGCGCCAGTCACCTGGCTCGAAAGCCAGTCCGACAGGGCCGGCTCGTCAAAGGTGGCCTTCGGGTGGTTCTTCCGGTAGTCGGCGATCGCGTCCCGAATGGCAGCGGTGAGCGCCTTCCCGCCCACGTACCCAGCCCGTACCGCCCGGAGGATCGTGTTCGCAACGCTCATCGACACGCCGGCAACCGCGTCGAATAGTTTCCCCTGGGTGCTGGTGGCGTCGATGGCCTTGTCGAGGGCTGCGAGAACCTTGTCCTTGTCCTTGGTCGGGGGCGGCTCGAACGGAACGTCCGGCAGCAACTGCTTCCCGGTCTCGTCGAGCGCCTGGTTGTACCGCATCGGCTTCAGTTCCCCGGAGCCGGCGTCGTACAGGATCCAATACCCCTCGTTGTCCCATCGATGAGCGGCAACGTCGTATGCGTCCACGCCATCCGAATAGGGCCGGAAGGTGGTCGTTCCCCCTGCTTGGTCGGTTTCTCCAAAGACGCTTGAAGGCGATCCAGCCATGGACATTCCACCCGGGATCTCGCGCTCCTTCATGCGCTTCCGATAAACCAAGCTCCCGGCCGGTGCCCCGTTCCGAAGCCATGCCGGCGCCGGTGTTGGGCTACGGTTGATCTCGGAAATGAGGTTCCGAAGGGCCTCCTCCTTGTTGGCGAGTTCATTCTCCCGGCTGAATGGACCTGTGAGGACTTCCTTCAATCGCTCGATGGACTTCTCCGCGGCCTGTGAGTCCGCCGCAAGTCTGTCAGCCCTGGCGCCAAGGTTTCGGAGCGTTCCATCGATGCTTGCTACGGACGGGAGAACAAAGGAGGTGTCTCCGTTGGTCATTTCAAGGACCGGAGTTCCGTCCCGGGACGTTTCAGGGATCACCACTTTGAACGGACCAAACTGAGCCTTCAGTCCTGGCTTCAGGCTGATCTGTTTCAAAGCCTCATCCGCTGCGGCACGGTCGGTGTAGGTCTTGCCATCCACCTCAATCGAGAACGGCTTTGCCCGAACGTCTTGGTACTTCTTGAACTCTGATCGGAGGTTTCGCTCGTACTTGGCGTTGAAATCGGACCTTCCCTGCAAATTCCTGATCTCCCGCTGGGCGTTCTGAATGGCGCTGATGTGGTTCTCTTTTTTCTTCTGCAGCTTGTCCACCGCCTTCTCCAGGGTGGCCTTCAGCATCAGCCGCGGATCCCCGGCTGCGGTGGAGAATGCTCCCTCGAAGTCTGTCACCGTGTCGTTGCCACCTTCGCCGAGGTCGGTTCCGCCTTCACCCTCCAGCACGCGGACACCCTGGCCACCGTTCTGAATCATCTCGGTGAACCGCTCAATAAAGCGGACCTTGTTCAAAAGCGTCTGCCACCGCTTTCCGTCCTGCGGTCCCTCGGTGAAATAGCGGTACTCGTTGACCGTGTTCCATTTGTTCCCTTGGCGCCACCCGCGGCCGTTCCGCTGCTCGAACGCCCCGGGCATCCATGGAGCGTCGAGGTGGTGCATTGCGCGGAGGTAGGTCTGCGCGTTGACGCCGGTGCCCATGGACTCGGTTCCTCCAAAGGCTACCCGGTACTTCCCTTCCCTCATTCCAGCGGCCAAGTCCTCCTTCGAGGTTTTGGAGCTGATCTTTGCAACCCTCCGAAGGATGTCGTTCGGTCGCATCGAAGCGGGATCGAGCGTCATGCCAGCGAAGACAGCAATTTGTTCGGGCGGGATTCCTTGAGCATCCAACTTTTCAACCATGTCCCGGAGAAGGTTGAACTTTCGCGTCCTGACCTTTTCTTCAAGCGGATTCCCGTTGACGTCGGTCACCACATTTCCATCGCTGTCCTTCACCTTCTTCTTGGAATCGGTGTAGTCGTTGAATCCCTGCTCCATGAACACCATTTGCGTGGACTGCGGGTGCTCGTTGTAGTGGGCGATAATCTTCCCGATCGACTTGTTCGCTTTGGACTCAGGATTGTCTTCCGCGGATAGGTCAAGAAGTCGGTAGTCGAGAGCCGCTTTGCTTCCCTCCGTGGACATCGTCAGAGGGGTGTCTCCGCCACTGAGAGATCGGAGCCTCTTCTCTTTTCCGGAGAGCTTCCGATAGGCAAAGAACCGCTCCTGAATGTTCTGATTGTGCTCCCTCTGCTGAGCCGACATTTCAGATACAACAGGAATCACCTGTTTTCTCGGACGCCCGATCGGATCCTCCGTCATGCCCTCGTCGCTGGATCTCGGCTGAAACTCAGGCATGTCCTTCGCCCGAACGACGTCGAAAAACCGGCTGGCCAACCGGGCAAGCTCCGGGACGTTGATGAATGACTTCAGGCGCTCAACCACTTCGTAGGTTCCGCCCGAGGTTATCTCGGTATCGGACTCCAAATCCGCGAAGAGATTGAACCAGTCGTCAAAGCCCTGAATCTGCGCGTCGCTCATCTCCCTCGACATGACGTAGCGCATCATGTTGTACACCTCGTTGAGGGTGTTGGTGACCGGTGTCCCGGTGAACATGAAGACTCCGTCGCCTCCGGTCTTGGACTTCAGGTAGTCCGTCAGCATCTGAAGCGAGAATCCAACGTCCGACT
>Ga0073904_10003010_pt1 | contig 12718 bp, 8 predicted proteins | sample KloWWTrecipitate_FD_66668 | JGI IMG/M metagenome (GOLD analysis project Ga0073904, IMG submission 66668) | Active sludge microbial communities from Klosterneuburg, Austria, studying microevolution and ecology of nitrifiers - Klosterneuburg... | ecosystem: Engineered > WWTP > Aerobic digester >...
CATGGCACAGAGGGGGATGACCGCCGTCGGCCCCGGCTCGCCGCCCATGACCAGGCTGATCGGCGCCTCCGTCACCACCCGTTCGATGGTGGGGTTGACCAACAGGCGGGCGAGGATGCGCTCCAGGTCGCCCGGCGCCAGGATGCCGTAGAAGGCGTACTCGCGGCTGGCGTCCGCCGCGGCCAAGGGCAGGCCCAGATCCTGGGCGGCCTTGAGCAAGGAGGCCGCCTCGGGGTTCATGACCCCCGGCTTGTAGGCCACCTCCACCAGGGCGTCGGCGTCCGTGATCAGGGGCTCGTCCAGGCTCCAGCGCTGGTCGATCTCCTCCGCCAGCAGCTGCCGCGCCAGCTGGACGGCTTGCGCCGCGTCCGCCAGGCCCTCCAGGCGGTAGACCTTGGCCGTGCGCACCCGCACGATGCCCGCCAGGCCCAGGCTGCGCCGGATCTCGGCCCTGAGGTCCTCCCCCAGGGGGTCGCCGTCGCTGCTGCTGGTCACGCGAATGGTCTGGATCATGGTCATCCCTGGGCGGAGGCAGCGCAATGCGCGGCGGGCGCGGGGCGCGCCGCCCCGGCGGGCGGGCAGTGTAGCACAGCGGGGGAGCGGATCTGTCGCGCCCCCGAATCGCGGTCACCCCACAGCCCCCCCTCGCACCGCATTAATCACCCGCTCAGCCGCCAGGCCTAGACTTGCGACCGGTGGGGGTTCCCGCGCCGGCGGGGCGGCTCCTATAATGCGACATCGAGGGCCACGGAATCCGATCCGGCGGCTGGGGAGAAGGTAACGCGGTGGCCGAACAGATCCTGATCGTGGAAGACGACGAGCGCATCGCCAGCATGCTCCGGCGCGGCCTGATCTTCGAGGGCTTCGACGCCCGCGCGGTCCATGACGGCCCGGCCGCCCTGGACGCGGCGCGCGAGCGCGTACCAGACCTCGTCATCCTGGACTGGATGCTGCCGGGCATGGAGGGCATCGAGGTCTGCAAGCGGCTGCGCGCCGCCAGCGACGTGCCGGTGCTGATGCTGACGGCCAAGGAGGCCGTGCCCGAGCGCGTGCAAGGCCTCAACGCCGGCGCCGACGACTATATGGTGAAGCCCTTCGCCTTCGAGGAGCTGCTGGCCCGCGTGCGGGCGCTCCTGCGCCGGCGCCTGCCGGTGCCGGAAGGTCCGGAGATCCTGCGCTTCGAGGACCTGGAGCTGGATTCGGGCACCCGCCTGGCGCGGCGCGGCGGGCGCCACATCGAGCTCACGGCCAAGGAATACGACCTGCTCTTCCTCTTCCTGCGCCATCCGCGGCAGGTGCTGACCCGCGACCAGATCTTCGACAAGGTATGGGACTACGACTTCGGCGGGGAGAGCAACATCATCGAGGTCTACGTGCGCTACCTGCGCACCAAGCTGGAAGCCGACGGCGAGATCCGGCTCATCCACACGGTGCGCGGCGTGGGCTACACCCTCAGGGAGCCGACGTGAGCCTGAGCCTGCGCTGGCTCCACCGTCGCTCGCCGGCGGCCGGGGCCGGCGGCGACGCCACCGCGTCCACCTTGCCGTCCGGCGAGTCGGATCTGGAAGCCGCCGCCGAGACCGGGGCGATCGCGGTGCCCAGCCGCAGCCGGCGCCTGGGCTTGCCGCCCCTGCTCCTGCGCTGGAAGCTGACCATCTTCTACAGCGCGGTGCTGGCGCTCATGCTGTCCACCTTCAGCATCCTGGTGTACTGGCACATGTCGCGCAGCATGCTGGCGGACATCGACCGCAACAGCGAGCGGCATGCCGACACCGCAGAGACCGCTCTACGGAACCTGGTCAACCTGGAGCAGCTCGTCATGTCCGGCGCACCCGGCCAGCTGAGCCTGGCGCCGGAGATCCAGACCCGGCTCTCGCTGGAGAAGGTGCTGGCGGACAGCCGCTACGAAGGCATGGCGGTGCGGATCTACGCCGGTGGGCAATGGCTCTTCGCAACCGATACCTATGTCCGCGACACCTCCAAGGTGCCCTTCGACAGCGCCATCCTTCTCAGTATGCGCCTGGGCCAGGAGCATCGCGTCAACCTCCAGACCAGCGACACCGGCATACCCTTGCGGTCCTTCAGCCGGCCGTTCTTCTTGGGCAAGCGGCCCTTCGCCGTCGTGGAGGTGTTGACCAGCCTGCAGGGCTACAACCAGACCCGCGAGCGGCTGGCGCGGCTGCTCCTGTTGGGCACGCTCCTGGCCACGGCCGTGGCCTTCTTCATCGGGGCGGCGGTGGCCGAGGCAGCGCTGAAGCCCATCGACGCCGTCACCCGCACGGCGCAGCAGATCGTCTCCCGCCGGGACCTGGCGCGGCGCATCGACGACAGCGGCCCGCAGGACGAGATGGGCCGGCTCATCTCCACCTTCAACGCCATGTTGCAGCAGATCCAGGGCATGTTCGACCGCCAGCAGCGCTTCCTGGCGGACGTGTCGCACGAGCTACGCACACCGCTCACCACCATCCGCGGCGAGGCGGACCTCATGACCCGCAGCGGCCGCCTGGACGCGGAGGGCCTGAACGGCATCCTGAGCGAGTCCGAGCGCATGAGCCGCCTGGTGGAGGACCTGCTGCTGCTGGCGCGCAACGACGCGGCGGCGGAGTTGGAGAAGCGGCCGGTGGAGCTGGCCGAGCTGCTGCAGGAGGTGGCCCGCCAGGCCGGCGTCCTGGGCGGCGACAGCCATAGCCTGAGCCTGGGCACGGTGGACGCGGCGCGGGTCGCCGGCGACCGCGACCGGCTCAAGCAGCTGCTGCTCAACCTGGTCTCCAATGCCCTGCGGCACACACCGCCCGGCACCGCGGTCACCCTGGGCCTGCGCGCCGCGGGCGACGAGGCCATCCTGACGGTGGCCGACACCGGGCAGGGCATCGACCCCGCGGACCTGCCCTACCTCTTCGACCGCTTCTACAAGGCGGACAAGGCCCGCAAGCGCCAGGGCGTCCGGGATTCCACGGGCCTGGGCCTGGCCATCGTCCAGTCCATCGCCCAGGCCCACGGCGGCTGGGTGGCGGTGGACTCCGCGCTTTGCCGAGGCACCACCTTCACCGTCCACCTGCCCTTGGCCGCGGTCGGCGCCCCCGACACGGCCACGACGGTGGCCGGCGAGGCGCCGCCGGCGTCGCGGCCGGCGGCGGCCATCGCCCCGCGACCAGCCACCCCCACGCTCTGAGGTCGGCCCCCCATGAACCGCTTCCTCACCACCGCCCTGGCCTTCGCCCTGCTGCTATCCGCCGCCGTGGGCGTCGGTGCCGCCTCCGGCGGGCTGACCGCCTGGTGGCTGCTGGAGCGGCGCGGGGCGGCCGAGACGCCACCGGCGGACGCGACGGACCTGGCGGCGACCGGTGCCGGCGGCGCCCTCCTGGCCACCAGCACCACCGAGGACGACGCCTTTCTGGACGCGGTCCGCGCCACCCGCCCCGCGGTGGTGACGGTGCTGAACCTGCGCTTCGGCCGCAGCTCGCCCTTTGCCCCGGTCAAGTTGATCACGGCCGGCTCGGGCTCCGGCGTCATCTTCGACGCCCGGGGCTACGTGGCCACCAACGCCCACGTGGTGCACGAGGCCTCGCAGATCGAGGTGCTGTTCATCGACGGGCGGCGGGTGCAGGCCACGCTGGTCAACGAGGACCCGCGCTACGACGTGGCCATCCTGCGCCTGCCGGAGGGCGAGAAGCTGCCGGCCGTGGCCCCCCTGGCGGACAGCTCGCAACTGGAGCCGGGCATGCGGGTGCTGGCCATCGGCAGCCCCCTGGGCACGGATTACCAGAACACGGTGACGACGGGCATCATCGCCGGGCTCAACCGCCGGGTGAAGCAGCAGGGCTTCGACCTGCGCACCTTCGAGTACCGCAGCCTGGACGTGGTGGATGTACCGCTCATCCAGACGGACGCGGCCATCAACGTGGGCAACTCGGGCGGGCCGCTCATCGACCTGAAGGGCGAGGTGGTGGGCCTGAACACCCTGGTGGTGCGCCGCGACCAGAACGCGGGCTCGGCCGCCATCGAGGGCTTCGGCTTCTCGGTGCCCAGCAACCTCATCCAGGCTCTGGCCGACAGCTGGATCGACGGCCGCCCCCGCGGCGACCTGGGCCTGGAGGCGGTAGAGCTGGACCCCAGCTTCGCCCGCGAGCACGGCCTCAGCCGCGCGGCCGGCGCGGTGGTGCAGCGCCTGACGGCCGGCGGGGCGGGCGAGCAGGGCGACCTGAAGGTGGGCGACATCATCGTCGCCGTCGACGGCCAGCCCCTCAACATCGACCGCGCCCTCTCCGACCTGCTCTGGCGCTACCGCGCCGGTGAGCGGATGCGCCTCGATGTGGACCGCTACGGGCAGATGGTGGAGCTGGAGATCACGCTGGGGGCTTGGGCGGAGGAGTAGGTCGGGAAGGTGTCAGTCGTCGGGCTGAACCTGCGTCCGCGTCGGTGACAGGGTCCTACCCACCCTTTGCCGTGGATCGGCGGCCGGCCTATGATGTGGCATCGAATCCACATACGCCTTCAGGCAAGCACACCATGACCACTCGGACGATCCAGATGACGCTCGACTCAACCTTGCTGGAGGAGGTCGATGTCGCGACCCGCGAGTTGGACATGACCCGATCGGCGCTGATCCGGTCGGCACTGGCTGAGTATCTGCTGCAGGTCCGGCTGCGCCGTCTGGAGCGACAGGACCGGGAAGCCTACGACCGCTGCCCGGCAACCGATGCTGATGCCGAGTTCTGGGAGGCGCTACAGGACTGGGCTGCGCCGAGAGGCATGGGGATGTCTGCTGGGTTCAGTCGCCGGACCGTTCCGGCCGTCGGCCGGCGCTGATCCTGACGCGGTCCTCGGCGATCGGGTACCTGAACGCCATCACCGTCGCCCAGGTGACGACGACCATTCGGGGCACACCGGCAGAGGTCCTGCTCGTGGAAAGCGATGGGATGCCTCAGCGCTGTGTCGCGAGTCTCGACAATCTTCAGACCGTTCGAAAAGCGCATTTCGGTCCGTTGATTGTCCACCTTTCGGCCGAACGGATGCGGCAGGTGCGATCGGCGCTCGAGTTCGCGCTGGGGTTCAATGAGATGCGATGACGTCTGAACCTGCGGATGCTTAGGTCCTGCTGGACGGTCCTCGTAGCTTGTGGGCGTCGAGCTGGCAAGGGGTGCGGATAGAAAATTCACTCCCCATACACCCCCTCCATCCCCTCCACCAGTCCCTCCCACCGGTAATCCCGCACCGCCCGCGCCCGCGCCGCGCGGCCCAGCTCCGCCCGCCGCGCCCCGTCGGCGGCCAGCGCGGCGATAGCCCGGGCCATCGCCTCCGGCTCGTCCGCCAGCAGCGCCTCCCGGCCATCCACCAGCTCCAGCCCCTCGGCGCCCAGGCGGGTGGCGACGATGGCCTTGCCGGCGGCCATCGCCTCCAGCACCTTCAGCCGCGTCCCGCCGCCCACGCGCAAGGGGACGACGATGATGCCCGCCCGCGCGATGAAGGGCCGCACGTCCGGCACCGCGCCCGTGACCTCGATCCCCAGGGCCGCGGAGGCCAGCGTCCGCACACGGGGCACGGGATCGCGCCCGACGATCGCCAGGCGCAGGCCAGGCCTCAGGGCGCGGGCCAGGGGCCAGACCCTTTCGCAGAACCAGGCCATGCCGTCGATGTTGGGCCGGAAGTCCATCTTGCCGGTGAAGACCACCAGGTCGGGGTCCTCCGAGGCCGCGTCGCCCGGCTGATAGACCGCGGTGTCCACGCCGTTGGGCACCACCACCGGCTCGACGCCCGGCGCCAAGGCGCGCAGGACCTCGGCATCGGCCGCGCTCACTGCCACCACCGCGTCGGCGGCTCGCAGCAGGCGACGCTCGTAGCGGCGCAGTTTGGCCGTCTGTAAGAGGGAGTAGAGGACGCCCGGCAAGCCGGCCGGTCCGCGCCGCAGGTCCGCGCGCCAGGCGCGGTCCTGCAATATCCACTCGGCGTTGTGCGCGTCGTAGACCAGGCGCGGGGCCGCGCCGCGCTGCGTGAGCTGTCGATGCAGGGAGATGCCGAAGGGCGCCATCTCGATGCCCTCCACCTGCACCACGTCCACCTGACCGGCCGGATCCGCCGCCAGATCCGCCAGGCAGCGGTCCATCGCCGGCGAGGCCAGCCGCCGCAGGAGGTCCGGCGTGGGCTGGGTGGGCAGTTCCAGGAGCCGCCGCAGAAAGGGGCGAGGCGGCGGGGCGGGAACCAGCGTGACGGCCACGCCCCAATCCGGCAGCGGCCCCCGGTCGGCGAACGGGTCCCCGAAGCAGACCAGGTGCACCGCGTGGCGTGCGGCCAGCACCCGGACCAGGTTGAGGTTGCGCAAGGCCGTGCCCTGGTTGGGCGGCCAGGGCAGCTGCGGCGCGAGGATCAGGAGGCGCATGACCGATGACGGGACAAACGACCGACCCAGGACATCGCCGCCATCACCGGCGTTCACGCGCCAGGAGCGGCAGGTAGAGCCGGGGGTCATCCGCCGCCACCGCCGTCCCGATCGCCACCCTCTCCGTCGCGCTGGGTTCCGGCACACCGGTCTCGGTAGGCCCTGACTGCGGCGTCGCGGTGGCGGTCGCGATGTCTGTCGGCAGGGTCGTCGGTGCCTGTGTAGGCTCGGCCGTCGCCGTCGGCTCCCCGCCCCCCGGCTGCCGCGCCTTTCCGCTGTCGGGATCGATCATCAGCCCCGAAGCGTCTACCACCTCGAAATCCGAGCCGTGGACGTTCCTGAGCTCGCGCAACAGGTCGTTGTTCCAACGTTCGTCCGGCACGCCGGAGATGAACCAGTTGGAGCCGTTGTCGGCCAGGAGGAGGCCGTAATCCTTGAAGCCCTGCAGGATGACCCGCGTCGAAGGGCTGAAGCGGCTCAGGTCCACCCCCGCCTTCAGGCGCAGCCGGGCGCCCATCGGCGGCACGTCGACATCGCGGATGCTGCTGGCGAAATGGCGCGCCGGCCAGAGGTAGGCGCGCTGCGAGCGCTGCACCGTGAAGCGGGTCGCGTGGCGCACGGCCCCCGCGGCCACCTCGTCGTAGCGCACCAGACCCGGCAGGACCGGCAAGCCGGCGGCGTCGGAGCTGGTCCAGCCATCCGGGCGCAGCTTGGAGCTGTTGAGGTCGAAGATCGCCCCCGAGCCCGCCCGCCAGCCGCCGCCCTCGGGATAGGTGGACCAGGTCTCGTAGAGGCGGCAGTTGTCCTTGTCCAGCACGAGGATGTGACGGTCGCCATCGCTCTGCGGTCCGCCCTCGATGGGCGCGTTCGGGGGGATCGGGTAGGGCCCCGGATCGCTCTCGTCGGCGTACTCGAATCGCAGCGGCACCTTGGGCTGCGTGCCCGGCACGACCACGTAGGGGATGCCGATCGGCCCCCCGTTCCACAGGCCCGCACCGAAATCCGCATGCAGCCCCGTGTCGCTGCCGATGCTGCGGATCCAGGCCGCCGAGCGGGCGTGGACCGGCAGGTCGTCCACCCGCGTGTTCCAGATGTCGTCGGGCGGCAGCATCGGGCAGCCGGCCAGGCTAGGGGCGGGGGCCTGCGCCCGGGCGGCGACGGCGGACGGAAGGGTACGGGGGCCGTTCAGGGACAGCCCCAGGGCCGCGGCCGCGAGGATCGCGCCGAGCGCGCGGCGACGGGCAAGGGATGTTGGGCAACGGGACATCCGGCACCTCCGGCGGGGGAGAGCGGGGAGACTGGGCGGGATTATAGGCCGGGGCCGCAGCGGGCGGGCGCCGGCGACAGGCCACGGCCACAGCCCTGGCGCGCTGGGACGCAGCTGTAACGCCCACGGCATAGGATCGAGTCGACACCAAGCCCCCGACCGCTATGCGACGGCAAACGTCGCGAGCGGTCCCACCCGACCAAGGAGAACGCTGATGGACCGCCGTACGACGACCCTGGCCCTGGCGGCCAGCATCTGCACCGGCCTTAGCCTGGCCCTGGGCAGCGCGATCCTGCATCGCGCGCGCATCGACCCCCTGGGCCTGCCGGTGGCCAACGGCCAGCCGCCGGTCACCGACACGCCCATGGTGCCCCAGCCGCCGCCGCAGATCACCCCCACCCAGGCGTACACCCTGACGGTGCACCCCGAATGGGGCCAGACCGGCCTCACGCTCGCCGCCCATCCCGAGCAGTACCTGCAGCAGCTGGCCCACGCTCCGGACGGCGCGGGCATCGCCTTCACCGTGAACAAGGCCTACGAGGACGGCGGCGCGGACCTCTACCTGGCCGAGACCGACGCCGCCGGGACGCCCAACGGCATCGTGCGGCCCCTGCGAGCGGCGCCGGCGGGCCGGGCCTTCGTCGACCTGGCCGCCAGCGCTGCCGCGGGCGCCTACGCCGTGCTGTCCGTGGATCAGGAGGATCCGGCCATCAACGACCTGCACCTGGTCAGCGCCGACGGCCTGACGGAGCGCAACCTCACCGGCGGCCGCTTTGCCGTCCAGGACTTCCAATGGGCCCCGGACGGGGCGCGCCTGGCCCTCCTCACGCAGGGCGGCGCGCTCTACCAGATCAGCGCTGCCGACGGCGCCGCCAGCCTCCTGGCCGAGGACCTGCAGTCGCCGGCCGGCAACGCCGCCGCCCTTCTCGCCTGGTCCCCCGATGCCAGCCGTCTGGCCGTCGCCGGCTTCGACGGCCCGGCGCCGCGGCTGGAGCTGATCACCCTGGCCGACGGGTCGCGCCTACCGTTGGCCGTCGGGGATCTGGACGATCTGCCGCTGCCGGCCTTCGCCGCCGACGGCGGCCTGCTGTACTTCCTGGCCCGGCCGCGCACCGCGGGTGGCGGCGCCGATAGCCGGCTCTACCGCATCGAACCGCTGGCCGGGGCCAGCCCCGTCGACGTGGCCGCCGTGCCCGGCAGCGGCAGCGCCAAGGGCCCGCACGCGCCGCTCCTGCTCGGCCCCGACGGCTCCGATCTCATCTTCGCCATGGGCGGCGCCCTCTGGCGCCTGGGCACCGACGGCAGCGGCTTCCAGCGGTTGACGGTTCCGGGGGCCGACGTCACCGGCCGGCCCAGCCTTGCGGTGTTGCCTTCCGGCTCTGCCCTGGCGGCCTACGTCAACTACGCCCCCGCCGCGGCCGGCGGAAGCGCCGGCTGGACCGGACCGGAAGCTGTCCTGAGCATCGGCACGGCCGTCCTGCCCTGATCGCCGCGACCGGCGCGAAGCGCCGCGGCCCTTCCGCCGTCACCGTTGATCCCACTGAACTGAAAGGACAGCTTGAACCATGAACCTGAAGCTTCGCAGCCGCGGCCTCCGGCCGCTGCTGATCCTCGCCGCCGCCGGCGTCCTGTCCGCCTCGACCCTGGGGCTGCCGCCGCGGGCGGCAGCCCAGGGCGGCGCGGCCCCCAGCGGACCGGCGACGCTGCCCCTGCCCTACATCAGCCAGGGCTACTGGCAGATCGGTTGCGACAACGGCCGGCCCCGCAGCCAGCCCAACTGGAACGGGCGCAACAACTGCGGGCCGGCCAGCCTGGCGATGCTCGGCCAGGCCAACGGCAAACGCCCCGGCCCCTTGACCAACAAGGGCTTCGTGGCCCAGATCCGCGCCGGCATCTCCGGCCAGGACCAGGCCTGCAACCCCCTCCTGGGCCGGGGCGCCATCGACATCGGCGCCGGCAACCTGGGCCTGTGCAGCATGGGCACCAAGGACGAGGCCTGGAGCACCGCGGCCGTCGAGGCCCTGACCCAGGCCTGCCTGCCGGTGCTGGTCTTCGTCAAGAGCGATCAGATCCACTGGCCGCACAACGGGGGCTGGTACCAGAACAGCGAGCATATCATGCTGGTCAGCGGCTTCAGCGGCAGCGGCAGCGCCAAGGTGGCGCATGTCAGCGACCCCCTGGACTACAGCGGCCATTGCCGCCCGAACGAACAGGATCCCGACGCCATCTGCGGCGGGCCCTACACGGTGCCCTACGCCGATCTGGACAAGGCCCTGCGTCTCTCCAGCCGCGGCTGGTGGGGCAAAGCCTACGGCGAGCGCCTCGGCAACTGCGATCTGGGACCGCGCTGCGGCGGTGGCGGGAGCGGCGGTGGCGGAAGCGTCGAGGATCGCGAGCCCTACCGCCACATCGCGCTGCGCATGGCCTCGGCCTGCCGGGAGCCCAAGGTGTGGATCGCCTATGACACCACGACGACGCCGGCCGAAGGGCCAGTGGCCCCTTACGTCAAGACCTTCAGCATCATCAACGATGGGTTCTTCCGCACCTACGACTTCCGGATGGACGGTACGCGGACCAGCCAGTACTTCAAGGGCACCCTGAAGGCCCTGCGCATCCAGCCCAGCGAGACCCCCGGCTGCGACGTGGCCTTCAGCTACCTGGCCCTGCATGACGGGGATGGCGACATCGCCCGCCAATGGCATTTCGCCCAGGGCAAGGGCGGCTGGTGGGCGGCCAACATGATCGACCGCGACCTGCCCGGCAGCTGGCAGCTGACCACCCGCTCGGCCGCACCCTTCATCCAGCGCGACGGGCTGAACATCGACCTGCGGCGGTGAGGCGCGGGACTCGACGGCGGGCGGCCTCCCAGCCTCCCCTCGTGCGCCCCCCTCCCAACCCTCCCCCCGCTGGGGGGAGGGCTCAGGCTCCTCCCCCCAGCGGGGGGAGGCTGGGAGGGGGGCCGGCCGGGGGGGAGGGTCGAAAGGAGGGCGCCGACCGGGGGGCAGGTCGGGAGGGGAGCGCCGCCTACCTACACCTTACCCTCACTGGCACCCGCCTGCCGCCCACCCTAGCGTCGCGCCCAGTACACCTCCGCGGGGCAGGGCACCTGGAAGGCCACCTGGCGGTAGATGCCCTCCAGATCGGCGGTGCTGGGGGCCAGGAAGGCGCGGGCGGCGCTGCCGGCCAGGCTCGCCAGGAAGGCGCGGTCCACGTCGGCGCCCAGGCCAATGGTGAAGACGGCGATACCCTGGCCGCGGGCGCGAGCCGCCTGGGCCAGGGCCAGCTCCGGCTCTCCGTCCTGGCGGCCGTCGGTCAACAGCACGATCACCGGCGTGTTGCCAGGGCGGCGGCGCGGGCCTTCCATCTCGGCGAGGGCCGTCGCCAGGCCGGTCTCCATCCGCGTGCCCGGACCCGTGCCCAGAGCGGCGATGGCGGCCCGGTGCGCCGCCCGATCGCCGCTGAGGGGACTGGCCAGGACGGCCTGGCTGTTGAAGGAAACGACGGCCGCCTGGTCGGCCGGCAGCTGCAGGAGGTCGATGAAGAGCGCTCCCGCGGTCTTGGCCGCCTCCAGCTTGGGCCCGATCATGCTGTTGGAGCTGTCGATGGCCAGGATCACGTCGGCATGCTGCTCCGCCGGGCGGCAGGGCTTCTCCTTCAGGATCAAGGGCACGAAGATGGGCCGCGGCTGCGGGCTGGGGGTCGGCGTATCGGTGGGCCGCGGCGTCGCCGTGGCCGTGGGCGAAGGTGTGGCGCTGGCGGTGGGCGTGGGGCTGCGCGGCGGCTCCGGCGTGGCCGTCGGGCCGCGCACATCGATGCGCGGCACCGGGAAGTCCACGCGGCCCGCCTGGCCGAAGCCGTCCACGTAATCCCCCCAGGCCCGCAGGTTGGTGGCCTGGCCGGCGCCCGTCTGGCGGGGCAGCAGCCGATAGCTGAGAACGAAGCCCGCCGGCAGCACCCCGGCGATCTGCCAGCTCAGGCGCCGCGCCGCCGGATCCCATGCGGCGACCGGCTGGACCGAGCCCGCCACCAGATCGAAGGAAGCGGGAATCTCATCGCTGACGGTGATGCTCTGAAAGAGCGTGGCCGCCGTCAGGCTGCCGGCGATCTGCTCGAAGACCCCGTACAGGAAGCGCGCCCCCTCGATGGCGAAGGCATGCCCTTGGTCGGTGGCCACGGCGCGCATCAGGCGCTGCCAGGCCTGGATGCCGATGCTGAAGACCTCCACCCCGACCGCCTTGGCCGCGTCGGCCTCCGCTACCGCCAGGTCATAGTCCGAGCCGCCGTCGGAGATGAGGATGAGCACGCCCGGCACGCCGGCGCGCGCGCGCTGCCGCAGGTGGTCGCGCCCCTCCTTCAGCCCGCGGTCGATGGCCGTCACCTTGTCCGGCGCCGCCGGCTGGATGCCGCCGAGGGCGCGGCTCAGGGCATCGATGTCGGCGGTGAGGCCTTGGACCACCCGGGCTTCCTCGTTGAAGACCACCACACCCACGCGGCTGCGGCTGAGGTCCACCTCGGCGACAAAGTTGCGGGCCGCGCTGCGCAGGGTGTCCAGCTTCTCGCCGGCCATGGAGGCCGAGTTGTCCAGCACCAGCACGATGTCGCGGGTGGCCCCGCCCACCTTGGCGCCACAGCCGCCCCTGAGGCTCAGGCGCAGCGCCACGGTCTCCCCCAGCTGCACGGACGCGGGACTGGCCGACTTGGCCGGGTAGCTGCGGCAGCTGCCCTGCTCGCCCGGATCCGGCGCTGTGGCCGCCTCCGACCAGCGGTAATGGCTGATGAGGTTGGCCGACCGGTCGCTGACCAGCACCGTGCCGTCGGGCGCCACCGCCAGATCCGACGGCGCGGTGTTGTCGGCGCGGTCGAAGCGCATGGCGTCGAAGGCCGTTTCCAGTCGCGCCACCGCGGCGCCGATGTCGTAGCGCCGCACCCAGCCGTCGCGGTCCAGGGTGAAGAGCCGGCCCGCGGACCCGGCCGCGGCGCGCCGCGCACCATCCGGCAGGTCCACCGTCCGCTGGCGGCCATCGGGGGCCACCACATGCAGCCGGCGGTTGGCGCGATCCAGGGCCAGCAGGCTG
>Ga0073904_10003013_pt1 | contig 12708 bp, 10 predicted proteins | sample KloWWTrecipitate_FD_66668 | JGI IMG/M metagenome (GOLD analysis project Ga0073904, IMG submission 66668) | Active sludge microbial communities from Klosterneuburg, Austria, studying microevolution and ecology of nitrifiers - Klosterneuburg... | ecosystem: Engineered > WWTP > Aerobic digester >...
AGTTCGAGGAGTTCTGGTGGCCCTCCTTCCGCCGGCTGATGATGACGCTGATCGAGGCGGACCTGATCCCGATGCCGCTGTGGGAGGCGGACTGCACCAAACGCCTGGAGATCATCAAGGACATCCCGCCGGGCAAGTGCATCTACTGGTTCGAGCGCACCGACATGGTGAAAGCCTTCGAGGTGCTGGGCGACCGTGTCGCGCTGCGCGGCAACCTCTCACCCTCGCTGCTCACCACCGGCCAGCCACACGAGGTGGATGCCGCGGTGAAGCGCCTGGTCGATGAGGTCTGGCGCAAGGGCGGCAAGCTGATCCTGGACGGCGCCTTCGGCATCCCGGACGAGACGCCCACGCCCAATGTGCGGGCGATGTTCGATGCGGCACGCAAGTACGCAGGCTGAGCGATGACGGCCCCTGCCTCCACCGACGTCCACCTCCTGCGCAACGTCGATGTCCTGAAGGACGTCGAGCAGGGCCGCGTGCCGGCGATGGTGGCGCGGCGCGAGAAGTTCGTCGCGCTGCGCCGGCAGGCGCTGCAGATGGTGCGCGACGAAGGCCTGCTCGATGCGCGGGCCTGCTGGCGCATCGCGGCGCTGCGCGGCGAGCCGGGCGCCACCGGCTGGCTGGAGCTGGAAGGTGGGCGGCTGGAGGCGCCCTGGCTGGTGCCGGAGACGGGCCAGCTCACCGGCGCGGCCTGCGCGGTGGCCACGGTGGGTGATGCGATCGAGCAGCGCATCGGCGCGCTGTTTGCCGAGCGCCGCGCCTCGCTGGCCGTCGCGCTGGACAGCGTGGCCAACGAGCTGCTCTTCGCCCTGTCGCGCCGCGTGCAGGACCGCCTGCTGGCCGCCATGCGCAAGCAGGGCCTGTGCGTGGCCGGCGAGCTGCGTGCCGGCGACCCCGGCCTGGCGCTGAAATCCCAGCAGGTGGTGCTGGACCTGGCCGGCGCCGAGGCCATCGGCGTGCGGCTGACCTCCACGCTGATGATGAACCCGACCAAGTCCACCTCCATCGTCCAGGGCGTGGGTCTGGACCTGCCGCCGCAGGCCTGGTCGCGCTGCGACAGCTGCCGTTCGCGCGAACGCTGTGCGTTGGTGAAGGATCCGGCCTTCCGCACCGCGGGTTCCATTCCGATCGAGGCGCAGGGCGCGGCATGAGCGGTGTCGCGCCTTCCTCCCACCGCCCGCACCGCATCGACGTGCCGGCACTGGACCGGCAGATCGAGTGCCGGGAGGACGAAACCCTCTTCGCCGCCGCGCGCCGCGCCGGGCTGCGCATCGTCGGCGCCTGCGGCGGGCGCGGCAGCTGCGGCTCCTGCATCGTGCGCGTCACCGAGGGCCGGGTGCACCGCGAGGGAGAAAGCGCACACCGCAAGTGGCTGCGCGCCTGCTGCATCCAGCCGCGCTCGGACCTGACGCTGGAGGTGGCGCCGCGCTCGCTGGCGCCGATCGTCCGTGCCGACGTGCGCACGCATGGGGGTCATGAGGGCGAGGAAGCGCCGCTGCCGCTGGAGCCGTCGCTCACCGCCGTCGAGCTGACGCTGCCGAGCGCCACGCTGCAGGACCTGGCCAGCGACGCGGATCGGCTGCGCCGCGGGCTGGCCGACCGGCCTGAGTCGATCCAGCCGATCGCCATCGACTGGGCCGCCGCGGCCGCGCTGCCCGGCCTGCTGCGTCAACCCGTTCCGCACGGCTGGCAGGTGCAGGCCCGGTTGCGGCAGGCCGAGCCCGGCGGCCCGCTCACCGTCGCCAGCGTGGCCCGCCCCGGCGCGCCGCTGCTCGGCCTGGCGGTGGACCTGGGCACCACCAACGCGGCGGCCTTCCTGGTCGATCTGCCCAGCGGCCGGCGCCTGGCCAGCCTGGGGCTGGAGAACCCGCAGGTGGCCTGGGGCGCGGACCTGATCAGCCGCATCAACCACGCCATCAAGGAGCCCGACAGCGCCGAGGCGCTGCGCCGCGCCGCGGTGGGTGCGATCCAGTCGCTGGCGCACGACCTGGCCCGTGCGGTGGGCGCGCAGGTCACGGACATCGCCGACGCCGTGGTCTGCGGCAACACCGCGATGCAGCACCTGCTGGCCGGCTGGCCGGTGGCGCAACTGGGCCGCGCGCCCTTCGTCGCCGCCGCGCTGGAGCCGGTGGACGTGGCAGCCGACCGCCTCGGCCTGGCGCTGGGGCCGGGCGCTGCGCTGCACCTGGCGCCATCGATCGGCGGCTTCGTCGGCGGCGACCACGTCACCGCGCTGCTGGCGACCGAGGCGATCTGGCAGCGGCCTGGATCCAGCTTGATCATGGACATCGGGACGAACACCGAGATCAGCCTGGTCCACGACGGCCGCATCCTGTCCGCCTCCTGCCCCTCCGGCCCGGCGCTGGAGGGCGGCCACATCGGCAGCGGCATGCGCGCGGCCGAGGGTGCGATCGAGCGGGTCGAGGTCATCGATGACGAACTGCGCCTGCAGGTCATCGGCGCTGTCGTGCCGGTGGGCCTGTGCGGCTCCGGCGTGCTGGACGCGCTGGCCGCCTTCGTCGGCGCCAGCTGGATCGACGCGCGTGGGCGCATCGTCGCCGGCCGCCATCCTTGCATCGCCGAGGTGGACGGCTCGCGCGCCATCACCCTGGCCGAGGAGACCGAGGAAACCAGGGGGCGCCATCGCCTGATCCCCGCCGTGCGCTTCAGCCAGCCCGACGTGCGCGCGGTGCAACTGGCCAAGTCCGCCATCCGCACCGGCGTCCGGCTGCTTTGCGCCGAGGCGGGGCTGGACGAGATGCAGATCGATCGCTTCGTCATCGCCGGGGCCTTCGGCGCCTACCTCCGCGTCGAGAGCGCCCGCGCCATCGGCCTGCTGCCGCCGCTGCCGCCTGCGCCCGATGGCACTTCGCGCTTCCAGCAGGTCGGCAACGCCGCCGGGCTGGGCGTGCAGCAGATGCTCAGCAGCCGCGAGCGCCGCGCACGCGCCGCCCAGATCGCCCGCCAGGCCCGCTATGTGGAGCTCAGCACCCGCAGCGACTTCCAGAAAACCTTCCTCCAGCACATCGGCTTCGGATCATGACCAGCACCCCCACTACGACCACCCCGCAGGGTTTCCCCATCCGCATCATCGGCGAGCGCATCAACCCCGGCTTCAAGAGCACCAAGGCGCTGTTCGACCACCAGGACATCGCCGGCATCCAGGCCCTGGCCGTCAAGCAGGCCGAGGCGGGCGCGAGCTGGCTCAACGTCAACATCGGGGCGCAGGCGCTGACCGACCCGGACTGGATGGCCACCGTGATCCGCGCCATCCAGGAGGTCACCACGGTGCCGATCTCCTTCGACTTCCCGAGCAAGAAGGTGCAGGCCGTCTGCCTGGCCGCCTACGACCCGGCCAAGGCGAACGGTGCGCTGCCCATCGTCAATTCGATCACCGAGCACCGCTGGGACCTGATGGAGCTCTACGGCGAGTACCGCTTCAAGGTCATCCTGATGGCCAGCGAGCGGGTGGAAGAGGTGGATGGGAAACCCGTCGCCAAGGGCAACAAGACCGCCGAGGAGATCTACGGCACCGCCCGGCGCGGCGCGCTGCGGCTGATGAAGGACTACGGCATGCCCGCCGACGACATCTTCATCGACATGTCGGTCAGCGCCATCATCGCGGACACCGAGCGGCTCAACCGCAGCACCGTCGATGCGATCCAGCTCATCGGTGCCGACCCGGAGCTCAAGGGCGTGCACATGATGGGCGGCCTGTCCAACATCGGCCAGCAGCTGCCACCCAAGGCCGCGGACGGCTCGGACCTGAAGCACAGCCTGGAGAACGCCTTCCTGACGCTCACCGTGCCGCACGGCTTCGACACCGTGCTCGGTACGCCCTGGCGCGGCTACGAGCCGCTGCCGGAGGACCACTATGTGCTGAAGGCGTATCTGAACTTCCTCGAACAGACCGGCACGAATGCGCTGCGGGCGGTCCGCAAGTTCTACAAGGCATGAACACGACACCCACGAACCGCTTCGCCCTCGTCGCTGCCGAGTGGTTCGACGGCGAGCGCCGCCATGCCGGTGGCCCGACCACGTTCAAGGTGGTCGATGGCCGCCTCGTCGGCCTGGCCGAAGGGGACCATGGCGAGACGCTCGCAGCGCAGGGCTGGCCGCTGCAGCGTGTGGCCTTCCTGATGCCGGGGCTGATGGATGCGCATGTGCACCTCTTCCTCGACGGCGGCCCCACCGACAGTGCCACCCGCTCCGCGCACCTGAAACAGAACGTCGAGCAGCTCACCGAAGCCGCCCGTCGCAGCGCGCGCCAGAACCTGGCCGCGGGCGTGACGCTGGTGCGCGATGCGGGCGACCGCCACGGCATCAACAACCGCGTGCGCGAAGAAGCCCGGGACCCGACCGCCGGACTTTCACGGGTGCGCTCCGGCGGCCTGGGCGTCAAACGCGCCAGGCGCTACGGCGCCTTCATGGCCACCGATGTGGACGACGCCGCCAGCATCCGCACTTCGGTGACGAAGCTGGCCGAGGCCAACGACGAGATCAAGCTCATCCTCACCGGCATCATCGATTTCGATGCCGGTGCGGTCACCGACGAGCCGCAGTTCGACATCCCCGCCGCGCAGCTGGTGGTCGAGACCGCACATGCCTGTGGCCGCAAGGTCTTCGCCCACTGCAGCGGCGTCAAGGGGCTGGACGTGGCGGTGGAGGCGGGCGTGGATGCCATCGAACACGGCTTCTTCATGACGCGCGAGCACCTGCTGAAGATGCGCGACCGCGGCCTGGCCTGGACGCCCACCTTCTGCCCCGTGCACTTTCAGTGGGCTCAGCCGGATGCGGTGGGCTGGAGCGCGAACACGGTGGGCAACCTGCGCCGCATCCTGGACAGCCACGCAGAGCACCTGCGCCTGGCCGACGAGCTGGGTGTGACCCTGCTGCTGGGCACCGACGCCGGCAGCATGGGCGTGGTGCACGGCCAGGCGCTGGCCGAGGAGGCCGACCGCTTCCAGGAAGCCGGCCTGGGCGCCGAGGCGGTGCTGCGTGCCGCCACCAGCGCCGCGCGTCGGCACTTCGGCATGGTGCACCCACGGCTGGCCGTCGGCGCGCCCTGGGAAGCGGTGGTGCTGGGAGTTTCGCCGTTCGGGGTGGGGAAGCTGTCGCAGGCGCTGGGGCGGGTGGAGGGGGTGTGGCTGGCTTAGCGCTGGACCGGCCTGACTCAGGGCCTGGCGTCGCCGTCGCTCACCTGGAAGCTGCCCTTGTCGATGCGCAGCATCACGAAGCCGCGCCGGTCGAATCCGAGGTGGTCGTTGAGTGTGTAGTTCAGCACCCCGTGCGAGACGGCAATTTCCTTCTCGCTCTCCAACGCGTCTCGCAGCGCCTGCCGGAACTCGCCACTGCCGGGCTTGGCGCGCTTCAGGGCCACCGGAACGATGCGCTCGAGGACCTTGAGCGCATCGAAGGCGTGGGCACCGAATTGCGTGCGCGCATTCGGCCCCTGGAGCTTCTCCATGCGCGTCACATACTCCATGGCCACCGGACGGATCGGGCTGGCTGCGCCGAGCTGTTCGGCCACCAGCACGGGCCCGGCCGGCAGGATGGCGCCTTCCATGGCCTTGCCGCCGACCCGCACCAGGTCGGGTGATCCCGAGCCGTGGGTGTGATAAATCGGGCCGTTCCAGCCGCGCTCCTTCAGGTTGATCTGCGGCATCGCAGCGGCCGAGCCGGCGGCCACCACGAGCACAGCGTCGGGTTTGGCCGCGATCACCTTGAGGGCCTGCGCGGTGATGGAGGTGTCCACAGGGGCGAAGCGTTCCGTCGCCACGATCTCCAGGCCGGCCTTCCTGGCCGAGGCCGTGAAGGCTTGCAGCCACATTTCCCCATAGCCTTCACTCCAACCGAGGAAGGCCACCTTGCGAACCTTGTCTGAGACCATGCGCGCGGCCACCGCGTCGGACATCAGCGGCACCGGCTGTGCCAGCGGGAAGGTCCAGTCGTTGGCACCGCCCGGTCGGGGTGCGGGGGCGAGGGCCAGCTGCACCGTCCTGGCCTCGAGGGCGACCGGGGCGATGGCGAACACGCCCGGGACACCCGACGAGCCGAGGATGACGTCCACCCTCTCTTGGCTGACGAACCGGCGGGCGTTCTTGACCGCACCCGTGGTGTCCGATGCGTCGTCGAGGACGATCAGCTTCACCGACTCTCCGGCGATGCGCTCGGGCCAGAGTGCCAGGGATGCCTTCTGGGGCAGGCCCAGCGATGAGAGAGGTCCGGTGAGCGATAGGCTCACACCGATCTTCAGTTCGGCGTTGGCCGTGCTCGCGAAGGCAAGCAGCAGGGCGGCGGCGCCCAGGTGGTGGATGCGTTGAAACATGCAGGTCTCCAGGTTGCGTGGGGTGTTCTGTTGCCGTTTGCGCAAAGGCGCTCTCAGACGTAGGTGGACGCCAGACCGCCGTCCACCGGCAGGTTGATGCCGCTCACCCAGCGCGATTCGTCCGCGCAGAGGAAGGCCACCACCGGCGCAATCTCGTCGGCCAGCGCCGGGCGCTTCATGCGGTGGGCGTCCTTCTCGACCCTCTCCTGGCCCAGCATCTGCACGAAGTCGCCCAGGATGGGCGTGAACACCGGGCCGGGGGCGACGCAGTTCATGCGCACGCCCTGGGACAGGAAGGTCTTCTGCGACTGGGTCAGGGTCCAGACGATCAGGGCCTCCTTGAAGTACTGGTAGCAGGTGGCCTGGGGCACCGGGTGCTGCACCAGCCAGGCCTGTCCGGCCTCCCAGGTGGGGGTTTCGGCCAGGACGCGATGCAGGTCGAGCCGCGCAGGCCACTCCGCACCGAGGATGGAGGCGATGTTCACCACCGCGCCACCCTCGCCCATGCGCGACAGCAGACGCTGGGTCAGGTGGCGCAGACCCAGGTAGTTGACGCGACCGACCAGATCGGACGGCGCGGTGCCCGGCACGCCGGCGATGTTGCACAGCGCGTCGATGCGGCCGGGCAGCCGGTCAACCGCCGCGTCGACGCCCTCCTGCGTCGACAGATCCGCCTGGACGAAACCGTCCAGCGTGATCATCGGATCGTGGCGATCCACGCCGATGACCCGGGCTCCGGCCAGGCGCAGGTAGCGGGCCGTTTCGGCACCGATGCCGGAACTGGATCCGGTGATGACGATGGTCTTGCCTTGAACGTTCATGTCTGCTGCCTTTTTCCGTCAGAAGGGGAAGGCCGGCAGCACCGAACGGACCGTGACCCACTGCCAGCGCGTGTACTCGTCGATGTCGGCCGGCCCACCCACGGCACTGCCGTTGCCTCCCAGGCCCGGACCGCCGAAGGGGTTGGTGCACTCGTCGTTGACGGTCTGGTCGTTGATGTGGACCATGCCGGCGTTGAGCTGCTCGCCGATGGCCAATGCGCGGGCCACGTCGCGGCCGATCACCGCAGCCGCCAGGCCGCCCTGGCTGTGGTTGGCCAGCGCCACGGCCTCCTCGTCGCTGCTGAAGGTGACCAGGTTGACCAGGGGGCCGAAGGGCTCGTCGTCAAAGGTGCGCATGCCGGGCTTCACGCCCGAGAGCACCGTCGGCTGGTAGCACAGCCCTTCGTGGCTGCCGCCGGCCTCCAGCTTGGCGCCGGCCTGGATGCTCTCCTGGACCATCGCGTCGAAGCGGCCGAGCTGCCGGGCGTCGATCATCGGGCCCAGCGCCACCTGGCCGCTGGCGCCGTCGCCCACCGGCAGGTGCTGCGCCTTGAGCACCAGGCGTTGCTTGAGGCCCTCGGCCACCGATTCGTGCACCAGCACGCGGTTGCTGGCCATGCAGATCTGGCCCTGGTGGAACCAGGCGCCAAAGGCCACTGCGCTGGCCGCGGCGTCCAGATCGGCATCGTCAAGCACCACCAGGTTGTTGGCGCCGCCCAGCTCCAGCGACACCTTCTTCAGGTGCCGGCCGGCCAGCTCGCCGATGCGCCGGCCCACCGTGGGCGAGCCGGTGAAGGCGATCATCGGCACCCGCACATCGCTGACCAGCACCTCACCGGCCTCGGCATCGCCAGGCAGCACCTGCAGCAGCCCGTCGGGCAGGCCGGCGCGGCGGAAGGCTTCGGCCATGATCACGCCGCCGGAGACCGGCGTGCGCGGATCGGGCTTGAGCACCACCGCGTTGCCCAGTGCCAGGGCCGGCGCCACCGAGCGGATGCCCAGGATGAGCGGGAAGTTAAACGGGGAGATCACCCCCACCACGCCGTGCGGCACCCGCTTGGCCAGCGACAGCCGGCCCGCCGTCGAGGGCAGCACCTCACCCTGCGCCCGCAGCGGCAGGCCCGCGGCGATCTGGCAGAGCAGCACCGCCTCCTTGACCTCGTGCTGCCCCTTCGGGACGATGCCGCCGGTTTCCCGGGCGATGGCCAGCGCCAGTTCGTCGAAGTGCTGCTGCAGTTGTTCGGCCGCCCGCAGCAGCACGGCGGCACGTTCCCGCGGTGGCGTGGCGGCCCAGGCGCGTTGGGCCACCTGGGCGGCGCCGATGGCAGTGCGCATGTCGTCGGCACTGGCGATGCCGCATGAACCCAGACGTGTGCCGGTGGCCGGCTCGATCACGTCGCGGCTGCTGCCCTGGGCACTCTGCCAGCGCCCGTTGCAGAAGAGGCTGCCGTGCCAGGGAACGTCGGTGAGGAAAGAGGCAGTGTTCATGGTGAGGACTTGTTGAGGACTCGGTGAGGGGTGGGGCTGTTCAGCGCAACGCCCATGCCACCACCGGGCCGCAGCGCCCCGCTGCGCAGTCGCCAGGCGCTGCGCTCCAGAGGGAGAACGCTGGGTGGCCTCGGGACTTTCCCGGGGTTGCCTCCCCAGGCCCATTCGAGGGTTTGTCCTCGGGTCGAAGGTGTCTCAATTAAGAAGAAACTTGGCGGACCTTGGCGTGCAAACTTTCTAATTGAGAAACACATGGGAAAGCCTTCCCGCATCTCCCTGGCCGAAGTGCAACGCCAGGTCGACGGCGCGCAGCGGCGCGGTGACAGCGCGCATTTCGACTTCAGCGAGGGTCGCGCGCCCACACTGGCCGACCTGACCGAATCGCTGTTCTTCTCCCCTGGTGACGGTCGCATCTGGTTGAACGACCAGCGCATGGTGCTGATGCACAGCTCGGCGCTGGGCCACCTGCGCCGCGAGCTGATCGACACGCTCGGCCTGCACCGCGCACGCGGCCTGCTGACCCGGGCCGGCTACGTGGCCGGTGCGCGCGATGCCGAGCTGGTGCGCGCCCGCTGGCCCGATGCCGATGCCGCCTCGGTGTTCATGGCCGGCACCCGGCTGCATGCGCTGGAGGGGGTGGTCAAGGTGACCCCGCTGGCCTTCGAGTTCGACATCGACCAGGGCCGCTACGAGGGTGAGTTCCTCTGGGAGCACGCCAGCGAGGACGATGAGCACATCGCCGCCTACGGCATCGGCACCGAGCCGGCCTGCTGGTCGCAGGTCGGTTATGCCTCGGGCTACGTCACCACCCTGTTCGGCCAGCTGGTGGTGTTCCGCGAGGTGGAGTGCCGCTCGATGGGCGCCAGCGCCTGCCGCGTCGTCGGCCGGCATGCGGCGGCCTGGGGCGACGTGAGCGAGGACCTGCGCTACCTGCAGGCGCGCGATTACCGCGAGCTGCGCAGCGAAGCCGCCGAGCCGCTTGCCGCCACACCCGCCGCCCGCCCTGCACCCAGGCGCCGTCCGAGCGATGACCGACATGAGCTGGTGGGCGCCTCCTCGGCCTTCAATTCCGCCTGTCACCAGCTCGACCGCGTTGCCCCGACCCAGGCCACCGTGCTCTTCACCGGCGAATCCGGCGTCGGCAAGGAGGCCTTTGCGCGCCGGCTGCACCGCATCAGCCGGCGCGCCGAGCAGCCCTTCGTGGCCGTGAACTGTGCGGCCATTCCCGAGACGCTGATCGAGTCCGAGCTCTTCGGCGTCGACCGCGGTGCCTTCACCGGCGCCAGCCGCTCCCGCGCGGGCCGTTTCGAACGCGCCGACGGCGGCACCCTCTTCCTCGACGAAATCGGCAGCCTCAGCCTGGTGGCCCAGGGCAAGCTGCTGCGTGCCTTGCAGGAAGGCGAGATCGAGCGGGTGGGAGGCAGCCAGACGCTGCATGTGGACGTGCGCCTGGTGGCCGCCACCAACGTCGACCTGCAGGCCGAGGTGAAGGCGGGCCGGTTCCGTGAGGACCTGTTCTACCGGCTCAACGTCTACCCGGTGCACTTGCCGCCGCTGCGCGAGCGGCGCGACGACGTGCCGCTGCTGATGAACCACTTTCTGCAGCGCGAGTCGCTGCGGCACGGCCGTGCCACCCGTGGCTTCACCCCCCGCGCGGTGCGCGCCCTGCTGAGCTACGCCTTCCCGGGCAACATCCGGGAACTGCAGAACCTGGTCGAGCGCGGCGTCATCTCGGCCGAGGACGGCAGCGCCATCGATGTGCCGCACCTGTTCCGCCGCGAACAGCTGTCGGACGAAACGCTGCTGGCCATCGGTGCCCAGGGTGTCCTGGCGGCGCCCCGGTCCGCCGGCCAACCGCCCCTGCGGCTGCGCGACGCCGCACCGCAGGCCACCCTGCACGACATCGAAGGCCGGCTGCTGCGCGAGGTGCTGGCCGAATGCGACGGCAACGTCACCGCCGCAGCCCGCCAGCTCGGTCTCAGCCGGGCCCAGTTCGCCTACAAGCTCGACAAGACCCAGTCCCCGGCCCGCCGCCGCACCCGGCGGCCGAAGGCGGGGGCCGAATAGGCCGGGAAGCCTTGCCGACGTCGGCACGAAGCGCCGGCGCACCGGACAGGCGCGGGCTTGTGTGCGGCTCGCGAATGCGATACATATCAAGATAGATACCTTCGCAGGAGCCACCCATGGGTCAGATCGCCAAAGTCTTCATGACCGGCCGCAGCCAGGCCGTGCGCCTGCCAGCCGAGTTCCGCTTCGACACCGCTGAGGTGTTCGTCCGCCGCGATCCGGCCACCGGGGATGTGATCCTGTCGCGCCGGCCGGCCGGCTGGGAGGACTACTTTGCGGCGCAGGCGGCCAGCGACATTGCGCAGGACTTCCTCACCGATCGGCATGACGAACCCGCCCAGGAGCGGGTGCTGTTCTGATGCCGGGCGATGCCGCCGGGCGCTGGATGCTCGATACGAACATCGCCAGCCACATCATCCGCGGCGCCACGCCCGCCCTCCAGGCGCGGTTGCGCGAGGTGCCGATGGCGCAGCTCTGCGTCTCGGCCGTCACCGAGGGCGAGCTCCTCTACGGCTTGGCTCGCAAGCCGGATGCCACCGCCCTGCGTGCCGCTGTCACCGGCTTCCTGCTGCGCGTGGACGTGCTGCCCTGGGATTCGGCGGTCGCGGCGCGTTACGGCGATCTGCGAGCCGAGCTGGGGCGCCGCGGCACACCCCTGGGCAACCTGGACACCCTCATCGCGGCCCACGCGCTGGCGCTCGATTGCACCCTGGTAAGCAACGACCAGGCCTTTGCCAGGGCGCCCGGATTGCGGTGGGAGGATTGGACGGTGGCGGAGGCTGGCGTGTAGGGCCCACCTCAAGCGCTCCTGGATTGGCCCCCCGACTCAGGTCTGTGGACAGCGCATTGCCTTCAACCTGAGTTCCGTCCAAAATGCATTTACATTGCATTTTGGACGGAAATTGACCCTGCCATCCGACCTCCGCCGATTCCTCGGGCCGTCGATCCTCGCGGCCAGCGCCACCTTTCCGGTGCTGCTGGTCACCGGTGCGCGACAGGTGGGCAAGACCACCTTGCTGCGGGCCGTGGCGGAGCCTGAGCGGCGTTACGTCACCCTGGACGATCCGCTCCAGCTGCGGCTGGCGCGGGAGGACCCGGCACTGTTCATCCAGACCTGGACGCCACCGGTGCTGATCGATGAGATCCAGTACGCACCCGAGCTGCTGCCCCACATCAAGATGGCGGTGGACCAGCGCGGCCCCCGGGGCGGCTCACGCGGGAGTTACTGGCTGACCGGGTCACAGCCCTTTCACCTGATGCAGGGCGTCTCCGAATCCCTGGCCGGTCGGGTGGCCGTGTTGCCGCTGCTGGGCCTGTCCAGCCGCGAGGCCCAGGCGTTGCCGGACGCGGGCCCTTTCCTGCCGCTGCGCGATGCCGTGCGGGCCCGGCAGGCCAGCGCAAGGCGCTGCGATCTGGTGGGCCTGTATGCGCAGATCTGGCGTGGCAGCTACCCAGCGCTGGTGGCCAACCCGGCGATGGACCGCGACCTGTTCTATGCCTCCTACCTGCAGACCTACCTGCAGCGCGACGTGCGCGACCTTGCCCGGGTCGGCGACCAGACGGCCTTTCTGCGCTTTCTGCGCGCCGCCGCGGCGCGCACCGCCCAGCTGCTGAACATGGCCGAGCTGGCCCGCGATGCCGACGTGGCGCCCAACACCGCCAAACACTGGCTGTCGGTGCTGGAGGCCTCCGGCATCGCCTGGCTGCTGCCCCCCTGGAGCAGCAACCTCACCAAGCGACTCACCAAGACCCCCAAGCTCTACCTGCTCGACACCGGTCTGGCCGCCTGGCTGACGCAATGGACGTCCCCCCAGACGCTGGAAGCCGGTGCGATGTCCGGTGCCATCTTCGAGACCTGGGTGCTCACCCAGATCCTCAAGAGCCACCAGCATGCCGGACGCCAGACGTCGCTGTACTACTACCGCGACAAGGATCAGCGCGAGATCGATCTGCTGATCGAGGCCGATGGTCGGCTGCACCCGGTGGAGTGCAAGAAGTCCG
>Ga0073904_10003018_pt1 | contig 12687 bp, 9 predicted proteins | sample KloWWTrecipitate_FD_66668 | JGI IMG/M metagenome (GOLD analysis project Ga0073904, IMG submission 66668) | Active sludge microbial communities from Klosterneuburg, Austria, studying microevolution and ecology of nitrifiers - Klosterneuburg... | ecosystem: Engineered > WWTP > Aerobic digester >...
ATCCCCGCCCCGACCGCGACCGCCAGCGCCGCGAGGCCGATCATCATCGCGATCGAGCGCCGCTCCCGGGTCCGCGCGAGGGCTCCGACGACCTCCATCGACGCGGCCACACGGCTCGCGAGCGCGCCGAGCTTCTTGTCGGCGTCGTGCTCCTGGGCGCCGATCACCACGATCGCGCGGTTGGCGCTGTTCGTGTCGCCGCGCTCGATCGCCGCGAAGAGCTCCTCGAGCGCCCGCCGATCGCCCACGATGGTCGCCTCGACGCTGTCCATGTCTTGGGCGAGCGCCCGCGCGAGCACGTCCGAGTCATGGTTGCCCGAGGCGGCGAGCCGCTCCATCGCCGCGCGCGTCTCGAGCAGCGTCGCGGTGCGCACGCTCGTGAGCGTCTGGAGCAGCAGCTTCGTGGACTGCGGATCGCGCTCCCCCGGGATGCCGTCGACGAGCGTGGCGAGGGTCGCCTGCGTGGCGCGGAGCTGCCCGAGGCGGAGCGCCACCGGGACGAACCCCTTCGCGAGCTCCTCGTTGTCCTGCGCGGCCCGGCGGAGCGCGTACACGCTGAACGCGACGGTCACGGCGAACGCGAGGGTCGTCAGCAGGAACGCGACGAGCACCTGCGCCGCGACGCCGCGAGGCGCGGTGGGCGTCGGCGTCGAGCTCACGCCGCTCACGCCGCTCACGCCTGACGGGGCTTGGGCTCGTCGGGCCCGTCAGCCTCGTCGCCCGGCGCGGCGGTAGCGAGGGTCGTGCCGGACGCGACGGCGCGCGCGAGCAGCGACACGAGATCGACCGCGGGCTCGCCCGCGGCGCGAAACGCGCGCAGCGACGAGGCACAGGCCGTCACGAGCGTGCCGCCGCCGCCGCGGGTGTGCTCGGCCAAGCGGTCTCGCGTGGCGGCCCGCGCGACCTCTGGGAAGGTGATCGGGAGGAGCCCTCCGGCGCCGGAGCAGGCCGCCCCGTCGCGACGGCGATCGAACTCTTGGGGAGCGCTGCCGGTGAGCCGCGTGAGCACGGCGCGCGGCGCCTCGTAGACCCCGAGCCCTCGCCCGAGCTGGCAGGGATCGTGAAACCGCGCCGGCCCTACGTCGGGGAGCGGGGCGAGCGCGTGCAGCGACGTCGCGGCGCGCTCCACGAGCAGCTCGATGGGCGGCGTCGGCACTCCACGCAAGGGGGCGATGGCCCGGAGGGCGCGCGCGCAGCCCGCGTCCACGACGAGCACATCCGAGTAGGGGGCGAGGCGCTCCGCGAAGGCGCGGAGGTTGCTCGTGAAGCCCTCGTCGTCTCCCGCGTGGAGGAGCGGCAGCCCACAGCAGCCGCCGACGAGCACCACGTCCTCCCCCACGAGCGCCCGCGCGACCTGGAGGGCCGCGAGCGCCTCGGGCTCGGCGCCACGCAAGTAGGCGCACCCGACGACGAGGGCCGTGCGCGACCGGTTCGTGCCCGGCTCACGCGGATCGAGAGACCTCGCGCGGAGCTCCGAGTCGGCCGCGTGCGCCGCGAAGCCGGCCAGCACTCGGGTCGCACCCTCCGGCGCGAGCCCCGCCTTGCGCGCGGCGTCGCGCGCCAGGTTCAGCGTGGGGCCAACCGGGTTCTGGTGATCGCACGCGTTCGCGCACGCCCCGCAGTTGGTGCACGCGAATGCCACCTCGGCGAAGCCGCTCTCGCCCTCCCGCTCCCCCTGGCTCACGTCGCCCCTCGCCAGGTGGTAGACGGAGGACATCTTCCCCCACGGGGTGAGGGACTCGCGAGGCTCCGCGTTGGAGACGGGGCAGACCGTGCGGCAGAGCTTCGGACAGAACGTGCACGTCTCCAGCTCCGCCTGCGCGCTCGCGAGCGTGGGGAGCCTTACGAACGCGCGGTCGTCGGGCCGAGCCACGGCTCAGCGGAACGTGAAGCGGAGGTCGTGGTCGCAAATGCGGAAGACGTCCCCTTCGGCGATCTGCTTTCGCGCGATGCGCTGACCATTGTATTCTACACCGTTCGTCGAGCCCATGTCGACGATGAAGTACACGCCGTTCTGGTACTCGACCATGGCGTGCTGGCGAGAGACGTTGGGGTCCTTGAGGGTGAGATCGCTCGACTGCCGACCACGGCCGATGACGAAGCGGTCCTTGTTCACGGCCCACTTCTCACCTTGGTACATGACGCTCAGCGAGGCGCCCTGGGGACCGAACCCCCCGTTGCCGCGCGGGGGCGGACCGGGGTCACGCGCCTCGCGCGCGGGCGGCGGACGCTCGCGCTCGATCGGCGGCGGCGGGTTGCGCGGATACGCGGGCGGCGGCGGGGCGCCCCCACCTCCTCGCGGCGGCGGCGGCATGGGGAGCCCGCCTCCACCGCCGGACGGCGGCTGGCGCGTCGACATGGTGGGCTGTCGGGGCGGCGGGGGCGGCGGCATGCCTCCTCCTCCACCACGAGGGAGCGGCGGCGGCGGCAAGCGCCCTTGGGGCGGCACAGTGCCACGCGCCGGCATGGGCGGCGGGGGCGGCGGACCCGTGACGAAGGCCGGGTCACGCTGGGGCGCCTCGCGCGCGGGCGCGCGCTCCCCGTAGTTTCGCTGCCGCGAGTACTGCTTCATCGACTCGTTGATGAGGTAGTCGACGCTGCACTCGAGCTCTCGGGCCATCTGCTCGAACGTGTCCCAAAGGACGTCGCGGCACTGAAAGGTCCGCGGGCTTTTCTTGTTCGGATCCGAGCTCATACAGACCCCTTGGCGTGCCTTCGTGGTGAACCCCGTCGCGCAGAGCGGCGGGCAGGTGTGAAGCGGATGTCGTGAGGCAAGGGAATCACTTTTCCATCGAGGGGATGATGCAGAACTTCACGAGCTCGCCGACCGTCTTGAGCTCCTTGGGCTCGTTCTCCTTCGGGTTGCTCGCCTTCGGGACGTCGCACTTCCAGTCGCACTCGTCCGAGGGCTCGCACTGCGGCAGCTTCGTGGTGTCGTTCTCGAAAGACTTGATGGTGGGGACGTCGGCCTTCTTGCCCTCGTAGAAGGAGCCGAGCGCGACGAGCTTCGGGCCGATCACCTTCGAGCCGAGGAACTCGCGGATGACGGCCTTGCCGTCGCCGTCCAGTTTGAGGATGGTCTGGCCGTAGTCGAGCGGCTCGGTCATGCCCATCTTGGACTTCTCGGACGTGGGCATCTTCGCCATGAAGTCGGCGCCGACCTGCTTCGCGTTCAGGGTCTTCAGGACCATGCTGGCCGCGACCCAGCGCACCTTCCACTTCTTCGGCTCCACCTTGGCGCCGAAGAGGGTGTTGAGGAGCGGGACGATCTGCTCCTTCGGGAACTCTCCGAGCCGCCGGAAGCCCTGGTCACGCACGGCGTCGGGGGTGTCGTCCCCCTTCGCGACCGCGAAGACCCGCTCGAGGTCCTTCGCGTTCGTCTTGTCCATGCGGCCCTCGAGGGCCGCGAGCGCGAGCTTGCGACGGTCTTCTTTCTGCTTTCCGTCGTTCGCGAAATCGAGGAGGAAGTCGATCGCCGGGCGCCCGCCGACCTTCTTCATCGCGACGAACACCTCCTCGGTGAGGCGACGATCGAGCATCTTCTCGACCTGCTGCTGGAGCTGCGAGGCGTTCGCGTTGACGTTGTTCTTCTTGTTGAAGTCCTGGACCACCTGGGTCTGGGTCGTCGTCCAGGTCGGCGAGACGAGGGTCTTGGCGAGGTCCACCAGGGCCTGGGAGGCCTTCAGCTTGGTCTCGGGCTCGCCGAGCTCGTTCACGAGGCCGGCGATGCGGTCGAGGCGGTTCGCCTTTTCGGTGATGAGCGACGGCAGCACGCGCACGCTCGACGGGCCGAGGTAGCGCATCATTTGCTCGACGCTGAACTGCTGCGAGCTGTTCTCGAGGCGGTCTTCGAAGCCGAGCTGGACCCACTTGATGAGGGCCTCGGTGAGCTCCTTCCGAGTGGCCTCGTCGCTGACCAGCGACGTTGGCTCGTTCGAAAGCATCGCGAAGGCGGCGTCCTTGTAGGGGATCGAGAAGTCCTCCGGGAGGCGCCCCTCGGGCGTGCGCGGAGGAGGCGGCGCGGCCATCTCTTTGATGAGGATGGGAGCCATGCCGTTCACGATGAGCCGACGCTGTTCCTCGCTGAGGGCCTTGAGCGCGCCCTCGCGCTGCACACCCTCCTCGTCCTTGTACTTGTCGAGGAGCATCGTGTAGCCGACCTTCTTGCCTCCGCGCGGGCGCATGCGCACGAGCGTGAGCGCGGCCTCCACGCGGAGATCCGACCGGTACTTCTGGTGCGACATGACGGCGACGAGCTTGTGTGGGCCCCGCTCGGTGCCCTCCCACCGCTTGACGTCGGTCTCGCTCACCGCGCACCCGGTGAGGGACGCGCCCGCGAACAACGCGACGAGCGCGCCGCCCGCCAGGGTTCGAGTAGCCCAGCGCGCGCGGGTGACTGTCAAGCTCGAGGTCTTTCGCATGGTATCGACCGCCATCTCTCCTCGTCCGATCCTGGCCCCGCGCAGCGGCGCGGCGCGCGGCTGAGTCGGGAGGGCGCGGCCCGGAAGTGACCCGGAAAGCCGCAGGGTCCCCATGTTACGCGACCCACCCCCTCGAACCCAACAAACTTCGCCACGGCTTCGCGGCGCTTTGCCCCGCCCGGATTTCCATGCGCCCCGCCCCCTCCGCCCGCGCGCAGCGCTCGCCGCGCTCGCCCGAAGTTGACCGAGGGTCAACTGCCGACATAGGCTCCAATGTAGGACTTAGTAGTTATGGCCTTCCCACTCCTCGCACAGCGCCGGGCCGAACCCGTGCTTCCACCGAACAACCGCGTGCCGACCGTGGTCGGGAAGGGCGCCGGGGCACTGGCGCGCCACCGCGAGGTCGCGGCGCTGGCCATGTGGACGGGCGCGGTGTTCGTGACGCTGGCGCTCGCCTCCTACGCGGGAGAGCCCACGCTCGCCGCGGTGGCGGAGAACGCCACCCCCCGTGAGCCCATCGTCGGCGAGAACTGGGTGGGCCCGGTCGGAGAGGCCTTCGCCCGCGCCTTCGTTCAGCTCGTGGGGGTGGCGGCCTGGGTCGTGCCCCTCGAGATGTTCTTGCTCGGCATCCCGTTCGTGCGCGGCAAGCAGAACAACATCACGCCGGCCCGACTGGGCGGCGACATGCTGATGCTGGTCATCGCCGCCGCGCTCGTGCAGGTGGGCTGGCCGACCGCGGTCGCCTTCGGCAAGCAGCCCGCGGCCGGCCTCGTGGGGGAGCTCTTCGGTGAGGTGGGGCGCTCGCTCTTCTCCTCGATCGGCTCCTTCCTCGTGGGCTTCTCGCTGCTCGGCCTCATTTTGATCGCGCGAGCCACCTTCTCGTTCATCGCCCTCATGCGCTCGATCGCGGCGTTCTTCCGGGCGGCCACGCTCCGCATCGTGGGCGGCGCGCGGGCGATCTCCGAGGCGTGGCGCGCGGCGCGGGACCTCGAGCGAGACGCGAGCGAGAAGCGGCAGAGCGAGGACGCACCGAAGATCCTCCGCGCGAGCCCGGACGAGGTGATCGTCGCGGCCCTGCCCGAGAGCGATCCCGAGGACGACGTCTTCGTCCCGACGGAGGAGTCCGCGGCGCCGCCGTCGGTCAAGCCGAAGCGCTCCAAGCCAAGCGGCCCTGCCCGCCGAGCGCTCGCGGAGAAGGACGAGACGTCGCCGAGCGCGCCGCTCGCGCCGCCGACCGCGAAGGACCTCGACGGAGAGGCCCCCGTGAGCGAAGGGCCGAGCCGCGAGGAGCCTCTCGACGCGGCCGGCGCCACGAGCAAGCCGCGGGCCTCGAAGTCCCCGGCGCGCCGCGCCGACCGCGTCAACGTGGGCGCGGCCGAAGCGGCCGACGAGCCGAGCAGCGACGCGGCAGAGGCCGGCGTCCAAGGTCCACGCCCCCGCGCAAGCGAGGGCGACGCCCCGCAAGCCATCCCGGCGGCGGCGGTGGCGGTGGCCGAGCCCAAGCCCAAGTTCACCATCGTGGACACCTCCGGTGCCCTCGCGACCGCGAAGCTCGAGCGCGGCGACAGGCTGGTTCCCGCGCTCGGCGCCGGGTTTCGGCTTCCCCCGCACGACATGCTCGAGGCGGCGGTGGTCGACCCGAGCCTCATCTTGGACGAGGGGGCGCTCCACAAGAACGCCGAGCTGCTCGTCAAGACACTTGCAGACTACAAGATTTCCGGGAAGGTCGAGGAGATCCTCCCAGGTCCCGTCGTCACGACGTTCGAGGTCTCGCCGGTCGCTGGCACCAAGGTGTCGCGCGTGGCGGCGCTCGCCGACGATCTCGCGCTCGCCCTCGCCAAGAAGGTGCGCATCGTGGCGCCCATCCCTGGCAAGAACCGCATCGGCTTCGAGCTCCCGAACGAGAAGCGGCTCTCGGTCAACCTCCGGGAGCTCGTCGAAGACCGGCGCTTTCAGTCGCTCGACGTCCCGCTCCCGGTCGTGCTCGGCCGAGACATCGTGGGCAACCCTGTCTACGCGGATCTCGCCAGCATGCCGCACGTGATCGTGGCGGGCGCGACGGGCGCCGGAAAGAGCGTCGGCATCAACGTGATGCTCACGTCGCTGCTCTACCGACGCTCACCGGAGGAGATGCGCCTGCTGCTCATCGATCCGAAGGTCGTCGAGCTCGCGCCATTCGACCGCATCCCTCACATGCTGCTCCCCGTCGTCACCGACATGAAGCAGGCCGCGACCGCCTTGAAGTGGGCCGTCGACGAGATGGAGCGCCGCTACCAGCTCTTCGCCGACGCGGGCACGAAGAACATCTCCACGTACAACGGCTGGGTGAAGCGCGTGGAGCGGGGCGAGGCGCGCAACCCGCTACCGAAGCAGGTCCTCGGCAAGGACTTCAACGGGTTCGAGGACGCGGTCTCCCCGGGCGAGGGCGAAGAGGGCACGCAGCCGCTGCCCGAGAAGCTCCCCCACCTCGTCATCGTCGTCGACGAGTTCGCCGACCTCATGATGCAGCAGGGGAAAGACGTAGAGACCTCGGTGGCGCGGCTCGCGCAGAAGGCCCGCGCGGCGGGGATGCACGTCATTCTCGCGACGCAGCGCCCGAGCGTCGACGTCATCACCGGCATGATCAAGGCGAACTTCCCGACGCGAATCGCCTTCCGCGTGGCCCAGAAGATCGACAGCCGCACCATCCTCGACGAGCAGGGCGCCGAGCACCTGCTCGGCAAGGGCGACATGCTCGTGAAGCTCAACGGCACGAACGACACGAAGCGCGTGCAGTGCCCGTTCCTCAGCGAAGAGGAGGTCCTCCGTGTGATGGACTTCCTGCGACTCCAGGGCGAGCCGGTCTACGACGAGAACATCCTCAAGCCGCGCGACGACGAGGCCGCCGCCGAGGACGCCGAGGACGCGGAGCAAGACCCCATGTACGATCAGGCGGTGCGGCTCGTGGCCGACACGAAGCGCTGCTCGACCTCCTGGCTCCAGCGCAAGCTCGGGCTCGGCTACAACCGCGCCGCGCGCATCGTCGAGATGATGGAGAAGCGGGGCCTGGTCGGAGGCGCGAACGGCTCGAAGGACCGCGAAGTGCTCTTCGACGCGATCTGAGCTGCAGGCGTCAACCGTTCGCGAGTCCTGGGCTCATGCGCGGCCCGATGCCCTGGCGCTCCAGGAAGGCGAACGTGTCGGCCCAGCAGGCGCGCGCGGCCGAGCGCATGACGAACGCGTGGAACGCGTGGACCTCGCCCGGGTAGTACGCGTCCTCCGCGACGGCGCCGAGGCGCGTGAGGGCGCGCGCCAGCCGGCGGGTGTCGTCGAGGAGAGGGTCCTTCGTACCGACCGGCAGGAAGAACGGGGGGAGCGGCCGGCTCGGAGCCTCGCCGCGCTCGAAGAGCACGAGGGGGTCGGCGAGGTCGAGCGACACCGCGTGCGGCGCCGCGCCGAGGTACGAGGCCTCGATCTCCTCGAGACGCTCCGCCACGAACGACGACATCGAGGGCTTCCTCCGCGCGAAGCGCGCCGAGTCGCTGACCTGAAACAGGCCGCACGCCGGCACCACCGCGCGGGGCACGGCGTTCGTCCCGTACGCGGCCCTCGCCCATGGCTCGGGGCGCTCGTACGCGAGCGCGGCCGCGAGGCTCGTGACCAGGTTCGCCCCGGCCGACTCGCCCGCGAGGACCACGCGTGACGGGTCGGCGCCGAAGCGCGCGGCGTGCTCGATGACCCATGTGTAGGCGTGGCACACGTCGGCGATCGCGGCCGGGTAGCGCTCCGCCGGCGCGAGGCGGTACTCCACGTTGAACACGGCATAGCCTCGGCGCGCGAAGGCGAGGCCCATGATCCAGTGCGTGTCCTTCGACAGAATGCGGAACCCGCCGCCGTGCACGTAGAAGACGATGGGCAGCGGGTCGCTGGTCGCGGCCGCAGGGAGGTAGACGTCCAGCAGGTGCTCTTTGCGTCGGCCCTCATGATATCTCTGATCTTTGATGACCCGCACCCCGTGGCGCGCGGGCGCCGCGCGGGGGTGCATGCGGCCGATCCGCGAGGCCCCGGCGAAGAAGCCCTGCGCGAGAAGGGAGCCCACGGCCTTTCGGGTGCGCGTCGTGAACGAGTCCATCCCACGAAGGGTACCCGGCATTCCGCCGAGTCGCGAGGCTCGCGGGCCGCGTGGACCCGGCGTCGACGCGTCGAGCGGCCGGCGCTCGTTTTGTCGTTCGTTCGCGGCGGCGCTCTGCTAGCAGCCGGACGCGTGAGCCGCATCCACAAGTCTCTCCCGCCCAAAGGTACCCCCATCGGCATCGCCTACTCTGGCGGCCTCGACACGCGCACCGCGGTCGCCTGGCTCTCGCGCCAAGGACTGGAGGTGCACGCGTACACGGCGGACCTGGCCCAGCCCGACGAGGCGAGCCCGGCCGACATCCCTCCCACGGCGCTCGTCCACGGCGCGAAGGCCGCGAAGCTCGTCGACTGCCGCGACGCGATGGTGGCCGAGGGCATCGTGGCGCTCCAGTGCGGGGCGTTCCACCTCGCGACCGCAGGGCGGAAGTACTTCAACACGACGCCGCTCGGCCGCGTGGTGACGACCACGGCCATCGTGGGCGCCATGAAGGCCGACGGGGTCCACGTGTTCGGCGACGGCAGCACCCACAAGGGCAACGACATCCAGCGCTTCTTCCGGTACGGCGCGCTGCTGAACCCCGAGCTCACGATCTACAAGCCGTGGCTCGACACGGCGTTCGTACAAGCCTTCGGAGGGCGCACCGAGATGAGCGAGTACCTCGTCGGCCTCGGCCTCCCGTACAAGATGGGAACCGAGAAGGCGTACAGCACCGACGCGAACGTGCTCGGCGCGACCCACGAGGCCAAGGACCTCGAGCGGCTCGACCGCGGGATGCGCATCGTGGAGCCGATCATGGGCGTCGCACACTGGCGGCCGGAGGTGCAGATCACGCCGGAGGAGATCTCGGTCCGCTTCGAGCGCGGCGTACCCGTGGCGCTCTCCGGCGAGCGGTTCTCGAGCCTCACGGAGCTCTTCCTCGCGGCCAACCGCGCCGGCGGGCGGCACGGCCTCGGGATGAGTGATCAGATCGAGAACCGCGTGATCGAGGCCAAGAGCCGCGGAATCTACGAGGCGCCGGGCATGGCGCTGCTCCACGTCGCCTACGAGCGCATCCTCTCGGCGGTGCACTCCGAGAACACGACCGACCTCTACGCGACGCTCGGCCGTCGACTGGGTCGCCTGCTCTACGAGGGCCGCTGGCTCGACCCGGAGGCGGAGCTGCTCAAGTCCGCGCTCACCGCGTGGATCGCCCCCAGCATCACCGGCGAGGTCACGATCGAGCTGCGCCGCGGCGACGACTACACGCTGCTCGACACGCAGGTGCCGAACGCCGCCTACCAGGCCGACAAGCTCTCCATGGAGAAGACGCTGAGCGCGTTCTCGCCGGAGGACCGCATCGGCGCGCTCGAGGTCTCCGGCATCTCCGTGCAAGACGCACGCGATCTCCTGCTCGCTCGAGCGGGCGCGACGGCGGCTCCGCTCGGGCTGCGCGCCGACGACCTCATTCGCTGAGGGCGTCAGCGGCGCTACCCGGCGGTGGTGAGGAAGATCCCCACGACGACGCCGGCGAGCACCATCATGAAGACGGCGACGCTCACGACGATGGCCACGAGCCGGGCCGTGTTCGCCACCTGCATGCCCTGCTGGTGGAGCTGCGCGTAGGCCGCGGGGATCCCGGGTGGCGCGCCGAACGGGGTCACCTGCGCACCGAACGGGGTCACTTGCGCGCCGGGCGGCGCGTGCACGCCGATGAGGTGAGGCTGCCCGTGCGGCGCGTTCGCGAGGAGCCCTTCGAAGGCGCGGGGCATGCCGCTCGCGCCGCGGTCGGCCATCATCTGGTTCACCACGGCGACCTGCTGCGCGGCGCGGGCGTGGTGCGGCAGTACCGTGCCGCAGTAGGTGCAGCTAGGCTTGGCCATGTCCATGGGCGTGAGCGTCGCACCACAGGTGGGGCATCGGAGCTCCGACATTCCCCAAGCATGCCACGATCTTCCCGTCGGCTCGTGGTATTCTCCGGCTCTCCGCGGCGGCGCGGGGGTGAGATTCCGCGTGGCCCGTCCCTTCCTCGAAGAGTCCTCGGTCGTGAACGCGACCTACACGCTGCGCTCGAAGCTGGGCGAGGGCGGCATGGGGATCGTGTTCGTCGCGGAGGCGCCCGATGGACAGCGGGTGGCGTTGAAGGCCATCGCGCACGGCAAGGCCGCCGAAGAGGGCGAGCGGCGCGCGCGGTTCGAGCGCGAGATCACGGTGTGCCGCTCGCTGTCCCACGAGAACCTGATGCCGATCCTCGACCACGGCGTCGACGAGTCCACGGGCACCCCGTACCTCGTGATGCCGCTCCTCGAGGGCGAGGATCTCGAGGCGGTGCTCACGCGGGTCGGCTCGCTCGAGCCAGGCGTCGCGGTGCGCATCGCCCTGCAGGCGTGTCGGGGCCTCCAGCTGCTCCACCAAGGAGGCATCGTTCATCGCGACGTCAAGCCCTCGAACCTGTTCCTCGAGCGGCGCGGCGGCGAGGTCGTGGTGCGTGTCTCCGACTTCGGCTTGGCCAAGCTCGGGGGCGTAGCCGGCACGCTCACCGCGTCCGGCATGGCGATGGGCTCGCCCGCCTACATGGCGCCAGAGCAATCCACGAGCGCGAAGCACGCCGACGCGCGCGCCGACGTGTGGGCTATCGCCATGGTGCTCTATCACGCGCTCGCTGGGCGACCCGCGTTCGTGCGCGCCGGCTCCTTCTTTCACTACGTGGTCGACTCCGCGCGCGACGTTCCACACATCCAAGACCACGCCCCCTGGGTGAGCGGCCTCGTCGCTCGCGCGGTGCACGCGGCGCTCTTGCGCTCGCCCGACGCGCGTTGGCCCGACATCGCCGAGCTCGAGCTCGGGCTCGCGCAGGCGGTAGGCGTCGACCTCGTCGAGTCTCCCCTCCGAGTCGAGGAGCTCCGCGGGGTGAGCGACGCGACGAAGAGCCGCCAGGAGCCACGCGCCGCGCTGCCCACCACTTGGCACGAGCTTCTGCGAGGATAGCGGCGCACGGCTGAGGCGCCTCGCGTTTGTCGCATGAACGAAATGCAAGGTGCTGCTCCGTCGGCCACCGACTCTTTCGAGGCGCGCGCCCCGGCAGAGCGGTTACGCTTCCAAGGCATTGGTGAAGCCTCGCTACCATTCGACGAAGAGGATCCCAATCCCGAAGCAGGAGGGTCTGACCGGCGCCGAGCCTGGGGGTCCTCCTGGGCGCGCGTACCTCGTGGTGCTCTATGGAGCGGACCTGGGCAAACGCGTGCCGCTGGGCGAGGAGCCGTTCTTCATCGGGCGCTCGTCGGAGTGCGATTTGACGCTCGACCAGGAGACCATCAGCCGTCGTCACACCAAGATCAGCGCGACCGCGGCAGGCCACGAGGTCGAAGACCTGGGCTCGACGAACGGCACGCTCGTCAACGACGAGCCCATCTCGCGGCGCGGCCTGGAGAACGGGGACCGCATCGCGATCGGTCGTTCCATCTTGAAGTACCTCACCGGCGACGACGTCGAGGCGAAGTACCACGAGGAAATCTACCGCTTGATGATGACCGACGCCCTCACCGGTACGTACAACCGGCGCTTCTTCAACGAGGCGTGCGAGGCGGAGGTGCTGCGGGCGAAGCGTTACAAGCGGCCCCTATCTCTCTTGATGTTCGACATCGACCACTTCAAGAGGGTCAACGATCAGTATGGGCATATCGTCGGCGACTCGGTGCTCCGGCAGCTGGCGAAGCTCGTGAAGCCCAAGCTGCGCGCCGGCGACATCTATGCGCGGGTCGGCGGCGAGGAGTTCGCCATCCTCGTGCCCGAGGTAGACCTAATCGGCACCCGCGTGGTCGCCGAAAAGCTCCGCGCGGTCGTCGAGTCGGCAGTGTTCGTGGTCGAGAGCGCGACCTTCGGCGCGACCATCAGCGTGGGCTGCGCGACGCTCGCCCAAGATGGCACGAGCGAGGACCTCTACCGACGCGCCGACGAGCTGCTTTACGCGGCCAAGCAAGGCGGCCGCAACCGCGTGGTCGGCTAGAGCGCCGCCCCGGGTCCATGAAAACACCCGCGATTCCGGGCGTTTTCTTACTAGCACACCTGCGAGACTTCATTCTCGCAGGTGTGGTAGTTGGCCGCGGGAGCGGACAAGCCGGAGGGGTGAATCGGCCAGCTTTGTGGCCGAGAGGGGGCGCCGCGCCCCCTACGGGA
>Ga0073904_10003019_pt1 | contig 12686 bp, 11 predicted proteins | sample KloWWTrecipitate_FD_66668 | JGI IMG/M metagenome (GOLD analysis project Ga0073904, IMG submission 66668) | Active sludge microbial communities from Klosterneuburg, Austria, studying microevolution and ecology of nitrifiers - Klosterneuburg... | ecosystem: Engineered > WWTP > Aerobic digester >...
GAAACGGTCGGCCAGCACCGTGATGCGGCCGTCGTATTCGGTGCGCGTGACGCGCCGCGTCAGGTGCTCGCAGGTGACGATACGGCCCTGACGGTCGCGGGTGTTTCCATTCGCATTGTTGGACGGCGTGCGAAACACGCCGACCTTCCCGCTCACCTCGTCAAAGCGGTACATGGTATTGCCAGGCACGTCACTCCATACCAGCGCGCGGGTATCACCCAGCCACACCGGACCCTCCGACCAGCGCATGCCGGTGGCCAGGCGTTCGATCTTGGCCAGGCCCAGCCGATACGCCTCGAACGACGGATCTACAGCGACCACGGACGGATCAGGGTAACGGGCGGCAGGTTGCCAATCAGACATCGAAATACTCCTTGTAGGGGTCGGGAGTTGCAATGGTGCAGCGCTCATCAGGCTTCTTCCAAGCTGCGCATGGCGGAATTCGCCCTTGGTAACGGGCCGGCGATCTCATCAGGCCATGTCGTCGTCGTTGTCCACCACCTCATCGGCCTTGACGATCATCACCGGTACCGACGCCGAATGCAGGACTTCGTTGGACACTGAACCGAGCAAGGCACTGCGGAGCGAACTGGTACCACGCGCGCCCATGACAATCAATTCGCAGCGATAACGTTCTGCGATGTCGACGATGGTATGGGCCGGGTCGCCGTCTGCAATTTCACGCTCATAGTCAACGCCAGCTGCCTTCAACAAGGCCTCGGCCGGCGCCAGGATGTCCATGCCCGCCGCCTGGCTGACACGTTCGAGCACCTCCGGATCGGGCGCCGTCATCATTTCGTACAGATTGGCGGGTTCCTGCACATTGGCCAGCACCATTTCGGCGGCAAGCCCCTGCGTCTTCATCGCCAGGGCCACACGCACCGCCTTGAGCGACACCTCCGACCCATCCACCGGCAGCAAAATCTTCATTGTTCTCTCCATTCAATCGCATCTGAATCCATGGTCCAGCATACCGCGTCGCCAGCACCCGGTCCATGCGATTGCGCAAACCCCTGAGGCCGGATAATTGCGCCATGACCCAATTGATCCTGATTCCGGGCCTGGCCAGCGACCACGTGATGTGGCAGGCGCAGCTTGCTGCCTTGCCGGCGCACCATCGCGCGCACGTGACCGATGTGGCAACGCGCCACGATTCGATCGAAACCATGGCCACTGCGCTGCTGGCCGAACATCCGGGCGACCTGATCCTTTGCGGAGCATCGATGGGTGGCATTGTTGCAATGCAGGCCGCGCACCAGGGCGGCGATCGGATTCGTGGCCTGGCCCTTCTCGGCACCAACGCCCGTCCGGAAACCGACGAGGTCCGGGCCTTGCGCGAGGCAGCTATCACGCTGTTTGCCGGCGGGCGGGCCGCCGAAGTGCTGCGGGCCAATGTGCCCCTGGCGTTTCATGCCAGCCGCAGCCGCGACAAGGCACTTGCGCAGCGCTACATGGATTTCGTGCTGGCCGCAGGTGCCGATCAGCTGATACGGCAAAACCGGGCCATCATGGCCCGCCCCGACGCACGCCGGAACCTGCCCGGCATCAACTGCCCGGCACTGGTCATGTGGGGCGACAGTGACCAGCTGACGCCGCCCGAGGCCAACCGTGAGATAGCAGCCCTGTTGCCGCACGCGCAGGCGGTGGAGCTGGCGCAATGCGGCCACATGCTGACCATGGAACAACCCGAGCTGGTCAACCACCACCTGCTGCAATGGCTGCAGCGGCTGGCCGGCCCGCAACAAGCCGAAGGTACTACGACGCCGCCTTCATGGCATTGACCTTGTCGGTCAGTCGGCGCAATACCGAGGGTTCGACGAAATTGTCCACTTCGCCACCAAGGACCGCGATCTCGCGCACGAAGGTGCTCGAGATGAACTGGTACTTGTCGCTCGGCGTCAAAAAGACGGTTTCTACATCGGGCATCAGCGAACGGTTCATGCCCGCGAGCTGGAACTCGTAATCGAAGTCGGTCACGGCGCGCAAACCCCGCACCATCGCCTTGGCCCCGCGCGAGACGACGAAGTCGCGCATCAAGCCATCGAAGCTCTCCACCGTCACGTGGGGATAGGGACGCACCACTTCGCGCGCCATCTCGACCCGCTCCTCGAGCGAGAACATGGCCTTCTTGTGGTGACCGGCCGCCACCGCCACGATGATTCGGCTGAACAATTGCGCAGCGCGGCGCACGACATCCTCGTGCCCCAAGGTCATGGGATCGAAAGTCCCCGGATAAACAGCAATGATCTGGTTTCGCATGGACCGCTCCAGGTAACTGTCGTCAGTACGACGCATTCGCCGCATTATGCATGCGGTGGCTGCCCCGAAATCTGCAGCAGATGGGCATGCACCGCGCCGGCCTTGAGGTGGCGCACAACGGTCAATCCCCAGGCGCCAAGCATCGCGTCGGTCCACGCCACAGGCGCTTCGAGATAGACAAAGGCCGTGGACCGGATGACACCGGCTGCGGCACGCAGCGCCGGCTCGAACAGGTTGGCATCGAATGGCGGGTCCAGGAAAACCAGATCGAGGCTACGCGCAGGCAGACGCGCCATGGCGGCCACACCATCACCGCGGTGGATCTGCACCATGTCGGCTCCCAGGCGCTCCTTGCTTGCCGCCAGCTGCAACACCAGTTCGCGGTCGTTTTCGACCAGTGTCACGGCGGTGGCACCGCGCGAGGCGGCCTCGAACCCCAGCGCACCGGTGCCGGCAAAGGCATCGAGGCACGACCAGCCGGACAGGTCCTGGCCCAGCCAGTTGAAAACCGTCTCTCGTACCCGGTCAGGTGTGGGGCGCAGGCCGGACTTGTTCGCCACCGGCAGGCGGCTGCGCTTCCAGCGGCCGCCCACAATCCGCACCTGATGGTCGGACGGCTCCAGCCGCTTGACCGGCTTCGGCCGGCCCGGCCCCGCAGTCGCCTGGCGCGTGCGCGCCGCATCAATTTTTGCCATGGCCAGGAGCTTAACCGCTGTGCCGCGCCGGGTACGCGCAGCCACTGGCAGCGCGCTGCCGTGCGGTCAAGGGGCCTTGTCGCGTCCACCCACGACGACGGTGACCATGTCCTGCGGTCGCAACACACGGGCAAACGCCTGCCGGACATCATCCACCGTCAACCGCCCGACCGCCGCTGTCCAGGTATCGAGATAGTCCAGCGCAAGATCGTTCCACGCAATATTGGACAGGTTGTCGAGCAATTTGCGATTGCTGTCCAGGCGCAGTGCAAAGCCGCCGATCAGGTTGGATTTCGCCGCCTGCAACTCCTGCGTGGTCGGCCCTTGCGCGACGAACTGCGCGATCACCTCGCGCGTCACCGCGACGGCCTGCCGGGCCTGGTCCGGGCGGGTCTGCAGGCCGACAGTGAATGCCCCCGCATGCAGTCCGGGTGCAAAGTAGCTGTACACGCTGTAACTCAGACCGCGTTTTTCCCGTACCTGCGACATCAGGCGCGAGACGAATCCGCCACCACCGAGCACATAGTTGCCAACCGTCAAGGCCAGGAAATCCGGGTCATTGCGCCGGATGCCGGGCTGCCCGATCAGCACATGGGCCTGCGCCGAATCGAAGGCAATTGCCTGCGTCGCACCCGGCTGCGCCATCGGCGCCACTTCCGCAACAGCTGGCAACGCATCTTTGCATCGGCCCTGCTGCAATCGCGCCAACAAGGCGCCCACCAGTTCATCGGCCTGCGCCCGCGACACATCGCCGACGATGGACACCTTGGCGCGGCACGGCTCGATCGCGCGGGCATACAAGGACCGCATCGCCGCCACGTCGATCCGGCCCAGGCTCGCTTCTGTCATCTGATAACCATAAGGATGGGCGCCATAGACGGCTGTGGCAAACGCCTTGGACGCAATCGTTGCGGGCCGGGTATCGGCCTCCTTGATCGACGCCACCAGCTGTTCGCGTTCGCGTTGCCAGATATCCGGGGCAAATGCGGGAAGCGCCAGCTGGCGCGCCGCCAGCGCCACCACTTTGGGCAGCAAATCGGGATAGGTCAGCGAACGCAATGAAAATTCCATGCGGTCGGCGCTGGCGCTGGCGCCGAACGACGCCCCCAGATCAGCCCATGCTTCGCTCAAGCCGTTTTCGTCGAGCGCCGGATCGCCGCCATCGGCAAGCAGGCCGCGAGATGCCATTGCTGCGGTCACGCCGGCCAGGCCCGCCTTGTCGGCCGGATCGCGCCGACTGCCGGCATCAAAATCGATCTGCACGTCCACCATCGGCAGCGAGTGGCTCTGCACCAGATAGACCTTGGCGCCACCGGGCTGCGTCCAGTGCTCGATATTCACCTTGGCCCATGCGGCAGGCGCAAACAGCGCGACCGCCAGCAGAACCACGCGTGTAAAAGTCGTCTTCATGATCATGGTGGTTCAGTGCCGCCCGCCCGGGGCGGGCACACGCGGCTTGGCCAAAGTGGGATCGATCGGCTGCGGGACCAGGGTCGCCACCGTCAGCTGGTCGTCTGCGAAATATCGCGCCGCCACCGATTGCACCTGCGCCGCATCGACCTCACGCAGGCGGGCCACCAGGCGCTCGCCGGCGTCCAGCGGCAGGCCCAGCGCCCAGTTCGCGCCCAGCGCACGCGCCTGGCTGAACAGGGAGTCGAGTCGGTACACCTCGGATGCCACCCACTGGGTCTTCACCCGTGCGAGCTCGGCCTGCGAAACCCCATCACGCGCGACCCGCGCCACCTGCTCGCGCAATGCGGCTTCGACCTGTTCCGCTGTCTTGTCTTTGGCCGGTGTTCCGTCCAGCATGAACAGTTGCGGGCCACGGCCCCACAAACCATTGCTGGCACCGGCGCTGTCGGCCACCCGGTCTGCCCCTTGCGTGAGCGCCCGTTCCAGCCGCGCCCCGCGGTATCCGTCCAGCACGGCGGAAAGTACCGTCAACGCCAGCGCGTCGGCGCCGGCGGCGCTGATGGTGCCGTCCTGCAGGTCGGCGGCGCCCAGCGACGGCACCTTGAATGCCAGCGCCACATACGCCTGCTGTGCCTGCGCCTTGACCTTGATCCGACGCACACCGACCTGGGCCGGCTCCAGCCGCGGCTTGCGCACCGGAACGGCACCGGCGGGAATCGCACCATAGGTTTGCTGCACCCATTGGCGTACCTGCGCCACATCCACGTCGCCGGCCACGACCACGGCGGCATTGGCCGGCACATACCAGCGGTGATGGAAATCACGCACATCGTCGGCGGTCATGGCCTCCAGGTCGTTCATCCAGCCCACGATCGGGCGACGGTAGGGCGACGCCAGGAATGCGACCGCGGACAATTCCTCATACAACCGGGCCCGCGGACTGTCGTCGGTACGCAGGCGACGCTCCTCCTTGACCACTTCGATTTCCCGCTTGAATTCGTCATCGGCCCACTGGTTTTTCGCAAAACGGTCGGCCTCGAGCTCCATCACATCGCGCAAACGCGCCGCCGGTACCTGCTGGTAATAGCCGGTGTAGTCGCGCGCGGTAAAGGCGTTCTCGCGGCCCCCGAGTTCGGCAACCCGGCGCGAAAACTCACCCGGTGCGACGCTGGCCGTTCCCTTGAACATCATGTGTTCGAGCACATGGGCCACGCCCGAAATACCATCCACTTCATCCACCGGGCCCGCCCGTACCCACACCATGTGCACCACGGTCGGCGCGCGACGTTCGGGCCGGATGATGACCTCCATGCCATTGGCCAGCGTGAACCGGGTGACCGGCTCCACAGCGGCGTTCGTTGCCTTGTCGGCACGGGTCAGCAGGGGCTCGGTCTGGGCCTGTGACGAAAGGGCCAAAGACAATAAAAGGCAGGTGAGTAAACGTTTCATAAAATGGTGTGATTCCACAAGCGTCCCAAATGTTCAGTTTCTTCCGGAAAAAAACCCCAAGCAGCCCAATCGATCCGGAGAAAACCGTCGTACCGGACGCCACCACACTGGCCCCGGAGACCTTGCCTCCAGCGGCTGTGCAGACCGGATCGGTCCGCTTTTCCCTGCCCGGACACCCGTCGACAACGTCTGCCGAACCGGTCACCACCGATACGCCGGTGGTGCTGTCCGCCAGAACATCCTGGACCGAACGTCTGCGTGCCGGATTGCGCCGCACAGGCAGCAGTATCGCAACTGTGTTCACCGGCACCACGATTGACGAGGCGCTGTACGAAGAGCTGGAGTCGGCACTGGTGCTGGCCGACACCGGTGTCAAGGCGACGCAATACCTGCTCGACACCCTGCGCCAGCGGGTCAGGCAGGCCAAGGCCAAGGACCCGGCAGCGGTCAAGGCCTTGCTGATCGACGTGCTGACCGAACTTCTGACCCCGCTGGAAAAAGCCCTGGTTGTGGGCGAATTCAAGCCGACCGTGATCATGATGGTCGGCGTCAATGGCGCCGGCAAGACCACCTCGATCGGCAAACTCACCCGCCATCTCAGTTACCGCGGCGCATCGGTGCTGATGGCAGCAGCAGACACCTTCCGGGCCGCCGCCAAGGAGCAACTGGCCGTCTGGGCCGACCGCAATACGGTGGAGATCGTCAGCCAGCAAGGCGGTGACCCTGCGGCAGTCAGTTATGACGCCGTCACCGCCGGACGCGCGCGTGGCAAGGACGTGGTGCTGGTCGACACCGCCGGCCGACTGCCGACCCAGCTGCACCTGATGGAGGAGCTGCGCAAGATCAAGCGGGTGATATCCAAGGCCGACCCGCAGGCGCCCCACGAGGTGTTGCTGGTGATCGACGGCAACACCGGCCAGAATGCGCTCAGCCAGGTCAAGGCCTTCGACGAGGTGCTGCAGCTGACCGGCCTGATCGTCACCAAGCTGGACGGCACGGCCAAGGGTGGCGTGCTGGCAGCAATTGCGCGCGAGCGGCCGGTGCCGGTGTATTTCATCGGTGTTGGCGAGAAACTCGAAGAGCTCGAAACCTTCAATGCCCGTGAATTTGCGCAGGCTTTGCTCGGTTGAAAACCATCCCTGCCAGCTGCCGCGGTAAGAATCCGGGCATTGTCCCGACTGATCCCGAACACAGCTGCTGAAACCGACGGGTCGGTTCTGCCCGTCGCCAACCTTCACCGGAACCGATCACCCATGCTGCAACCACGCCTGTCCCCGAATCCCAACCGTCGCCAGATCCTGGCCATGGTCACCAGCGCTGCTGCCCTGCCGCTGTGGGCCCAGGGCAGCAGCCGCTGGAGCGACGTGTTGTCCCGCGCGCGCGGCCAGACGGTCTACTTCAATGCCTGGGCCGGCAGCGAACGCATCAACGCGTATATCCGCTGGGCTGCAGAGCAGATCCAGCAGCAACATGGCGTAAAGCTCGAACACGTCAAGGTGACCGAAACGGCCGAGGTCGTCAAACGGGTCCGCACTGAAAAGGCTGCCGGCAAGACCGATGGCACGGTCGACCTGGTCTGGATCAATGGCGAGAATTTTCTGACCATGAAACGCGAGGGCCTGCTGTTCGGCCCGTTCGCCGAGCAGTTGCCCAATTTCCAGTATGTGGACGTGGCCGGGAAACCGACCACCCGGGTGGATTTTTCCGAACCGGTCGAGGGTTTCGAAGCGCCATGGGGCATGGCGCAGCTGACGTTTTTTGCAGATCGCAAGCGGGTTCCGACCCCACCGCGCGACATGGCCGCGCTGCTGGACTTCGCGCGCGCCAACCCGGGCCGTGTCACCTATCCGCAATTGCCCGATTTCCACGGCACCAGTTTCGTCAAGCAGGTGCTGGTCGAGCGCACCGCAGACCGCGCGGTCTTGTACCGTCCCGTCACCCAGGAGGCCCTTGCTGCGGCCACTGCGCCGCTGTGGACTTACCTCGATGCGCTGCACCCCCATTTGTGGCGCGCCGGGCGCCAGTTCCCGCAGAACGCCGCGGCCATCCGGCAAATGATGTCTGATGGCGAACTGATGATGGCCCTGACCTTCAACCCCAACGAAGCAGCCAACGAGATCGCCGCCAAACGTCTGGCCGCCAGCGTGTACAGCTTTCAGTTCAGCGCCGGCACCATCGGCAATACGCATTTCCTGGCGATTCCGGTCAATGCACGGGCCCGCGAAGGCGCGCAGGTGGTGGCCAACTTCCTGTTGTCGCCACTGGCGCAGGCACGCAAGGCCGACATCGCGTTATGGGGTGACCCGACCGTGCTGGCGATCGACAAGCTGAACGCCGCGGACCGTGCCCGTTTCAGTGCTGGCGTATTACCCGGTCAGCTTGAAAGGCCCGCTCCCACGATCCTGGAGCCCCATGGCAGCTGGGTCGACCCGCTGGAAAAGGAATGGCTGCGCCGCTACGGCGCGTGATCGCCGGCCCTCTCCCCGGGCATTCAGCGCCGCGGCGGCGGTCGCCGATCGCACAGACCGGAGAACAGCATCTCGCCGCTCGCCGCGTTGCGCCGGATGTCCAGCGCCTTGCGGTGGATGCGCCAGCGGCTGTTCAGGCCAAAGCGCACCTCGTCTTCTGTCACCGAGCCCGAACTCAGCCATTGCTGGTTCACCGCCACCGCGCTGGCCGAGGCGCTGTAGCGCACCTCGACACCGTGGCGGACCTCATCGCTGCCATCGGGCTGCAGATCGCAGTAGATGGTCTGCATATCGTCCGGCCCGCCCTTTTCGTAGATGTGCCGTGCCACCTGCGACGCACGCCCGGGCTGGCGCGTGCTCTCGCAGGCAAATTCGGCACTGGCCCAGGTTCCGTCGAGCAACGCCACATCCGCATATTCGAGTTTGCCGGGATCGACACGGGCCTGCCTGGTGCCGGTACGCACCGCCATGCGCATCGGTTTGCGGCAATCGACGACAAAATCGGTCTGTCCACGCAGCGGGTAAGGCTTGTCGACGTTGATGCGCAGCAAGGTCCCGGCAACATGGTCGCGGTCCAGGATCTCCAGCGACAGGTTGTCGATACCGAACAACACGTCGTCGATACGCTGCAACAGCTGGTAGCCCCGGTTGCTGGTCCATTGGGCATGAACCAGCCCCGAGGCCATGACCAACAGCAGCGCAAGCCAACGCCTGCGATTCATGTGCCCGATGGCCCAATACCCACGCATCACGATAAGAATTTCCCGCAGGCCCGGCCTGCACCGGTCGCGTCGCCAGCATGCGGCGCGGCCATTGTTATAGTTTGATCACTGCCCATTTCGGGCCAACCCAGCGCCTGGCGCCTGCACCATGACCACCCTGCTTCCCCATATCGAACTGGCCTGCGGGCCCAACCCTGACGCCACCGTGATCTGGTTGCACGGCCTGGGCGCTGACGGTAACGATTTCGCTGCGATTGTGCCCGAGCTCGATCTCGCCGGTTGCCGGTCGATCCGTTTTCTGTTTCCGCATGCGCCCAGCATACCGGTCACGGTCAACGGCGGATATGTGATGCCGGCCTGGTACGACATCATGGGCACCGACCTGCACAAACGCGAAGACGCAGCGGGAATCCACCGCTCGGCGCTGGCCATCGAAGCCTTGATCGCCAACGAGGTGGCGCGTGGCGTGCAAACGCAACGCATCGTGCTGGCGGGATTTTCCCAGGGATGCGCCATCGCGCTGCACACCGGCCTGCGGCATGCGGCGCCGCTGGCAGGCATCATGGCCTTGTCGGGCTATCTGCCGCTGGCAGCCGACCTGGCGGCACATGCCAGTGCGGCCAATCGCCGGACGCCCATCTTCATGGCGCACGGCAACGCCGACCCGGTCGTGCCGGTGGCGCGCGGCCAAGCCTCACGCGATCTACTCCAGACCATGGGGTATCCGGTGCAGTGGCATGCCTATCCGATGCAGCACAGCGTGCATCCGCGCGAGCTGCAGGACATCGGTGCGTTCCTGCAATCGGTGCTGGGCAAAGACGCACACTGAACCCGCCCTGCGCCTGATGCGACGCAATGACCCGGCGCGCGCGCAGATGGATGGTCCACACGCCCCATCGACCCCGGTGAACGGGCGATGAAGACACCGCCACGCGTGGACCTGGTGTGGTCTGCGGGCCTGGCGGCCTTGCTGGGTTTGCCGGTTCTGCATGCCACCGGTTCGGCCATCGCAGCCGGGATCGACATGGCGGCATGGCAGGGCATGCTGGCGGCGCCACAGAGCTTGCGCGCCTTGAGGCTCAGCCTGTGGACCGGCATCACGTCCAGCCTGCTGGCTGTCGCCATCAGCGCCTGGATCATGTCGCATCATTTTCCGGCGCGTTGGCCCGCGCTGGTACGCCTGCTCGGGCCGATGCTGGCGGTCCCGCACGCCGCATTTGGCATTGGCCTGGTATTCCTGCTCAGCCCCAGTGGCTGGTTGCTGCGCGCCGTGTCGCCCTGGGCCAGCGGATTGACCGATCCGCCGCCGTGGATCACGACGCAGGACCCCTGGGGTCTGGGCCTGATCATCGTGCTGGTCGCCAAGGAGATTCCGTTCCTGTTGTGGGCTGCCGCGGCGCAACTGCAACGCGCCGACGTGGCGCTGCGCCTGACGCGTGAGCGCGATCTGGCGCGCACCCTGGGTTATGCGCCCAACCAGGCCTGGTGGCGCGTGGTCTGGCCACAACTGTGGCCGCGCCTGACCTGGCCGATGCTGGCGGTACTGGCCTATTCGATGACGGTGGTCGATGTCGCGCTGGTGGCTGGCCCGGCGACCCCGCCCACGCTGGCCGTACAGGCCTGGTCATGGTTGCGCGATGCCGACCCGGCCACCAACCGGCAAGGCGCCGCAGCGGCCTGGCTGCTGGCGCTGGCACTGGCTGCCGTGGCCCTGGTGCTGCGGAGTCTGCCGCGATGGCGCTGGTGGCGCACGCGGCGCACATCGGGTGACCGCGGCGCAATGCCTTCGCCCCGCGCTGGTATGGCCGCCACGGCCGGTCTGCGGGTGCTGCTGGCGCTTTACCTGGCGGTCATGCTGGCATTGGCAGTGGGCAGTGTGGCGGGTATCTGGCAGTTCCCGCATCTGCTGCCGCAGACCCTGAGCTGGGGTGCGTGGCGCTCGGTATGGGAGAGTTCAGGGACGGTCGGCACCACGCTCATGCTTGCGCTGGCAGCCGCACTGGCAGCGCTGGCATGGTCGGTGGCATGGCTGGAGACGGCACCAAGGCAATGGGACAGCTGGTTGCGCCGGATCGTCTACCTGCCGCTGGTGTTGCCATCGGTACTGTGGGTGGTCGGCATCCACGCCGCCACGGTGCGCTGGGGCATGGACACCCGCTGGAGCGGACTGTGGCTGGCGCACGTGCTGGCCTGCGTGCCGTATGTGCTGATCACGCTGGGGCCAGCCTATACCGGCTTTGATCCGCGTTACCGGCAGGTAAGCGCATCACTGGGCCACGGCCGGGCGCGGTTCCTGCTGTCGGTCAAATGGCCTTTGCTGCGCGCCGCGTTGTGGTCGGCGCTGGCGGTGGGTTTTGCCGTCAGCGTCGCACAATACCTGCCGACGCTGTTCATTGGCGGCGGCCGCTTCGCCACCGTCACCACCGAAGCCGTGACCCTGGCCTCGGGCGCGCAACGCTCGCTCACCTCGGCCTACGCCTGGCTGCAATGGTTGTTGCCGGTACTGGCTTTCGGCCTGGCGGCATGGGCTGGCCAAGCGCGGCGATTTCGTGCCAGCAGGTGAGAAGGGTCAAGCCCCCGTCAGGCCGCGCGCGAGTTCCTGCGTCAGGTCCACCGCCGAGATCGCCTTGCAGCCGCTGGCGTTCTGACCCGACCACAAAGGGCTGAAGTCGCCCAATGCGCGGCTTTCGGCGGCCTGGCGCAAGGGCGCGAGCGCCGCGCTGGCCAGCGGGAACGCCGGCACGACCGTCTCGTGCGGACCGAGTTCGCGCATCACGCGGTTGACGATGCTGCGGGCTGGTCGACCCGAAAAGACCCGTGTCAAGGCGGTATGGCGGGCGGCATCGCTCTGCAACGCTGCCCGGTGCACCGCGCTGGTGTTCGCTTGTGGGCACAACAGATAAGCGGTGCCGACCTGCACGCCGCAGGCCCCCAGCGCCAGCGCCGCAGCGACCGAACTGGCGTCTGCAATACCGCCGGCGGCAATCACCGGCAGACCTGTATGGCGCACGATCTGCGGCACCAGCGCCAGCGTCCCGAGCTGGGTGGTCGTGTCCTGCGTCAGAAACATGCCACGGTGGCCACCTGCCTCCAGTCCCTGGGCAATGATGGCATCGACGCCGTGGCGTTCCAGCCAAATCGCTTCGTCAACCGTCGTCGCGCTGGACAAAATCCGCGTGCCCCAGCTGCGCAGGCGCGCCAGCAGCGCGTCCGACGGCAGGCCGAAATGAAAGCTGATCACGGTCGGCCGGAACGGCTCGAGCAGATCCGCCGTGGCATCGGTAAAGGGTTCGCGCGCCGCGAACGGCACGGACGCATCGGCCTCCAGTCCCAGTTCACGGTAATACGGTACCAGGGCCGAGCGCCAGGCCGCCTCGCGCGCCGGATCGGCCGGCGCCGGGACATGGCAGAAAAAATTGAGGTTGACGGGCAGGCATTGCCCCTGGATTTGCAACAGCGCGTCGTGCAGCGCCTGCGGCGAGAGCATCGCACAGGGCAAGGAACCGAGCCCGCCGGCACCGGACACCGCAAGCGCCAGATCGACCCCCTGCACACCGGCCATCGGCGCCTGCACCAGCGGCCAGCGCACCCCCAGAAGTTCGGCCAGCGTCACCGGAAAGCCCCGCGTCTTTCCCGCATCGAACCTATTTGCTGGCCGCCGCTGCCGGCGGCTGGATGCC
>Ga0073904_10003024_pt1 | contig 12683 bp, 7 predicted proteins | sample KloWWTrecipitate_FD_66668 | JGI IMG/M metagenome (GOLD analysis project Ga0073904, IMG submission 66668) | Active sludge microbial communities from Klosterneuburg, Austria, studying microevolution and ecology of nitrifiers - Klosterneuburg... | ecosystem: Engineered > WWTP > Aerobic digester >...
TGCAACCGTTCTTCGTACGGTCGTTCTTCCTGAAAGCATTTGAACAACTGGAGGGATCCATTTACCCGCGAGAATTGGGACGGTTCGAAATCACGCATGTCCCGACATCCATTCGAGAACGCGATCGTCGCATCACGGGCCGCAACCGTCGCGAACAGGAACCCGTCCTGAAACGCTACGAACGAGTTTGCTTTGAAAAGGAAGCGATGCAGCCCACGGAAAAAGCCGGACTGCCGCGTGCCGTTCTGATGCATCCGGGCCACCCGCTGATGCTGTCGATCACTGACATTCTACTGGAACAGAATGCCAATCTGTTGCGACGAGGTTCACTGTTACTGGATCCTGCGGACGAAGGCGCCGAACCGTGGCTCATGTTTCTGCTAACACATGAGGTCAAGTCCGGCGACGGGCTTGTTTTATCCAAACGGATGCAGTTCGTGCGAGTCGACCCGGATGGCAAGACGTCATTTGCCGGATGGGCACCACACCTGGACTTGGAACCGATTCCGGCCTCAGAACGAACGCTGTTGGCCGATGTACTGGATGCCTCGTGGATTCAGGCCGAGCAGGAACAGCGAGCCGTCGCATTGGCCGCCACGACACTGGTCCCGGATCATTTTCGCGAAGTCTCCGAGCGCCGCATCAACCACGTCGATAAAACACTTGCAGCAGTCCATGAACGACTGAATAAGGAAATCGCGTTCTGGTCTGATCGCTGGATCAAACTGAAAGAAGATCTGGAAGCTGGCAGAGATGTCCGCCTGAATGTGGAAAATGCTCGCCGTACTGTCACCGACCTTGAGGGACGTTTGGAAAATCGCCGACGCGAACTTCAATCGATGCGTCACGTTGTCAACGGCACACCCATCGTTCTCGGCGGCGCATTGGTCATTCCGGCGGGGCTAATGGGTCAACGCCGTGGCGAACAATCCGATGCGTCAGCGAGGGATTTTTCCGCCGATCCAGCCGCCCGCAGTCGCATCGAAAAGCTCGCAATGGATGCCGTGCGTGCAGCCGAAGAATCCACAGGCTGCCATGTGACTGACGTCTCCAGAGAAAAATGCGGCTGGGATTTAACGTCTCAGCCACCCACTATCGACAAGAAGCTGCCGTTGCCACGCCATATTGAAGTCAAAGGCCGCATCAAGGGGGCTTCGACCGTTACAATCACCCGCAACGAGATGCTGTACGCCTTCAATCAAGGCGACAAATTCGTACTGGCAATCGTACTGGTGCAGGAGGACGACAGCACCGAGGGACCGTACTACATTCGTCGTCCGTTTGATCAGGAACCCGCTTGGGGCGTGTCGTCTGCGAACTTTGACATCGCCATGCTGCTTTCCAGGTCAAATACTGTAAACTAACGATCCACCACTCCAAACCACAAAGAAAACAGTTGAGCAAAGGAACAGACAATGGCACGCGCTGATTTGCTCACCGACCTCGTTGCCTTTGGCACGAGCGGTGACCGCGTGCGTTTTCGTAAGGCGGTTGAAGCGCTGATTGCGGAGGAACGTGCAAAGAAGCACACGGTTCTAGCAGAGCGACTGGTCGAACTACTTGAACAAACGCCACATGAGCGTCCGCAAAAAAACGGATCTGTTGTCATCGACAGTCGCGTGAGCGGACTCGTTATGGAATCTATTCCAAAGCTGAGATTGGACGACCTGGTTCTTCCTGACGATGTAACGAATAACATTCGTGAAGTCATTTCGGAGCACCACCGAAGCGATCTCCTCCGCTCCTATGGTATCGAGCCAAGGAGTCGGATCCTGCTGATCGGGCCACCGGGCAACGGAAAAACGTCTCTGGCGGAAGCGATTGCGGAATCATTGATGGTGCCACTCTTGCATGTCCGTTACGACAGTATCATCGGGGCGTATTTGGGGGAGACTGCTGTTCGGCTGCGACAACTGCTCGACCATGCAAAGACTCGAAACTGCGTTTTGTTCTTCGACGAGTTCGAGACTCTCGGAAAAGAACGCGGCGATACGCATGAGACAGGTGAAATCAAACGAGTCGTCAGTTCGCTGCTGATGCAATTGGATTCATTACCCAGCCATGTTGTAGTAATCGGAGCGACAAATCATCCAGAGTTACTTGATCGAGCAGTTTGGCGACGGTTTCAGGTTCGACTTCGGCTTCCGGCCCCCACACGCACACGGGTTATTGAATGGCTCGCAAGATTCGAAAAACGGATCGACCAAAAACTGGGCTTTGCTCATACGACGCTCGCAAAGAAGCTGGCAGGGTTCAATTTCGCTGAACTCGAAGAATTCGGAATGTCCGCGTATCGGCGGTACATCCTGTCCTTGCCGGATGGAGACATGAAACAGATAGTTGATGCAACGCTTAAGAACTGGAGTTCCCGGTCAGCAACGACGCTTGGATCTGATGGAGACATTGACTGATGGCTCGACTCCCACTGTTGTTTTTCCCGCAGCCTGCGAGTGCCAGTAAGAACAACCTTTCCAGTCGACCAAGTGGCAGCGTTCAACGACCGGCAGTCGATCGCCAGGCTGAACGACTGGCACCGCTACTCACGGACCTGGAAAAATCGTTTGCCGATCGACGGGTCGAATTGCAGGCGGCACCTGAGGGCGTCGATCCGGAACAGGTACTTGTTCTGGAAACGGTCGGCCGCGTCGATGAGTTCTACAAAGCAGTCCAGAAGATCCCAGAACTGGATTGGCTTGGAGAACACGACATTGACAACATTGAACCTGACGAAGATTTCCACGATTCGGAGAAGCCTGAAAAATCATTGGGTGGTCGTGTCTATCTGATGATGTCGAATCAAAAAGCACTGCAGCAGATGCTGAATCTCTGGGAAAGATTTAAACGTAATCCGAAGATGAAGTTTCAGAAAGCAGATTATGGGCTGGCAAAGATTAAGGATGTATTCTTACTACTTAAGGATGTTCGTCGCTGGGGAGTGAAGGATCGACTTCTTGAATCAGAACTACTGGCGGGCTGGCTGGAAGATCTGGAACACTACGCTGACCAGGCGATCGATCTTGAAGTCGAACTTTGGTTTCGCAGTTCTCCTGCTGACAGACAAAAGGCGGAACAGTCCGTTGCGCGCCAAGTGGAATCTTTATTTGGTCGAGTCGTATCAACATCCGTTATCTCGCAGATCTGCTACCACGCAATTCTTGTTGAACTTCCCAGAGGCTCAGTTGACGAATTGCTCGGCAATGTCGACGTGGAACTCGTGAAGAATGATGCAGTCATGCTGTTTCGTCCCACCGGGCAAATGGCATCAAGACGACAGCCTGAACAGGACGAATTGTCAACATTGTCGCCACGGCAGCAGACTCCATCTGTCTCAGGCGATCCAGTGATTGCGGTGCTGGACGGCTGCCCGCTACTAAATCATCGGGCGGTCGTGAATCGGATTGTCTTCGATGACCCGGACGATTTTGAGACTGACTATCATCCGGCAGCCCGCAGCCATGGCACAGCGATGTGCTCTCTCGCAATTAACGGTGACCTGAGTTCAGGATCGATGCGGCTTGGACGTCCGATCTATTCGCGGCCCATTCTGAAGCCAAGACAGGATCATAACAACAACTGGATTGAGGAAGTACCTTCAGACACACTGTTGGTTGATCTCATACACCGGGCCGTGCGACGAATGTTTAAGGGCGACGGAGACCAACCGCCCGTTGCGCCGAACGTGAAGGTCATCAACTTGTCGATCGGAGATCCGTATCGACCGTTCGACCATTTCCTCAGTCCTCTGGCCCGCCTTCTTGACTGGCTCAGCCATGAACATCAGGTCCTGTTTGTCGTCAGTGCAGGAAATCAGGGTCGGGACTTTAATCCAGGCATTTCGGTAAACAACTTCCGGGCGTTGCCCCAGGAGGAACGTGAACGTCATGCTGTTCGTGTCCTCTTCGAAGATTCGCGAAATCGACGACTTCTTTCACCTGCGGAAAGTGTGAATGCCATCACTGTCGGTGCAACCCATGCCGACAGTTCCACTCCAACTCCGGCATCGCAGCTCGAAGAACTGTATACTTCGTCAATCGGCAGTCCTGTGAGTGCGTTTGGAAGTGGCTATCGACGAGCGATCAAACCAGATTTGGTGCGGTCGGGCGGTAGAGTTCGGTATATGCAGAATCCGGCACGCTCCGGTTATCGGCTGAACGATAATTTTCGGCCTCCAGGAATTCAGGTCGCTGCACCAAGCCCAAACTCCGGTGAGTTGAATCGAACTACATACACGGTCGGTACCAGTAATTCGGCGGCCTTACTTAGCCATGACCTTGGCGTGTGTTACGAAAACCTGCTGCAAGTCGTTGCAGAACAGAATGTTGACATGGATCTTGACCCATTCGGGGCTCAACTTTTGAAGGCACTTGCCGTCCACTGTTCGGACTGGGAGCCGCTCGGCCCCACAATTCGCGAATACATTAAGACGGCTGACAATTCGAACGGTATTAAGCGTCTGGTCTCGCGCTGGATTGGCTATGGCGACGGTCAGATTGAACGAGTTCTCGAATGCACGCCTCAGCGTGCAACGGCTCTGGGATTCGGGACACTTCAAGGTGGTGAGGCCCACGTTTACAGGTTTCCGATTCCGGTCGAACTTGGCCCGACAACGGTACATCGCACGTTACGCGTCACGCTGGCATGGTTCTCGCCCACAGCACCAACCACACAGCGATACCGTCGCGCTTATCTTTGGTTCAATGTTCTTGGGAATAGATTTGCTTCCACGCGGCGTGACGCCGATGGAAACGCGGTCACTTCAGGAACGGTTCAGCACGAAATATTTGGGGGGGACAAAGCGACGGTCGTGGACGAAGACGGGAGTGTTGAAATCAAAGTCAACTGCAAAGAAGATGTCGGAAAAGCAATGGGGTCCATTCGATATGCACTTGCCGTCACTCTTGAGGTCGCACCCGGCATCAATATTCCAATCTACGAGCGGGTCAGCCAAAGAATTCGACAGGCAACACCTGTACCGTCACGTTAACAGCAACTGCGAAGCACGATCGAAGAATTGAATGTCTCACGAAGTTTCAGTCATCTCCCCCAAAAAACTCATTGAAGTCGCTCTGCCGCTTGATGCGATTAACGCTGCTTGCGCGCGGGAAAAGTCGATTCGGCATGGGCATCCGAGTACGCTGCATTTGTGGTGGGCGCGGCGGCCGTTGGCGGCGGCGAGGGCGGTGATTTTTTCGCAGTTGGTCAATGATCCTGAGGATCTGTGGTGGTGTCAGAATCCGGGTGTTGAGCCCAACAAGCAGGTCAGAGGTCACTGGACAAAGACTCGGGCGAAGCTGTTCACCTTGATCGAAGAACTCGTGCTGTGGGAGAACACAACCAACGAAGAAGTGCTCAACAAAGCGCGTGAGGAGATTCGCAAGTCGTGGCGGGAAGTTTGTGAACTCAACAAGAACCATCCGCAGGCCGCCGAGCTGTTTGATCCGGAGAAGATGCCGGGGCTGCACGATCCGTTTGCGGGCGGCGGCTCGATTCCGCTGGAAGCTCAGCGACTTGGGCTGGAAGCGTACGCCAGCGATCTGAACCCCGTGGCCGTGCTGATCAACAAGGCAATGATCGAAATCCCGCCGAAGTTTGCGGGACGCGCGCCGGTCAATCCCAAGTCGCGAAAGGATAAGAAGCTGGTCGATCTCGAATGGAAGGGCGCGGAAGGCTTAGCCGAAGACGTGCGGTATTACGGGCAGTGGATGCGGGACGAGGCGTTCAAGCGGATCGGACACTTGTATCCGCAGGTCGAGATCACCGATGACATGGTGTCAGAGCGACCGGATTTGGAGCCGTACCGAGGCAAAAAGCTGACGGTCATTGCGTGGCTGTGGGCACGAACAGTAAAGAGTCCCAACCCGGCCTTCTCGCATGTCGATGTCCCGTTGGTCAGCTCATTTGTCCTGAGCAGCCGCGGTGGAAAAGAAACGTACGTTGAGCCAATGATTGGAAGTGATGGATACGAATTCCGGGTAAGGACTGGCGTAGCGTCCAGCGATGCAAAGGCAGGCACCAAAGCGGCTCGCGGATCGAATTTTCGTTGTATCATTTCAGGCACGCCAATAAGTGCCGAATATGTCACGACGTTCGCCAAATCCAATGGACTCGGTTCTCGCAATTTTGCTGTCGTCGCTGAAGGTACTCGGGGCCGAGTCTATCTCTCACCAAGTATTGAAGTGCCGGTACCGAGAGAAACTCCGGACTTGTCATTCCTCGATCTCGAAATGACAAATGACCGCAGGTGGTTTTCACCACCGTTGTATGGCATGCCGAAATGGAAGGATATTTTCACATCGCGTCAATTAGTTGTATTGACGACACTTTGTGATCTTGTTGGAGAGGCTCGGCAAATGATTCATTCTGACGCTAAGGGGGCGGAGTTTTTCAATGATGACGTATCGATATCTGCAAATGGCATTGGATCGCGTGCATATTCAGACGGTGTCAGCGTGTACTTGGCAATGGCAGTCAGCAAATTGGCCGATTACAATAGCTCATTGGTTATTTGGTCACCAACGAGAGACCAGCTAAAAACTACATTCTCTCGGCAAGCACTTCCGATGGCTTGGGATTACGCTGAGACAAACCCGTTTGCAGGCGCGGCTGGCGACTTGGCCGTTACGTTACAAGGCATGACACGGGTTATTCGAGAGCAGTATTGTAACGCGAATGGACCACCAGCCAGTGTACTACAAGTGGATGCGCAGACTCAAACTCTCTCGCGCAATCGGGCAGTCTCAACGGACCCGCCGTACTATGATAACATTGGCTATGCTGATTTATCTGATTTCTTCTACGTCTGGCTGCGTCGATCGTTGCTTACAACGTACCGAACGCTCTTCGCAACAATCGGCGTTCCAAAGGCGGAGGAACTGGTCGCTACCTCATATCGGCACGGCGGTAAAGCGAATGCGGAGAAGTTTTTCCTAGATGGGATGACCGACGTTATGGGAAGCGTGGCTTCCCAAGCTCATCCCGCGCTTCCGATCACAATTTACTATGCATTCAAGCAATCTGAAACGGAAGGTAAGGGCACCAAAAGTACAGGATGGGAAACGTTCCTTGAAGCACTTAACCGTGCTGGGTTGGCATTGACGGGGACTTGGCCAATGCGAACTGAGCGACGGGACCGCTCAATCAGCATTGGGACAAACTCCCTCGCTTCTTCTATCATTCTAGTCTGCCGTCCACGAACACAAGACGCGACGGCCGTCTCTCGTCGTCAGTTCATTCGCGAACTGAACGCGACACTGCCGTTGGCTCTGGATGCAATGACACGCGAAAGCGAAGGGCTACATTCGCCTGTCGCGCCGGTCGATTTGTCGCAGGCAATCATCGGGCCGGGGATGGCGGTGTTCTCGAAGTACAGCGCGGTGCTCGAAGCAGATGGTTCGCCCATGTCCGTGCGTACCGCACTGCAATTAATCAACCGCTTCCTTGCCGAAGACGACTTTGATGCCGATACCCAGTTCTGCCTGCACTGGTTTGAACAATACAAGTGGGAGTCGGGGAAATTCGGCGAGGCGGACGTGCTGGCTCGTGCCAAAGGGACAAGCGTCGATGGCGTGAAGCAAGCAGGCGTCCTGGCTTCTGCCAGCGGCAATGTGCGACTGTTGAAATGGTCCGAGTACCCCGCAGACTGGAACCCCGCCAACGATTCCCGCCTTCCGGTCTGGAAAACTCTGCACCAACTGATTCGTGTCTTCAGTACGGAAGGCGAATCCAAAGCCGGATCCGTCCTTGCGGCAGTACAATCACAAACCGAAGCCGCTCGACAACTGGCCTATCGACTCTACACACTTTGCGAACGAGCCAACCTCGCCGAAGACGCCCGAGCGTACAACGAACTGATCACATCATGGTCCGGCATCGAATCCGCCGCCGCGAAGGAACCTGCGTTGAAACAGGGAGAATTGTTTTAAGGGATGAACGAGTTGAACTGTTATACATCGCGTGGCAGAGAATGAGGCGTTCTCCGTTTGACCGGACCCAACGGGGAGGCAGCACGATGGCCTCGCCGATGGCTCGGATCAAACTGAATTCACTGCCTCATTCTGGAGCGCGCGGAGTATAAAGGCCATCAATTATTGCAATCAAAACATTCTGAATGGGAGAAATGAATATGTCAGAGACCATCGAAGCCAGACTGGCCAAAGTCGAACGTGAATTGGCAGTATTAAAAGCGAAATTGCCTCGTGACAAGTCCAATTGGATAGCGGAGATTACCGGTTCGTTCAAGGACGATCCTGACTTTGACGAGATCGTTCGTCTGGGAAAAGAGTTTCGCCAGGCGGATCGCCCGAAGGACGAAGAATAAATGTTTATCCTGGACACCGATCATTTGGTATTGCTCGAGCAGCGACGCGGTTTCGAATGCGAGAATCTGATCGCGCGCATGGCGCGACACAGTCCCTCGTCGTTCTTTGTGACGATTGCATCGTTTCACGAACAGGTAAACGGCTGGAACCAGTACCTTAGCAAAGCGACGACGTCTGAGGGCGCTATGAAAGGGTATCACCGGTTGGAGTTGTTGCTATCGACGTATGCCGCAGCTCAGATCCTTCCGTTTGGCTCAGGTGCGGCTGAGATTTTCGAAGACCTTCGCAGTCAGCGAGTCCGAGTGGCAACGATGGACTTGCGGATTGGTGCCATCGCACTTGCTAACCAAATGACAATTCTGACCCGCAATACCATCGATTTCGGACGTATCCCGAACTTGCTATTTGAGGACTGGACAACTTCTCCAATGACTTGAATTGACTCTACCGATCACACCATTTTCCGGCATCGAATCCGCCAAAGCCCCCCCAGCCACTCAACGAACTTTGTTTGAATGAGAATTCACAAATGCCAGTACTCGACGTAAATACCATAAAGCGATTGCGCCTAAACAATCTTACCGTTTTCCAGAACGCCGAATTGAGATTTGCAAATGGCCTGAACCTCATCGCTGGTGAGAACGGGAGCGGCAAGACTCATTTGCTGAAGATTTGCTATTCAATTGTTGATTCATGCACATCGCTGGATCCGGCCGCCGCCGTAAGAAAGCCATTAAAAACAGAACTGTCGGTATCTGTCGCGAGAAAGCTAATTGCGGTGTTTAGGCCGGATGAACTTGGTCGACTTGTCCGGCGTCAGCCCGGAAGAAATCGATGTGAGGTGGAATGTGTATTCACTAATCTGCGAACAATTGGATTTTCATTCAATACGACAAGTAAGAAGGAAGTCGTAATTGACAAGTGTCCTGCGAAATGGGTGGAGAAGCGTCCGGTCTATTTGCCTACTCGTGAGCTATTGACTATCGCCCCAGGGTTCGTGGCGCTTTACGAAAATACTCACCTGGAGTTTGAGGAAACATATCCTGACACCTGCTTACTCCTATCATCTCCGTTGGCGCGAGGACCTCGTGAAGGGAAGATCAAAGAACTGCTAATCCCGATTGAAGAAGCAATGGGGGGAAAGGTAGAGGCTGACGTGGCTGGTCGTTTTTACCTCAAGACCGCTGCGGGAAAGATGGAGATGCATTTGGTGGCTGAGGGGCTCCGCAAGCTCGCTATGGTCGCCCGATTGATCGCAACCGGCCAGTTGATTGACAAAGGATTCTTGTTCTGGGACGAGCCTGAAGCGAACCTCAATCCGAAAGTGATCAAGAGCGTGGCAAAGGTAATTTTGCACCTCTGCCAAAACGGGATCCAGGTATTTGTCGCTACACATAGTCTGTTTCTGATGCGAGAACTCGACATCTTACGACAGACAGAAGAGTTCAAAGGGACACCTTCAAGATTCTTTGGATTGCACATAACCGAGAACGGTGTGGAAGTTCAGCAAGGTGACACAATTGACGACATTGGCGAAATCACTTCATTGCAGGAAGAATTGAGCCAGTCTGATCGCTATCTTGATGCGGAGGCACAGTAATGCCAACGATCACCGAGGGTGGGTTAGACTTCATTTTTCCGAATGCTTGGTTGATATCAAAGTTCGATGACTGGAGTTTCTACCGCAATCAGTTTCAAAGTGTTTGTGGCGGAGTAAAAGCCGTTGATGTTGTTGCTGTCGAACCACGCGTGTGCTTTTGGAACATCGATTGTCTTGGAACTTGCCCGGATGAACGCGGTTGCCTCGACAGCACAATGAAAGTCAATCCATGTCAATGAAACCATGGCGAGAAATTGCAGTTCCACATCGTGACGTGCTGGAGGGTACGTTTCAACAATCGGAATTCGCAGCGGATATCACCGCAGTACATACTGGCAAGGCCACAGCCGAGTATCAGGATCCTGCCGCGTTCTTTGACCGCACGTTCATCACCGAAGGCATGCGACTGCTGCTGACTCAGGTGGCTCAGCGATTAGCGGGCAACGGAGGCGAACCGGTGATTCAGCTTCAAACTGCGTTCGGTGGTGGTAAGACGCATACCATGCTGGCGGTTTATCACTTGGCAACTCGCATGTGCTCGCTGGATGAACTGCCCGGCATTCCGTCTCTGCTGGATCAGGCGGGATTAATGGATGTCCCAAAATCGCGAGTCGCCGTGATCGACGGGACAAATTTGTCGCCCGGGCAACCCTGGAAACATGGCAAGAAATCTATCAACACACTCTGGGGCGAACTCGGCTGGCAACTCGGCGGCGAACCCGGTTACAAGCTGCTGAAGGAAGCGGACGAAAACGGAACGTCACCGGGCAAAGAGATCCTCCGACAGTTACTGGAGGACTGCTCGCCCTGTGTCATTCTGATCGACGAGTTGGTGGCCTATATCCGCCAGTTTCCTGAATCCAAATCCCTCAGCGGTGGCAGTTACGATTCCAATCTGTCGTTCATCCAGTCGCTGACGGAAGCCGTCAAACTTGTGCCCAGCGCCATCCTGCTCGCATCATTGCCGGAATCGGAATTGGAAGCTGGCAGCCAACGCGGTGCGGCTGCTCTACGAGCCCTCGAAAAGACGTTTGGTCGGGTTCAGGCCTTGTGGAGACCAGTCGCCACGGAAGAAGCCTTTGAAATTGTCAGGCGGCGATTGTTTGAACCAGTCCGCGATGAAAAGACTCGGGCTGCCGTTTGCCGAGCCTTCGCTGACACCTACGTCGCAGAAGGTTCCAAACTTCCATCGGAGACACAGGAAGGCCATTACTACGATCGATTGGTTCAGGCGTATCCGATTCACCCGGAAGTATTCGACCGCCTTTACGAAGACTGGACGACTATCGATGGTTTTCAGCGAACGCGCGGCGTGCTGAAGCTGATGGCCAAGGTGATCTTCCGCCTATGGAAGGATGACAATAAGGATTTACTCATCATGCCCGGCAGTCTGCCATTGCACGATGGCAGCTCGCGAAACGAACTGACCTACTACCTACCGGCTGGTTGGGATGCCGTCATCGAAAAGGATATTGATGGAGACCGAGCCGAAACGACGGATCTTGAAAACCGTGAACCTCGATTTGGCCAGGTCAACGCAGCTCGGCGAGTGGCCCGCACGCTGTTTCTGGGAAGCGCCCCGTCTTCAGTTGCCGGTAAGGCGGGGATTCGAGGATTGGATCGTGCTCGTGTTCTTTTGGGCTGCGTTCAACCCGGTCAAACTTCCGCCATCTATGCCGACGCATTGAATCGGCTGGCCGACCGGCTGCATTATCTGAATAGTTCCGGCGATAAGGCTCAGGACGCGACCCGCTTCTGGTTCGATACCCGAGCGAACCTGCGGCGCGAAATGGAAGACCGGAAACGGCGGTTCGACGACGGGACAGATGTTCGCGGAAAAATAGCCGATGCGCTGAAGAAAATGATCGGCAACGGCGGCTGCTTCGACGGGGTCCACATCTATACGCCGCACAGCGATGTGCCAGATGACAGTGCGCTGCGACTCGTTGTGTTGCCGCCCGAACAATGGTATTCGCGAGATGAGAACCGAACGGCCAATCAGGCCGTGTTGGAATACGTTCGGAACAACGGCACCAAACCACGTCATCGGGGCAACCGGCTGGTTTTCCTCGCTCCCGACATGGCAGTTCTTAGTCGCCTGCGAGACGTCGCTCGAACAGCCCTCGCATGGAAATCCATCGTTGACGACGTGAAAGAGGGTAGACTCAACATCGACCTGCTGCAGCAAAAACAGGCGCAAAAAGAGCTGGACAGTGCGGACGAAGTCGTGCCGCGTGCCGCTCGCGAGTGCTACAAATGGCTGCTGTGCCCTGTCCAGCATACCGCGACGGATCCGGTCCCGGTTGTTGAAGCATTTCCCCTTTCATCCGGCGGAGGTTCTGCATCCACTGAAATTGAACGCGTCTGCATCGACAACGAATTGGTCATCACAACCTGGGCGGCTGTGCATCTGAAAGCCAAGCTGAAGGAACTGTACTGGAAAGACGGCAAACCAGCCGCCGGAGCGCTGACATTCTGGGAAGACACGCTTCGCTATCTCTACATGCCACGCTTGAAGAATCGTGACACACTGGCCCAGGCCATCCGAGTCGGAGCCGGTTCAACCGACTTCTTCGGCACCGCCTACGGCCAATCCGGTGATAAATTCGAAGGCTTCCACATCGGCGAATCTGGCAGCGTCCAACTCGACGACACGCTGCTACTGATCGAACCCGACGCCGCCAAAGCCTACCAGGCCAGCATCACGAAACCCGTCATCACCGATCCGCCACCCGGCCCCGGTCCGATTCCTCCCGGTCCAACAC
>Ga0073904_10003025_pt1 | contig 12680 bp, 9 predicted proteins | sample KloWWTrecipitate_FD_66668 | JGI IMG/M metagenome (GOLD analysis project Ga0073904, IMG submission 66668) | Active sludge microbial communities from Klosterneuburg, Austria, studying microevolution and ecology of nitrifiers - Klosterneuburg... | ecosystem: Engineered > WWTP > Aerobic digester >...
CCCGGACGTCTGGGGCCGTTCGGATTCGCAGCAGCTGCTGATCGCCGCGGACCGCGTGGCGGCGAGGCCGATCCTCACGGGCGATCAGGACCGCGACTGCCGCCTGACAGACTTCGACGCCCGCTTGGTGGCCGCCGACTGGCTGGCGGGCAGCGGGCGCGACCTGACCGGCGATGGGCGGGTCTCGGCGCGCGATGTGGCCACGGCCGCCGGCCGGGCGCGCAAGGACCTGGCCTGCGGCGAGCAGGTGCCGCCCTTGGCCGCCGACGCGGGGACGGCCCAACTGAGCCTGGTCGCCAGCGGCGTCCAGGGCCAGGAGGTGACGGTCGACATCCGCCTGCAGAGCGGTGGCAACCTGGGTTCCTGGGAGGCGCTCCTGGACCTGCCGGCGGGCGCCACCCTGGTCTCCGCCCAAGCCGGCACCGGGCTGCCGGGCGGCATGCTGCTGGGCAGCTCGGTCGAGGGCGGCCAACTGCGGATCGGCGGCTGGGCGCCCGTGGGCGTCAGCGCCGCGCAGCCGGTGACGGTGGGCCGGGTGAAGCTGCGCCTGGTCTCGGTGACCGAGGGCCGGGTGGGCGTGGCCGCGGCCGGAGCGACCACCGACGAGGGCGGCGCCTATAAGGTGCAGGCCGACGGGGTGGATGTGCCGAACCTGGTGGCGCCCCTGGCGCACCGCATCTTCCTGCCGCGGGTGCTGCGGGCGCAGTAGCGCCCGGCGGAGCGCAGGACGAGGTCGAACGACGGCGGAGCCGGGACGTCCCGGCTCCGCCGTCGCCGTTCCCGGATGCCGTCTTTGGGCTATCATCGGGGCTTCGGACAACCGAGCTCTTTATCCCAGGAGGCCCCCACCGTGCGTTTCGCCGACAAGATCGCCCTCGTCACCGGCTCCGGTCGCGGCTTCGGTCGTGCCATCGCCCTGCGCCTGGCCGGGGAGGGCGCCGACGTCGTCGTCAACTACGTGCGCAACCGCGAGCCCGCCGAAAGCACCGCGGCGGAGATCCGGGCCCTGGGCCGGCGGGCCGAGATCGTCAAGGCCAATGTCGGCGATCCGGAGGATATCCAGCGGCTGGCGGAGGCCGCGCGCGAGGTCTTCGGGGGGGTGGACATCCTGGTCAACAATGCGGCCTCCGGCTATATCCGGCCCGTGATGCAGCAGAAGGTCAAGGGCTGGGACTGGACCATGGACATCAACGCCCGCGCCGCCCTCTTCCTGACCCAGGCCTGCGTGCCCATGATGCGCGAGCGGGGCGGCGGCCGGGTGGTGAACATCAGCAGCCTGGGCAGCGTCCGCTGCATGCCCGAATACGTCGTCATCGGCGCCTCCAAGGCCGCCCTGGAGGCCCTGACCCGCTACATGGGCGCCGAACTGGCGCCCGAGGGCATTATCGTCAACGCCGTCTCCGGCGGCGTGGCCGACACTGGGGCCCTCAAGCATTTCGAGCGCGCCGACCAGATGCTTTCCTACAGCCGCGAGCGCACCCCGGCCGGTCGCATCATCACCCCACCGGATTTGGCCGGCGTCGTCGCCTTCCTCTGCTCGGCCGATGCGTCGATGATCGTCGGGCAGGTGGTGGTGGTCGACGGCGGCTACTCGGTCATGATGTAGGCGGCCGATCATGCAGGGCGATGGATCGGCGGGTGGGCAGGCATCCGCTGGGCGGGGATCGGACCGACGGGGATCGGACGGCCTGCGCCTGGCCAAGATCGCCCTGCTCCTGGGGCTTGCGCTTTTTCTGGCTACCCTGGCCTATGGCGGCCTTGGCCTGTACCGGCGGATGACCGGTCTGCTGGACCATCCCACGCAGCTGATCAGGCTGGCGCCCGCCGCCACCGCCACCGCCGCCGTCATGCCCGGCGCGGCGATGGCCCTGCGTCTCAGGGGCGTCAGCGAGCTGACGACCGCGGTGCACGACCTGCAGACCGTCGTCACCGTCAAGCAGGACCGCCAGCTGGGCGGACTGACCGTGGGCAGCACCGAGCTGCTCTACGTGGGCATCGGCCAGGTGCGTGGCGGCATCGATCTCGGCGAGCTGACGGAGGCGGACTTCAGCGTGGCCGACGGCCGGCTGACCGTGCGCCTGCCCGCGCCGCGCATCCTGGACAAGAAGCTGGACGTGGAGCGCTCCTACGTCTACGACCAGCGGCGCAGCCTCCTGGGGCCTATGGACCCCAGCCTGCAGGGCCAGGCCGAACGGTCCGCCCTGGAGCAGATCTGGCGTGGGGCCTGCGAGGCCGGCGTGCTCAACGCCGCCAACGAGCGGGCGGCGCTGGCCGTGCGCATCCTGCTCACCGACGCCGGCTACGAAGAGGTTCTCGTGCGGACGCAGGTGCCCGCGGCGGGCGAATGCCCCTGAATGGTATTAGAATGACGGCCATGGATACCCAAGCCCTGTACCGCCGTTGGCGCCCGCAACAGTTCGAGGACGTATTGGGTCAGCCCCATGTGACCCAGACCCTGAAGAACGCCTTGCGCACCGGGCGTCTGGCGCATGCCTACCTCTTCACCGGCCCCCGGGGCACCGGCAAGACGACCGTCGCGCGCATTCTGGCCAAGGCCGCCTGCTGCCTGGCTCCTGATCCCGCCGATCGGCCCTGCAATGCCTGTTCCATCTGCGCGGCCATCACCGCCGGGCGCTGCCTGGATGTGATGGAGATCGATGCGGCCAGCAACACCGGCGTGGATGACGTGCGCGATTTGCGGGAGAAGATCGGCTTCTCGCCTAATGAGGCGCGCTACAAGGTCTACATCATCGACGAAGTGCACATGCTTTCGACGGCGGCCTTCAACGCCCTCCTCAAGACCCTTGAGGAGCCGCCGGCGCATGCCCTCTTCATCCTGGCCACCACCGAGCCCCACAAGATCCCGCAGACCATCCTGTCGCGCTGCCAGCGCCACGACTTGCGCCGCGTGAGCCTGGCGCAGGCCAGCGGCAAGCTGGCCATGATGTGCGAGGCCGAAGGCGCCACCCCGGATCGGGCGGCGCTGGACCTGATCGCCCGCTCTGGCACGGGATCCTTGCGCGACGCCGAGAGCCTCCTGGACCAGCTGCTGGCCACCGGCGAGCCGGTCACCCTCGAAGCCGTGCGCGAGGTGCTGGGCACGCCGCCCGACGAAGCGGTCGCGGTGTTGATCGATGCCATGATCGACGGTGACGCGGCAGCCGGTTTGCGCCAGATCAATGCCTCCCTGGACCGCGGCGCCGACGCCAAGCAGCTCCTGGATCGTCTGCTGGACCAGTTGCGGGCCATGCTCCTCTTGCAGACCGGGTTGGATCCCGCGGCCCTGGACCTGCCGGCCGAACATCTGGAGCGGTTGCGCGGCCAGGCCGAGCGCCTGCCGGCTCCGCAGCTGGTGCCCATCATCCACCGCTTCAACGCCGCGGCGCCGGCGGCCAACCGGGCGCTTCCCGGCCTGCCGCTCGAACTGGCGCTGGTCGAGTCCATCCTGGCCCTGACCGCCCCGGTTGTCGCAACCCGTACCGCAGCTACCGCCGCTGGTCCGACTGCCGCCGGTCCGTCTGCCGCCGGTCCGACTGCCGCCGATGCGCGCGACCCGAAGCCGCCTTCCGCGACGCCACCGGCTCGCGGCGCCGCGACGACGCGCGCGGCTGCCGCGCCACCGCCGGACGTAGCCGCCGATCCCGCGGTGGAGGTCGCCGGGCAGCCCGCCGCCGGCGATGCCGCGCCGATCCCCTCGCCTGGCGACGCCGAACTGCTCGCGCAGCTGCGGGAAGGCTGGCCGGCGGTGCTCGCCGCGGTGGAGTTGCGCGATCGCAACCTCGCCGCCCTGCTCAAGGACGCCCGTCCGGTGGCGGTGGAGGGCGCCGTGCTCAGCCTGGGCTTCTTCTACCCCTTCCACGCCAAGCGCGCCGGCCAGGACGACAAGGCGCAGGTGATCACCGCGGCCATGAAGCAGGTCTGGCAACGCTCGCTGCAGCTGCGCTGCCTGGTGGTGTCCGCCAGCGACGAGGAGCAGGCCAGCCGGCCGCGCAGCAAGGCGGAGCAGGCCGGGCAGGATCCGCTGGTGCGCTTCGCCGTCGAGTCGCTGGGCGCCAGCATCGGCGCGGTGAAGGACTCGCCGGACGAGCCTGGGTCCTGAGCCGGATGCGGCCCTGCCCGCTTGCCATGCGGAGTTGTGATAGCATTGCGCCATTGCCAGCATTTCCGACCGCGGCGGTCGACACTCGGCTGCGGGCTGCCTGCGCCGCGACCTTTCGCTGACCCATGGCGACGACGAGGCGAGCGATGAACGACACCCGAGGCCGTATCGCGGGTCTGCGCGAGGCCATGGCCCAGGCCGACCTGTCCGCGCTCTTGATTACCGAGCCCTGCAACCGCCGCTACCTGACGGGCTTCACCGGCAGCGCCGGCCTCCTGCTGGTGCTTGGCGACCGCCTGCATCTGCTCGTGGATTCGCGCTATTACGAGCAGGTGCCCCGCGAGGCGCCGGACCTCCAATTGGAGCGGGTGGGCTACCAGCCCTACCCCCGCCTGGCGGAGATCCTGAAAGAGCGAGGGATCGCCGCGTTGGGCTTCGAACCTGAGCACGTGACGGTCGAAGGCTTGCGGAAGATGCAGGAGAAGCTCCCCGGCGTCGCCTGGAAGCCCGTCATCGGTCTGGCGAGCGATCTTCGCACGCGCAAGTCCGCGGCCGAGGTCGCGCAGATCCGCCGAGCGGTGGACCTGGCGGACCTGGCGATGGAGGAGGCCTACCGCGTGGCCCGGCCGGGTATGAGCGAGCGGAACCTGGCCTGGCAGCTGGAGGTCTTCATGCGTGAACGGGGCGCTGACGCCTTGGCGTTCGACATCATCGTGGCCGCCGGCGAGAACGGCGCCCTGCCGCATCACCGGGCCTCCGGGCGTATCATCGGCGAGGGGGAGCCCATCGTCGTCGACATGGGCTGCGTCGTGGACGGCTACTGCAGCGATCTCACCCGCACCTTTTCTCTGGGGCCGGCGGCGGATTCGGATTATGACCGGGTCTTCGCGATCGTCGATGCCGCCAACCGTGCCGCGGTCGAGGGTTTGATTCCAGGCATGACCGGCAAGGCCGGCGACGCCCTGGCGCGGGACCTGATCGTGGCCGCCGGCTATGGCGACCAATTCGGCCACAGCCTGGGACATGGCGTCGGCCTGGCCGTCCACGAAGGCCCACGGCTGAGCGCCCTGGCCGACGACGTGGTGCTGCCAGCGGGCGCCGTGGTCACGGTCGAACCGGGCATCTACCTTCCCGGCCGATTTGGCGTGCGCGTCGAGGACATGGTGCTGCTGCGGGACAACGGCGCCGAGCTGTTGACGCGCGTGGCCCGTCCGTCCGTCCTGCCCTTGGCCGTGCAGGTCTGAGCAGAGCCGACCGGCTCGCGGAGGTGCCCCCATGATGGATTCAGAATCGACCACGGCGATGGAAGCCGAAGCGCCGCGGCCCTTGAGCGGGGCCTGGCTGGAGGACAACCCGCGCGCGGCGACGCTCCTGACCTTTGTGGTCGGGCTGCTGCTGGGTTGGTGGGTGCTGGGCTGGTGGTTGTTCCCGGTGAGCTGGAGCGAGGCGCAGCCCTACCATCTGCGCCAGGACCTGCGCGCTGACTGGGTGCAGCTGGTGGCCAACGACTATCAGGGCAACGGACAGCTGGACAAGGCCGCCGAACGGCTGGCTTCCATGGACGCCGCGACCCTGATCACCGAATTCGAAGCCCTGCAGGCCGACGAGGCACGCACGGCCAACGAGCATGCCAACGTGCGCCAGTTGTCCGAGAACCTCCGCGCCGGCGGCGTTTTGGATGCGGCGGCGGAAGCCGGCTCCAGCGGCGTCCCGGCAGACGTCGCGGCCGCCCCAGCCGCTCCAGCCGCTGACGCGGCGGCCGCCGCCGTGAGTGCCCAGGACCTCCTGCGCATCCTGGCCCTGGCCGTGGCCGTTGGCGCCCTGGCCGGGTTGGTCTTCCTGGCCGGCAGCATGGTGCTCGCCCGGACGCGCGACGCCGCGGCGCGGCGGCTGGGCGCGAGCCTGCCCGGAAGCCGCGGTCTGACCGCGCCGAACGTCTCGCTGCCAGGGCTGGGAGACGACCTGCGGCCCAGTTCCGGCGGTGCGCCCGGCGCGGGTGGGGCGGCCCCTATGCGCTTCGATCCGCTGGCCCGCACCCAGGGCATGCCGGCGATACCCAGCCAGGCCACGGCGGCCCTGCCCGCTCTGGGCGGCGCAGTGTCCCGCGCGGCCCCCTCGCGCCAGGCGCCCGCCTGGCGCCCGAATCGCATCGAGATCGACCAGACCGTGGACGCTCGCTATCTGGAGGGCGACACCCAGTCCATCCTCACCTGGCTGGTCTACGGTTCGCGCGGCGCCTTGGTCGGTGGGGCCGGACTTCTGGCGCAGCCCATCGGCGGCGTCAACACCATCGACCTCTGGTTTGCCGACCGCGACGACGTGGACCAGACCCGCAAGACCCCCACCGTCACCTTCATCACCACGCAAGCCTATCAGGATCCGGTGCTCAGGGCGCGGCTCGCCGACCGGCGCCTCATGCCGGCGACCCCCGGCCGCCGCCTGCGCCTGGAGACGGCCGAGCTGTGGCTGGACATCGAGGTGATCGACGCCGAGCCGCAGGATGGCGCGGCGCATCCCAGCTTGCGCGGCCTGGTGCTGGCCCTCACACCCCATCAGCGCCTGGACGTGGTCACGCCGCGCCCGCAGGCGGAGATCTCCGCCGACGATGACGGCGGTTGGGAGGCGGCGCTCGATGAAGAGATCGATGACGCCTTCGAGCCGCCGCGCCCCCTGCAGTTCCGGCGCGACTGAAACCGTTCACCGCGGTCCATCGACCGGTGGTCTTCCGCTGCCAGGCAGGCCTGCGCCGTCGATGCGCCTTCCCCTGACCGTCCCCCAAAGAGGAGAGCAGAACCATGAAGCATTCGTTGGCATGGCCGGCCCTGGTTGTATTGGCCGGCTTGACCTTGTCCGGCTGCAAGACCGACCTCACCCCCGCCCCCGCGGGCGACGTTCCGGCCTCCGGTAGCCCGGAGGCGCCGGCTGCGGCGCCGGTCGCCGATGGCAGCGCCGCGGTGCCGACGGTGGCACCGCGCGAGATGAACCTGCTGGAGAAGGGCCGGCGGCGGACCGTGGCCCTGAAAGAGGCCGCTGCCGGCGTACCGTTCGCCTTGCTGGAGCCCAAGATGCTGCCCAAGGACTCGGCGCGGTCGGTGGTGCACCTCATCGAGAAGATTGAGGGCATCGAGAACGAAGCCCTGCCGGCGGTGCGTCAGATCTTCGACCTGAGCGGCGGAGGCAGCTTGATCCTGGTGCAGTCGATGGCCCGTGACGACCTGGGAGGCGAGGCCAACACCAAGGTCGGCGATGTGGCGGCGCGCGCCGAGACTGTCGGCGAGCAGCGGCTGTTGGTCTTCGAACGCGATGGCGTGCAGTTCGAGCTGCGTTCGAACCAGCTCACGGCTGCGCAGCTGCAGGAGATCGCCGGCTCGCTCGCAGCGGTAGACCTGAGCCAAAGCGCCGGCAGTCCCGTCGGCAGCCAGGATCTGGGCGCGGCGCTGAGCGGCGCCGAGGGCACCCAGGCGGTGTCGGGCACGGAAGCGGCAGCCACCGCACCGCCGCCGGTGGGCGGCACGCCCAAGCCCTGAGACCACCGCGGCGGGGGACTGCAGGACGAACACCAGCCATACCGGGCACCTTTCGGACCGTGGTCCGGGCGGTTTCGGCGCCGGGGACGTCCGGGGAGCGCACGCTTTCGGTCTGCTGTGTTCGTCCTGACCGGCTTTGCGTGCCCGGACCCAATTAGGATACAATACAAGGGAGGCGTCATCGCCCAGGGGTGGCCGTTCGCGCGATCGCGCAGCCTGACGGCGCTCCATGTGGGTGATGCCTTCCCTGTAGCCGATCGCCATGCCAGGACGCCTTGTCGGGTCCAGGCCCGTTACCGAGAAGGGAGCGCGTCATGCGCCTGCAGTCTCCCATCCTGCTGTCCGCGGCCGCCTTGGCCTTTGGTTTGCTGCCGCTGGTCGGCTGCGCCGGGACGCAGTCCCAGGTCCCGCCGCCCGAGGCAGTCGTCGTCGCCCCGGAACCGGCACCGGTCATCGATGCCAAGGAGCAGTCGCCGCTGCCCTCCGGGCCGCGGCTGGTGGCCGCGGGCGACGGCGTCACGGTTGCCGCGCCCAATGTCGAAGCCCGCACGCTCGCCGACGCCGAGACGGTGGACCTGGACGCCGGCGCGATGGTCGCGGTCGACGCCGCCAGTCGCGCCGCGTTCAGCTGGTCCGATGCGCAGGCGGCTGAATTGCTCGCCGGGAACCTCCTGGGCGGCGCTTCGCTGACCGTCCAGTCGGTGGATCCGGTGGCGGGTACCCTGTCCTTGCTGCAGGAAGCCGGCACGGCGCGTTTCACTTTGGGCAACGCCGCGACGGTGAAGGTGACCGCCGGGCAGCTGCTGGTCAGCGCCGCCGAGCCGACGAGCAGCTTCGTGCTCAGCCTGGCCGCAAAGGCCGGCGCTCCGGTCTGGGTGGCCGTGGACAAGGGCGCCGTGTCGCTGGGCAAGCCGGCGCCGGTGGCCAGCGCCTCCAGCGCTTCCGGCGCGGCGGAGGCCGTGACCCTGAAGGCCGGACAGGCCGCGGCCTTCGACGCCGCCGGCAAGCTGCTCGGCCAGGTGGACCTGCCCGCCGAGAAGCTTGGCGCCTGGTTCAAGGATGCGGAGGCCGGCACGGCCACCGGCCCCATGGCCACGCTGCCGGCCGCCAAGTCGGCGGCGCAGCCGCTGGCCGTCTCGCAGCCCGCCGTGGCCCCCGTGGCCCCGGTGGCCGCCAGCTTCGGCGCCGACGCCATGGTGGTGGATGCCGGCGCCTGCACCACGCTCCGCTGGAACGCGGCGGATGCCTTCTTCGCCACCTTGGACGGCAATGACGTGCCGGTCACGGGCAGCCAGCAGGTCTGCTTGACCGAGCCGCGCAACTACCGCTTCAGCTGGGTGGGCAAAGACGGCAAGGAGCAGGCCAGCGTGCTGGGCATCTCGGTGCGCAGCGCCGCCACGGATGGCAACGAGGACGACGAGGAAGACGTGGAAGCCCCTCCGGTGCCGACGCCCGAGCCGACGGAATGCGTGGGCCCGGAATGTGAGATTCCCGGTCCGACGGGCGCCGAGGAGCCCGGTGTCGGAGCGGAGCCCGGTCCGGCCGAGCCGGCGCCTGCCGAGCCGGCGCCTGCTGAGCCAGCGCCCGCCGAACCGGCGCCTGCTGAGCCCGGCCCCCCGGAGCCGCAGCCCACGCCCTGACGGCGAGCAGTTCGCTAGCGATCCATACACGATCCATGGACAGGCCCCACCTAACGGTGGGGCCTGTTGTTTTCCGGGCCCGGATCAAGCGGGCGCTTCGCCGTCCTCCGCGCTCCAGTCTTCCAGCCCGGCCATCGCGCCGTAGATCCGCACCGTTTCCTCGGCCACATGGCGCATGGTGTACTGCGCCAGGACCCGCTGCCGCCCGGCCTGGGCAAGGCGCGCCCGCAAGACCGGATCCTCCAGCCGCCGCAAGGCATCCGCCAGGGCCCCGGCATCGCCCTCGGGGAAGATGAGGCCGGCGTCGCCGATGACCTCCGGGATCTCGCCGGAATCCGAGCCGACGCAGACGGCGCCTGAGGCCATGGCCTCGATCAGCACCCGACCGAACTGTTCCTTCCAGGAAGGGGTCGTACGGCTGGGGAGGACCAGGACATCGATGCCCTGGTAGAAGCCCGGCATGTCGGTGGACGGCAACCAGGGCCGCAGGTCCATGCGATCGGCGAGTCCGAGCTCGGCAGCGAGGCGGTGGAGGGTGGCCTCTTCCGGCCCGACGCCGACGACCGCCAGGCGCCAGGGTCGGCCGCTCAGGGCCACGGCCTGCAGCAGCAGGTCCACCCCCTTGGCCGCCACCAGCCGTCCGGCGTAGCCGATGACCAGGGGATCTCTCCGACCGCTGTTCAGCCGCGCGTCCGGCTCAGTGGGTGGTCGGAAGGCGTCGGCGTCCACGCCGAACTGCGGCAGGACCCAAAGAGGGCCCTGGTAGCCCTTGGCGCGCAGCGCCGCCGCCGCTCCGAGGCTGCCGGCGATGGCGCCGTCGGCATGGCCGTGGACAAAGCGCTCCATCCAGCTGAAGGGCGGCGGATAGCGGCGCCTGAGGTTCTGCCAGCTGAAGAACAGGGTGCCGATGCCGCGGCGGCGCGCGGCGCGGACGGCCAGGAAGGTGGCCAGGTTGTAGGGTTCTTCGTCCACATGCAGGAGGGCCGGCTGCAGCTGGTCGAGGAGCGCTCCCAATTCAGGGTAATGGTGCAGGTGGAAGCTGCCGGGCCAGCGTAAGCGCGTCGCGACGAAGCGATAACCGCGCAGGTGGGCGCGCTCCAGTGGAACTTCCCGTCCTTCCTCCCGCCAACGTTCAGGCACGACGACCGTCAGATCAAGCCGGCGATCCTCGGCCATCAGCTCCGCCTTGCGCTGGTAGGCGCCGATGCGCAGCGCCCGCGAGAGCATGAGGACCGGCAGGGGAGGAAGGGATGCGTGGCGGGAGGCATCGGCAGCGGATGGGGGCATGGGGGCGGGATGATGGCGGGACGGCGCGGGCTTGTCAATCGCCGCGAGGCGGACGGCAACGCCATCGGCGCCGAGGAGCGCCCGACGGATCCTCGGCGGACATCTTTGCGGTCGACGTCGGCAAGTCGCTAGAATCTAGGGATCGGTCCCATGCGACCGGTCCGATCCTGTCAAGGAGCCTCCGATGTCCGCCCCCGCCGTCCCCGATGCCGATCTGCTGTACCGCGTCCGCCACAGCGCCGCCCATGTCATGGCCCAAGCCGTCCTCGAGATCTACCCGGAGGCCAAGGTTGCCATCGGGCCGCCCATCGAGAACGGCTTCTACTACGACTTCGACCTGGGCCGGGATGCCGACGGCAAGGTGAAGAGCTTCAGCGGCGAGGACCTCGAGGCCATCGAGGAGCGCATGCGGCGGATCATCGCCGAGGGGCACGCCTTCCATTACAAGGCGGTGAGCGCCGACGAGGCGCGGGACTTGTTCAAGGACCAGCCCTACAAGCTGGAGCTGATCGCCGGGTTGGCTTCCGGCGGCGTGGACGAGTACGGGCAGCCCACGGGCGAGGCGCCGGTCATCAGCACCTACCGCCAGGATCGCTTTGAAGACCTTTGCCGTGGGCCGCATGTGGCCAGCACCAAGGAGATCCCGGCTGACGGCTTCAAGCTGCTGAGCGTGGCCGGCGCCTACTGGCGCGGCAGCGAGAAGAACCCGCAGCTGCAGCGCATCTACGCCACGGCCTGGCTGTCGGCCCAGGAGCTGGCGGACCACCTGCACATGCTGGAGGAGGCCAAGGCCCGCGACCACCGCAAGCTCGGCCGCGAACTGTCCATCTTCGCCTTCGACGATGAGATCGGGCCCGGTCTGCCGCTGTGGCTGCCCAACGGGGCGATCATGATCGAAGAGATCGAGCGGTTGGCCAAGGACGAGGAGGAGAAGGCGGGCTACCTGCGGGTGCGCACGCCGCATCTGGCCAAGGAGGCGCTCTTCCTCCATTCGGGGCATCTGCCCTACTACGCGGCGAGCATGTACCCCCCGATGGAGATGGAGGGCCTGCGCTACTACGTCAAGCCCATGAACTGCCCGTTCCACCACAAGATCTTCGCCGCCGAGCAGCGCAGTTATCGCGACCTGCCCCTGCGTCTGGCGGAGTACGGCACCTGCTACCGCTTCGAGGATTCGGGGGCCCTCATCGGTCTGCAGCGGGTGCGCTCCTTGCAGATGAACGACGCGCATATCTATTGCACCGAGGCGCAGTTCGAGGCGGAGTTCATCGCCGTTGTAGAGATGTACCGTCGCTACTTCGAGCTCTTCGGCATCGAGCGCTACGTGATGCGCCTGTCCAAGCACAGCCCCGAAGGGCTCGGCAAGAAGTACGTGGACAACCGGGAACTATGGCTGAAGACGGAGGCCATGGTGCGCGACGTGCTCACCCGCGGCGGCGTTCCCTTTGTCGAGGCGGAAGACGAGGCCGCCTTCTACGGCCCCAAGGTGGACGTGCAGATCTGGAGCGCCATCGGCCGGGAGTTCACCCTGGCCACCAACCAGGTGGACTTCGCCCAGCCGGGCCGCTTCGACCTGGTGTACACGGACGAGCATAACCAGGAGGTCACGCCGCTCTGCATCCACCGCGCGCCGCTGGCCACCCATGAGCGGCTGATCGGCTACCTGATCGAGCATTATGCCGGCCGCTTCCCGGTGTGGCTGGCCCCGGAGCAGGCGCGGGTCATCCCCATCGCCGACCGCCACTTCGAAGCTGCGGCGGCCCTGACGGCGCGCCTGAAAGCCGCCGGCATCCGCGCCAAGGCGGACCTCTCCAGCGAGCGCATGAACGCCAAGATCCGCGGCGCGCAGCTGCTGAAGGTGCCCTACATGCTGGTGCTGGGTGACCGCGAGATCGAGGCGGACCAGGTGGCCCTGCGCAAGCGCTCGGGCGAGCAGGAGAACGGGCTGGCGGTGGCGGAGTTCATCGCCCGCACGCGGGGGCTGATCGCGGAGCGGTCGGCGGAGCTGTAGGGGCGCGGAAGCCGCGCCCAACGCAGGACTTACCCTCCGCCCCACCCCGCGACAGGATCGATCCGCATGAAGCTTGAATTCGGTCTGGATACCTTCGGTGACGTGACCGTGGGGCT
>Ga0073904_10003027_pt1 | contig 12678 bp, 10 predicted proteins | sample KloWWTrecipitate_FD_66668 | JGI IMG/M metagenome (GOLD analysis project Ga0073904, IMG submission 66668) | Active sludge microbial communities from Klosterneuburg, Austria, studying microevolution and ecology of nitrifiers - Klosterneuburg... | ecosystem: Engineered > WWTP > Aerobic digester >...
TCTTTGTCGATGACTTCGCCCGCAACATCGAGGCGGCCAACCGCCTGGGGATGCGCGGGATTCTGTTCACCTCGCGCGAGCAAGCGATGGCGGAGATCGAGGCCGCACTCAGCGGCAAGTGATCCCAGGATGGTCTCCATTGCTCGCCGAAACACCTTTCGTGCTCATGTCGTATGCGCGTTCGTGCTCGTCCTGGCTGGCTGCGCCGCACCAGCCACGTTGACCGTCACCTTGCCGCCGGCAACCGAAACGCCGCTGTCGCCAACATCAACGCCTCTGCCTCCGACCCCGACGCCGGTACCGCCAACACTGACGCCGATACCACCCACTGCCACAGCGGTACCGCCAACGCCGACGCCGATTCCACCCACCCCAACTGCGGCACCGCCTACGGTGACTCCGGTGCCGCCCACCGCAACACGGCGACCCTCGACGGCAACACCTCGCCCGCCAACGCCAACGCCGACGCCCAGCCCGACTCCGGCGCCAACGGCCCTTGCCTGCATTACGGTCAAGTTCTTTGTTGGACCCAATGAGCCTCAGAACTGGCGCGGCGCCATCCCCGAGAGCGTTAAAAATGCGCCCCACCTCGCGTGCATGGTTGATGGGTACGGCCGCTACATCAAGTGGTCGGCGGGCCAAAAACTTCGCGCATTACCGGCCGGTGTCATTACAAGTGGCTTTGGCATGTGGATTCCGGGCTGGGCCTCATTTGATCGGAACAGCGCCAGCCCTTGGGACGTCACCGAAAACATCGGCTGGGGCACGAGGCGGGCGATGACGCGCGAAGGGAATGTATTGAAGGCGTCCAACGGTAACGCTGTGTTCCGGGTCGACGGCGATGAACTCGTTGCGCTGGTGGATGGGCTGCTCTGGTGGCCGTGACGAGCCGGGCGTCCGCCATTAGGATGCGATTCGTTGCGGAACTTCGCTTCTTCCCTTCTTCTGATGAAATAACCTACACCCGCTGAACAATGACGGATGCCGGATGACGCATATGCGTTACGTCCGCGCATCCTCCGGATACGGGATGCCCTCGGCCGCCGGCGGGGTGCTGCGGCGCATGAAGCCGGCCAGGGTCACGATCGTGAGCACATACGGCAGGGTGGACAGCAACTGGTATGGGAGCGGCACGTTATAGAGCTGGAACTGGCCCGCCAGCGCCTGTGGAATCGTAAACAACAGCGATGCAAACAGGGCCGAAATCGGGTTCCAATTGGCGAAGATCATCGCCGCCAGACCGATGAATCCCTGACCGCTGGTCATGTTCGGGGTGAAGCTGCTAACGGTTTGCAGGGTGAAAAATGCCCCGCCCAGGCCGGCCAGCGCGCCGCTGATCAGAACGTTATAGAAGCGCATGCGGTTGACGTTGATGCCGGCCGTGTCCGCCGCTCTGGGCAGCTCGCCGACCGCCCGGGTGCGCAGGCCCCACTTGGTCTTGAAGATGACGAGCCAGGTGACGAAGACGGCCAGGACCATGACGTAGGTCAGGAAGCCCTGATCGAAAAGGATGGGTCCCACCAGCGGAAGATCCTTAAGGCCGGCGATCGACACGGCCGGCAGATAGTCGGCTGATTCAGTGGTCGGGAACGCGCGATACAAGTAGCCTGTGATGCCGGCGGCGAAGATGTTTATCACGGTGCCACTGACGACCTGATTGGTCCGATAACGGATGGACACAACCGCATGCAGGGCGGCAACCAACATCGCCGCCACGATGCCCCCCAGGAGGCCAATCCAGGGCGAGCCCGCGGCGACGGCGATCCGGAACGAAACGTAGGCCGACGTCAACATCATGCCCTCGAGAGCGATGTTGACAATGCCGGAACGCTCCGAGAAGATGCCGCCGAGAGCGGCAAAAACGATGGGCGTGGCTGCCCGAAGCGCCACGGCAATCAGGAAGATATAGTCGATCTGGCCGAGCGCTGCGATGAGTTGTTCCATGGTTCAGCCCTTGGCCCCCGCCGCTTCGACGGTTTCGGCTGGCTTGCGCCGAAGCCGAATCCAGCCAAAGAGGTCGCGGACGATGCCAGGCGCAGCCACAAACACGATGATGAATGCCTGCAGGACCGAGATGATGTAGTTTGACACCCCGGCGCTGAACTGCATGTAGGTGGCGCCATTGACCAGGGCGCCAAACAGGATTGCGGCCAGGCCGATGCCAATTGGATTCCCGCCGCCCAGCAGGGCGACTGCGATGCTGTCGAAACCGTAACCGGTTGTGAACTCGGTTGGCAGGAACTTGTAGAGCGCAAGGACTTCAATGGCGCCGGCAAGCCCGCACAATCCACCGCTGATCGCCATCGCGAGAAAGTAGGTTCGATTCACGTTGATGCCCGAATAGCGGGCCGCTTCGCGATTGGCGCCAACGAGCCGAATCTGCAGCCCGAGCGGCGTCTTCTTCATCAACACCCAGTATCCGATCGCGCACGCGATCGCGATCGCGATTCCCCAGTGCAAGCGCTCGGGAGGGGCGAGCAGAGCCGGCAGGATGGCGCTCGCTTCGATATCGGGCGTGCGTGGCGCCGACCCGGTGCCCCGGAGCGGGCCATTTACCATGTAGTTGACGACGGAGTATGAAATGTAGTTCAACATGATGGTGGTGACAACCTCCGGCGCGCCCCGGGTGGCTTTGAGCCATCCGGCGATGCCCCCCCACAGGGCTCCTGCGAGCGCACCCGCAAACAGGGCCAGCGGCAGGTGGATGATCGGCGGCAAACCCTTGAGCATGAAGCCGGCCATCGTCGAGGCAAGGGCGCCCATGTAAAGCTGGCCCTCGGCCCCGATGTTGAACAAACCCGCGGCAAAACTCAGCGATATCCCGAGGGCAAGGACCAGAAATGGCGTCGCCGAAACCAACGTCTCAAAAAAGGCCGTTGGGCGCGTATCTGTGCCAGGGCGGGTAAAGGCGCCCTCGAACAGAGCGCGATAGGCATCCAGCGGATTCGAGTTTGTGATCGCCATCATGATCCCGGCGATGACAAGCGCGAGCGCGACGGAACCGATGGGCGCCCAGGCGCTGCCCCAGATGCTGGCAATTGAGAATCGTTTCATGATCAGGTCTTCCCCATCATCAACAGGCCGACATCAGAGCGCGTGGCCGTCTCCCCGTCCCGTTCGCCGACAATCTGGCCCTTGAACATGACCAGAATCCGGTCGCTGAGCGACATGATCTCGTCGAGCTCGGCCGAAACCAGCAGGACCGCATTCCCGGCGTCTCTGGCCTCGACGATGCGGCGATGAATGAACTCAATGGATCCCACGTCGACGCCGCGGGTGGGCTGCGCCGCGATCAGCAGCTTCATCGGCCGGGAGAACTCGCGCGCGACGACGGACTTCTGCTGGTTGCCCCCCGACAGGCTGCCCATGGCGGTCTGTTCGTCCGGGGTCCGGATGTCGAACTCCTTCACCAGCTTTCGCGCGTTTTCATCGATGGCGGCCTGGTCAAGCAGAAATCCGTGGGTGAAGGGCGGACGGTCGAATGACGAAAGCACCAGGTTGGTGCTGAGCGGATAATCCTTGACCATCCCAAACTTGTGCCGATCTTCCGGGATGTGGGATGCTCCGGCCATGATCACGGCGCGGGGGTTCTCGTGTGGCATCTCGACACCGTCTATCGAAACCGTGCCCGAAGCGGGCGCGCGCAGGCCGGTAATGGCCTCGACCAATTCGCTCTGGCCATTTCCTTCGACGCCGGCAATTCCGACAATTTCGCCCGCTCGCACATGGAAGTTCACGCCGTTGACGGCCACGCTGCGCCGGTCACTCATGACCCGCAAGTCATGCACATCGAGGACGGTCGCGGCCGGGGTGGCCGGGCCCTTTTCGACCGTCAAAAGCACAGGCCGCCCGACCATCATCGAGGCCAACTTTGCCTCATCCGCCTCTGCCGGAGTCGTGCTGCCGACCACCTTGCCCTGGCGCAGCACCGTGATGCGATTGGCTATCGCCATCACTTCCTTGAGCTTGTGCGAGATGAAGATGATGCTGACGCCCTGGCTGACAAGCGTGCGCAACGTCACGAATAGCGCATCGACCTCCTGCGGTGTCAGCACCGCCGTAGGCTCGTCGAGAACCAGCACGCGCGCGTTTCGATACAAGGCCTTGACGATCTCGACCCGCTGTTGCAGGCCAACCGAGAGATCCTTGATCTTGGCATCCGGGTCAATTTCCAGACCGTAGCGGTCGGCGATCTCCCGGATGCGCGCGGCGGGCCGGACCGCATCCAGCAAGAGGCCGCGGGTCTCCTCCATTCCGAGCATGATGTTCTCGGTCACGGTGAGCGGGGGGACCAGCATGAAATGTTGGTGGACCATGCCGATACCGAGGTCGATCGCGTCGCGGGGCCCGTGAATGTGAATTGCCTTGCCGTTGAGCAATATCTCACCGCTGTCGGGCGGATACAGGCCGTACAGCAGGTTCATCAAGGTGCTCTTGCCGGCGCCGTTCTCACCGAGCAGCGCGTGAATCTCGCCCAGGCGCAGGTCGAAGCTTATTCGGTCATTCGCGAGCACGCCCGGGAAACGCTTGGTCATCCCGCGCATCTCAAGGGCGATCGCCGGGGTGTCTGGTGGCTGGGTCATGATGGACGGGGAAATCGAACCACTGAGGACATACCGCGATTATAAGGAGAAATAACCAAAAAGAACACCCCCCGGCGTACGCCGGGGGGTGTTCTTTTTGGTTATTCGCCGTGCGCGAGAATCTACTTGCAGGGATCAGCGGCGGGATCGACGCCCGTCTTGAGCGTGCCGTCCTTGAGGCCCTTGATCGCCGCATCGACTTTGGTCTTGATGTCGGCAGAAACCTTGCTGTCGAGATCGTGATACGGGGCCAGGCCAATGCCATCGTTCTTGATGTCGAAGACGACATTTCCGCCCTTGAACTTGCCGTCAACCACGTCCTTGACGGCGAGATAGGTGGCCTGATCAACGCGCTTCATCGCGCTGGTCAGCAGGATCTTCTTGACATTGTCAGACAGGGTGAGGAACTGATCCTGGTCCACGCCGATGCCGAGCACGCCGGTGGCCTTGGCGATTTCCTCGAGGCCGCCGTTGCCGGTGTTGCCGCCGGCGCTGAAGATGACATCAGCCTTCTGCTGGATCTGATCCTTGGCGCGGGCTGCGCCCCACGCCGGGTTCTGGAAGGGTGTGCCGTCCGACGGCCCCTGATAAACACCAAAGACCTTTGCGTTGGCGTTCACCGACTTGATGCCGGCCTCGTAGCCCTTGCGGAACTTGCAGACTGGCGGAATCGCGAGACCGTACACGCCACCCAGCACGTTGCTCTTGGTCATCAGACCGGCCAAAGTGCCGGCCAGGAAGCCGGACTGATCCTCGGCAAAATTCAGCCCCATGACATTCTTTGGCGCCTTGTCATCGTAATAGCCCACGTCCACGATGGCCATCTTCTGATCAGGATACTGACCGGCAGCCTTGGCGGTGTCGTCACCCATCAGGAAGCCCACGGTGATGATCAGGTCGTACTTCTCGTTGACGAACTGGCCGATATTCTTCTGGTAGTCGGTTGGCTGCTTCGACTCGATGGCCTTGGCCTCGATGCCGAAATCCTTCATCGCGCGCTGCACGCCGGCCCAGGCGCTGGCGTTGAAGCTCTTGTCATCCAGCGACCCAACGTCCGTCACCAGGCCGACCTTCAACTTCTTGGGAGCCGCGGTCGGCGGGACTGCGGTGGCCGGAACTGCGGTGGGCTTGGGGACGTCAGTCGGCTTGGGGGCCGCGGTCGGGGGTACAGCGGTCGCGGGGACGGCGGTGGGCTTCGGAGCCTCGGTCGGCTTGGGCGGGACGGCAGTCGGAGTTGCCGCGCCGCACGCGCTGAGCAGCAGGCTGGCGCCAATGGCCAGACCCAGCATAGCGGAAAGTCGCTTGTTCATGTGTTTATCCTCTCCTCGATCCGGCACGCAGGCCGGCAACGAAATTTGGGTGGGTGGGAATGCGGCCTCCGCCGCGAAGGTCTGTATTTTATCACCAGCAAAGTAGCTATCGCAGCGCCGGATCGCGGCGGAACATCGGCTCGGCCTCTGGCCAGAGTGACGCGTCCCGGACACGCTCGGGCATTCCGCGGCGCGCCCGCGCGCCGCGGAATCCGATCGCGCGTAGAATTGTCCTGATGTCAGATAACAAGACCTACCTCACCGCGGAAGGCGCGCTCAAACTCCGCGAGGAACTCGAGTACCTGCGGAACGTGAAGCGCCCCGAGCTCTCCGCACGTCTGCACTTCGCCATCAAACAGGGCGACCTGTCGGAGAATGCAGACTACATCCAGTGCAAGGAAGAGATGGGATTTCTCGAGGGCCGCATCCAGGCGCTGGACAGGATGCTTCAGAATGTGGAAATATTGAGCGACGACGGCGCGCCCGGCGAGGCAAGACTGGGCAGCAAAGTCACCGTCATCGAGGAAGGGTTTCCAGATAAGGAGATCTTCATGATTGTCGGCGTGGCTGAGGCGGACCCCGGCCGCGGACGTGTATCCAACGAATCGCCGATGGGGAAAGCGCTGCTTGGCAAACGGGCTGGGGCAAAAGTGAAAGTGAATGCGCCAGGTGGTGTGACGACCTTCAAGATCGTCAGTGTCGACTAGGGGCCGCCCCGAAAAAACGACTGGCGAGGTCAGCATCCCCGCGCGAAGCGCGGGGATGCTGACCTCGCCAGTCGTTTTTTCGGGGGTGCACATCCCGCTATTGAGGCAGCGCTGCGACCGGCCGCACCGGGCCTATCCCAAAACGGCTATCGCGGGTAACATGTCGCCTATCCATTTTCGCCTGCGCCAGTGGCTCGATGCCTTGAATCGGGCGCGGCGCGACATGCTCATAGGAGGATCGATTCTCATGAAGATGCAACGCACCCTGGCAGGTCTTGTCCTATCTACCTTCGTCCTTGCCGCCTGCGGCGGCGCGGCCGCGCCTGCGGCGACGGCGGTCCCCGCCCAACCGGCTGCCAAGCCCGCCACGGCCAAACCCTGCACGCCGGAAGCGGCTGGAAAGGGAATGCCAACTGGAAAGCTGCGCCTGGTGGTCGCCACCGGCGGCACCGGCGGCGTGTTCTATCCCTACGGCGGCGGTATCGCGCGCGTGCTGGGCAAGGGTATTGCGAATGCCGAAGCGACTGCTGAAGTCACGGGTGGCTCAGTCGACAACATGAAGCTCATCAACAAGGGTGATGCGGACATGGGCCTGTCCACCGTCGATTCCGCGTTTGATGCGTTCAATGGATTGGGCGCCTATGCCGATGTCGGGCCAATCCCCGGCTGCGCGATTGCCAGCTTGTATCAGAGCTTCATCCATGTGGTTGCGCTCGAGTCCGCGGGCATCACCAAGGTTGAAGACATGAAGGGCAAGCGCATCTCGGTCGGTTCGGCTGGGAGCAGCACCGAGATTGCCGCTGACCGGATGCTCGAGGCCGCCGGGCTTGACCCAAAGAAGGATATTCGGCGGGACAGCCTGAGCGTGGCGGAATCTGCCAGCGCGATGAAAGACCAGAAGATCGACGCGTTCTTCTGGATCGGGGGACTGCCGACCGCAGCGGTGACCGATCTCGTCACAACCCCAAACATGAAGGTCCGTTTTGTCGCCACGGATAACCTGCTGCCAAAACTCAAGCAGAAGTATGGTGAATCGTATGTGGCGGCGACGCTACCCAAAGCAGTCTATAAACAGGAAGCGGATGCTACTGGAGTCGGGGTTGGGAATCTGATTGCGGTAAATTCCAAGATGTCCGAGGAGATGGCCTACACGCTGCTTAAGGGCATGTTCGACAATCTCGCTGACCTGCAGGCAAGCCATCCCGAGGCCAAGAAACTCACGCTTGAGACGGCTGCGATCAAGACGTCGATCCCGTTCCATCCTGGCGCGATTAAGTTCTTCAAGGAAAAAGGTGTTTGGAAAGAATGATGTTCTGATTGCGCATTAACCAAACACGCGATTGGCTGGCCGGCGCATCGAGACCTTGGTGCGCCGGCCTTACCCTTCTCAGGCATCCCAGACATTACCATGCAGAACAACGCCGACGTGCCGATCATCGAGCCTGAAATTGAGAAGATCAGCGACGCCAAAGTCAGCGAGATCATTGAAGAATTCGAGAGTGAAGCCTCAACTCGATCCCTGTCGGCCGCATGGCGCTGGATCGTTGGACTTGTGGCCGGCGGCCTCGCCGTGTATGCCTTGTACTGGACCCAGTACTCCATCGCCACCGTCGACTATCGGGCCAGCTTTCTGATGATCGTTCTGGCGCTCACGTTTCTGCTCTATCCGGCCCGCAAGCGCGAAGGAAAGAAGCTCAATCGCTCCGATATCAGCACAAGCGTGCTGTCGATTCTGGGGCTGATCGGGGTTGCCGTCTTCACGATAACGGATCTGCTCCCCGGCCTGGCGAAGCGGACGCCCGGCGAAATGGTTCTGGGGATGGGTGTACTGGCGGTTGTTTCGGCGGCGCTTGTGTTTATGGCCCTGGGACCGATTCTCAAGCCGGATCTGCGCAAGATTCAACCTGAGGACATTCTGCTTGTCCTGGCCGCAGTCATCAGTCTGTGGTTCCTGATTCAGAACTATCGCGAGGCCCTCCAGCGCATCATCAACCCGACCGTGCTCGAGGTCGCGATGGGCGGGGTTGTCATCGCCTTGACCCTCGAGGCAACCCGCCGCACTACAGGCACCACCCTGCCGCTCACGGCCGCCTTTTTCGTCCTGTATGGGGTCTTTGGCAGCATGTTTCCCGAGCCATTTGACCACCGCGGCTACCGGTTGGATCGCATCATCGGGCAAAACTACCTCACCCTCGAGGGCTTGTTTGGCGTGCCGCTCGATGTGGCCTCTTCGTTCATTGTGCTCTTCGCGATTTATGGCGCGGTGCTCGAATTCAGCGGGGCAGGAAAGTTTTTTCTGGACTGGTCGTTTTCAGCCCTGGGCAAGAGCAAGAGCGGCGCGGGACCCGGCCGAACTGTCACTGCCGCCGGTTTCCTGCTCGGCACCGTTTCCGGCAGCGGGGTTTCAACGACCGTGACGCTGGGTTCGTTGGCATGGCCCATGTTGAAGCGCGCTGGCTACGACAAGGAGACGGCCGGCGGCATCCTCTCGGCGGCTGGCATCGGGGCTATTTTGTCTCCCCCAACGCTCGGCGCAGCGGCATTCCTGATTGCCGAGTATTTGAGTATTTCCTACCTGGATGTTCTGGTGATGGCGATCATCCCGACCATCCTGTATTACCTGTCAATCTTTTTGATGATCGAGGCGGATTCACGGCGGATGGGCACGCATGCGGTGCAAGCCAAGGCTGAGCCCTTGCTGCGGTTGACGCTGATGTATGGCTATCACTTCACCTCGCTTATCGCGGTCGCGGTGCTGATGGCGATTGGGTTGACTCCGTTTATGGCTGTCTTCTGGGCCATTGTTCTGGCTTACGCCCTCAGCTTCATCCGAAAGGAAAATCGGCTGGCTTCGCTGCGTTCCTTTGCGATTGGCGCGGCGGTCACCTTTGTTCTCGGGGCGATCACCCTGCTTGCGCCGGGCTCCGAAATAGTGAAGGCCCTGGAGCTGAATAAGCCCACCATTGGCCCCATTTCGGCGAGCTGGTTTTTCTGGGGCATGATGACAACCGCGGCAGTCGCGGGAATCGCTGGGTTATATCGCCGCTTTAAGGGCGGCGCCCCGCACAAGCTGGCCCCGATTCTCGCCATGTTGGAATCGGGCGGCAAAGGTGTCGTCTCGATCGCCGCCACCACGGCCTGCGCTGGCGTGATCGTGTCAATCATCACCCTGACCGGGCTGGGCCTGAAGTTCTCGGGGATGATCGTTGACCTGGCCGGCCAGTCGGTATTTCTCACGACGGTCTTCGCCGCGATCGCGATCTGGATCCTCGGGCTGGCGGTGCCCGTCACCGCGTCGTACATCATTGCCGCGGTTGTGATCGTTCCGGCTCTGACCAAGGTTGGCGTCCCGGACTTCGCCGCGCACATGTTCATCTTCTACTATGCGGTGCTGGCGGATGTGTCCCCGCCGACGGCCCTCGCGCCATCCGCGGCTGCAGCGCTGACGGGTGGCAAACCCTTCAGGACGATGATGCTGGCCTGGAAGTATTGTTTACCGGCGTTCCTGGTGCCATTCATGTTTTGCCTTTCGCCGGACGGGGTGGGGCTGCTTCTGATGTCAAAGTCGTGGGTGACGACAGTCTGGACCTTTGCCACATCGGTCCTGGCAGTTGCCGCCCTTGCCGTTTCGTTTGGAGGCTGGATGATTCGCAGCGCGTCGATCCTGGAACGGGTGCTGGCCGGCGTCGCCGGGCTTGCGCTTCTTGTGGCGGATACCCGGATGGATGCGATAGGACTAAGCCTGATGGTTGTCGTCATCATTCTTCATGTCGCGCGGACTCGCCGGATTGCAGGCCCAACACCGGCCTGATCGCCGTCGAACCTGGCAGATAATGGGCTCTGCCCGGATAAGCCACCCCAACATTCAAGGAAAAGTCTCTATCACAATCATGGAACCCTTTCTCATCGCAAAGCAGGACCCGGCATCCGGCGGCCTGGAACTCAATTTTCTGCCCCGCATGGGCAATCGGCACGGCCTGATTGCCGGCGCCACGGGAACCGGCAAGACCGTCAGTTTGCAGACCCTGGCCGAGAACTTCAGCCGGATTGGCGTGCCGGTGTTTATGGCCGATGTCAAAGGCGACCTGACCGGGATCACCCAGCCCGGCGGCGCGAATCCGAAGGTGGCCGCGCGGGTCCAGCTGCTCGGCTTGCAAGACTTTCAGTATGCCGGGTCTCCGGCGATGCTGTGGGATGTGTTTGGCGAGAAGGGTCACCCGATGCGGTCGACGGTCTCCGAAATGGGGCCATTGCTGCTGAGCCGGATTCTGGAGTTGAACGACACGCAGGCGGGCGTGTTGAGCATCGTGTTCAAGGTCGCGGATGCCAATGGTCTGCTCCTGATTGACTTGAAAGATTTGCGGACAATGCTGAAGTACGTCGCCGATAACGCAAAGGACATGATCACCGAGTACGGGAACGTGTCGGCCGCGAGCGTTGGCGCGATCCAGCGCGGGTTGCTGACGCTCGAGGAGCAGGGCGGCGACAAGCTGTTTGGCGAACCTGCCCTCGATCTGACCGATCTGATGCAGACTGAGCGTGGCCGCGGGATTATCAACATCCTGGCCGCGGACAGGTTGATGTCGTCGCCGAAGATGTATGCGACATTCCTGCTCTGGTTGCTCTCAGAGCTGTATGAAACACTGCCCGAAGTTGGGGATCTGGACAAACCCAAGCTGGTCTTCTTCTTTGATGAGGCCCACTTGCTGTTTAACGACGCCCCGAGCGCGTTGATGCAGAAGATCGAACAGATGGTTCGCCTGATCCGCTCAAAAGGCGTTGGGGTGTACTTCATCTCGCAAAATCCGCTGGACGTGCCCGATGTGGTGCTCGGCCAGATGGGCAACCGTATTCAGCACGCGCTGCGGGCGTTCACCCCGCGGGATCAGAAGGCGGTGAAGGCGGCTGCGACCACCTTCCGGGAAAATCCCGCGATTGACGTTGAGCAGGCGATCATGGAGCTTGGGGTGGGCGAGGCGTTGATCTCGTTCCTGGATGAAAAGGGCACGCCTGGGATTGTGCAGCGCGCTTTTGTTCTGCCGCCGCATGGCCAAATCGGGCCGATCACACCCGAACAACGTCAGAAGCTTATTCAAGGCTCAATTCTGTATGGGCATTACGAGCATGCGGTCGATCGCGAGTCAGCTTATGAAATTCTGACCGACAAGGCTCGTCAGGAAGCGGCGACCCAACAGAAGACCGCTGACGAGAAGCGCATCGCGCTCGAGGCCCAATTGGCTGAAAAGCAGCGCCTGCAGAACGAGAAGCTGGCGGCCCAGAACGCGGCTGCCCAGGCCCGGGCCCAGGCCGCTCAGCAGCGCGCGACCCGGGCGCAACGCAGCGAACTGGACAAGTTCGTCGGCTCGGTGGGCAAGAGCGTGGTGCGTTCGGTTGCGACGTCGGCCGGGCGCGAGATCCTGCGCGGCGTATTGGGCGGAATCCTGGGCGGGGGCGCCAGCAAGCGCCGCTACTAATCGCCCGCGCCGTTTCTTGGGAAGCAAAATGCCCCGGCATTGCCGGGGCATTTTGCTTCCCAGATAACCGATGTGGCGGCGTCTAGCGGCCCATGGCGCGCTTGAGTGTGCCGCACGCGCGGCATTCGCCGTTCGGGCGGAAGATCGAGAACCCTGCCTGCGGGTCATCATTCCACTGCCGGAAGTCGATATTCCAGATGATCATCATTCGGACTTTGCCTGAAGCGCGGGACAATTCTGCCGCGCGGGCGAGCCAATCGGCTTGATTGCTCAGGCTGATTCCGCCGCCCCACGAAAAGCCGCCTGGGAGTGGCCCGATGCCCTCACCGGTGACGTATCCAAGCTCGGTCCAGCAGATGGGCACCTTGCCGCCAAATGCGTTGTAGACCGTGTCCAGCGTTCCGAAGAAGTACCACTGAGGGTGGTCTGAGCTGCCTACCGGCGCGCCCGACCGTTGATCAGGACCGACCATGGTGCCGTTGTGGTGCGCGCCGGCGCAGTCCATCCAGGCCGCCGCGCCGGTGTTGGCCAGGCGTTGGATAAACGGGGCGTCGTCGCAGCCCGCATTTTCGCAGCGACCGCCGAAGTAGCCCGTCGGGGCCGG
>Ga0073904_10003028_pt1 | contig 12676 bp, 12 predicted proteins | sample KloWWTrecipitate_FD_66668 | JGI IMG/M metagenome (GOLD analysis project Ga0073904, IMG submission 66668) | Active sludge microbial communities from Klosterneuburg, Austria, studying microevolution and ecology of nitrifiers - Klosterneuburg... | ecosystem: Engineered > WWTP > Aerobic digester >...
CGCGACGAGCGGGAAGAAGGCCGCGAGCGCCGCGGCATCGCCGCCCGCGTGGAAGTCGTCCAGGTGCCACGCCGTGATGCTTCGAGAGGCTTCGCCGCGGGCTTGCAGCGACGCAAGGCCCGCCTCGATATCGAACGCGAGCCGGCCGGCGAGAAGGCGCGAGGGCTGGAAGCGCCAGCGCGCCTGATCGAGCGTGAACGCGAGGCCTGGGGCGGCGACGTTCACCTGCGCCGAGCCTTGCCACACGGTGCCGGTCACCGCGGAGAGCCTCACCACGCCGGCGCTGGCCGCGGCGATGCGGGAGGCGGCCACGCCAGCCGGCAGCGTCGCGGCGAGGAAGGCGCCATAGGCGAGCACGCCGAGGACGAGCGCGCGCAGCGGCGTCACGTCAGGCGCCGGCCAGGACGACGTCGGCGCGCACGCGTCCGGCCGCGGGGAGCGCGTCGATCGTCGCTTCCTCGACCACCAGCCCATGCGCCGGCCCGACCGTCGCGAGCCACGCGACGAGCCGCGTCCACGAGGCGTCCTCCGCCGTGAGGCGCACGCGCCTCGCGTCGAGCGCGGTGAGGCGCCCGCCCGGGATCCCCTGCGCGAGCGCGCCGGAGGCCACGAGGTTCGCGAGCGAGGTGGCGGTCGCGGCCCGGGGGGCGGGCAGCGCGCGAATCGCCGCGGCCTCCGCGGCCTGGGCCCGCATCGCGACCACCGAGGCGCGAAGCGGCGGCAATTGCGCGGCGATCCTCGCGCGCGCTCTCTCCATCGGCAGCCAGGCGAAGGCGATCACGAGTAGCGCCGCGGCGACGGCTGCCGCCCAGCGAAGCGCCGCACGCTCGCGCGGGCTCCGCGCGGTCCAGAACGCCGGCGCGTTCATGGCCTCGCCTCGCCGCGGTCGATTTCCAGCCGGCCGGCGGTATAGGTGATGCGCCGGGCGGGCGCGGCGTCGCGCGCGGCCGCGGCGGTGGCGAGCGCGAGGAAGTCGCTCGCGGAGGCGCGGCCGTGGGCCCGCTGAAGGTCGGCCAGGTTGCGCCGCATCTGCAGCGCCGGGTCGACGATCGCCTTCGCCTCCGGGAACGCCGCCCGGAAGATCGCCTCGCGCTCGGCCTCGAGCGCCAGGCGTTCGCGCTCGAGCCGCCACCCGTCGGCCGCCGTGAAACCGAACTGCAGGACGACGATCGCGGCGGCGAGCGCCCAGGCGAGTCGCGGCAGGCGAAGCGATCCGAGGGCCGGAGACGTTGGCGCGAATTCGCCCGCGAGCAGGTCGATCGCCGTGGCCGCGGCCGGCGCGCAGAGCGACGGCCGGGACGGCGCGACCGTCACCGCCATGCCGGCTCGCTCGCCCCACAGCGCCGCATCGGGCGGCGCGACAGCGCCCTCCACCACGACGTGCAGCCGCTGCGGACGGGCGTCGCGCTGCGCGGCCTCGTCGGCGGCGATGCCCACCGCGAGCGGCGGTTCGGCGCTCGTGGGCCGGTCGAAGGCCACCGCGTGGCCGTCGTCCTCGACGAGAAAGCACCGGTCCTCGCCGAGCACCGCGTGCCAGGTGCCGGGCCGAGCCGGCAGCAGCGCGGTTTCGCACAGGGCGCGCGTGGCGACGATGCCTTCGCCCGCGAGGACCGCGAGGGCGCCGGACAGCCAGGCGCGGTCCACCACGGCCACGAGCGTCTCGCCGCGGGCGTTGGTGGCGCCGGGCACGGCGTGGATCTGGTCGGGGTCGGCGAGCAGGCGGTCCTCCACCGCGAAGGGCAGCAGTTCCCGGATCGTGGCGGCGTTCACCTTCGGGAGCTTCAGGCGGGCGAAGAGCACGCGCGAGGCGGGCAGCACGAGTTCCACCGTCCCGGCACGCGGCACGCCGGGGAGCGTCGTCCTCGCCTCGCGAAGCGACTCGCCCCGTGCGTCGGCGACCGCCCACGCGAAGGAGGCGTCGGCGTCGATGCGGTCGACGGCGGGAAGGAGAAGGCGAAGGATCATGGCGGGCGACGAAACGCCATTCTAGCGCCGGCTCGTTCCACGGCCACGGCTAGTAGAGCGAACGGCGCCAGATCATGGCCGTCGCGGGCGTGGCGCCAGGCGCGGCCCGCGAGACGAGCGCCTCGGCGGCGACCTGGACGTCGTCCTGGGAGACGCCGACCTGGACGAGGAAGTGGTCGCTCTTCACGTCGAGACTCGCCTCGATGGCCGTGCCCCCGGCCTGGTTCATGCGCGCCTTCAGGTCCGCGCGGTCCCTGAACGGCTGCTTGCGCCGGGACTGCACGAGGGCGCGGATCTCGTCGCGGGACAGCGCCGGCAGGATGGCGGCGAGCACCTCCGGGGCGGCCGTGTTGGCGTTCACGGGCGCGCGCACCGGCAGCGCGGTGACGAAGGGCCGCAGTTTCGCGACCGCGCCGGCGTCGAATCCCCGCACGTCGTAGAGCTCCTCGACCTGCCCCAGGGGCCGGTTGGCGGCGCGGTGGGGACGGGCCAGCGAAAGGTAATAGGCGTCCTCGGCGCCGCCGCCGCCGGAGAGATCGGCGTCGGCGTCGATCCAGTCGAGCACGGCGAGCGCGAGCCCCGGATCGAGGCCCAGGGACTCGAGGAGCCGGCCGAGGATCTGCACGTCGGCATCGCTTCGCCGGCCGGCATTCACGAGGTTGTTCAGGTTGAAGCGCGCCTGCTGGTCGATGATCGCGCCGCTCACCACCGCGCGCTCCACGGGCAGCCCGGCGAGAGGCCGCGCCCAGTCCTCCTCGAGCGTGTCGATCGCGCTCCCGCGCGCGTCCTCGGCCAGGATGCCGCGCGCCCAGTCGAAACCCGCCTGCGCATAGGAATCGGCCTGCGCCCGCGAGGCGACGAGGGCGGTCTGGTTCAGCGTCGCCGATTGCTGGGCGAGCATGTAGGTCGCCGCCGAGGCGGCGACCGCGACCACGAGGATCGCCGTCACCACCGCGACGCCGCGCTGCGGGCCGCGCCTCATCGCGGGATGTCCACGACGCGAACGATCGTCTCGCCCGTGGCGAGCTCCAGCGTCATTTCCACGGCGAGCGGCTTGCCCTGCGCGGTCGGCAGGGCCCAGTCGCGGCGCCATTCGAAGCCGCGGTCGAGAAAGCGGAAGGCGAGCGAGCGCACGTTGTCCAGCACCGGCGTGGCGCTCGCCTGCGCGCGCGGGCCCGCGTCCACGGCGGGCCAGGCGAGGCGGTCGACGCGGCCCTCGGCCAGCCGGTAGCCGACGCGCTGCGGCGCCGCCAGCGCATTGGCATGGAGCGTCGCGCCGGCGCGGGTGAGGGCGAAGCCCACGGCGCCCGCGTCGGCGAGGTCGAGTCGCGTCGAAACCGCGCCCAGGGTCGTGCCCGACGCGCCGGTGGCCGGGCGATCGAGCACCGCCTGCACGTCGCGCTCGAAGCGCCCGACGAAGAGCGCGACATCGCGCCACTTGCGCGAATCGCGGTCCAGGGCCTCGCGGCTCTCCAGCATCACCGCGAGTCCGCGGTAGGCGAACGCCGCGAGGAGCGCGAAGATCGCGAGCGCGACGAGAAGCTCCACCAGCGTGAAGGCGCGCTGCGGCCTCATGGCCTCACCAGGAAGGCGGTGTGGGTCGCGAGGACCCGGCCCGGCACGCGCGCGTCGGAAATGGAAAAGTCCACGCGGCGGATCGTGGGGTTGGGCGTGTCGGTGACGGTCTCCTCCACCACGAGGGAGAGCCCGCCCTGCTCGACCGTGGCCGTGGTGACGGCGGGCGCGGGGAAGAGCCCGCGGGCGCGCATCTCGGCCATGCGGTTGCCGGCGCTCCAGGTGGCGAGCAGGCGTGCCCGCGTGTCCCGCGCGCCGTCGGTGGCGAGGCTCGCCGCGCGCGTGGTCGCGGCAAGGGCGATCGCGAGGATCGCCATGGCGACGAGGATCTCGACCAGCGTGAAGGCGCGCTCGCGGCTCATTTCACGATCGCGCGCACCGCGCCCGCGGCGTCGCCCTCGATGGCCTTGGGCAAGCCGCGCACGGTGAGCGCCACGCGGAAGGCCACCCCCAGGCCGTCGGGCAGGAAGATGAGGAGCTCTCCCGCCTCCACCGGCTTGCCGTCGATGGCGAGCGATTCGATGCGCATCGTGTCGGGCAGGCGGCGCTCGCGGCCGGGAACGGGCGACCACGACCGGTCGGCGGCGAGCCGAAGCACCCGGAGGCGGCCCTGGGCGAGCGACACGGCGGCCGGCCGGCCGCCGAACCAGGCGTCGTCTCGCGCCGCCTCGATGTCGAGGGCGAGGAGGGAGGTCTCGCGCCGCGCCACTTCCTCGTCGCCGGGAAAGAGGTTCACCGCGGCCACCGCGAGCACGATGCCCGCGATCGCGACCACCACGAGGATCTCGATGAGCGTGAAGCCCGCGCGCGCCCGGTCGGCGCCGGGCAGGCGCCTACTCCCAGTTGCCGATGTCGGCGCCACTGCCATCGCCTCCGCGCGCCCGGTCGGCCCCGAGGCTGAAGACGTCGATCTCGCCCTTCACCCCGGGATTGAGGAACTGGTAGTCGCCGCCCCAGGGGTCGCGGGGCAGGCGCTCGAGGTAGCCGCCCTGCTTCCAGTTGCCGGGAACGGGGGTGGACGCCGGTTTCTGCACGAGCGCGGCGAGGCCCTGGTCGGTCGCGGGGTAGAAGCCGTTGTCCAGCCGGTAGAGTTTCAGGGACTGCACGATCGCCGCGATGTCGGCTTTCGCGGCCACGCGCTTGGCCTCGTCGGGCCGGTCCATGATGCGCGGCACGACGATGGCGGCGAGGATGCCCAGGATCGCCACGACGACGAGGATCTCGATCAGGGTGAAGGCGGATTGTCTTTTCATGGTCCTAGCGGCCGACGAGCTGGTTCAGGTTGAAGATGGGCAGCAGGATCGCGAGCACGATGGCGAGCACCACCGCGCCCATCACCACGATCACCGCGGGCTCGAACACCGCCACCGCGGCGGCGAGCCGGGTCGACAGGTTCGCCTGCTGCTGGCGCGCGGCGCGCTCGAGGGCTTCGTCGAGACGGCCGGTGGCTTCGCCCCCGGCGATGAGATGCACCATCACCGGCGGGAAGGCGCCGGTGGCGGCAAGCGCGCGGGAGAGCGGCATGCCCTCGCGCACGCCGCGTGCGGCCGCCTCGAGCGCCTCGCGCATCGGCAGCAGCGCCATCACGCCGCCGCCGGCCTCCAGCGCAGCGAGGATGGGCACGCGGCTGCCCACCAGGATCGCGAGCGTGGCGGCGAGCCTCGCGCTGTCCAGGTGGCGAAGCACCTTGCCCGCGAGCGGGGCGCGAAAGAGCAGGCCGTGGATCCTCCGGCGCGGGCCCGGACGCGCGAGCGCCGCCCGCAGGCCGAGCGCGGCGGCCACGGCGAGCGCGATCCAGGCGGGCCAGGTGGCGGCGAGGAATCCGGATAGGGCGATGAGCGCGCGCGTGAGGACCGGCAGCGCCTCCTTCGCGTGGCTGTAGACCTGCACCACCTGCGGCACGACGTAGACCAGCAGGGCCCCCATCACGAGCAGCGACACCCCGGTCACGATGGCCGGGTAGATGAGGGCCAGCGAGAGGCGGCTGCGCAGCGCCTGGCGCTCCTCGAGGTAGTCGGCGAGCTTCGCGAGCACGCGCGTCAACTGCCCCGAGGCTTCCCCCGCGGCGACGAGCGTGCGGTAGAGCTCGGGAAACACGGCGGGAAAGGCGGCGAGCGCGCTGGCGATCGTCGAGCCCGCCATCACCTCGCCGCGCAGGGCCGCGAGGACCTGCCGCTCGCGCTCGTTCTCGGCCTGCTCGATCAACGCGTTGAAGGACTGCTCGACGGTGAGCCCCGCCTCGATGAGGGACGCGAGGCTCCGGGTGAGGCGCGTGAGTTCGCCCGCGGAGAGCGAGATGCGGCGAAAGCGCGAGCCCCCCGCCGGGTCGTTGGCGGCGATGACCTCGACCCGGAACGGCGTGAGGCCCCGGTCGCGGATGATCGAGCGCGCCTGGCGCGCGCTGTCGGCCTCCAGCACGCCCTTGCGGAGGCGGCCTTCGATGGTGTACGCCTGGTAGCGGAAGCCTGGCATGGGATCTGTTTTCCGCTCCCTCCGGAACGAGGGCCGGCGGCGAGGGCCCTAGGTCCTCGTCACGCGCAGGACTTCGTCGAGCGAGGTCGTGCCGTCGCGCACCCAGCGCAGCCCGTCCTCGCGAAGGCGCGTCATGCCGCTCGCGATGGCCTTCTCGCGGATCGAGCGCTCGGCGGCGGTGTCGTGCACGAGGTGGCGCAGGTCGTCGTCCACCACGAGGAGCTCGTAGATGCCGGTGCGCCCCTTGTAGCCCGTGAAGTTGCACGCGGCGCAGCCCGCCGCCCGGTAGAGGCGCTCCGGCGCGTTCTCGCGGAACACCGAGCGCTCGGCTCCGTCGGGCTCGCCCGGCGTCCTGCAGGCCGGGCAGAGTTTCCTCACCAGGCGCTGCGCCAGCACGCCGGAGAGCGTGGACGCGAGCAGGTAGGGCTCGATCCCCATGTCCGCGAGCCGCGTCACCGCGCCCGGCGCGTCGTTCGTGTGCAGCGTGGCGAGCACCAGGTGGCCGGTGAGGGAGGCCTGGACGGCGATCTGCGCGGTTTCGAGATCGCGGATCTCGCCGATCATCACCACGTCGGGATCCTGGCGCAGGATCGCGCGCAGCGCCCGCGAGAAGGTCATCTCGATCTTCGGGTTCACCGGCGTCTGGCCGATGCCGTCCAGCTCGTATTCCACCGGATCCTCGACGGTGAGGATGTTGCGGGTCTTGCGGTCGAGCCGCGACAGGGCGGCGTAGAGCGTGGTGGTCTTGCCCGATCCCGTGGGGCCGGTGACGAGGAGGATGCCGTGGGGCTGCTGGATCAGAAGGTCGACCGCGTCCCGCGTGGCCGCGCCCATGCCGAGGGCGTCGAGCGTGAGGCGTCCGGCCTGCTTGTCGAGCAGGCGCAGCACCACGCGCTCGCCGGCGGCGGTGGGAATGGTGGAGACGCGCACGTCGATCGGCCGGCCGGCCACGCGAAGGGCGATGCGCCCGTCCTGCGGCAGGCGCTTTTCCGCGATGTCGAGCGCGGCCATCACCTTGAGGCGCGAGACCATGGCGGGGTGCAGGCCGCGCCGGGGCTCGACCACGTCGCGCAGCGCCCCGTCGACGCGGTAGCGCACCAGCGCGCGGCTCTCGAAGATCTCCAGGTGCACGTCGGAGGCGCCTTCGCGAACGGCCTGGGTCAGCAGCGCGTTGATGAGACGGATGATGGGCGCGTCGTTCTCGGCTTCGAGGAGGTCGGCGACCTCCGGCAGCGACTCGGTCAGGCGCGCGAGATCGAGGGATTCGCCCATGTCCTCGACGATCATCTCGGCGGCATTGGGCTCGCGCGTGTAGGCGAGCGCCAGGCAATGCTCGAATTCCTCGGGCGCCAGCAGGATCTCGCGCAGCGGCCTGCCGGCGATGCGGCGCACTTCGGCGAGCGTGGCCGCGAGCGGCACCGGTCGGATCCACACCTCCAGCACGCCGCCGGCCACGCGCGCGGCGATGACGCCCTTCGCCTTGGCGAAGGCGTAGGGCAGCAGGCGCACGGTGGCGGGATCGAGGTCCTGCGGGTTCACGGTTCGTTCCAGCGGCGCGGTCATCGGGCGGGCTTCGGCGCGAGCGGCGGCAACTGCTCCGGCGCCACCTCGGGAAGCAGGAGGTTGCGCTCGAACCCCATCGTGCCCTGGAGGTTGCGGATGTACTCGTAGCGGTCGGCCGTGAGCGCGCGCGCCGCGCCGTCCTCGCGCAGCACGTAGGGCCTGAGGAAGACCATGAGGTTCGTCTTCTTGTGACTCCTCGACTCGTACTTGAAGAGGCTGCCGAGGAAGGGAATGTCGCCCAGCAGCGGCACGCGGTCGATCGAGGACTGCTGGTCGTCCTGGATCAGGCCGCCCAGCACGATGATCTGGCCGTCGTCGACGAGCACGGTCGATTCCAGCGAGCGCTTGTTGGTGATGAGGTCGGCGCCCTTCACCGTCGCGTCTCGCGAGATGGACGACACTTCCTGGAAGATCGCGAGCTTCACCGTGCCCGCCTCGGTGATCTGCGGGCGCACCTTGAGGGTGAGGCCGATGTCCTTCCTCTCGATGGTCTGGAAAGGGTTCGTCGCGCTGGTGGCCGAGGGCGTGTAGCTGCCGGTGATGAAGGGCACGTTCTGGCCCACGAGCAGGCGCGCCTCCTCGTTGTCCAGCGTGAGCACGTTGGGCTTGGAGAGCACGTTCACGCCCGTGTCGCCTTCCAGGGCGCGGGCGAGGACGCCGAGGTTCAGGACCTCGATGTTCGTCCCGTCGGGGCCGGGGATCGTGATGCGGCCGTTCACCACGCCCACGTTCAACCCGGTGCCGATGGACGCGAGGTTCTGCGCGAGCCCGACGATGTTGGTGCCGAAGCTCGTGGTCGCGGTCGGGCTCGTGGAGAAGTTGGTGCCGCCGATCACCTGCCGGCCGTCGCGTCCGATGCCCGAAAGCCCCTGGAACTGCACGCCGACTTCCGAGGCGCGGCCCGTCTGCACCTCGACGATGAGCGCCTCGACCAGCACCTGAGCCCGGCGCACGTCGAGCTTGTCGATGACCGAGCGCAGCGACCGGTAGACGGGTTCCGGCGCGGTGATGATGAGGGAATTGGTGGGCGCGTAGGCCTGGACGATGGACGCCGGCGCGGAAGCGGCGGCGGCGATCGGCAGTCCCGATGCCGCGTTGGCCGGCGTGGCCGGCGTGGCACTTGCCGTGGCGGTGGCCGAGCGGCCCGCCTCGGCTCCGGAGAGCAGCCCGCGCAGGGTCTCGGCGATCTTCGTCGCCTCGGCGTTTCGCAGGTAGACCACGTGGATGTTGCCCGCGCCGGCGCCCGGCGAGTCCAGGCTCGCGGCGAGCGACCTGATGCGCGCGATGAGCGCCGGATTGTCGCCGCGCACGAGCAGGCTGTTGGTGCGCGGGTCGATCGCGATCGCGGCTTTCGGGGGCGCGCCCGGGGACGAGGGCGACGGGGACATCTCGGCGATCACGCCCTTGATCGTCTGCGCGACGTCGACGGCGGAGGCGTGCTGGAGGACCACGACCTGCACGTCGCCGCCCGAGGGCTGGTCGATCGCGCGGATGATCGACTCGATGCGCCGCACGTTCTCGGCGTAGTCGGTGATCACGATCGCGTTGTTGCTCGCGTAGGCCGCGACGAAGTTGTTGGCGGTGACCAGCGGGCGCAGCACGGCGACCAGTTGCAGGGCCGACTCGTTCTGCAGCAGGAAGACCCGCGTGACGATCCGGTCGCCGGGCACCTTGGCGCCGGCGTCCCCCACGGGGCTCGCGCCCGTCTTGCCCTCGGCTTCGGGGACGATCTTCACGAAGCCGTTGGATTCCACCGCCGCGTAGCCCTGGGTGCGCAGCACCGAGAGCAGCATCGGATAGAGGAGGCTCTTGGGCACGGGCTTCTCGGAGACGATGTTCACGGTGCCGGTCACGCGCGGGTCGAGGATGAAGTTCTTCCCCGTGTGGCCCCCGACCGCCTTGATGACGGAGACGATGTCCGCGTTCACGAAGTTGAGCGTGACCTGCTCTTCCTCGGCCGCCCGGGCCGAGGGCAGGGCGACAAGGACGCAGAGGGCGGCGAATGCTAGAAACCGGGTCACGAAAATTTTCTTCCTCGTTGATTTGACGGGCATTTTGCGCCCAAATGCGGATTTTTCACAGGGCCCCCCGGGACCCGGTTGCGGAAGGCGCGACAGGGGACGGGGACGAGATCAGGGATTGACCGTGTAGTTCAGCTGGATGGCCGCGCTGCCGCGCTGGATTTCGGCCTGGACGAGGGAGGTCGTGGCGAACTGCTGGTGCAGGCGCGCGAGGTCCCCCGCCGAGGCGACGGCCTGGCCGTTCACGCGCTTGATGACGTCGCCCGGCTGCAGGCCCAGGCGTGAGGCGAGGCTGCCGGGGGGCGCCTCTTCCAGCCGCACCCCCCCGCCCGGCGGCATGCCGATGCGGCCGAGGTAGCTCAGTTGTCCCGGGTCCTTGAGGGCGTTTTCGAGATCCTTGCGGGAAAAGGCGAAGCCGTTGGCGCCCGAACGCGCCACTGCCAGCCGGAAGCCGGCGGCCTTGCCGCCCACGGAGCGGGGGACCGCCGCCATGCGCGTGTCGAGATCGATGCGTTCGCGCACGCCGCCCCGCAGGATCACCGCGTGGTCGGGCTCGACGGCCTCGAGCGTGACGCCGGGTTGCACCTCGCCGCCGAGGTTGACCGCGATGTCCTTGCCGCCGGCGTTGAAGACCGCCGATCCGATGGTGGCCGGCGTGGGCGCGATCACCCCCTTCAGCCTCAGGCCGGAAGCGCTTGTGCCCGGCGTCGTGGATCCGGCGGGAGGCGCTGCGCCGAAGAGCTTCGCCACGGCCGCGAGGTCGACGCCACGGGCGGCCTGCGCAGCGCCGTCTGCCTGCGCCGGCGCGAGGAACACCCAGGTCCAGTGCGCCAGGAGCCAGGCGAGCGCCAGGACGAGCGCCACCGTCACGAGCGTGCCGAAGCGGCTCGGGGCGGGTGCGGGCGGGGCGGGAACGGCGACCATGGGCGAATGATAGGGCCTTTAGCGGGCCGGCCGGCGCGCGGTGTCGATGTCCAGGTACTTCCAGGGCTGGTGGGCGAAGGGATGCTTGCGATAGCCGAGCACCCACGGCTGCACCAGGATGTTCTGCGCCTTGTAGGTTTCCACGAGCCACGGCGCGTAGACGACGATCAGCTTCACCATGCGGGAGATGAGCTCGTTTCGCGCCGGGGAATCGGGCAGGCGCTTCACCCGCTCGTAGAGCGCGTTGTACTCGGGCAGGTCGAACATGGCGTAGTTCACCTGGCCGATGGAGCCCTTGTAGAGCAGCTGCAGGAAGTTCTCGCCGTCGGGGAAATCCGCGATCCAGCCGTAGCTGAAGGATTGCACCCGCCCGTTCTGCGCCTGCTTGCGCAGTTCCGGCAGTATCTCGACCTTGTCGAAAGTGACGCGAAGGCCGATCGCGTCCATGGACTTCTTCCACAGCTCGTTTCGCTGCCGCTCGCGAAGCGTGGGCACCGAGGCGTGCTGGAAGGAAAAAGGCGAGCCGTCGGGTGCTTCCCGGTAGCCGTCGCCGTCGCGGTCGACGTAGCCGAACATGTCGAGCAGCGCCTTGGCCCGCGCGGGGTCGTAGTCGAGCATCGGCGTGCGGAAATGCGGGTCGTGGCCGGAGACGGCCGGCGGCAGCGGCGTGTAGGCGCGCACCGACTGCCCCTTGTCCAGGATCGCCATCATGTCGCCCACCCGGAACGCAAGCGCGATCGCGCGCCGCAGGGCCACGCGCTCCGGCGTGTACCCGCCGAGGGCATTGGGCTTGCCGTCGATCGTCGCCGCCGTGTTGAACGTGGTGTAGGTGGTGTAGGCGACCTCGTCGGGCGTCACGTAGAGACCCATCCTCGCGAGGTTCGGCGCGAGCTTTCCGCCCGGAAGCGCGGTGTTGGCGAAGTCCTCCGGCAGCGGCCGGATGTAGTCGTGCTCGCCGTTCAGGAACGCGAGCCAGCGCGGCTGCGCCTCGTCGATCACGTGGATCTCGATCCGGCCCACGATCGGCAGGCGCCGGCCCTTCAGGCGCGCGTGGATGGCGCGGCTCGCCTCGTCGGGGCCGGGATCGCCGTCGAAGATCTCCTCGCGATAGCCGGGATTGGCTTCCAGCACGACGCGGGAACCGCGCACCCACTCGGCGATCCGGTAGGGACCGCTGCCCACGGGATGGAAGGCGATGTCCTGGCCGTAACGCTCCACCACCTCGCGGGCCAGCGCCGCGGTGGCGGGCATGGCGAGCACGAACGGAAAGGACCAGTCGGGGTTGGCGAGCCGGATTCGCACGGTGTAGCGGTCGAGCGCCACGAGTCCCTCGAGCGGCCGGTCGTAGTCGAAGCGCCCGCTCTCCCTTGCCGCAGCCATCGCCGCGTCGGCGCCGAGGATCTTGCCCTCGACCAGGAAGAGCCACTGGCTGCGCAGCTTCGGGTCGAAGAGGCGCTTGATGGAATAGACGTAGTCGTGGGCGGTCAGCTCGCGCGGCTTGCCCTCGAAGGCGGGATCGGGCGCGAAGAAGATCCCCGGCCGGATCCGCAGCGTGAAGGTCGCGCCCTCGTCGCTCACCTCGGGCAGGGAGGCGGTGTTGCCCACGAGCTTCGCGGGCCGCGCGAGGAAGTCGTAGCCGAGCAGCGGGTCGAAGATCGCGTGGGAGATGCTGCCGGAGGCCTCGTCGGACTCCGCGGCCGGGTCGAGCTTCGATTCCGCGCTGGGATAGGCCGTGCGCACGACCTTGCGCGGATCGGGTTGCGCGGCCACCGGCGCCCCCGTGAAGAGCACTGCCAGGGCGGCAAAGGCTGCGAAGGTCCGTAGTGGCGTGGCGAGTCTCATCGGGCGCGGGCCGACCGGAAGCCCTTGAGCGGACGAGGCCGGCGGCGAGGCGCCATCGTACTTGATGGGCGGTGCCTTTCCCTGCGGGACCGCGGTTCCGGGCTGGATCTGGCGTGTTTCGGCGCTCGTTCGCGTTTATCCCTGCAAGACGTCGATCGCGGGCACGGGGCTCGCGACGCCTGCCCGAACCGGAGGAATGATGAACAGGACCCTGAGTGGATTGGCTGCGATCGCCCTTGTCGCCCTGTCGGGGGCAGCGCCGTCAGCCGGTGCGGATTCCGCCCGTGACCCGGTGATAACCGAAGCGCGCGCCA
>Ga0073904_10003030_pt1 | contig 12674 bp, 8 predicted proteins | sample KloWWTrecipitate_FD_66668 | JGI IMG/M metagenome (GOLD analysis project Ga0073904, IMG submission 66668) | Active sludge microbial communities from Klosterneuburg, Austria, studying microevolution and ecology of nitrifiers - Klosterneuburg... | ecosystem: Engineered > WWTP > Aerobic digester >...
TCTGGCCCGCGTTCATCATCACGCCCCACACGAGACCGTTGGCGGCGCGCTCGAGGTTCGCGTCCTCGAGCACGATGGCGGCGTCCTTCCCGCCGAGCTCGAGCGCGCACGGCACGAGGCGCTCGGCGCACGACGCGGCGACCTTGCGACCGGCGGCGGCGCTGCCCGTGAAGACCACCGCGTCCACGTCGGCGCCGACGAGGGCCGCCCCGAGGTCGCGCCCGCCCTGGACGACCTGGAAGACGCCCTCGGGCACGAGCCCCTCGAGGAGCGCGCGGATCTTCTCGCCGGTGCGCGGCGTGACCTCGCTCGGCTTGAACACCACGGCGTTGCCCGCCAAGAGCGCGGGCACGATCGCTCGGAGCGGCAGCGCGAAGGGGAAATTCCAGGGCATCACGATGGCCACCACGCCGCGCGCGACGCGGTGGATGAAGCCGTATTTCTTCGGGTACGAGAGCGCGTCGAGCTCGACCTCCTCGGGCTCGAAGAGCTCCTCCGAGGCGGCGCACCAGTACGCGACGACGTCGGCGGAGGCGAGCACCTCGCCGAGGAGCACCTCCACCTCGGGCTTGCCGGTCTCGCGGTGGACCAGCGTCGCGAGCTCGTCGGCCGCCTGGAGGACGCGCGGCCCGAGCTTCGCCAACGCCTTGCGGCGATCGTCGACGTCGCGATCGGCCCACGCCACCTGGGCGCCGCGCGCCTTCGCGACGAGCGCCTCCAGCGTGTCGAGCGGCGTGGCGACCACCTCGGCGAGGGGCTCGCCGTCGACCGGGCTCACGGAGGAGAAAGGGGAGTCGTCGCTCATCGCCGCGGTCGTACCAGAAGCCAGCCCTCGCCGGGTGCGCATTCGCGCGCGGCGCGAGGGGCCGCGTTTGGCCGCGGGTGGGTCGCGTCGCAGGCGGATCGCGGCCGCGCGAGATGGTCTAGGATGCCCGCATGACCTTCCGCTCGGTCTTCTTCGGGACACCCGCCTTCGCCGTGCCTTGCCTCGACGCGCTCGCCGAGATCTCGGAGGTGTGCGGGGTCGTGTGCCAGCCCGATCGCCCGTCGGGCCGAGGCCAGGTGCTCGCAGCGCCGCCCGTGAAGGAGCGCGCGCTCGCGCGAGGGCTCGACGTCTACCAGCCTGAGAAGGTGCGGACGGGCGAGCTCGCGGCGTGGCTTCGAGACCTCAAGGTCGACGTCGCGCTCGTGGTCGCGTACGGGCGCATCCTGCCCCTCGACGTGCTCACCGCGCCGCGCCTCGGATGCGTCAACGTGCACGCATCGCTGCTCCCGAGGTACCGCGGCGCCGCTCCGATCACCTGGGCGGTGGTGCGCGGCGAGCCAGAGACGGGCGTCACGCTAATGAAGATGGACGAGGGCATGGACACTGGTGATATCCTTGAGAAATTCGTCACACCGATCGCCCCCGACGAGACCGCCGGAGAGCTCTCGGAGCGCCTCTCGGCGCTCGGCGCGCTCGCGGTGCGCCGAGGCCTCCCGCGCTTCGTGAGCGGGGGCTACACGCCCGTCGCGCAAGACGGCGCGCGCGCGACGACGGCGCCCATACTCACGAAGCAGGACGGCCTGGTCGACTTCACGAAGACCGCGGTCGAGGTTCACGACCACGTGCGCGGCATGAGCCCGTGGCCCGGGGCCTTCGCGACTCTGCGCGGCAAGGTGGTGAAGGTGCACGAGGCGACCGCGTCCGACCTGACGAGCCCCGGCGCGCGACCGGGGCAGGTCGTGCTCGCCGACAAGACCGGGCTCGTGGTCGCTTGCGGCGACGGCAGCGTGGCGCTCGCGCGCGTGCAGCTCGAGGGCAAAAAGCCCATCCGCGGCGTGGATTGGATCGCGGGGCGCGGCGTGGCCGAGGGCGACACCTTCAACGCCGCCGCGACGACCGAGTAGCCGCGACGAGCCGCCAGTCGAAAGCTCGGCCGTCCGCGCATCGCGGCCTCTCGGCGTCCGGGCCAGCCGTCAGTCGCGGCGCTCGCGCCTGACCTCTTCGAGGAGCGAGTCGATGCGATCGCGCGCCTCCTGGCCCGCGTCGTAGCTGAACCGAAACTCCGGCGCCGAGCGCAGCTTGAGCGCCCCCGAGATCTCCTTCCGGAAGAGGCCCGCGGCGCGGCCGAGGCCCACCTTGGCCCCCTCGAGGCGCGAGGCGTCGTCGCCGCCCTCGAGCAGCCGGTAGAACACCCTCGCGATCCGGAGATCGTCCGAGAGCTCCACGCGCGAGACCAGCACGCCGGCGAGCCGCGGATCGCGCACCTTCGTGGTGAGGAGCATCGAGAGCTCCTCGCGAATTCCTTCGGCCACTCGCGCGGCGCGCTTCACTTCACCAGCCATGAGATCGCTCTACTCCGAAAGGTCGTCGTCGTCCTGCCAATCGCCGTCGCCGCCGCCGTCGCCGCCGTCGTCACCGAACAGCTCGTCGCCGAAGGGCACGAGCTCGGTCTCGCGGGAAAGCAGCTGCGCGTCCTCGGAGAGCTCGGCGGCGTGGGCGACCTCCGCGAGCACGCGGTCGCACACCGCGGCGTCCGCCGACACCACGCACGCGCCGAGCACGATCTTCTGCAGGAGGTCTTGGCACGCCACCTCGGCGATGGAGATCGCAAAGCGCGCTCTCAGGCGGTCGCGGATACGCCGCACGACGCTGCGCTTTTCCTTCAGCGAGCGCGCGTGCGGGACGTGGAACGTGAGCCGGAGGACACCTACGTGCACGGCCTACCAGGATAACGCATGCTTGCTTGGAGGCCCGCGCCCCTCGAGGGGCGCCGCTGACGCCCTCAGAGCTTCTGCTTGACGTGCTCGATCTCGTAGCACTCGATGATGTCGAGCTCCTTGATGTCGGACGCTCCGTCGAGGCTGATGCCGCACTCGAAGCCCTCGGCCACGTCCTTGACGTCGTCCTTGAAGCGCTTGAGGGCGGCGATCTTGCCCTCCCAGATGCGCTCGCCGCCGCGGAGCAGGCGCGCCATCGCGTTGCGCTTGATCTGCTTGTCGATGACGTAGGAGCCCGCGACGATGACCCCGCGGATCTTGAGGACCGCGCGGACCTCGGCCTTGCCGACGGCCTTCTCGACGAGGATGGCCGGGAGCAGGCCTTCCATCGCGCTCTTCACGTCGTCGACGGCCTCGTAGATGATCGAGTAGTGGCGGATCTCGATCTTGTTCTCCTCCGCGTGCGCCGCCGCCTTGCCGGCGGGCCTCACGTTGAAGCCGATGACGATCGCCTTCGCGGCGATGGCGAGGTTGACGTCGCCCTCGGTGATGGCGCCCACGCCGGCGTGCACGATGCTGAGGCGCACGCGGTCGGTGGAGAGCTTGGCGAACGTGTCGGCCACGGCCTCGACCGAGCCCTGAACGTCGCCCTTGATGATGATGCGAAGCTCTTGCTGGTCCGCGTCTTGAATGCGCTTCGAGAGCTCCTCGAGGGAGACCTTCGCGGACGACGGGATGAGGCTCTTCGCCATCTTTCCGCGCCGGCTCTCGGCGATTTCCTGCGCCTTCTTGGTGTCCTTGACGGCGTGCACGGGGTCGCCCGCGCTCGGCACGTCGGACAGGCCGAGGATCTCGACGGGGGTCGAGGGGCCCGCCGAGTGGACGGGCTTGCCGTGCTCGTTGGTCATCGCGCGGACCTTGCCGAAGCCCGCTCCGGCGAGGATGAAGTCACCCACCTTGAGGGTGCCCTCCTGGACGAGCACGCGGGCGACCGGGCCGCGGCCTCGGTCGAGGAGCGCCTCGATGACCGTGCCGCTCGCCGGCTTCGCGGGGTTGGCCCGGAGATCGAGCACCTCCGCTTGGAGCGCGAGCACCTCGAGCAGCTCCGGCACACCCGCGCCGGTGAGCGCGGAGACGGGCGCGTAGATCGTGTCGCCGCCCCAGTCCTCGGGGATGAGGCCGAGCTCGGAGAGCTCGCGCTTCACGCGCTCGGGGTCCGCGCCGGCTTTGTCAATCTTGTTGACCGCTACGATGATCGGGACCTTCGCCGACTTCGCGTGGGCGATCGCCTCGCGGGTCTGCGGCATGCAGCCGTCGTCGGCCGCGACCACGAGCACCACGATGTCGGTCACGCCCGCGCCGCGGGCGCGCATCTGCGTGAACGCTTCGTGGCCGGGTGTGTCGAGGAACACGATGGTTCCGTTCGCAGTGGCCACCTTGTAGGCGCCGATGTGCTGGGTGATTCCCCCCGCTTCGCCCGCCGCCACGTTGGCCTTGCGGATGCGGTCGAGGAGGCTCGTCTTGCCATGGTCGACGTGGCCCATGACGGTGACCACGGGGGGGCGAGGCTCGCTCGCCTCGTCCGCCGCCACGGTGGGCTCCTCGCCGCGCGCGGCCGCGATGCTGTCGTCCTCGCTGACGGCGACGTCCTCGACCTCCCACGCGAACTCCGACGCGAGGATCTTCGCGGTGTCGGCGTCGAGCGTGGTGTTGATGTGGACGTTCTGCATTCCCATCGACCAGAGCTTCGCGAGCAGCTCCGTGGCCTTGAGGCTCATCTTCTGCGCCATGAGCTGCAGGTTGATGTTCTCCTCGATGCGAATGACCTTCTTGTGGGCGCTCATCTCCTGGGTGGAGACGGCCGGCTTGCGGCCGGGCACCTGAGGCCCGAAGCCGCGCTTGCCCGCGAAGCCGCGGCCCATGGGGCCGCCGCGCCCCATCGCAGGACCGCCACGGAGCCCGCCACGCTGGGGGCCGCTAGCGCCTCCGGCGCGCGGATCGTACTGGACGCGGCGCGCCATGGTCCCGGCGGAGCCGCCGCCGATTCCGGTGCGGGAGACGCCCGCAGGGGTCGGCATGGGCACGCCGGGGCGACCCGCCCAGACCTCGATGCCCGTCTTGGGGGGCGCGGAGCGCAGCGGGGGAGGCGGAGGCGGAGGCGGCGTGGCCGGGCGCGGCGGCTCGATCACCGCGGGCGGCGCGGCGACGACGACGGGCTCCGGGAGCGGCGCGACGGGCGCGACGGGCGGCGGCGCGACGGCGACGACCTCGACGGGCGGCGGCGCGGCCTCGACGACCTCGGCAGGCGCCTCGTCGATCACGAGGGTGGTGGAGCTCTTGCGCTCTTTGCGGACCGGGGCGGGTGCGGCGCCGGCGGCGGCGGCCGCGAGGTCACGCACGCTCTTGCGCCCCTCGGCGACCACTGAGCGGACCGAGGCAGGGGCGCTCTTGCGCTCCTCCGCGACCACGGCGGCGGCCACGTCGCGGGCGCTCTTGCGCTCCTCCGCGACCGCGGCGGCCACGTCGCGTACGCTCTTGCGCTCCTCCGCGACGAGCTCCCGGGCGCTCTTGCGCTCCTCCACTCGGACGACCGACGGGGGCGGCGCCGGTACGACCGCGGGCGCCGGCTCGGAGTCGCGAGACGCGGGAAGCTCTCGGCGCGAAGGCTCCGCGGCGACGTCGGCCATCGACGGCGGGGCGGCCGGGAGCGAACCGCTCGGGGCGGCGTCGGGAGACTTGGCGATGGCGCGACGCTTCACGACCGTGGGGCGGATGCGCTCTTCCACGACGTTGTGAGTCTTCTGCTTCTCGAGGTGCCTCTTGAGGCGGTCGACCACGTCGGACTCGACCGAGCTCATGTGGTTGCGAACCTCGGCGACGCCAATCGACTGGAACAGCGCCACGACCTGTTTCGGATCGAGGTTGAGCTGCTTTGCAACTTCGTAAACCCGAACCTTGCTCATCGAACCTCCGACGACCGCCATGCTGCTTCACTCCCCGAACCGGCCAACGCCGCGGCGGCTCTGCACATCCGTTTGATTTCATCCGCCAGCGCGCTGTGCGTGACGACCAGCACGACCACCTCGTCGCGCCCGAAGAGCGCGCCACACGTGCTCTTCGATCCAAAACTCACCGCGAGTCCTCGTGAAACTGCATCCGTGATCTCGCGCCGCTCTACCACGCTTCTCGCGTCGACCGCCACGACAACGCACGTCGCGCCGTCGGCCAGGGCCGCGAGGGCGGCGTCGGTGCCCACTCGCACGTGATGTGTGCGCTTCGCAGAGGTGAGGAGCCCCACGACGCGGCGCTCGGCCGCCTCGCGAAACGCCGACGACAGGGCCGCCGCCGTGGTGCGCACCGGCGCCTTGAACGACCGGGAGAACCCCGATCGGGCGGCGCGCTCGAGGCACGCGGGCTGTGGGTGCACCCACGCGCCACGCCCGAACGCGCCGCCGGCGAGGTCGAACGCGAGCTCCGTCGCGTTCGGTCCCTCGGGGCCCCGAACCAGGCGCGCGAGCGCGTCCGGGTCGGCCTTCTGGCCGCACCCAGCGCAGGTCCGGGTGCGCGCGGAGCTCTCCGCCACGCCCTCGGTGCTCGCTGTCCGCCTGATCGCGCTCATGTCAGCCCGGCGCCTGCGCGCGCTTGAGGACGTCGGAGATCTCGTGCCACTCGTTGGCGAGGAACGACTCGGCCCCCTGCTTCAGCGCGCGCGCCTTCTTGATTCCGAGGCCCGTCTTGATGGCGAGCTTGTCCTCGTCTTCGCGCAGGATCTCCTCGATGGTGCGGTAGCCCGCCTCCTCGAGGAGCTGCACGGTGCGCTCACCGACTCCGCGCAGGAAGAGCAGGCGATCTCGCTCGGTCAGCGGCTCGGTGCGGCTCGCGACGTTGCTGATGCGCTCCTGCCGCAGACGCTCCATGGTCTTCTCGGCCGAGGCCTTGATCGCCTCCGCCGCCTCGGCCCCGCCCAGCCCGGGGATGGCGACGAGCTCCTCCTCCGAGGCCTCGAGCAGCTCCTCGAGCGCCCGGAAGCCCTGGCGATACATGCTCCGCGCGACCGCGTCGCTCACGCCGTCGAGCCGCTGGAGCTGGGCGATCGCCTCCTCCTCCATCTGCTTGAACTTCGTGTCGCTGATGATGTCGAGCTTCCACGCGGTGAGCTGCGCCGCGAGGCGCACGTTCTGGCCCTTGCGGCCGATCGCGAGCGAGAGCTTCTCGTCGGGAACGACGAGCTCCATGCGTTTGTCGGCCTCGTCGACGATGACCTTGAGCACCTCGGCGGGCTGGATCGCCGCGCACACGAAGCGCGCGGGATCGCGGTCGTACGGCACGATGTCGATCTTCTCGCCGCGCAGCTCCTGCACCACCGCCTGCACGCGTGAGCCCTTCATGCCCACGCACGCGCCCACCGGATCGACGTCCGAGTCACGGCTCGCGACGGCGATCTTCGAGCGCGCGCCGGCCTCGCGGGCGCAGGCCACGACGCGGACGATCCCCTCGTAGATCTCGGGGACCTCGCTCTCGAAGAGCTTCTCGACCAGCTTCGCGTCCGAGCGCGAGAGGATGATCTGCGGACCGCGCGCCTCGCGATCGATGTCTTTCAACAGCGCGACGATGCGATCGCCGGGGCGATACGACTCGCGCGGGGTCTGCTCGCGGAACGGGAGGATGCCCTCGGTGCGGCCGAGATCGACGATGAGGTTCTGCCCCTTCTCGAAGCGTCGCACGACGCCCTTGATGAGCTCGCCCTTCTTGTCCTTGAACTCGTTGTAGATGAGGTCGCGTTCTTCGTCGCGCACGCGCTGGATGAGCACCTGCTTGGCGGTCTGCGCCGCGATGCGACCGAAGGTCGACCGCGCCTGCTTCACCATGAGGATGTCGCCGAAGTCCTTGTCCTGCTGGGCGGCCTTCTTCGCGTCCGACGGGTGCCAGAAGATCTGGAAGCCGAGCTCCTCGCCCAGCTCCGCCTCGAGCCCGGCCTGCTCCGCGTCTTCGAGGGCGATCTCGCGCTCGTCGTCCGACGGGTCGTCCACCACGGTCATGTACTGGAACAGGTCGACCTGCCCGGTCTCGTCGTTGAACCTCGCCTCGAGCTCGCGCGTGGGCCCGAAGACGGACTGGGCGGCCTTCAGGATGGCCTCCTCGACCGTCTTGATGAGGCGTGCCTTGTCGATGCCCTTGTCGCGGGCGACCATCTCGATGGCCTGGAGCAGGTTGGGCTCGGCGGGTGTGTGCTGTGGTTGAGTCGTCGCCATGGTCTGTTCCTGGGTAGGCGTTCCTGGGTGCGGCGCGTGTCGCAGCTGCGGCGCGCGATTACTTTCGGGTCTTTTTGCTCTGTTTGGGAGCAGCGCCGAGCTCGAACACGAGCCGGGCCGAGGTGATGGTCGCGAGGGGGACGGTGGCCGGCTCGGCTTCGCCGCCGAGGGCGAGGCGGAGGTGGCCGTCGACCACACCGGAGAGCAGGCCCACGACGACGCGCTGGCCGAGCAGCGGCGCCGAGAGGCGGAGCTTGGCCTTCTGGCCCTCGAATCGTACGAAGTCGGCCTCGCCCCGCAGGTCGCGCTCGACCCCAGGTGAACCGACCTCGAGCGAGTAGTGACCGGGGACGGGGTCGGGGTCGGCGGCGTCGAGGGCGGCCGAGAGCGCGCGAGACACGTCGGCGCACACCTCGAGATCCACGGCAGAGTCCTGGGTCGAGGCGCGGCGCTCGGCGCTGCCTGCTTTGTCGATGAGCACGCGCAGGACGAAGCCGCGGCCGTCCGACTTCCACTCGATCGCGACGAGCTCGGCGCCCGAGGCGTGCGCCAGCGGCTGCGCGAGGGCGCGCACGCGATCGAGGTCGACGGTGGAGGTCAGCTTTTCAGGTGAGGTCATGCGCGAGACAAAAAAAAGGCGGGCCCAGAACTTGGGTCCGCTCGAAGAGCCACCAAAGGGGGAGTCGCGTAATAGCGCCGGAACGCGCGCCCTGCAAGCCCTGGCTGCGGGCACCTCGCCAGGGCACCGATTCTGGGCTCATTTCAGGAAGTTGCGATCCGGTTCGTCGCGACGCGGCCGGCAACGCGGCGGCCGGCAACGCGGCGGCCGGCCCCGCAGCGAGCCGGTCGCCCCGGAGAGGTCTGCCTACTTGAGGAAGTTCGGATCCGAGTTGGCGGGCTTCGAGGCCCCCTTGGCGGCCGGGGCCTTCGCGGCGCCAGGCTTCGCCGCGGGCGCCGCCCCGCCGGCCTTCGTCGCCGCGTCCTGCTCGAGGATGATGAACTGCACGCGGCGATTGCGCGCGCGGTTCGCCGCGGTGACGTTCGGCACGAGCGGCTTGCCCTGCCCGTAGCCACGCGCCACGAGGCGCGACGACTCGACGCCGTGCGCGACCAGCCACGCGACCACCGCGTTCGCGCGGTCCTCGCTGAGCGCCTTGTTGTGGTCGGGCGTGCCCGAGTTGTCGGTGTGCCCCTGCAGCTCGACGCGGCGCACTCGCGGATTGCGGATGAACACGTCGGCGATCTCGGTGAGGAGGGCCGTCGACTCCGGCAGGATCTTCGCCGAGTCGAGGGCGAACTGGATCTGCTTCTTGATGATGATCTCGTTCGCGCCGAGCGTGACCGAGGTGTTCTTCGGCTTCTTCTGGAGCAGCACGTCGACCGAGTTGTCTTGCAGCGGCCGCACGTCGGTGGGCGCCACGTACGACAGGTAGCCGTCGGCCTCGGCGGTGACCGTCGCGGTGCCGGGAGAGACCTCGACGAAACGGAACGAGCCGTTGTCGTCGGCCGTGCCGGAGAGCGGCTTGCGCTGCGAGTCGACGAGCTTGACGACCGCGCCGCGCACGACCGCCTGGGTCTCGGCGTCCTTCACGCGGCCGACGATGGCGCCTACGCGGGGGAGCGCGATGACCGGGCAGTCGAGCTGAACGATGGAGCCCTGCGCGCCCGACTGCGGGCCGAGCGTGACCGCGCAGCGACCGGGCTTGTAGCCCTCCGCCTTGACGCTGAACGTGTAGGTGCCGGGCGGCAGATCGTGCGTCGTGAAGCGCCCGTCGCCGCCGGTGGCGAGGGAGGTCCACTGCGGGTGCTCGTCCCACGAGACGATCGCGTTCGAGACGCCCGTGGGCTTCCCGTCCTCGTGCACGAGGCCGCCAATGACGAGGCCGGTCGCCTTCACGGGCGCGGGCACGTCGCGCTCGACGACGCGCACGGTCTCGACCGGCGGCCGCTCGCGGGTGTCGAAAGCCCACCCCGCGCCGAGGTACAGCATCCAGGGCGGGGTCGGCGAGACCTCCTCGATGAAACGGCCTGTGCCGGTCACGCCGATGTCGAAGGCCGCGGTCAGGGCGAAGCCGCCCTTCCATGGCAGAACGCGGGCGCCGACGGTGAGGCTGCTGGGGGCGATCTGATCGTTCGCCAAGCAACCGTCTTTGCTCGGGTTATTCGGCTTGCACGCGTACCCCTGCCGGTTCACGGGGATCTGGATCCCGTACTCCAGGAAGGGCCGAACCTTCTCCTTCAGCAGGAAGACCTCGGCGCCGAGGTTGACGTCGAAGTGATCGACCCGGTTCACGCGGAGGCCAAAGCGCTCGATGCGGGTGACCGACTCGCCGCGCAGGGTCTCGACGTCGTTCAGGGTCTGGCCGGTGTTGTCGAGCGAGTAGGTGAGCGTCGCGCCCACGCGGAGGGGCAGCGACTTCTTCATCTCGCGGAGATCGCCGGTCACCAACCCGCGGAACTTCGCGCTCGTGCCCGCGCCGAGCAGGCCGACCGAGCCCGTGCCGTTCACGAGCCACAGCTCCGGCGCGAAGCCCACGTGGAGGACCTTGTTGACCGCCATGTGGCCCTTCAGGCCGAGCTGCGTGTCACCGAGCACCTGGATGAGCGCGGGCCGGTTCTGGTCGCTCGAGTTGGCGTAGGCGCCGGTCGAGCCGTATGCCTCGAGCCAGTTCAAGATCTGCACGTCGAGCGCGAGGGTGCCGCCGATGTGGCTGAGGGAGGAGGCCGTGTTCGGCGCGCCCGCGCGCGGGTTGCGGCACGGCTGCTCCGCGGTGCAGAGGAACCCCGCAGAGAAGGTCTCGGCCGTGAAGGCCACGCGGAACTGACCGGGGGCTCCGCCCTGCGCGAACGGCATGTGGAGGAGGCCGACCCCGCCGATGAGCGTCGGAGACTCGTTGAGCTTTCGGTCGCGAGCCAGCCACTCGTCGTCGGGAGAGACCAGCGCCGCCGGCGACACGGAGGCGGGCGCAGCGGGCGCGCCGGGCGCAGCGGCGGCCGCGCCACCTCCCAGCGAGCCCGCGGGGGGCCCGCCGAGAGACACCCCGCCGCCGACCGCGCCACCGGCGCGGGCGCCACCGCCCGCGGCAGGCTGCGCGCCGGCGATCCCCGCGAACGCTGCCTGGGCCGAGAGGATCGAGAGAAGCGCGAAGGCCTTGGTCTTCATTCGTTCCTGAACGGCGCTACGCGCCGTCTCCTGTGAGCCACGATGCGGCTCTCGTTGCCAGAAGCGACCTCGCGCGCAGCGTGCGTCCCGAGGACTCCCACGGAGTGAGTAGAGCGAGTGAGTGGAGCTCCACCCCGAAGAGTTCGCGGAGTCTTACACGGGCCGCTCATAACGGGAAAGCTTGTTTCACCCGCGGGGTCCGGCGCTCGCCGAGTATTCGTGCAGCTTGTACTGAATCTTGCGGGGAGAGATACCCAGGACGAGCGCCGCCTTGGAGGTGGACCCGCCGCAGGCCTCGAGCGTCTGGAGGATGGCGTAGCGCTCGAGCTCGGCGATCGTCGAGCCCGGCACGCGGGGCGGCCCTCCCCTCGCCTCCTCCGGCACGATGTGGATCGGCAGGTGGCGGCGCTCGATGCGGGGACCGTCGCACAGCACCACCGCGCGCTCCACCGCGTTCTCGAGCTCGCGCACGTTCCCCGGCCACGGGTACGCCGCCAGCGCCTCGCGGGCCTCGTCGGAGAACGCCTCGATCGCGCGCCCGTTCTCCCGGGCGTACCTGCCGAGGAAGAAGCTCGCGAGCGCGGGAATGTCGTGCGGGCGGGCGCGGAGCGGGGGCAGGTCGACCGCGATCACGTTGAGGCGGTAGAAGAGGTCCTCTCGGAACTGGCCGGCCCGTGAGGCGGCCAAGAGATCCTTGTTCGTGGCCGCGATGACGCGCACGTCGACCTTGATGGTCTCGTTGCCGCCCACCCGCTCGAAGGTCTTCTCCTGGAGGAAGCGCAGGAGCTTCACCTGGGTGCTCGGCGAAATTTCGCCGATCTCGTCGAGGAAGAGCGTGCCGGTGTCGGCCTGCTTGAACCGCCCCTCGCGGCGCGCGAACGCGCCCGTGAACGCGCCGCGCTCGTGACCGAACAGCTCGCTCTCGAGGAGCGACTCCGAGAGCGCGGCGCAGTGGAGGCGCACGAACGGCTTGTCGGCCCGAGGGGACGCCATGCACACCGCCTCGGCGATGAGCTCCTTGCCCGTTCCGCTCTCCCCCGTGACGAGCACGCTGGCGCGGCTCGGGCCCACCTGCGCGACCAGCGCGAGCACGGCCTGCGTCTTCGGATCCGCCGAGATGATGTGGCCGAACGCGTTTCGCTCGCGCAAGCGGTCGCGCAGCCGCGAGGTCTCCTCGAGCAACCGGGCCTTCTCCATGGCACGCTCGACCACGGCCGAGAGCGCCTCGAAGTCGAGCGGCTTGGCGAGGTAGTTCTCGGCGCCCAGCTTGATGGCCTGCACGGCGCTCGAGATCGTGCCGAACGCCGTCATGACGACGAACACGGTGAGCGGCGACGCCGCGCGGGCCTTTTCCATGAAGGCGAGCCCGTCGAGGCCCGGCATCTTCAGGTCGGTCAAGATCACGTCGGGCTGGAACTCCTCGAGCTTGCCGAGGGCCTTGAAGCCGTCGGCCGCCGTCTCGGTGGTGTAGCCCTCGTCGTGGAGGATCTCGCTCAGCGCGGCTCGCGCGTTCGCCTCGTCGTCGACAATCAGGATCCGCCCGCGGCCCATGCCCC